>Ga0206829_10439_pt1 | contig 10456 bp, 6 predicted proteins | sample Alteio_BWOrgCont_75_FD_152862 | JGI IMG/M metagenome (GOLD analysis project Ga0206829, IMG submission 152862) | Enriched cells from forest soil in Barre Woods Harvard Forest LTER site, Petersham, Massachusetts, United States -... | ecosystem: Environmental > Terrestrial > Soil > Temperate forest >... | reverse complement strand
GCCCAGCAAGGCTGGTATGAATTGGGCACAGGGGCCAATGCATTGAAATCAACTGTTGGTATCGCATCAATAGCCCCCGACAGATCTGGCAATGTATATGTGGAAAGTATGATTTTTGATAATGACCATGCAGGTATTGCCAAGTGGGGCGGGCTGAGCTGGGGGCCGGTAGGAACAGGCAATGATACCCTTAATGTACATACTGTAGGAGGAGGGGAACCGCTGTGTATCGTCACTGATACGAACGGAAATGTATTTACCGGAGGTGCTTTCCTGGACACGAACGGAAAGAACTATGTGGCCGAGTGGGATGGCAGTAACTGGACCGAAGTGGGGACAGGGGCCAATGCCCTGAATGCCAATGGACAAATAGGCTGTATTGCCTTTGACAGCCAGCAGAATATGTATGTTGCAGGTGATTTTATGGATACGGGCATGCATAAATACGTGGCCAGATGGGACGGCACGAGCTGGACGGAGCTTGGCACAGGCATAAACGCTTTGAACGCAAATGCATCAATAGCTGCTGTTGCGGTTGACCATGCGGGCAATGTATATGCTGCGGGTGCCTTTACTGACAGCCCTTCTTTTACCAGCGGCCATGTGTATGTGGCCAGATGGAATGGAGCAAACTGGGCCGAACTTGGGGCCGGCGCGAATGCCCTAAACGCCAATAATAATAATATTAATGCAATCGCAGTTGACCAATTGAACAATGTGTATGCAGCAGGCAATTTTACCGATACAAACGGAATGTATTATGTGGCGAAATGGGGCGGCACAAGCTGGACCGAGCTTGGGGCCGGCCCTAATGCGCTGAATGCAAATGGAACAATAACTTCCATTGCAATTGATGCAGCCAACAATCTATATGCGGGGGGGGCTTTTACCGATGCTAACGGGAAAGAATATGTAGCTAAATGGGACGGGACGGCCTGGACGGAACTTGGGGCCGGCGCAAACGCTTTGAATGCGAATAATCTGATGATCTATGTCACCACCGACAACAAAGGTTACGTATATGCCGCGGGCCTTTTTACAGATGCCAATGGATATAAGTATGTGGCGAGGTATGGGCCTCCGCCTTTGGCAGTGAACAGTGAACAACGAATAGTGAACAATGTGATGGTTTACCCTAACCCAGCGAGTTCTGTTGTGTATATTGAGACCTCTCCCGACCTCTCCAAAGGAGAGGTGACAGTAAGTATATTAAGTATAGAGGGGAAGGTATTGATGCGAGAGGCTGGTGCGAAAAGTATTGATATTAGTGAACTGCCTACTGGTATTTACCTGTTGCAGGTTTATAATACACAAGGGCTGTTACTGAAAAATGACAAGTTGTTGAAAGAGTAGAGCGATTTATTCATATTGCCTATAGTTTTCTTATTTGATGCGCTTAGTATGCCTTTTAATTTTACTATTTTATTCCCTTAAAATAAATGCCCAGGGGCGGCACTGCAGCATAGAAGGAAAAGTTAAGGACAGAACGAACAAGGAAGTGACCGGGGCTTCCGTAAGCCTCACCCTATCCCTCTCCGAAGGAGAGGGGACTGCGCGAGACAAGCCAATATCGGGCACAACAACAGATAGCGGCGGCAATTTTATATTCAAATCTCTAAAGGAAGGGAAATATATTATCAGCGCTAATTTCACGGGATTTGAAACTTATACAGACACCCTTGTTATAAAGAACAATTCCCTTAATCTCGGAACGATCGTTTTGCATGAAAGCGCTAATATGCTGAACGAGGTAAAGATCATTGAAAAGATATTGGCCGTGGTGCAGAAAGATGATACTACGGAATATAATGCAGGCGCTTATAAGGTAAACCCGGACGCCGATGCTGCAGACCTGATAAAGAAAATGCCTGCATTGGAAGTGAACGGAAAAGAGGTAAAGGCCCAGGGAGAAGCCGTGGTAAAAGTGTTGGTGGACGGGAAACCATTTTTCGGCACAGATCCTTATGCATCTTTGCTCAATCTGCCCGCCGAAATAATTGACAAGGTACAAGTGTATAACGAAAAAAGCGAGCAGGAGCAATTCACGGGCTTTAGCGAGGGCAATACCACTAAGACCATCAATATCATTACCAAAGCTGATAAGCGGAACGGTGCTTTCGCGAAAGTATATGCAGGATATGGCGACGATAATACTTATACCAGTGGCGGCAACCTGAATGTGTTTAATGGAGACAGGCGTATAACATTTACCGCACAATCGAATAATGTGAATGTGCAGAATTTCGGAGATCAAAACCTTACAGGCGCGCCGAGCGGAAGTGTAAATGTTGCCAAAACAAATGCCATAGGTATAAATTATTCTGATAAATGGGGCAAAAAGATTGACATAAGCGGAAGCTATTTTTTTAATGAGAGCAATAACCAGTCTTTAACGGAAACACGAAAAACTTTTGTGCTGCCCTTAGATTCGGGGCAGGTGTATAATGATACCAATAAGGCCCCCAATACGAATTACAATCACCGTTTTAACCTGCGGATGAACTATACCATAGACTCTATGAACTCGGTATTATTCCAACCGCAATTGTCCCTGCAACAAAATAATTCAAACAGTATGGAGCATGGCATTACTGAGCAAAGCGGCGCTTTGCTGAATGAGACCTTTAATAATAATACCTCAGACAAACTTGGTTATAACCTATCGGGCAGTTTATTATACAGGCACCGCTTTTATAAAAAAGGGCGAACCTTTTCGCTTAATATGAGCGCAGGCAATAATCATAATGAGGGCACTACTTACCACACAGCGCAGAATACTTACTACTACGATACCGCTTTAAATAATACATTGAACCAGCAAAATATACAGGCACAAAACAGCCGCAGCCTGGCAGCCAATGCCACTTATACCGAACCCGTTAAAAAATCGGGCTTGCTGCAATTTCAATATAACCTGAATTATTTGCCTGCTAATTCTGATAAGAACGTGTACGATTATTCTAATACTGACAATCGTTATTCTATACCTGACAGCCTTTTATCCAATACTTTTGGCAGCAGAAACACAGCGCACAAGGCAGGAGGCAGCTACCAGTTTGCACGAGGCCCAGTTAAAGAAGACTCCTCAAGGAAACAATATAGTTTTTCAATAGGCGTATATTACCAGCTAACGCAACTCTATGATGAACAAACATTGCCGTACAGTTTTTCGCTGAACAGGAATTTTGGAAACATTTTACCGACTGCTACATTTCAGTATAAAATTTCTAAAACAAAGAACCTGCAATTTACTTATAATACAAGCACCCATGCACCATCTGTAAACCAGCTACAGAACGTCATAAACAATACCAATCCCCTGCAATTGAGCACCGGTAATCCAGATTTGAAACAACCTTACCAGCATAGCATAACAATTAGATACAATACCACGAATATAAATCTTGCCACGGCATTTTCAGCATCTATAACAGGGGCAATAACGCAGAATAATATTACCAATCAATCCATTATAGCGCAAAATGATACAATCATCCAGCAAAATATTTTATTAGCTAAAGGCTCTCTATTAACCATGCCAGTGAACATAAATGGCGACCGTAGATTAAATATGTATATGGCTTATGGCTTGCCTTTGAAATTCATAAAATCGCACTTGAACCTTAATATGAACGCAGGGATTTCGGACGTGCCAACTATTATTAATAATGAAATGAATTTTCAAAACAACAAAACAGGTGGGCTGGGGATATCCTTAAGCAGCAATATAAATGAGAACATTGACTTTACGATTTCATCCAACACCAGCATAGTATCTAACAACAATTCTTTAAACGCAACATTAAACAACACTTATTACAACCAAAATGATAAGGCGGTTTTGAACCTGATATTCTGGAAAGGGTTTGTATTGAATACTGATATAAGCTTTCAGCATAATTCAGGTTTATCTCAAGGTTACAATCAAGATTACGTTTTATGGAATATGGGTTTTGGTAAAAAGCTGTTTAAAAAAAGGCAGGGAGACCTGAGATTTGTGATATATGATATTCTGGAGCAGAATAAGAATATACAATATACTATTACAGACCTGTATATACAGGATATGCGAAGTAACGTACTCACAAGGTACTATATGCTGGTGTTTACATATAAAATAAGGAATTTTAAAAAAGAATAGAGTGACAAATGCAGAAGTGTGCGACGCAAGGGAGTTTAATAGACAGGAGAAAGCGGGTAACAAAAAAATCTTTTAAAAAGTGGCGGCCATGAGTATCCTGTTAAAGGGGTAGAAGACGGGGCTCATGTTGTATTGCCTGCGCAGGCCTTCTTTATATTTATTGATAAATGCGTCGTGCATTTCCCTGGGCAGGCGCTCGAGGTAGGGCACGAGGGCTGTGCCGGAGGTCCAGTCGGCAAGGGCATTGGCATCTTCGAGGATATGGGGATATATTTTTTCGTAAACAGTGATATCCTGCCCGCCGCCATCGAAGAGCATGGTGGTGTATTCTTCAATACTTAATACGGGGGTATCTCTTGCCCAGCCATCGAGGGCAATATTGTAGGGATAGGTATGCGCGAGCTCGCGAATGGTTTGGTGTGTAAAATGTTCGTGGTTGGACGGCATTTGAATTACCATCTGCCCGCCTTTATTGAGCATCTGTATGAGTTTAGGGATGAGGGCGCGGTGATAGTCTACCCATTGAAGGGCGGAATAGGAGAACACGAGGTCCCATGTTTCATCCTGGCGTATAGCGTCTTCTATTTTTTGTTTTCTGAAAGTTATATTCGGCCTCGCAAAGTTCGCTGACTCTGTGAGCATTTCATCAGAAGAATCTATGCCGAGCAATTCGCTACCGGGCAGGCTGTCGGCCAGCTTGCGACTTAGCTCCCCGGTGCCGCAACCGAGGTCTATAACTCTTAGCCCGGGCTTTACTGCAATTAGCTTTTGCAGGTCCAGAAAGGGTGCGAAACGTTCTTTTTTAAACTTATTATAAAGAGCTGGATCCCAAGGCATCTTAACAACTTACATTTCATCAAAGCTAATAATATATATCAATATTCAATAGCCGAGTGATAAAACATTGCTTTACCTTTGCGCCTTAATTATCATTTCCTGCTTAAAATGAGATCTTTTTACGGCTATTGTCAATTGTCTATCATACTGTCGGTTGTTTTTCTTTCGTCCTGCGCCAGGTCGAGGATAGAAGAACATACAGGATGGGGCAAATATTATGAAGCCTATGGTATAAAGGATGCGTGCTTCATGATGAAAGACAATAATCATGAGAGCTTCCATTTTTACAACAAGGCGCGTTGCCTTCAGCGGTTTACACCGGCATCGACTTTCAAAATATTTAATTCGCTAGTGGCATTGGAAACTGCGGTGGCGCCTGATGAGCAGCTGGTGATAAAATGGGATGGTGTGCCCCGCAAGCCTGAATGGGATAAGGACATGAATATGCGCGAGGCATTTAAAGTGAGTTGTGTGCCTTATTACCAGGAAATAGCCCGCCGCATAGGGCGCAGCCAAATGCAGTTTTACCTGGACACTGTGAAATATGGCAATATGAAAATAGGCGACAGCGTAGACAAATTCTGGCTTGATAATTCGTTACAAATATCGGCTGATGAGCAGGTTGGTTTTATACGCAGCATGTATTTTTACGAGTTGCCTTTCTCTGAGCGCAGCCAGCGGATTGTGCGCAGTATGATGCTACAGGAAGAAACAGCGGACTACAAACTTTACTACAAAACAGGCACAGGTGTGCTGCCCGGCAAACACATCTACTGGGTGACGGGCTTTGTGGAAAAAATAGTGAAGGTGAAAGAGCCTGCAGAATCTATGAACAAAAGCGATGTGCGCATGTATCCTTATTTCTTCTCACAGAATTTTGAGGTGCCGGATAATGATACGAGCCAGGACTGGTTTAAAGTGAGGCTGGACATTGTGCACAAAATACTGGGGGATTACGGGGTGATGCCGAAAGGTTAATTAAGTTAATTGGTTAAAAGGTTAATTGGCTGTCCGTTGGAAACTTTTAAAATTCAGCTCTTTAACATTGTACCTTTTTAACTTTTTACCTCTTTAACTTTTTACCCTAACTTAAAAAAGCTGTTTCAAGACATTATATACTACCTGGGGTTTGCCGAGGGTGTAGAAATGCAGCACGGGCACTTTGTTTTTCAGCAGGTCTTTGCATTGCGCCAGTAACCATTCGGTGCCTACTTTGTCGCCATCTGCATCGTTTTTGGTTTTGTTCATTTCGTTGCAGAGGTCCACGGGCACTTCTACATTAAATATTTTGGGCAATATGGTAAGCTGCCCCTTGCTGGTAAGGGGTTTGAGGCCCGGAATGATGGGCACATTCATACCATGTTCCTTACAGCGTTTTAGATAGTTGTAATAATGCTCGTTGTTGAAGAACATTTGCGTGGTTATATAATCAGCCCCCAAGTCTATCTTATGTTTGGTAAAGTCTACATCCACATCCATGTTTGGCGACTCGAAATGTTTTTCAGGATAACCGGCCACGCCTATGCAAAAATCTGTTTTTATGCCGTCTATTATTTCATCTTCCAGGTAGTGGCCACGGTTCAGGTCCATGATCTGCCTCACGAGGTCTTCGGCATAGCGATGGCCATGGGGATGAGGATTAAAGAATTTTTCGTTAGCAGCAGCGTCTCCTCTTAGTGCCAATACATTCTTCAATCCGAGGAAATGAAGGTCTATGAGGGCATTTTCAGTTTCTTCTTTGCTGAAGCCTCCACAGATAAGATGTGGTATTGCCTCTACTTTGTACCTGTTCATAATAGCGGCACATATACCCACTGTGCCTGGGCGTTTGCGTATCTCTACCCTCTCAAAACTTCCGTCCTCACGTTTTTTAAATACCTGCTCTGCCCTGTGATAGGTAACATTGACAAAAGAAGGTTTGAACTCCATGAGGAGGTCAAGGTTCTTGTTCAATGATTCTATGCCTCTGCCTTTGGTAGGCGGCAATACTTCCAGCGAAATAATGGTTTCTTTGGCCTGCGCCAAATGTTCTATAACTTTCATACGTAGAACAGCAAATGTAATGAATGGCGATGGGATTCAGGAATTTGTAGAATTTGGTTTTTAACAATATGTCATCTCCCGAAAATCTACACTACAGCATCGGTTTATAAATAACCTTATGGATTATTAAAATTTTAATGTTCTATGTTGTGAAAAGACAACATACATACCAACCTGTAAATTATATAACTTTTAAAGAGCGTTGTATAACACTTTTGGTTTCATTAGCACCCACCTTTGTGAGTAATTATGGTTGAATGGTCCGACCATCCTAATTTCTGTTCCTCTTAATAAGAAACGATATTTTATGCTCAGTCAAGTCCTGCAACAAAAACAACAACTCAGAATATCGCCCCACCAAATTCAATTGCTGAATATTTTCTTTCTAAACAGGATGGAGCTTGAAATGCGTATTAATAATGAACTGGAAGAAAACCCTTTTCTTGAAACCAGTGAGACTGAAGAACCGGATGATGATGCCTCGCAGAGAAAAGCCAGTGACACACAAGATTACCAGGATTGGGATGAATTCAATAATGATGATAGCTTTTCTGACGACAAACTTATATACCAGAGCTACATAAGCAGAGAAAATATTTCTCCCGGAGTATTATCAGATGGGCCTGATTTTAAAGAAGATGCAAAACAACAATTAAGGTTACTGGAACTTGATACAGAATTGGAAGAAATGGCGGCATATATTATTGATATGCTCAATGATAATGGATTGCTGGACTCATCTCTTGATGAAATTGCCGAACAGTTGTCTTTTAGAAAACAATGCTGGATAGAAACCGAAAATATAGGTTATGCCTTATCCGTTGTGCAAACACTTGAGCCGATAGGGATAGGCAGTATAAGTATCAAGGATTGTTTATTAAAGCAGCTAAACGCTATGAAAAACAAGAGCAATGATGCATTGAATGCCCTGAAATTTATAGAATATTATTATGATGATTTCATTAGCCACCGGTTTGACGGAATGCGCAATTCATTTGGCACAAATGAATTAAAGGCTATTTTAAAATTTATTGCAAAACTAAATTTTTACCCTATAAGCAATGACAATAATACTAATGGGCCTAAACAAACAATCGTTCCGGATTTCATTATTTCTATATACGGAGGCATAGTAGATATTAGCATCTGTTCATCCCGGTCTGATTCCATTTTTATCAATCATTCTTTATACGAGCAATTAACAGTTTCGCTAAATAGCCAGGATAAACTATCGAAACAATACATGAAAAGCAAACTGACATCTGCCCGATGGTTTGTAAGTGCAGTAAAACAAAGGGAAAATACTATGCTAAAGATCATGAGTTGTATTGCAAAGATACAAAGGGAGTATCTTATTGATGGAGATAGCTTGAAACTAAAGCCAATGACCCTGCGTATTATATCTGAATCAACAGGTTTGTCCATTTCTACCATCTCACGTATTATAAACGGCAAATATGCACAATGCCATTTGGGCATTATTCATCTAAAAAAGCTTTTTAGTGAAGGAATATCCAACTGCGAAGGAAAAGTTATCAGTAATAAAGTAATACGCTCTGCGATCTACGACACGATAGCAGGTGAAGACAGATATAAACCTTATACTGATCTGCAGATAGTTAATATATTATCTCAGCGTGGATACAAATTAGCCAGGAGAACTGTAACAAAATACAGGCAAGGCCTGGATATACCGATTGCTCATATAAGAAACATTTTTGCGGGATAAATTTCAGGTAAGAAAATATAATGGTAGGATAATGCAAGGACCATTATGCTTAGGGCAACCTTTTTATCAATTTAGTATTCAAGACCTTTCCCAAGATATCTTCTTTCATAGCCCTGCTGATAGGGATAAGGTGTTTCCCGATTTGTATCTCGTCAGCATTTATGCTGTCAATTTTATTAACCGAAACAATATAAGACTTATGAACTTTTACAAATTGCCCGGCAGGCAGATTTTCTTCCAGGCTTTTAATGGTGAGGTAAACAATAAACTTTTTACGATCGGTGTGGAGTAAGATGTAATTATTGGCGGCTTCGGCAAAAAGCAGCTCGTCGAAAAAAATTTTCTCATATTTATTTTCACTTTTCACGAAAAAATAATCTTTTGTGATATCGTTTTTAGGCGTGCCATTCTTTAATTCGAAAAAATCTTTTGCCTTATTGCATGCTTTCAGGAAGCGGTTAAACGAAACAGGTTTTACCAGGTAATCCAGTACGTCCAGTTCGTAGCCTTCCAGGGCATATTGCGGGAATGCGGTTGTCATGATAACCATTGGCAGGTTCTTCGATATTTTCAAAAAATCAATGCCGTTCATTTTAGGCATTTGTATATCCAGGAAAATAAGATCAATAAGGTTTTGGCGAAGAAGTGTGGTTGCTTTAAGCGGGTTTTGGGCGCAACCTGTTACTTCTAAAAACTCGACATAAGATGCATGTTCTTTTATAATGTCCCTTGCAATAGGCTCGTCCTCGATAATGATGCATTTAAGTTTCATTGCAATTCAATTTGTAAGAGCACTTCAAAATTACTTTCATTCTTCCTTATTTGTAGTTTATGTTGCCCGGGATATAACAATTCCAGCCTGCGTTTAACATTTGTAATGCCGATGCCTTTATTCTCAATAAATTCAGCTCCCTGTATAGTTTCTTTGGTATTCAAAACATGAAATTTTAATGAACCATTATCTCTGTACATTGAGATATCTATTTTATTTTCCTTATTGTCAAAATTACTTACATATTTAAAAGCATTTTCAACAAAAGGTATAAATAATAAGGGGGCGATATCAAGTCCTTTCACCGACTTATCAATGTTTAAATCGATGACCGTATTTTCTTTTCTTAATTTTTGCAATTGCACATAATTTACTAAATATTTTATTTCTTTGTCAATGCCAATGGTGTCTGTATTGCATTCGTACAACTGATAACGCAGCATATCAGAAAACTTTAAGACCATATCCCTTGCTTCTTCATTTGCCCTGTCTATCTTTCCGTATATACCGTTTATTGAGTTGAAAAGAAAATGAGGGTTGATCTGGGCTTTGAGAAAACTCAGTTCGGTCCTTTCATTTTCTCTTTGCAGGTCCTGGTAGCGTTTTTGTGATATCCAATAATCGCCGATAAGACGATAAAAACTAATGCACATTCCTGCCAGGAAAATAACGAACCAGGTATTAAATATCTGGTAGGTAAAACGGTTGAAAATACTGAGTATATCACTGGTGATGCTTCCCGTATGACGAAACCATGCTTTCTGCAGAAACTGCACCGTGTAAGCATATAAAAAAAACAAGGCGATATAGGCAAACACCATGTACAAGGTTTTTTGCTTGTAAAGAAGTTTAGGTATGATCAGCTTGTTTATGATTAATGAACTGCCAAAGAGGCAAAGAATATCTATGGCTGTGAATACGGCAGTTGTTGAAA
>Ga0206829_10435_pt1 | contig 10519 bp, 12 predicted proteins | sample Alteio_BWOrgCont_75_FD_152862 | JGI IMG/M metagenome (GOLD analysis project Ga0206829, IMG submission 152862) | Enriched cells from forest soil in Barre Woods Harvard Forest LTER site, Petersham, Massachusetts, United States -... | ecosystem: Environmental > Terrestrial > Soil > Temperate forest >... | reverse complement strand
CGTATGGCGCGCGGCTATATGTATATGGGATTGGATGGCCTCAAGCTATTTACTGGCGCATATATGGGCGACAAGCCGGTGATCAATATGGATACGGCGATTGTGAAAGCTGCGGTTGGAATTGCGCATGAGTTACGCAAGCCGGTGTTTACTCATCCGCAGAACTATGCGGGAGTGGACAACGCGTTAGCCGGCGGAGTGGACATTCTGGCACATACTATTCCGGTCGAGTGGCATTACACACCGGAAGAGTTGGCGATCATGAAGCGGCAACATACGGCGCTGATTCCGACTTTGACGCTGTGGACTACGGTAACGCCGAATCCAGAGGTACAGAAGCAGATGGTGCAAGCTGGAGTTGACGAGTTGAAATCGCTTGCGTCGGAGGGTGGGACGATTCTGTTTGGTACCGACGTTGGGTTCATCACTAAGTACGACACTGGTGAAGAGTACGAATATATGGGGCGGGCGATGACTTGGAGTGAGATATTGGCGTCGCTGACGACTAATCCCAGTGAGTTATTCAAGGCTTCGACCAAAGGCCGGGTTGAAGAAGGTATGGATGCGGATTTAGTGGTGCTGGAGGGTGATCCGGCGAGTGATGTTAGGAATTTTGGGAAGGTGGTTTGGACGGTGCGGGCGGGGAAGGTGGTTTGGTCGGGGGTAGGAATGACACCCTAATTTAGGGTAGTATGTGCCGAACGCATGAATGCCTCGCTTACGCGGTTCCGAATCGAAAAACTTCACGGGCTGCGTACGTTCGACATTCCGATTGTCGAAAACCGCCTCGTTCTTGTAGGAGAGAACGGTAGTGGAAAGAGCACTGTAGCAAACCTGATCTATTACTTCCTAACACGGCAGTGGTCCCGCGTTAGAGAGTACAAGTTCGACGCCATCGAGGCGACGGTTTCGGACTCTCGTGTACGTATTACGCACGAGGATCTTAAACATCTACTGGCTAGTCGAACCCGAGCGGTGCATCAAGCCGAGTTCGCCTTCATGAGGCGCGGCAGGCCCTTCCTTTTCGATTTTGATGCACCCCCTTTCCCAGAGGACTCGCCGGAGTATGCACGGTTCGTGGAGCGCACTGCTGAAGAACTAGAGGTCCCCACAATCGTCGCCCAGGACATGTTTAGAAAATCCCGACGCAAATCAAAACTACCCGCAAAACTGGCGGAGTCGGTGGAGCTACTCAAGTCTCTGGATTTCGGGCAATTCTTGTATCTCCCCACTTACAGGCGGATTGAGCAGGACCTCAAATCAATATTTAGGGGTGCCGCAATTGAGGAGAAAATTCGGGAATTCCGGGACAGAGTCAAGAAACGCGAACAGTCGATTTTCATCGAACTGGTGGAATTCGGAATGGAGGACGTAGAAAAGACCATCAGCGAACGAATGGCAAAAATTAAGGAGAGCGTGAGGGCTGGGCTAAACAACCTTACGGGCGCCTACTTGCGCGAGGTACTGCGAGGACTTGACGATCCCGCTGCTGATGTTGCAGTTCTGCGCTCCATTGAGCCGGCGGTCTTCGAGTCAATCTTCGCACGGATCGATGAGACCACGTTACCCCCGTCCGACAAGGAACTGCTGAAGACGAGAATCGCCAACATCGCGCAGCAAGGCTACGGCGTTGGGCCGGACGACAAGGTGATTGCGCACTTCCTGTCCAAGTTGGTCGCCCTTCATCGAGAACAGCAAGCTAGCGAGGCCGATGTCAGACAGTTCGCCCAGCTGTGTAATGCGTACCTCACGGGGAAGCAGCTTGTATACGACGATGTAAACTATGTCATCTACATTGAACAGGAAGACAGCCCGCCCGCAGTGAAGGACGCTGAGGACAAGCTGAAACTGAAAATGCTGTCCTCTGGCGAGAAACAAATAGTATCCCTTTTCTCCCACATCTACTTTTCAGGCGACAGAAACTATTTCGTGATTATCGACGAACCAGAGCTGTCGCTTTCAGTGCCCTGGCAGCAACGGTTTTTGCCTGACATAATTAATACGGGGCGGTGCACCGGAATGATAGCGGTCACGCATTCCCCTTTCATTTGGGACAATGCTCTTGAGCCTTTCGTTCATCCCTTAGCCGAATTCACAGAGCTCCCTAATGTCATTCGTTGATCTTCTAAGACGGTCTCGTTCAAGCCCAGTTTCCGTTCTTCACAAGTTCATGACGAGCTATGATCCACGGCATGAAAGAACCCATGCTTTCGTGGAAGGCGCACCGGACCTAGCTTTCTACCGCAATTACCTCGAGCTATACGTCGACGCCGGGACCCTGCGCATGTACAACTGTGAAGGTAAGGCAAATGTATATCTGGCGTATAAGAAGGTCGTAGAGCGGTTTCCAGACTGTCGGAAGACAGTGTTTTTTGTAGATAAGGATCTTGACGATATCCTGGGTGAGCCTTGGCCCGTTGACCCACGCATCTACGTCACTGACTTCTATGCAATTGAAAACTATGTAGTGTGCAAAGAAGCTGTCCGGCGATTTTTTCTCGATTTTGTCAAGATTAGGAGAGTCGAGTTTGACCTCGAACCTGTGTTTCAGCAGCTTGACTCTCAGTTGGAGGCGTTTCACCGTGCGCTCTTGCCAGTAATGGCGTGGGTTGTGGTCGTGCGACGTTCGGGACGCAGGCCAATCTTGGCAGACGTGAACCTGGGCGGGTTTTTGAGATTCTCCGATTCGGGGGTCGCGCGGCGGGGCCATGTCCCAATTCTTCGCTATCTCGGGCGGGTGACGCAGGTGGAACTACGGGCCGGAGAATGGAGGCAGGTAAGGCGCACATGCCGCGAATTGGGCCGACTGGAGTCCAAGCGCTATATACGGGGCAAGTTCGAAGCTTGGTTTCTTCTCGGGTTCATACGACAGCTCTTGGCGAAATTGGCGGCCTTAGCGATCGAATCAGGAGGTTCAATTGCGGTCAACGCCCAGCTGAGTGACTCGAACTTTGTCCAGTTGCTCGTACGGGCCGTTCCCACGCCACAAGCCCTCGCCTCCTTCCTTGAATTTCATCTTAAGCCGCCTGAGGCTACACCCAGGCCTGGTGTCACACGGGCGAACGGAATCTTGGGTAGGATGCGTCGGTGGATGCGACGCGATGTCTAGCACACAAGGCCTGATGGCAGGTGGCCCAAGTTCCCCGGGGGAAGATAACTCCCGAGGAGGAATTCCGTTTCTATCTTGGTGCCCCAAGTTTGCCGCTCTTTGGCAGACGTGGGATCTGTCTGGGAGGCGACCGGCGTCGCGCCCAGGTTAGCGCCCCGAAACCGAGGAGCGTGATGATACTGGAGGGGGTTGGGCGCCGCCAGTTGCATAGGTCCTTCGCTACGCTCAGGATGACAAAATATAGTGATGGTCAGCTCTCCCACGTCTCGCAAAGGCGGCGAGACGTGGGGCACCCCGATGTAGACTATTGCTCCGAGAACGGTTGCCCCTTCCATGACCAAAGAAGAGAAGAAACGCTTGTCCGCCGTCCTGCGTGCGACGGAGTATTTGTTTCTCGAAAACATCGCGTTGAAACTGGTGCTTGAGCATCGTGAAGTCGCGAACTGGCAGAAACTGGTGGAGCACCTACTGTCGGACAAAGAGATGCTTGCGGGGGTGCGCCTGAAATTTAGAGATCTCTACAGGGAGATTGAGGGAGCAAGTGATCCGTCGGCGGCTCTGGAGGCATTGTTGGGGGAGCTTCCGGCGGCTAAGAAGACACACTAGCGTGGAGGCGGTTGTGCGCTTCCGCGCCCGCCTCTTGCGCAAAGAGCGCGCAAGAAGCGGGGCACCCTGGCGGCTTTCTGTCGTGATGGAGTGTCCGCCCAACACGGGGTTGTGGTGCGGGTAGGGATCTTTCGACTGCGCGGGATCGGTCGTGAGCGACCGATCCCACTTCGCTCAAGATGACAAGGATGCGGGGCTGGTGGCGGTTCGTACATTCGCGGGCGAGGGCGCCCGCGCCACACCTGGGCACCAGGCTCGAATAGTTGCGCCTCATCGGCGCTTGGATTGGGGTCGGTGCTTTTCGGCATGGCTGAAGCCATGCCCTCCCGTTCTTGTCGCACGAGCGAGGACGCTCGCGCCCGCACTGCCACCAGCATCGCTCGGCGGACAGCGCCTTCGGCTTCGCTCAGGGCAGGCTTTGGGAGGCTGTCCCCACGTGGTTCGTCGTGGTTCATACGTTGGCGGACAGGAGTGTCCGCCCTACCCGGTTCGTGGTGCGTGTAGGGATCTTTCGACTGCGCCGGATCGGTCGTGAGCGACCGATCCCACTTCGCTCAAGATGACAAGGATACCAGGCTGGTGGCGGTTCGTACATTCGCGGGCGAGGGCGCCCGCGCCACATGCGGTAATGTGGTTCGTCGGCGACGATGCGGATGAGTCTGAGGGCTCGGAAACTTTCGACTCCATGCGACTTAGAATGACATACTGTGTCGTTGACAAGGGTTTCGAGAGATGAGAAGTTGAGTTTGTAAGACACCCTTCCCCCTCCCATTTCTTCCTGTGAACGGAGATATCATGAACAAGCCGCTTTTACTCTTGCTGACTGTGCTGGTTGCGCCCTTCGCCGCAGCGCAGACGTCCGCCAGTTTAACTTCAACTTACCAACCCGCCGATCACGCGCAGGGCGCTAACCACCAGTCGCTACAGAGCGAGCGCGCTTTGGTTTCAGACAGCGTGGTCACGGCACAGGGCGAGATGCCGCTCGCCGATGTGCATTTGCCGGTGGCGCATGAAGAACCTCTGGGCGATGTGGCGCGGCGGTACCGTCACATGTCGAGAGATGTGCAGGCGTCGGCGACCCAGCCCATTCTCAAGCGTAGCAGCGGAGCTTTTCCTGGGTGGTGGTTGGCGGACTAAGATCAGTTTTGCTCATGCACCGGGGATGATAGGGCTCTCTGTTGTAAAGGCGCTCGCCCAGTGCGAGCGCCTCCACTGCGAAACGCCCGCCTCTTGCGCAAAGGGCGCGCAAGAAGCGGGGCACCCCCATCTTACAGGACACTCCATCTAGTTATGTTTGGGCCTATACTTGGGCCGAGATGGAATCGGGGGTTTACGAGAAACGAGTTCTGCCGCGGAAGGTCCGTTGGCTTGCGGTGGTCACAGGATGCGTTGTGGGAATCGCTCTCCTGAGTTTTAAGTGGCTCGCCGTTTGTGGGATTGTCCTGATTGCGGCGGCGGTGGTGCAGCCCTGGATGCCGCGTACGGGGAGATGGGCGCTCTCAGTGGTTGCTCCGTTATTGGGTATTTGGATTGTTCCGATGGGCGGTTTATTTCTGCTGGGAGCAGTTAAGGGAGAGACTTTAGGGCTCGACATTTATAGTCGAGGGCTGGCCTTTGCGTGGATGCTGTCGCCGCTACTGCTGATTTGGTGCAACGTGGCTCTGGTGGTCGAGGCTAGAAGGGTCGCTAAGGATGAAGCCAGATCGCATGCCGCAGATTCCCGCTGATTTTCGCTGATCGAAACTGATCGCACGAGCGAGGACGCTCCGCCTGTCCATACCTGAAGCTCGTTCCCGCCTTCTTCCGGACGCGCCTGCGCCCAACTCAGCGAACCCAGTAACAGCACCACCGCAACCAGGATGTTTTTCATGAAGCTGGCAAGATAACAGGAAACTTCACGAACTGCCAGAGTCGAGACCACATGCTACAACCCCAACCCGCCGTCCACAGCCATAATCTGGCCAGTAATGAAATGTGGCGCGCTGGCAAAGAACAGCACCGCCGCCGCAATCTCCTCGCCAGTCCCATTCCGCCGCATCGGAGTCAGCTTCGCCTGCCGTCGCATGAACGCCGCTGCCGCCTTTTCCCCCAGATCGATCATCCCGGGCGCTACACAATTCACCGCAATCTCCGGCGCCAAAGCCTTCGCCATCACCTTCGTCAGCATGTGCAGCGCTGCCTTCGACGAACAGTAATGCGCATGTGTAGCCCACGGCCGCAGTCCACCCAGCGACCCCATATTAACGATCTTCCCTCGCCGCTCGCGCAACAGCTTTACCGCTTCCCGCGAAACCAGAAACGGTCCCCGCGTGTTCGAAGCGAAAATCGCGTCCCATTGCTTCAACGTAATCTTTTCGAATTCCACTGTCTCGTAATTCCCGGCGTTATTCACCAGAATGTCGATCCCGCCCAGTTCCCTTTTCGTCTCCTTGATCGCCGCTTTCACGCTTCTTTCGTCAGTCACGTCGCATCGCACCGCCACCGCACGTACTCCGAAACTACTGATGTCGATCACCGTGTGCTGCGCCTCACGCGCCGACTCGCGAAACGTGATGGCCACGTCCGCCCCTGCTTTTGCCAGGGCCAATGCCGATGCCCGCCCCAGCCGCTTCGCGCCGCCGGTGATCAGAGCCACTTTCCCCTCAAGCGGTTTCTCTCTTCGCATGATGGGATTGTACCTTGAGTTCCCGCTCATTCTATGTGCTCCTCTGTGTCCTCTGTGGTTAAGCTTTTTCATCCCTCACACCTCTGCTAAACTCCCCTTATGTCAGCCCCCCGTCAGGTCGTGATTTACTCCCGCAAAGGCTGCCACCTGTGCGAAGTTGTTAAGGAGACTCTGACCAAACTCCATCGACGGGGCGGATTCAATTTGCAGGAAATCGACGTCGACTCCGACGACCAACTCCGCCGCCAATTCACCGACGAAGTCCCCGTCGTTTTCATCGACGGCCGCAAAGCCTTCAAATACCGCGTGGACGAACACGAGTTCCTACGCAAACTCGCCAGCTAGATCTCGGTTTTGTCCGTGTTAATTCGTGAAAATCCGAGGCCAAGATCTTGGGGTTGGTTTTTATCAGCGAAATCTGCGCAAATCTGCGGCTGAGTTTCCGCTACAATCTCCTCTCGCATGCTCCGCACCCAGCTTTACGCCGACCCGCAAGGCCGTTTCGTCCATGATCTAGTTCTCGAGAGCTGTCGCCGCTTCCCCACAAAGACCGCCATCCTCGACACTTCCTGCAACCGCCGCATCTCCTATGCCGAATACGGAGACATAATCCAAGCCGTGGCCCGCGGATTCATCGCCGCCGGCCTCCAGCCCGGAGAAGTCGTCGCCATCTTTCTAGCTAACTGCTGGGAGTTCTGCGCCGCCTATCATGCCGCCACGCTCGCCGGAGCCATACCCACGCTTCTCAATCCCACTTACCGCGAACGCGAAGCTCGTTATCAATTAGAAAACTCAGGTGCTTCCTTTCTCATCACCGACGGCTGCAGCTTGAACGGCATCAACCTGAGCGGTCTTCCCAACCTTCGCCGCGTTTACACCACCCGCCAGCCGGCAGCCGGGACCGAGCCTTTTGCCAGTCTCTTGTGCCCGGTCACTGCCAGCTTTCCGGCCCCCGACAAGTCTTCCGGCCAGACTCTGGCAGCGCTTCCCTACTCCAGTGGCACCACCGGTCTGCCCAAAGGCGTCATGTTGTCGCATTACAACCTCGTGGCCAACGTCTTTCAGTTCATCGCACCCAATGCCACACCGTTATGCCCGGATGACGTCGCCCTTTGCTTCCTGCCGCTCTACCACATCTACGGTTTGAACGTGATGTTGAATCCCGTACTCATCCTCGGCGCAACCCTGGTGCTGGTTCCGCGCTTCCACCCTCAACAAGTCCTGGCGTTGCTGGTTCAGGAAAACATCACCATGCTGCCAACTGTGCCTCCCGCTCTCCTCGCCATGTGCCAGTCCGCCGAAGCCGGAGAATTCCCCAAAGACCATCGCGTGCGCTGGGTCAAGTCTGGCGCCGCTCCGCTGGCCCCAGAACTGGCGCGGCGTTTTACTTCTCTTACCGGAATTCTCGTCTGCCAGGGATACGGCATGACCGAAGCTTCTCCAGTCACACACGTCGGATATCTCGATCCCACGCTCTACCGCCCCGACTCCATCGGCCAACCGCTGGTTCAAACCGAGTGCCGTGTCATGGACGAACTCGACAACGAGCTTCCCGCCGGCCAACCGGGTGAGTTGATCATGCGCGGCCCGCAATTCATGGCGGGATACTGGAAAGAGCCGCAGGCAACCGCCGCTGCCCTCCGCGATGGCTGGTTCTGGTCCGGTGACGTCGTCACCCGCGACGCTGACGACTTTTTCCGCGTCGTCGATCGCCGCAAAGAAATGATCAAGTACAAAGGATTTCCCGTAGCCCCCGCCGAAGTCGAGGCTGTGCTGCTCGAGCATCCTGCTGTCCGCGATTGCGGCGTCGTCGGTTGTCCCGATACAGCCGCTGGTGAGATTCCGGTAGCGTTCGTGGTCTTGCGCGACGCTTCGGTTGCTTGCGAGAAGATGAAAGAAGAACTCTGCCAATTCGTCGCCGACCGCCTAACCCGCTATAAGCAACCGCGCGCCATCCGCTTCGTGGAATCTATCCCCAAAACCGCCTCCGGTAAGATCCTCCGCCGCGAGTTAAAGCAATTAGTCTGATCCGTGAGAATCCGTGGCTGGTTTTTGAAGTTGTTGTGATCAGCGAAATCTGCGCAAATCTGCGGCTACGATTAGGTTTGCGACGCTGCCGCCGCCCGCGCCAGCACCGAAGCCTGCAGGTCGTCAATCATTGCTTCCAGCCGTTTCCAGTCTTCCACCGTGGCACCGTTAGTGAAACGCATGCCCACGCCGGTGCCATCGCAACGCCGGACCACTCCCCAGACTTCAGCCTGAAGATTGCCCGTCTGCAGCACCACTCGCACTCGCGTGTCTTCTTTAATCTCCCGCGGAGTTTCCAGATAGCATCCACTCAAACTGATATTTTTCAGCTGCGCCGGAACCGACTCGCCTGTCGCCTCACGCAGCATAACCGTGATAGCGATGGCAAATCGCGGATGCACGCCGCTAGGTTGGGTGTTCATAGCCTATGAAGTAACTATTACGACCCTAGCGAGTCGCCTGCTTCCCGGCAAATTACCTTCGTCCAGCGGCCCCCAGATCAACAAAACTCAGCGAAATCTGCGCAAATCTACGGCTCCGATTTGCCGTCTTGCCCAGTCGATGTAACAATATCCGCATGTCAAAACCCTCAAATTTCTTGCTACTTCTACTCGCAGGCCTGATGTTCCTGGGCGATGCGGTCGCCCAAACTCCTGCCACCACCACACCCGCCGCTCCTCCAGCCAAGACGCCTCCGGCAAAGACCAGCCAGACACCGGCGGCCAAAAGCTCCACCACTCCAACTCTTGCCCTCCAGAAAGACAAGTTTAGCTACGCCTTGGGAATGAATATCGGCACCAACCTGAGAAAACAGTCCATTACTGTGAACGTCGACCTCATTGCGCGCGGACTGAAAGACAGCATCGCCGGCGGCAAAACCCTGCTCTCCGAGGACGAAGCCCGGGCCGTAATGTTGGCGGTGCAAGCCGAATACCGCCAACAGCAGATGGAAAGGGTGAAACAGCAGGGCGAAGCTAATAAGAAAGAAGGCGCCACCTTCCTGGCCGCCAACAAAGCTAAAGACGGCGTCGTCACTCTGCCCAGCGGCCTGCAATACAAGATCCTCAAGGCCGGTACTGGCCCCAAGCCCGCCGCAGCCGACACGGTCTCCGTCAACTATCGTGGCACGCTGATCAACGGCACCGAATTCGACAGCTCCTATAAACGCGGCCAGCCCGCCACTTTCGGCGTCACCGGTGTGATCAAGGGTTGGACCGAAGCTCTCCAACTCATGCCCGTCGGATCCAAGTGGCAACTCTTCATCCCCGCCGATCTTGCCTACGGAGAACGCGGTGCCGGCGCTGACATCGCTCCCAACGCAACTCTGATCTTTGAAGTCGAACTCTTGTCCATCAAACCGCCAGAGAAGGCGCCTGAGAAGGCTCCCGAGAAGCCTGAAGAAAAGAAGTAACTCGAGGCATTACCAAACCGAGGGTTGCCCCATCTTGACGTCGCGCTTTTCGATGTCAAGATGGGGATTAAACTCACTCCCCTGTCAAGAACTTATACTGCGCCCCATTCAACGGCACCACACTTAGCCGTCCTTGCCGCACCAGCGGCGACTCCGCAAACAGCTTATTCGCTTTCACTTCAGCCAGCGTCACCGGCTTCGCCAGCCCTTTGCCGGCTTTGATCTTCACTCGCGGATTCTTCTCATCCGACGCGTCCACCGAAACCACCGTCGCCGTTCCCACCGCGCTCTTGTGATCTCCCGTCTCATAGATCACCAAACGCTCGCCCGGCTTCATCCCACGCAAATTCTTCAACGCCACCGGATTCGCCACCCCATCCCACACCGTTTCTTTGTCACGTTGCAAATCAGCAAAAGCATATTCCGATGGTTCCGTCTTAAGCAGATAATCCATAGTATTTGTCATCCTGAGCGAGGCGTTCTTTGCCGAACGAAGGATCTGGGTGATACTTCGCCGCTTTATTTCTTCTCTTCCCCGTTCGGCCCATACTCCGAAAACTGCGTCTCCGGCCGCTTCATCCGGATAGTAATTTCCATATGTGCCTGGTTAATGTCGTAATCCCCGCCGTAAGTCTGGAATCCCGTCATCAGCACCTGCACTCGCAGCTTGCCATAAGGAATGGTGTCGTAGTTCGCCTTG
>Ga0206829_10433_pt1 | contig 10604 bp, 14 predicted proteins | sample Alteio_BWOrgCont_75_FD_152862 | JGI IMG/M metagenome (GOLD analysis project Ga0206829, IMG submission 152862) | Enriched cells from forest soil in Barre Woods Harvard Forest LTER site, Petersham, Massachusetts, United States -... | ecosystem: Environmental > Terrestrial > Soil > Temperate forest >... | reverse complement strand
CATTATTGTTTTCTTCCTTTTTCCTTAATAAAAAGATGTGGGTACACGGTTGTTATATATACATCCATCTTTTTAAAATTCCACAGCCTCGGTACCGGCAAAATAGTTATTGAATAAGGCTTTCTTTGGCTGTGCTGCTTGATTTTCCCGATGTCAGATCGCTTTCATTTTATTTCCCTTTGCCTCATGGGTTACTTCTGCCAGACCGAGTTTTTCCATAAGAGGCGGGATATACATGCCGAACCGCCCACGAAGTCCTTTCTTGAGTCCATACCAGCCGCCGACAGGGTTTTCGGGCGAACGACCCCAGGCTTCTACGGTGCCTTCTTTGGCGGGCTTTTGTTCGTCGGCACTGCCCAGTTCCATCCAGTCGCCGTGCTTCTTGAGCATTGCATGAAGGTCGGCAAGGCAGCGCAGGTCGTAATGCAAGACCGTTTTGCCTACCGTACAGACGAGGATTTCTTTGCCGTCTTTTTCATCCACGTGCATCGTATAGTCAGATGATAAGGGAGGAGTTTTTAAGGGAAGGGGATTGTCTTTTTTTGGGATATTGTATTTCATAATATTTGGAATTAATTTTATTTTCGGAGAAGGAAATTCCTAAATGTTTTACTTCGCTGCCACTACAGATATTTCGACATTGACATCCTTTGGAAGCCTTGCCACCTCGACTGTTTCGCGAGCAGGAAAGTCTTTGGTGAAATAACTTCCATAGACTTCATTTACATTCTTAAAGTTGTTCATGTCTTTAAGGAAAATGGTGGTCTTTACGATGTTGCCGAAATCTAAACCAGCTTCTGTCAGGATAGCTTTCAGGTTTTCCATGACTTGCTTTGTTTCGTCGTTGATGGTGCCTTTGATTACATCGCCTGTGGCTGGATTTATCGCCACTTGTCCTGACACATAAAGTATGTCATTTACCATTACTGCCTGCGAATATGGACCTATCGGTGCAGGAGCGTTCTTTGTATTAATTACTGTTTTCATAATTTTACCTTTTGAATTGAAGCTGCAAATTAACAATAAACTTGCCAATAAAACGATAACTGTTTTCATATTTTTTACTTTTTATTTTCAAATGCAAATAAACAAATTTATTTTAAAATCACCATTATGAAGCTACTCATCTTAGATAATTACGATTCCTTTACCTACAATTTAGTTCATCTTGTCGAGCAGTTTGATGATATAGAAATCACTATAAAAAGGAATGATGAAATTCCATTGGGGGAGGTTGAAAACTTTGATAGAATTCTTTTATCTCCCGGTCCCGGGTTGCCCATGGATGCAGGGATTATGATGGATTTGATTAAGACTTATTCTCCGACAAAAAACATCCTTGGTGTGTGCCTTGGACACCAGGCTATTGCTGAATGTTTTGGCGGGAAATTGATTAATCTTCCTCGACCTTCACATGGGGTGGCGATGGAGACTATTGTCATTGATTCATCTGATTCATTGTTCAGGGATATTCCAACTAAATTCATGACGGGTCGTTATCATTCGTGGGCTGTGGATATATTGACTTTTCCTGATGATTTAAAAGTTACTTCGATAGATAATCAAGGGACTATAATGGCCTTTCGGCATCGCGAATTGAATGTCAAAGGAATTCAATTCCATCCTGAATCCATATTATCTGAGTATGGAAAGACCTTGATTGGGAATTGGATTTATTCTTAAACCGTTTTAAACTTTATTAAATAAAAGAATCTAAACTTCCATAACAATATGACCAAATCTAACTTTCTTTCTATAAGCCTAAGATACCTGCTATTGCTGGTGTGCATTACTTCTGTCCAATTCTTTTTTGCGCAATCAAATACATATCAACAGGGAGTTATCTATGTCAGGATTGCCCCGGAATCTCATGATCTATTCTTCAATTTATTCGGTGATAATAGTTCTTTAAATAAGTATCCAATTACAAAAATCGAGCAGCCATTCAAAGGTAGAGATTCTATCATCAGCCGCATCTATCGGCTCCATTTTAATCCTTCTATTCCTCCGGAAAATATTATCAAAATCCTGGAGCAATTTCCTTTTATAGAATATGCTGAAAAGATCCCTGCCTATAGGATTTCTTTCAATGCCAACGACCCTCTTCAATTTCATCAATACAACCTTACAAGGGTCAATGCTCAACAGGCATGGGATATCAGCAAAGGCTCGTCATCCGTGGTGATTGCTATTGTTGATAATGCTATTCGGACAACTCATCAGGATATTCAACCTAATCTTTGGCTGAACCCAAATGTTGATCCCGCTACCGGAAATGATGTTGCGGATGGTTATTATAATGACATCAATGGCTGGAACGTGGCGGACAGCAACAACAATCCTAATCCCCCGTCGGGTATCAACAGTGGAAGTGACTGGAATCACGGCACTCATGTAGCAGGTATCGCTTCTGCCGCTACTGACAATGGTCTTGGCATCGCTTCATTAGGATTTAGTTGTAAGATAATGGCTGTAAAATGTGCTCCAGATACTGCATCGAATCCAAGTATTCTTCCAAATCCATACGATGGCGTTTATTATGCAGTTATTAATAAGGCAAATATTATAAATATGTCCTTCGAGGCGAGTGCGTCTGATTCAACAAGCCAAAGTATCATTCAATTTGCATACAATAGCGGTGTTGTGTGCGTTGCTGCAGCAGGAAATGATAGTTCATCTACTCCTGTTTGGCCTGCTAATTATAGTACTGTTATTGGAGTTGGGGCAACTGACCAAAATAATAGGATTACTAACTTCTCCAACTATGGTCCAAATGCCACGGTGATGGCTCCAGGTTATAATATATACAGTACATTTGCGGTTAGCGATTCGTCTTATAATTATTTATCGGGCACTTCAATGGCTTCCCCCTTGGTCTGTGGCTTAGCGGGTTTGATCATTGCTGAAAATCCCAGATTAAATCCGGATCAGGTAAAACAATATATTCAAGCAGGCTGTGATAACATAGATGCCTTGAATCCCACGTATGCAGGGCAGTTAGGCTCTGGAAGAATCAATGCGTATAAGTCTCTGCAATTGGTCCAGCAGGATTTGAATAATTATAATTCTAATGAAGTCATCAACATTTTCCCAAATCCTTCAGGGAATATTTGCAACATTCGTTTCAATCAACGATGCATTAATTCTTCATTCACGATCATTATTCACAATCTGCTTGGTCAACAGGTTTATAATGAAACTATCAATAGTTTTAGCGGATTTTATTATCCGCTGAATCTCCTGAATCTTGCGGAGGGGGTCTATATCACCCAAATTATTCTTCCCAATGAAAGCCTTTATAAAATTATTGTGAAAGGGAAAAATAATTAGCCTTTCGGTTCATTAAGTTCAGAAGAAATCTATTTTAAGGCAACCTGTAACATAACGGGTTGCAAAGCCCATAACTCTTTTTGTCCACGATCCTTTCGGCACATAGGTTGATCAAACCCTTTAATAGTATTGAAACAATATCTTAGCAGGCTTTTTAAGGCTGTTGATGACGACCGTAATATGCCTGTGAATACTTAAATCAAGATCGCCGAATTCCTCAAAAACTCCTTTATGTTCGAGATGATTCATGATTAATATCGGATTCGAATCCATGCCACCTTCTGTGGATGAAAGATACAAAGTAGCAGTAACCACGCCCGTTCCATCGCTATTTAAAGTAAAACGAAATTCATCATCAGCCAAAACTGATCGCTGCGAAAGAGCTTTGATTTCGACACCTTTCATGGTGGCGGTGAACTTCATTTGAAGGTTGCTGCTCAATAATTGGCGATCAAAAAAACGTTCAGGTAATAAAGGAGTCTTTAAGAATTTATTCATCAGAATTCCGCAATCGCCAAACTGCAAATCCATACAGTCATTACCCGTAGTTTCAGCATCTGTGCTGTCGTTTTTTCCTTTGCCGCCGGTCTGCGCATTTCGTGCATTACTCAAGCCAATGTATGTCGCATCAACTTCCAATTTTATGGTAGCAGGGTTCGGATCATCGCCTATTCTTTCACTAAAACTATCCACGGCTTGAATTCTGTCATCAATCGCGCCTTCATTAAATTTCTTTCGTCCACCCATCAACAGGGCTTTGTATCGAGCACTCGATTTGATTTAAAAACCTAATATCGTAACCACCCAGGCATCCAATAATATCTTCAACGCAGCAAGCAATTCCTGCAATGTACTCGTATCACCGGTTAGCAAGCCACCCGCGGCTTTCCATTCACTATATTTCGCCAGAAATAGCAGGTGCGCTGCATTATACCTGTTATACATCATGATATAATCAGGGTCGGTCGGATTATCCGCCAAAGCCCTTGCCAGCACTGCATTGTGATACACGCTCAACTTCATTTTATTTCGAATACTTTTCTTTGTAGTATTCCTCCATTGATTTTGGGTGTAAGCCCATTTACTTGCCATCTTTGTATAATTATTTGGATGAGAACTCAATTAAAGTTTTATTATTGCCCATGATTGATAATATATATTTCCATAATGATTTTGATCATTCCAAAACTTGAAGAAAGATTCATCATGATAAATGGATACGTTTCAAAGTCGTGGAATTTATTCATCCTAATCTTTCATGCCATTAAAAAAGTTTGTATAGAATTCATCATAGTTAATTACCCTTTTCCAAAGATACGTGATACATTAGTCAGTACCATTCATGCCATTCCAGAACTTTGGAGCGAAGCAACGGCTACTCGTCATGCCATTCCAGAACTTTGGAGTGAGGCAACGGGTACTCGTCATGCCATTCCAGAACTTTGGAGTGAGGCAACGGGTACTCGTTGCCTCACTCCAAAGTTCTGGAATGGTCTAACGAGTGCTGATGCTATTAATCCATAAGTTTTATGCTGAATGAGCCATTATTATGACTTCCAAAGAGAGTTTTGGAATGGCATGAACCGTATTTACTGTTACAATACAGAAGTTTTATTTGGAATGAAACAGTATTATGAATTCAAAAGGAAGTAAGAATCTTTGACAAATTGCACAAATTGGCTTTACTGGGAATTTTGTGGGTAAATGATTATAGCGGGATATTAACCAAAATTTAAAGGAATAAAATTTAACCACAGAGTACACAGATTAACACAGATTCTTGGCGACCAAAATCTGTGTTAATCTGTGTACTCTGTGGTTAAATTTTATCCTATTGAATCAATGTAAATTAAGCTTCCCACAAAATTCCCAGTAGAACCCACAAATTAGGATTTGCATTCATTGCCGCTGGCTTCAACCAATGTAATAGGGGCAGGGGTCAGATTCTTTCTTTCATCGTCTTGTGACTACGACCTTTTTGGGAGTAGCAACAGGACGATGAAAACATTTATCGCCATTATTCATATCCCGGTGATGTCTTCCAAGCCGCTTCTTAGGGACAACCATATCATTTCGATGAAGGCTGTGTCGTGTGCTCTGTTGAATTTGATGATGCCTGGTTTTATCACTCCCTTCTTATCCGCGACATTATTTTTATGGAGAGCAAATGTGTTGGCAAGAAAGGTGTTTACGCCTCTTCGGGTCTTTGATTGAGAGGTCTTGAAATTACTTGGTTCGATCTTGAGATCAGTGTAAATGGCTCTAACATTTCCGGTTGCTTTTCCATTGGTAATGTCTATGTCGAATGCAGCGGATTCCAGCTTCCCTGATTTCATTTTTATTATCTCCGCTTTGTCTAAATAGTTATTCAGATCCGTTGCCGCTATACTTCCGCAAGTGCCCGAATACCTGAGAGAGAAGACCTTCGACGACAAAGGAAGCTGCATGGAAATATTGATAGGAGTGATGTTGTTAATTTTGAAATTCGCAGTGATTGAGGAGTTGACATATTTCCTTATGGTATCTGTATTTTGAAGTGCTATAATATTCAGATGATTCATGGTGATTTTGGCTTTTTCACCACCGATTTCAAATCTTTGATTATAACTTATCTCACCATTATCCATTGACAATTTATCAACCTGGACAGAGTTATTAAGTCCTATAAATAGTTCGTTTGGCATAGGATTAAAAGTAGAATCTATCTTGAAGGGTTTATCATTGTTCATCAGAATATTCAACATTGCATTACTCACTTTCATGGAATGAATATGAAGCAGTTTATGTTGAATATAATTGGCAAATTCGATCCCCTGAATTTGAATGGAAGGTATCGAGATTCTTAATCTTGTCTGCCTGAAACCGCTTGCAGCAAAGAAGGTTTCATCATTATGCCTTGGATTATAATTAAAATCTTCTAAAGTAATTTGAGAATCAGAAAGGGATAAATTAAACTTCTTAAAATGTATGTCATAATCAGAATTAGGCATTGGAATATAAACTGATTTTACCTGAATAATATATTGGGAAATATCCTTATCATCAGGACCTCCTTTTAATAGATGCATAAACTTTATTCCGATCAAAGAAGCGTCGTTAATTGAACCCATCAAAGTGGAATCTTTATTGTAAAATTCAATGGTATCGGCATCAATTTCATTATACCAAAAATGATAATGAAGGGCATGGATATGAATCAAAGTAGCAGGATTAATTTCCATGAAACGAGCTTGCACTTTTTCTTTTAAATACTTATTAAAAAAGAGGTCGGGCTTGAACATAATCAGACCAACTGTTGTAAGGATAATAATAGCAAAAGCCGCTATGGTAGATGCCGCAACGATTATCAATATACGATTACGAGACATTTTGTTTATGTTGATTCATCATAATATTAATTAAATAACCTTCTTTTTGATAAGAGGAAGGATTCTTTTTTGTTTGACCGGAACGATGTTTCCAAGAAGGAATCCCCAGGGTTTTAGTCCTTCAATATTATCGAATATCACCTTCACAATTGCTGTTACAGGAATAGAAATAAACATGCCCGGAATTCCCCATAATGCTCCACCGATAAATACTACAATCAGGCTGACTAAAGCATTTATTTTTACTCTTGACGCGACGATGTATGGAATGATAAAATGATCATCTATAGATTGAATTATGGAATAAACTATGATGACTAATAAGGCATAGATTGCGGAATCTTTGGTGATAAAAGCAATGATTAATGGAGGGATAATGGACAGGTAACCACCGATTAAAGGGATGACATTTACCATTGCTCCGATGATGCCGAGTATGATCGCATAGTCTATTCCGAGACAAATTAATCCTATGGAATTCAGGGTGGCGATGATGACCATTTCAAGCATTAATCCGATGAGATAACTTTGAATAATTCGCTTAGATTTAGAGATTACATCAAAGACTTTTTCATGATGATCAACGTGGAAAAGTTTCCTGATGAACTCTGCTAAAAGTGGCTTGTAGTATAGGATCATAGTGATATAGACAGGTATCAATATCATCGCAAACAAAATATATGATATAGTTCCAAGAGTCGTCTTGATAACTCCATCAAGATTGTTGACCATCCCATCTCGTTTATCATTGATCCAATTGTTTATATCATCGGCTTTGATGTTGATATTTGCAGAAATCCAATCAACTAATTGCAGTCCTCGCATACTTATTTTATGTCTTAACTTAGGATAGGCATCTGCAAATAAAGATACCTGCGTTGATATAAGATAGAGGATGCTCCCGGCAACAATTATTGTCAATATAACAGCTATCAATATTGCAAGCTTCCGATTGAATTTATGTCTTGTCATTAGCTCAACGAAAGGGTTGAGTAATATGGCAAAGATGACTGCATAAACTAAAGGAACAAGGATTGCTTTTCCTAAAAAAAGAATCACTAAAACAGACAAGCCAAAGAGCAATGCAATGGTTGCTTTTATAGAGAAAGGATGTTTAGTTGAAGCGATCATAACTCTATTTTATCGAAGGATAACGTAGAATGCAAAGATAACCCCAGGTATCCAAAAGCAAAAGGTCAGAATTAAATCAATCCAGAAGTCAAATGTCAATCCACCTTCCCATAGACCTACACAAACAGGTGGCAGAAATATAGCCAGAATAATGTATAAAAAGAAGGCTTGATTGCTGTGATCTTGATCAAGTTTTTGAGATTGGTCGGACTGGCTTTCCTTTGTTTCAGGGTAATATGAAGTCATTTGAAGATTCGCATTAAATAGATTATTATCAATTCCTGTTTCATCATTTGAGATGGATGCTACTACATTCTCTTTACTTGGTTCTTGGGGAATAATTTCTTTTGAAATAGATGGATTTACTTTTACCAATTCATCATCATTAGATGAATTATTAATACTGATTTCTTTCTGATCAAGGTGCTCAATTGGCTTGATCTGCGGGCGTTGTGCAACATCATTCGCACTGTTATTGTTTCTCTTAATCAAGGTCAGATTATACTGTCTTGAACATGATGTCAATCCTAATGATATTACAAATAGGATGGTTACGATTGTACTGATTTTACTTTTCATTTTTATTAATTTTTATTTATATTTTTATATCTTATTTTCTAATTCTATTTTAAAACTGATAGGATAATAAACCGCAAAGATTCTTCCCATCATAAGTTGGAGAAAAACATACTCCATTCCTGCCCCATCTATGCTGATGTGTAGCATAAACAATGTTTGTAGAAAGCATACCGATACCCGCTCCTACGAATACATCACTCTCCCAATGTTTATCATTTACCATCCTGAAAACCCCTACAGTTGTGGCAAGTGCATAAGCTCCAATACCATACCAAGCGCTCTTATGTCTATACTCCCTATAAACAATTCCTGCTGCCACAAAGGCTTCGGCGGTATGTCCTGAAGGCATTGAATAAAAATCACTTTTATCAGGACGTTGTTCATGAGCTATGTATTTAAGCGGCTCTACTATGGCTAACATTAATGCCTCAGATTTTACAATTAATAAGGTTGTATTTACTAAATCACTATTGCATTTTGCCTTGAGTAGAAGCAAAACACCAAACTCTGCATAAGGTGAAAAAAGCAAGTAATTATCTATAGGTCCACCCTTCCCTTTTGTGAAGTTTAATAAATCTGTCCTGGCATTCACACTACTGAATAATCCATGATTGCCAATCACTGAAACTCCCCAGCCGATAAGGATTGCAGGAATGATCAATGCTTGTGGAAGTTTGGTTTTATACCCTACCGGAAATTTATATGTAGTATCCACTGCAATGTAATTACTGTCCTTCTTTAAATAAGGACTGTCAAGAGAGGGTTTACTAATAATAGTTGCTGTAACGACATCCTCCTTTTCTGTAGGAGAACCGTTCATGCTTGTTAATTGTTTACTGATATTTTTATGTTCCAAACGAACTTGTGAATAAAGAGAATCAGTTTGTGCGATTGTGCTGCTGAGGCAAACAATCATTAGAAATGCTTGTACTAAGATTTTACTTTTCATTTTGTTGATTAATTATATTTTTGTTAATTTTTAGGAAGACATTTAAAGAAAAAAAAAGTTTGGTTTCTACCTATATCACTCTTTCTTAAATTTATTAAATTACACATTTTATTTTGATTAATGGATAGCTAAACCCACAGTGGATACACCTGTTGAAAGGTCCAGGAATATTCCTATATGACTACTTAAATGATATTCTGTACCAATATGGAAGTCCAGATATAAAGTGCTTGCCTGATTATAATAATTATCGTTGTGAATATTATCAATTCCAATAGAAGAACTTTTTATTTGAATTCCCAATGATGCACCAAGATAAAAATCCCACTTTGGACTGGCTCCTAAAAGGTCATCAAAATAGTAGGTTCCTTTCACTCCAAATGGAACAAAAGTATCATGATAAACATCATCTCTCCACCTATTATTTCCATCAACATAAACATAATCCTTCTTGAAAGAATAATACATTATAAATGGAGCCAGCGTAAAATTCTTAAAGACATCAAACTCATAATTCGCAGACAAGACAGGCGCGGAACTGCCTGTATATCCATAATACCCAATACCTAAGCCTAAATTGAGCGTGTTACCATACTTCTCTTGCGCATGACCAGTGAAACGCATGATGCCTACCAATAGCATCGTTACAGTGATTACTTTTTTCATTTATTTATTATTATTAATTCTCCTCATCTGGAGGTACAGTTTTTTATCATTTTTCACGCCGCAAAATTACCCTGAATGCAAAGGGTGAGTGTTACATAATTCTTTAAAAGACTTACATAATTCACACATTCCATTGGAATAGAATTGCTTTGCATGCATGAAATAATTATGTTACTTTTCATGCCGCAAAATTACCCTGAATTTATAGGGTGACTGTTACATAATTATTGAAAAGACTTACATAATTCGCATATCGCGAATCATTATAACCATCACCGTTTTGTTGTTGCACTGCAAAAGCAGATTACCCCTACACTTTAAAAACTGTAAAAAAGGATTTCTAACGGTAGGAATACTACCTTTGCCTTGTTCACATTTCTTATGAGACCGAGATGCCCACTGGTACTTAAAAAATCCGTAGCGGATTGTGGTTGGGTTGTAGAAGTTCCCTTAGGAACAATTGAAAAAATGATTGGTGAGAAACATTTTTTAATGCTTTCATCCCGTATAGAATACTTGATATTAATAGAATACAGCCTTTTGAAATGTGTACAGTTTAAAAATTGTTTCATTAAAAATTT
>Ga0206829_10432_pt1 | contig 10608 bp, 12 predicted proteins | sample Alteio_BWOrgCont_75_FD_152862 | JGI IMG/M metagenome (GOLD analysis project Ga0206829, IMG submission 152862) | Enriched cells from forest soil in Barre Woods Harvard Forest LTER site, Petersham, Massachusetts, United States -... | ecosystem: Environmental > Terrestrial > Soil > Temperate forest >... | reverse complement strand
TTGCGATTCTGTTTTTGACGGGGATGCAATAGATGTAAATGCACAAAGCAAGCTTGATTTTACAAAATGTTTCGCTTTTAAAGATTTTGTTGTTAACACAAACCCGTATGTGTATACTCATTCCGATATTGACAATACTAGCTTCCGCAAGGTGCTGCAGGAGAATGACTTTTTTAAACTACTTTCTTTCCCAGCTAAGCTGGACCTTGTGCCGGTGATGCTTTGCCAGAACCACACCTGCACGATTAAAGGGTTTATGGGGCAAACAACTGCGTTTCGCAAAGATGTTATAAAGTCGAATGTGCTGATAATGGGCGACCGTATACAAACAGGTACCTTCCCGACAACCGATGGAACAAAGAGTTATTACCTGCAGAATTATGAAGCACGCTATATACATGGTGAGTATGAAAAAGGAACCTGGACCTTTTACGGAGGACATGACCCGGAAGATTACAGGCATAATATTGGGAATCCGGCTACGGACCTGAGCCAACATGCCAACTCTCAGGGGTACAGGCTTATTTTGAATAATGTGCTGATGCCTGCAGCGAAAAGGCAGATGGTGCCGACGGTGGTTTGTTGCGAATCTGTTTCGAATGTGGAGAAAATTGCTTACAATGTTCCCGCAAGCTATCCGACTACGATATACCCTAACCCTGCCAATAATGAAATAGTAGTTGGATCGAACAATGTAATATCCAGCATTGCCATATATAATGTTGCAGGAATCGAGGTTTTTAAGGGAACATATAATTCAGAAAAAGTAAGTGTGAACATAGGTAATCTTAGCCCAGGCACCTATTTGATAAAGGTGAATAACGGATATATAGGGAAAGTAGTGAAGAATTGAAAATATATTTAATATCTGTTATGCCCAAATCTGATGGCCTAATATTTTTGTTAAAAATGAGTGTAGGTGAAATAATTGAAGGCTGGTATATTAAAAAATGGTAACTTGCAAACAAATACAGAGTGAAATGAAGAAAATAATACTCTCCATCATATTGGGTTTAAGTTTTTTAAGCTTCGCGGGTAAATGTTATGGGCAATTCAATACCACTGCGGATGCCAGCCATGATTCCCTGACCTTTAATGCAGACACAGCATATACTTTCAGCAATACAATAAAGAATGTTGGCCAGGATTCCATTTATATTAATTGGCACATTGATTTCCTGTCATCCAGTGTTCCAATAGGCTGGTCCGTTGCTCCATGCGACAATGATAATTGCTATGGTTATGTGAGCACAACTCACATGAGCAATAAAATTGCCCCTGATAGCATTGCTCTATGGACTGTAAAGATCGATCCCACAGGCGGTGGAATTGGCACGGCCTGGGTAACTGAAAGAATGATTGACAATAACGGTGATTCTTCAAGGGCAGTAGTTTTTATCCTCACGAAGTCAACGACCGGGGTTAGTAAAACTATGCTTCCCGTGGATGATGTAGTCCTTTATCCCAACCCTGCAAAGAATGATGTGAATATAATATTCAACGGTAGTCTTAATATACATTCTGTTGCGATCTATAACCTTATCGGTAAAGTAGTTGCTGTTTTTAAAACAGCCGGTAACAGCGCAAATCTTAATATAGAGAATTTACCTTCTGGTATTTACTTTTTACGAATGATGGATGCTAATTCCAATGTAGTTACTACACGTAAGTTTACCAAAGGGTAAAATTTTCTACCTGTAGCATTTTTATTATTCTGTAGCAGTTGTAGGTTTCCAATGCAAGAAATTGCAACGGCAAATTTTTGAATTTCCGCCCCCGGAAAAGTAGATATAAAATACACAGTTTTAAGCAATTATAGTGTTGCCTAAATGGGCGCCCTTATTTTTTATAAATATGAGCAGCTTGCGGCATGATTATTGTTATACTCACTGTGTCTATCGGGTTTAACTTAATTTAGCATTTAAAATATTATAACAGTTTATGAGAAATATATTCTTACCACTTTCCGTTCTAAGCGTTGCTTTGTTTTTTTCTGCCTGCAATAAAGATAATTCCAGCCCTGCGAATACTGCGAACGTTATGTTTGTAAATGCATGTAATGGTTCGACCAATATTGAGGTCAAAGTGAACGGGAGCGTTGTCAGCGCTGCCAGTAACCTTGCGTATTTCAGTTATTCAGGATACCAAAGTGTTACATCAGGCACAGGTGTTGCTGTTAATTTTTATCTTACTGCTCTCGGCACTCCATTAGTTAGTGGCAGCCCGAGTTTTACTACCGGCAGTAATTATTCTGTTTTTGCCGGAGGTATCGTTACCTCACCTACTTTTGTTATGGCCTCTGACGACTTGAGTGCGCCAACAAGCGGCTATTCTAAGGTGAGGTTCATTAATTTAAGTAGTGACACTTTGAATGAAAGTTTCTACATCGCTGGTCTGAAACTGGATTCGAATGTTACTATGGGAACCTGCACTCTGTTTTTTGAAGTTGCTGCAAATACTAGTGCTGCAGTTTTAATTCAAGATCCGTTGCAACCTACAAAATTAGCGCAGATTGCTTCGCAAGCTTTCGTTTCCGGAAAGATATATACCATTATGCTGAGCGGCACATCCACAGGCACAGGTACTGCCATTCTTACGCCTACAGTGATAAACAACAATTAAAGCTTCTTAGTGCAAAAAAGATGAACAGCATGTGTTACAAATACATGCTATTTTTCTTTTTATGCACTTTATAGTGAACAGTAATTGAAAAACATGGACTTATTAAATTGCCACTAAGGTGTGACGCATAGTAATAGATGTTGTTTCCGGGCCAGGTGACATTTATATAGTAATTATTGTTCCCGGCAAATGGAAATAGGTATTGGAGATTTATTTCCATCGTTATATAAAAGTCTTTATCGCTGCTTTCTCCATAACTATATTTAAGACCCATATTCATTGCAGGGAACAGCTTGTTAATATTTGATGTGGAATCGATAGTGGCTTGTATCGTCTGGCCACCGCTGGGGGCTATGCTTTTTTGTGCTAAAAAGAAAACCTATGCCACCATATAAAAACAGACAGCCGTGCGGAAACCTGATCGTAAAATTTTCATTCAGCATTACATCGCTGTAATTAAAATTAAGTCAGCAACATTTTCACCAGCTTGTTGCAAGGGTAATCTCATTCTTCCATAACAGAAATTAAGAGAAGGGAAGAACTGCATGCAGCCAACCTTGTATGCAATCGCTGCACGCAATCCTGAGCTGAGTTGTCCTGCATTTATTATTTTATTGTTGCTGAGCATTTGTGGATAGCCCAAATCAAAACCGGCAGATAACTCTATTTGCGCAGTGCAATAACAAGGCAAAAGCAAGAAAAATACTATACTTACTGCCTGTAGCATGTATTTTGTCATCTTCCGAGTGCAAACGGTTTTAAAGATTTTTATTGTCATAGGCAAAATTACCGTCCTGCATAGATCACCTTTTCAGTTTACATGTGCATCTAAGTTTTTGGAATGACCGATTTGTTTTAAAAGGCAATATCATTGCCCCTGGAGTTTGGCATCAGAACCTGTATCCCAATTTTAATGCTCCTTCTATAAGTAACTCGTTGCTTTGTGTGCTTCCACCAACTTTATTTAGTATGCTGCTGCCAATACCAGTCTCTATGCCCATATACAAACGGGGGGTATAATGAATGTTGAGGGAATTATGCCACAATGCTCCATATAAAAAATGACTTTGAATAAGCTCGGCAATATTTAGTCCCCCCATATTTACATAATAGGATGAGCTTTGCCCGCTTGCTATTACTGTAGCTGCTCCCGTGGCGTATGTTAGTTTCTTATGGCAGCCCCAGGGGTATATTTTTATGCCCGGCATTACATAAAACATAGCATCCGGATTGCCGGTATTGTAATAGCCGGTATTGTAGTTATATATCCTGCTTGTATTGGCAATATTGAATGTTATCATCAAAGGCATGTAAAAGGAGATGATGCCCTTGCCGCTTGTTATTCTTTCATAGCTGCAACCCAGCCCCAGGCCATTTTCTGTAAAAGCAAAGGGAGCGATGGCAATAATATTTTGCCGGCTAATTCCATTCATCAATCGCTTAGTTCCTGCCAGGCTGTCTGTATGCTGTGCGAATACGTTGCCGGATAAAGCTACCAGCAAAACAATAAACAACAGACGTGTATGCGAAAAAACCATTCCGATAATATATTACAGCTGCAAAACTGCTTTGAAAAGCAAGTATAAATATAAACGAAAAAAGTACCGTATCAGTATTTCTCCATTCAAACAGAAACATCTTTATTATATCTCGTTATAATGCGGGTGTATATTTTACGTAATTTTAAAACAATTTTTAAAGACCATCAGCTGGCATGTGCCGATTACTGCGCTTATGTATTGCACTTTTTCTTTTGCTCCCTTGTAGTGTAACGGGGCAAGAACTATTTCCCATGACAGAAGCTGCTACCAATACTCCGTCGAAAGGCGTTTGGGGTATCAGGCTGTTTGGAGAAACGTTTACTGAAATAAACCGCCAACGGAATCTTGTGGCTTTAAAGATCATGTATGGGCTTACATCAAGACTCAGCATTTATGCCACGCCAAATGTCTCTAATCATCATAATACCGAACTGCCACCTGACTTCCCGCAACACAATACACCCCAAATAGGGGTAAGCCATCCCTATTTGTTTAATGGCGTGGACTTTTACGCTAAATACGGGATCTACCAGGATGATTGGCAAAATGGCCATTTCAGGGTGGCGGCTTATGCCGAATATTCCTTGCTGAACACTGCTCACGATGAAGCCGAGCCCACACTGCTGGATGATACCAAGGGGTTTGGAGCAGGGGTTATTACTACTTATCTCGAGCACCACTTTGCTGTTTCCTTCACCGGGGGAATGATATTGCCTTCTGTTTATCGCGGCACTATCCCCGACCAGTTCGCCGGCCTTCCCGGTGTGCCGGCCATTATTAATTATAGCAATGCCTATAATTATAGCCTGTCGTTCGGCTACCTATTGATGCCAGATAAATACAAAAACTACGATGAGACCAACTGGAATATATACCTGGAGTTCCTGGGCAAAAGTTATGGTGCAGCACAAATGCAAGTAGCGAATATTCTTTCCCCCAGCCAGTTTTACTATGTTTATGCCCCTTATAACACAGCCTTGCAGGCAGGGCAATATGTGGAAGTATATCCCGGCGTGCAATGTATAGTCAGATCGGACCTGAGGATAGATTTTTCTGTGGGGTATCCTATTATTGGCAAATCCTATGTTCATTTCTACCCTGTTTACAATATAGCTGTACAGCGCTATCTATATTCCGGGCACAAAAAGAAGAAAACAATGTAGGGCATTACGAAACAGATCGTGATCAATTAGGAGATACGATGCCGGAGCGCATGGCATACATCACCAGGCCGGTGCGGGTAGTAATATCTAATTTATCAAAAAGATTTTCGCGGTAGCCATCAATTGTGCGCGGGCTTAGGGCCATTTTTTCTGCAATTTCTTTGTAGGTCATTTCAGAGCAACACAGTTTCAGAAATGTCAGTTCATTGTCGCTGAGCAAGTCATTCATTCTTTCCTTGGGGTGTTGCAGCAGATACAATACTCTATCGGTTACCAGTTCAGAATGATAAAAACCATTGGAATAGATCGTGTTGATAGCTGTCTTCAATTCTTCGGGTTCGGTATCTTTCAGCACATAGCCGTGGGCCCCGCTGCGCAGCATTTTAATAATGTTCATCTCGGTATCATACATAGACAGGGCAAGGATCTTTATTTTAGGCCAGCGTTTATGAATAATAATAGCTGTTTCATAGCCGTCCATCTCCGGCATATTAATGTCCAGTATGCAGAGGTCGGGTAATTTTTTTAAAGGGGAATCGCCCATTTGCTTTATGAGTTCTTTCCCATTGCCAGCTTGCATAATGACTGACATATTTTCGAACTTGGAAATAAGTTCTGCAACCCCTTTACGCAGTATGGCATGATCATCGGCAAGTGCTATTTGTATCATATCTGTTGAGATTTAATTATTAGCTACTTCTAAATAAATGGTTGTCCCGATATCTTTTACAGATTGGATATCCAGGTTCCCTTTCAGCATTTCCGTTCTCATGTTCATATTATTCAGGCCTATACCATCACTGTTTCTTTTACTTGTATCGAAGCCGGTTCCATCATCAATTACCTTTACGCTGAGTTTTTCAGGACGGTAAATTAATACAATTTCAATAGATGTGGGTTTACCATGTTTCAAGGCATTAGATATAGCTTCCTGTATGATACGGAATATGAGCAATTCCTTTTCTGCCGCGAGGCTATAATTACTGCCTTTAAGTTTAAAACTGCACTTAATTTGTTTGGTGGCATTGATATAGCTTGTTTCTTTTTCCACAGCTTCTATGAGGCCGACACCGGCAACATAAGAGCTGTTGAGGCTGTGGCTGAGGTTCCTGAGGTTATTGATTGCCTTGCCGAGCAGCTCATTAGAGTCCGTTATTTTATGTTTTAATTCTTCATTATTAATATCGTATAAAATAGAATGCAGCTGAAATTTTATGGATCCCATGCTTTGAAGAATATTGTCATGGATCTCTTCTGACATATATTTAAAGGCCTGCTCCTGCACTTCAAGTTCGGTTTGCAACAACTGGTTTTTAAAAGCGTTTTCCAGTCTTTCTTTTTCCAGAAGGTATTTGTATTGCTTTCTTTTTTGCACCACCAGGAATGTTACCAAAAAGGTAGAAAACAAAAAAAGCATAACGGTGCCTAATAAGAAAATAGGCAATATGTCAGTCTGAGGTTCCAAGTTTTTTCTTTTTGGATAGATAAAGAAGTGGACCAAAAGCAAAATATACAAGACAGTTAATAGTCAAGACTACTGTATATATAGTACTGAAATTTTTATTTTTAAATATAATTCCTGAAAATCCCCAATAAAAATAGTTTATACTCCATGACAAGAAAAATAATGAAATTACCCAGAAATCAAAAACACGAAGTATTTGTGTGCTCATGTCTTTGACTAAAAGATAATAATAAGCCATCAGGCAAAATGAAATAATAAAAAAACCTTCCATTAAAACCAGGTATTCGTATACCTTCCTGATAGGAGTATTATTTAGGTACGCATAAATGAAAAAAAACCCTAGTGATGCAGGGGCAAGGATTAGTCCTAACTTTCTTTTCCGGATATTGCTAAAGGATTCATTAAAATAAAGCAGTACCAACGAATATTGAAAAGAACAACCTATTATATATTCCAGTAGGTTGTTCTTTTTAAAAAAAACAATGCATAAAGTTTCTGTTATAAAAACAGATAACAAATATATTGTAAGTATTCTGCCTCCTTTATTTAATCCTTTGAAGTTAAATAAGCCAACCGCAAAGGATATTAGTATGATGAATAGGTATATGTGTTTATAGCTCATTTTTGATTTGATGAAGATGGGTTACATGGATCTGTATTGGATAATTGTAAATAAGTACATGCAGCTTGACCTATAGGTGGGCATTCTACCGGGCAAGGTGCCATCTGGTCATAAATCATATTATTCTGATCTAAAATATAAGTACCTGTGTTATCATACCCCAAGAGAACAAAACTGAGGACTTCGGGCGCTGTGGGTGATATAGTTCCGTTGGCGAGTCCTCGTGCATAGGTGAGGTCGTGTGCGTAAATGAATTTGAGATTCGTTACCTGTGAACCAGTTTGACCATCAGCATTGGGTGTTGTGCTGGTTAAATAGGCCCTTAGCATATTCGCATCGATGGCGACAGAGAAGATTGGGTTGGGATCTGTATAGTGCATGTTAACATAACTACTTACTTGTGTTTGTGCGTCTGCTGGATCAATTGGAGCCATAAAATTTGTTTTTTGAGGTTAGAAATTTTGTTAAGTATGTGGACAAATGTAATCACTTGGTTTTTCTTGCGGTAGGGTATTTTTACCGTAGTTGAAAAAAAATAGAGAAAGATAGTCTGCTGGATTTTATTAATAAGTTCGGCCTGTGTATACTTAGGGCTTTTTACTAACTTCACATCCTCTTTACTGAACCATTAAAATGAAATACGAACCGATTTCTCCGAAGCTTTTTGAACAAAACCGCCAGCGTTTCATCAAGAAGATGAAACCAAATTCTGTAGCTATTTTCCCAGCCAGCCCTACGCTGCCTAAAAGCGGGGATGGAACATATGCTTATGTGCCTGATGCAGATATTTTATGGCTTTCGGGTATTGTGCAGGAAAAAACAATGGTCATTTTATACCCCGATAATCCGGATGCGAATGCCAGGGAGGTATTGGTGTTGCTGCGCCCTAATGATCTGCTTGAAAAATGGGTAGGGCATAAACTGCGCAAAAATGAGGCAACGGCCATATCGGGCATAAAAAATGTGCAGTGGCTGGATGGCCTGGACACGATGCTGCAAGTGATGATGAATACAGCTGATACCGTGTACGTGAACAGCAATGAGCATAATCGCCTGGATACTGAATTGCCACGCCTGGACCTGGAATTTGCGCATGGACTGATGCGAAAATATCCCCTGCATCATTATGAGCGCGCAGCACGCGTTATTAAAGAGCTGCGCTGTATAAAGCTAAAAGAAGAAATTGATATAACGCAAAAGGCAGTAGATATTACAGGCAAGGCATTGAACCGTGTTTTGAAATTTGTGAAGCCGGGGGTAATGGAATATGAAATAGAGGCTGAGATAATACATGAGTTTATCCGTAACCGCGCCACAGGGCATGCTTATGAGCCTATAATAGCCAGTGGGGACAGAGCACGCGTATTGCATTATATTGACAATAACCAGGTGTGCAAAGACGGTGAATTGATACTGATGGATTTTGGTGCGCAGTATGGCAACTACAATGCCGACCTGACACGCACTATACCGGTGAATGGTAAATTCAGCAAGCGGCAGAAAGAAGTTTATAATGCCTGCCTTGCCGTGCATAATTTTGGTAAAAAGCTTTTGAAACCGGGGATTGCTTTCCCGGAGTATGCAAAGATGCTGAATGGGGAAATGGAGCAGCAATTGTTGAAGATAGGCCTCATCAGCAAAAACGACATTAAAAATCAGGACCCTGAAAATCCTGCTTACCGTAAGTATTTTTATCATAACCCTACCCACCACCTGGGCCTTGTGGTGCATGATGTTGGTTCTTATACCGACACGGTGAAAGAAGGCATGTTGTTTACAGTGGAGCCGGGCATATATATTGAAGAGGAACAAATGGGTATACGCATTGAGAACAATATATGGATAACCAAGACCGGTCATGTGGACCTTTTCAAGAATATACCTGTTACTGTAGAAGAGATAGAAGCCGTGATGAAGAAAAAATAATTTTGATACTATATTAATCATCCGAACGTTTTAAATAGATGATCGAGGCAAGGAAATGAAAAAGCTTTTATTTATTTTTCTCACGGTGCTGGTAATCAATAAGGCAGCGGCCCAGGACGAGGCGCCGGGAATTTACCTGAGGGCTGGCGCAGGCCTTGCTTTTGCCCTTGCCGGACAAACTTTAGATAATAATAATGTTCCTTTTTCGGGGAATGTTACTTATACGCAGAGTACAATACCGCAATCCATCCAGTCCTACCAGGTTGATAAAGCTTCTTTTTCAACAGGTTTGCAAGCCATTGCAGCAGTGGGTTATATGTTTACTGAAAACATAGGAGTGGAGATAGATTTTAATGCAATACCTGCACCCACCAAGTATAATGTATATGAGTATAACAATATAAACCCTGCAGGCACCGATCTTGGAACCAATTATTTAACCAGGCAACTGAGTCTTCCCTTTTTTATTACACCTTCTCTTGTTTATAGCACAGATGCTACGGATGTGGATGGCAACCTTAAAAAATTCTGTTTTTATGCACGGGGCGGCATTGTCTTGCCGGTAAGCACGAAAATGGTGGAAGAGCAGCAATATAATTTTAATACCGGAGAGGACGAATATATAAGAGAGGAGACAAAAATGAAATTCGGGGTAGGCTTTTCTGGCGCTATGGGGTTGAAATTTAATGCAAGCGCTAATTTCGGGCTGTGGTTTGAATTGAATATGGTGGACATGTCCTTGTATGCCAAACAGACAACCATAACAGACCATACACTTGATGAGAATCCCACTAAAAGGATACCCCTTGCCGGAACCGTGATAAATTATTCGTCAACCGGTGCTTATACAGCCTACCTGCAGGAGCCCGCTTATTCCATACCCTTCAGCAATTTCGGAGCGGCCATTGGTATTTGGCTTTATTTTAAAGCACCGAAGCCTAAAGAATCTACAAGGAAGTAATTTGAACCGGGGTTTTCGGGATTAATGGATTGCCGGGAAATACCCAGGTACTCAATGATCAGCAATAAGCTATAAAATAGTTGGAATATCAGGCATTAATATAAAAACAGAAAACCTCTGCGGGGCCGTGAACACCTACTACCAGTGTTTTTTCTATATCAGCGGTGCGGCTGGGGCCTGTGTTAAGGTTGATCATGGAAGGGAGTTCTGTGCCGTAGCGTTTCTTCATCAGTTCCAGCCCGTCCTCAATATCTGCAACAACCTGGTTAGCATAAGCAATGACAATATGCACGGGATAAAAAATAGAG
>Ga0206829_10431_pt1 | contig 10623 bp, 8 predicted proteins | sample Alteio_BWOrgCont_75_FD_152862 | JGI IMG/M metagenome (GOLD analysis project Ga0206829, IMG submission 152862) | Enriched cells from forest soil in Barre Woods Harvard Forest LTER site, Petersham, Massachusetts, United States -... | ecosystem: Environmental > Terrestrial > Soil > Temperate forest >... | reverse complement strand
CCAGTTGGCTTTGTACGGCGCGAGAAAGCCGGTGAGGAAGCCGGTAACGCTCTTTGAATATTGCCGCATGATGGCTTGCAGGCGCGCTACGGCGGTTGCGTCGGCGGTCTTGGTGTCGACGCCGCTGAGCTTATCGATGTTGGGTTTGTAGGCGATGTTCTTGTGCAGGGAGCTGTCGGTCTGTTGCTGGCCTAAGAGGAATTGCAGGTCGGTTTCTGGGATAGCGATGGGCGTCTGCGGGAAGTAGAGGATGTCTCCAGCTTCGAGTTGCGCGCACCAGTCGTACAGTTGGTCGGTTGACGGCGATTTGAGTTGTTCGAGCGAGATGGGGATGACGGCCATGGCGTACTTAGTTATTGCTCAGCTTGCGGCGCAGCCACAGGCCCAGTAAGAGGATCAGGCTGATGGCGAGCACGGTGAGTCCGACGGGGAGGGCGATGTAGCGGTAGCTGTCGGCGAAATTGACGCTGTGGCCGCCGCTGTTGTAGATCAGGATGCCGAGGATGGAGACGAAACAGGTGGCGAAGAAGGCGAGGAATCCGAGTGAGAAGGACAGCAGCAGGGTAGCGAAGAGGCCGAAATCGCCGAGCTGGATACCTAAAAACCTGCCCTGATTTGCCTGGGTTGCAGCGACCATAGGTGAGACAACACGCTCCTCAGCTAGAATACAGGTTCATGGCTGATGTCGCCCAGATCGAGTTGTTGCCCGCGCAGAAAGTGGCGCAGGAAGTGAAGGTGCTGCAGGCGCCGAATTCCGTGTGCTACGCGCAATATGGCGACACGCATTTGACGGCGCAGGAGCTGGAGCGCATTGTGCAGGCGGTTCCGGATTCGATTGCGGCGGCACTGCAGCGGCGCGCCTACTACTTTGTTCCGCTCACGATCAGCGAGAACGATGAGACGCTGGTTGCTCCCGGGTACACGATCGACTTTAGCGACCGCGCGATCTGTCATCGCAATGTTTCGTTTGGTAATTCTGAGTGCATCTTCATCTCGACGCGGCTGATGCAGGACCGCTTTGCGCTGGCCTTTGAGTTCTTCATCAATGTCGGGCATCACTTCGTCGAATCGGTTGGCGTGCCGCAGAGCTTCAGCGATCTGGCATGGTCGCAGGCGGAAGCGGATGTGCGCGGCGAGACCAGCCAGGACGCTTATGAAAGCCGTCGCAAGGCGACCGAGCGTGGGCGTGCAGATGAGAAGGCCAAGACCACGTTTTTCGACGCGGCTTTCTCGGATGCGATTGCGATTTATCTGCTTTCGCTGAGCATCGATTTCGATTACACCGATCTGCGGGAGCGCGAGTATCCTCTGCTTGCGGCTCCGGCGCTGGCGGAGCGGCTGCGGCATATCGCCTCGTTGTTTCCTCCGAACGCCGGGTATGAGTTTGAGATCAAGTATCGGCGTCGGAGCTAATTACCGGAAATAAATCGTTCTTGTAGTTGAGGCTCGTGTTTTCCCACCCTATCGCAAAAGGACTATAGATGGGGCACCCGTTTTTCCTGCCCGGTGAAGAGAGTCAGCGCAAGACTTTGCTCTTCGCTCAGGATGACATTGCTTTGAGTACAATCGCGAAATGATTGCGCATTTGCGGGGGCGGCTTTTTTCTAAACAACCGGGGCAGGCGATTGTCGAGGCGGGCGGCGTGGGGTATGACGTGACCATCAGCGTTCCGACCTTTACGGCTTTGCCGAAAGAGGGCGCTGAGGTGTCGCTCTTCATCCATACGCAGGTGCGGGAGGATGTGCTGGCGCTCTTCGGGTTTCTCGAATTGGGCGAGAAGCGGCTGTTCGAGCGGTTGATCACGGTTTCAGGCGTAGGCCCGAAGCTGGCGGTGACGATTCTGAGCGGGCTGAATGCGGAGCGGACGGTGGCGGCGATCCGCGCACAGGACCATGCCACGCTGACACGGATTCCGGGCGTGGGGAAGAAGCTGGCGGAGCGGCTGGTGGTGGAACTGAAGGACAAGCTTGAGGACATGGCCACGGCGCCTGTGGTTGCGTCGGCTGGTCCGGCTGCGGAAGATGTGCTGTCGGCCCTAGTGAACCTTGGCTATCAGCGTCCGTCAGCGCAGAAGGCGATTGAGACGGCGGTCGCGAAGAACAAGGCTGCCGGCGAGAATTTCGACGAGTTGTTCCGCGCCGCGCTGCAGTTGATTCGGTGAATGCAAGAGCTCAGTGTCCCGGCATGTTTGCCGGTCGAACGGGTTGCTCGGCAGCCTCGCACTTCGCTGCGAGACCAACTGCTGTCTGGTCTACGGATGAACGTTTTTTTAGCGCGATGGTCAGAGCTTTGATGGCAGGAGTGATTTTCTCCTGATCAGACGCAGGTGTGGTGGAGTTTCCTCCGTCGGCACACAGGGAATCTGGCATGAACAGAACCATATTGCTATACAGAACCTCTTCACCAGGTGCATTCCCTTCGCCACGCGTAAGCGCCTCGGCATAGTCCCACCGCAGGGCATTGGCGTTCGGAGCTTTGCCAGCTAGTTCTGCCTGTGCGCAGAAAAGGTAGAGATCACGGGTCGGATCACTGATGACCGCTGTTGTCCTGACAGTTGAGCCAACCCAGGAACGGCAATAGATTGAGGCATCCGTATCTCTATTGACAGCGTGCATTGCCCGCAGCCAGGATACCGCCGCCTCAGCCGAGGTAGGATGGAGATCCATCGCATTTTGAAAAGCCGAAACGGCCAGGGCATTTGCATGGGCATTCTTTTGATCCGCCAGGTATGTCTCTCCCAGGACCATTGCTGCGCCGTAGTCCTGCGAGTCGTGCTTTAGAGCCTTCTGAAGAGTCGTTTCTGCATCCCCGTATTGACGCTCTTCGAGATACAGGGTCCCGAGCTCATTGAGTGCATAGGATTGCTTTTCGAGCACAGGGCCTTGGAAGAGCTTTTTAGCTTCCTCCGAATTACCGGCGCCCCATAGTGCTGTTGCCTGAGCCTGGGTAGCAGAGACCTGAAAGCGTGCTCGATTTCCCGAGGCAATGGAAGGGGCTCTGTCGAGAGCTCGTTGTGCGAACGTCTTGGCGCTGGCATAGTCGCCCTGGAAAATGAGGGTTTTTGCCAGATACAAGTTCGGTTCCGGTCTGCCAGGTTGACGCTTAAGCCATTCCGTAAAGACTCTCAATGCATCGGGATAATTCTTATTTGCGATAAAGAATCGTCCGGCGATTTCCGGATTGATATCTTCTACGAAAGTTTCGGCGAGCCTCAAGACTGTGGAGGGCATCTCGCTTTGAGAGGCAGAGAAGGGAAGACTGCTCCAATGATAGGCTGCCTCGTCTGAACGGAGAGAGATTTGCAAAATATACTGCCCAGTATTGTTTCCAGCAGGAAAGATATCTCCTGAGATGAGTTGCTGATCGTACCGTATGTCTTTCCAGATTTTGAGTATTTGATCAATAGAGACCCCTTCGATTTCTATTCCATAGCTTTTGTCGACTGGAATATTCGGGACAGTGTCGAAGGGCTGAGCCAGCTTTGAACTACCGGTCGCACTGGCAATATAGGAGCTTCCCGCGTAGGCGCTACCCTGCTGAAAGATATCGTTTAGATCGCTCGTGAACAGGTCTGATACTTCTTTACCAAAGTCAGCAGACAACCCTGTGCCTGGAGGAGCTGATACTAAGAAATTGCTTACGATGATCTGCTGTTTTGGCGCGAAGTGGTACAACAACTTTCCGATCAAGCATGCCAATAGTATTGCGCAGCAAACTGCGAGAGTTAGCATTAAGCCCTTCGTGAGCCAGGAACTTGGATTCAGGGCTTCAGGCTTCTCTTCCTTCTTGGGTGCAGTTTGGGAGGGTGGTGCTGGGGGCGTGGGATCTGCGGGGGTGGCTGGTTTCTGAGGTACGTCTACAGGATTGTCGGGCATAATCGAGGGTCGGAGAATAATAACTTCTGTTTGTTAGTGGGACAAGTCAAAAAGGCTAGTAGATAACGACGGAGAGTCTGCATCAGTCTCAGATCTGCTCTCTCAAGCCGGGAATCTCCAGTTCCTTATACTTTGTCGAGCCGAGGGGCTTCTTTTTCCCCTGCTGGCTGGATGTTGGGAGGATAATTCTCTCGAAGGGAGTCTTCTAATGGGCAGTGTCGCTCTTCTGCAGTCGCTCAGGGACAGCATTCTTGGCCAGGCGGGGGTTAAGGCCGTCTACGGCGAACCCATTTCGGCGCAGGGAAAGACGGTTATTCCAGTGGCAAAGCTCATGTATGGATATGGCGCTGGAGCGGGCACGGGCGGCGTTGGGAATTCGAGCGCGCAGGGTGAAGGCGGCGGCGGTGGGGCTGGAGTGCGCGCGGTTCCTGTGGGAGTGATCGAGGTCAGCGACCAGGGAACCCGCTTCATTCCGATCACCAGCCGAAAGAAACTGGCTGGCGCGATCCTCGCAGGGGCCTTCCTGGGCATTATTATGGGCTGGCGTAGACGGCGGCGCTGATCTTACCGGATCTGCCTTCGCTCGGCGGCCTGTGGGAGACCAGGGCGAATCCTTCCATACAACGATCGGGTCTGGAGATGGCTTAGGCTTGCCGCCATCTCCAGACCCGATTTTTTAATGGCTGTTTTTAACGTTAATGGTAATCGGCTGTGAATCGGCCGACTTCCAGTTTGCATCGCCGGAGTAGACGGCAATGATTTGGTTTGTTCCTGCCGGCAGCGTCACAGGAAGCGTTGCGATGAGCGCTCCGCCATTGCCCCCCACAACTACCTGAGGAGCACCGAGCGCTTTGACCTGGCCATCGGCAGCGTCATAGAACTGGATGGTGCCGGTCGGCGCGGGAGCATTAGTGGATGCGAGCTGACTGACCAGTGAAGCGGTAACGCTTGTTTGAGCGCCTGCTTCGATCCTGGTCGCGCCTGCCTGCAGGGTGACTTGAGGAACAGCCTTGGCTACATGCACGGTTACAGGTGTGCTGTTGGCGCCGGTGTAATTGCCGTCACCGTTATAGACCGCGTAGACGCTCTGCGATCCAACTGTGTCCCACTCGACGATGCCGGTTGCGCGTCCTCCGGAGAGTGTGAGCTGGCCGGCGATCTGACCGTTGTTGGAGTACAGGGTCACATAGCCGATTGGGGTGGCTGTGCTTCCCTTCGCGGCTGGTGTTACGGCAACGGAATACTCGCTCCGCTGCCCGAGCGAATAGGAGCTTGTTCCGAGATTCAGGCTGATGTTGACCGCCTTCGTCCCGGCTGTGCTCTCGGTGATGATCTCCTGTTGTTCCTTCCAGCCGCCATTCGTGTAATTTGCATCGCCGGGCCAGTTAGCGATCAGGTCGTAAGCGCCGGCGGGAGCATTAAACGGAATGGTGGCAGTTCCGGTTTTGTCGAGTACACCCGTTCCCAGGGTTGCTCCGGTATCCGAGCGCGCAAGGGTCACGGTGCCTGTAGGCGGAGCAGCCGGGTCCGAGGCCAAGTAGACATAGCCGATGACGCGGGTGCCGGCGATCGGCGTCACATTGCTGGCCGCCGTCTCCCAGTAGGTTGTGCCCTTCGATATGGTGAACGACAGGGTTGTGGTACTTGTGTGGAAGCTGTCGTCACCAGAGTACTCTGCCTTGAAGTTGTAAGTGCCGGGCGCATAATCGCATGGCGTTTGCGGACCGCATTGCAGGTAGATCATTCCCGTCTTGTCGACGGGGAATGTGCCGACTGCTTTTCCGCCCTGCGACAACTTGATGGAGCCGGTTGCGCCGGTCGATCCTGACAGGCCAGCGACCTGGAACTGGAGCCAGAACGGATTCCCCAGCGAAGTGCTGCTGAGTTGGACGATCGGCCGGTTGCCCAGAATGTAGAAGCGGCTGTAAGCAAAGCTTGTCCCGGTTACGGTGCTTTCTTCCGGTGTGACCGTCACAGAGACCGGCTCGGATGTGCTGGTTCCGTAGGTGCTGTCGCCGGAATAGTCTGCGGCGAGAGCGTAGTGGCCGCCGGGCAAGTTGATGGTTGAAGAGGTGTAAGCACCTGAGGTCAATGGGGTGGTCAGGACGGACCCGGCAGAGCTGGCGGTAACGAGGACTTCGCCGGACGGTGTACCCTTACCGGACGAGGCGCTTACTTTTCCGCTCAGCGTGACAGGCGTGCCGTGCTTGAAGGTGGTTTGCGAGAGGCTCAGAGTCGTTGTGGATTTGAGCGTCTTCCGTACGTTCCAAGAGCTGATGAGATTTGCGACATCGACCGAACCCAGTCCCGTGGCCAGGTCATAGCCGGTGGTTGCAGCATGGCCATCCATGAAACTGTTGGGCGGAAAGACTGCGAGGGGAAGGCCCACGCCCACCTGAACAGGCGAATCGGTTCCCTGGCAATCCTGGTTTCCGCTGAAGCAGGGCACCGCGTTTGTTCCAAGGGTAATGTCGTGGAAGACGCAGGAGCTTTTCTGCGTCGGGTCGGTCTGCTGGCTCGCGTCGCAGTGACCGCTCGGCTGTGCATTCGCCAGTTGATAGAGCTGATAGTTGGCAACGCCCTGGAACTGGCCATGCTTCTGTTCAACCAGCGCCATGATGCCGGCCATGGATGGCGATGCTGCAGAGGTGCCGCCGACGATCGCGGCTTGGTCCAGCGTGATGGAGCCGTCGCTGTTTTTCGTCCATTGACAGCTGCCTTCATAGCAGATGATGTAGCCGTCATGCTCGCCCGCTGCTGCGAGCGAAACGTCTGGAATGTCGCGCACACCGTCCTGGGGGACGCCGACGCCTGTCTGCCACGAGGGCTTCGTATAGCCGGCCGCGCACCACTCCGTGCCGTCATCATCGACAGTGCGGGTTGCGCAGGAGCTTGCGCCGCCGCCGCCGGCGTAGGAGTAGAGATAGTACGGCGGAAAATTGCAGTTCGTGAAGCTCGGGGCAACGTTCTCAGCGCAGGATTCATTCCACACTGCCTCGGGGATATAACCGATCGCTGAAGAGAGGTTCTTCGCGTTGTTCAGGTTCCAGTAGGTGTTCAGGTCTGCGTCGTTGAATTCAGTTCCACCTACGGCCACGTTGTACGCAGTGGAAGCGAGACCATTGACGCCGTACCCGTAGATGGTTGACTCGGCGCCGGGATTATTGCAGCCGCTGGCACCCGCGTCACCCGCGGAGACAAAGACGGTAATGCCTTCGGCGGCAGCCTGCTGCCAGAGCAGGTGGTAGAACGAGATCTGCGAATCGGACATGTTAGCTTCGCAAAGGCCAAAGCTCACGGTCATGATGGGAGCGAGCGCATTGTCGACGATGTACGACGAGGCGATGTCTACGCCGTCCGTGGTGGAAGTGCTCGCGCCGATCACGTAATCGATCTTCGCATTGGGAGCTACTGCTCCTGTCCACTCGACGTCGAGCGAGGCCTCGACATTGTCGCCATCGACGACGCCTGGATCGGTCGTCGCATAGATGACATTCGGATCGTTGAACGGGAGTCCCGAGATAGTGCGGAATGCCTCGACGTCAGAGATGCTGATGTCGGAGCGGCCCACGACGGCGATGGAAACTCCAGAGCCGTTAATGCCGCTTTTTACGACGCCTTGCGTGTCGTAAATTTTCGCGAAGTCACCGGGCAGAAGATAGGTCTCAATCTGGCTTCCCGCCGAGGTAAACGCTGGCGACGTCGCTGTAGCCGCGCCGGTGCTGGCAACGCGCGCCAGCTTTCCGTTTGCATTTCGCGCGACTGTTGTAGGCTGTGAGTGCTGCGGATTGGAGAGGAAGTTGTTCATGCTCACAACGCCGGTCACCGCCGGGGTAAGCGCATTGGGAATCGACAGGTTAGTGGCATTGGCGTATTTCTTCACGCCTTTGACGGAGTACTGATGGATTTCCGTCTGAAAGGCGTTCTCCACCTGCGAGGCATTGCCGCTAAAGCGGATCCAGTTCTTGCCGTGGGAAACTTCTTCGACGGAGAATCCGTTCGATGACAGCCAGCTGCTTACCGCTTGCAGATCCTGGTCGCTTGCTCCGAACTGTGAGGCGTACTGCGCCGGGGTGAGCCACTTGTGGAAGTTCGCAGAGTTGGGGTTGTGGAGATCATCCACATATTTCTTTAAAGCTGCCTGCTGATCTGCCGATGGACGCAGTGTAAGCAACATGTCCTTCATGGCGAGGCCGGAATCGACGCGGCCCTGATCGGTTGCCGTTTTTGACAGCGGATGGACGGTGCCGGCCAGCACTTTTCTCTGCGATGGATCGATGGCCTGGGTGATCTTCGGTTTGACTTGCGTGTGGGCAAAAGGCGCAAGCATCAGCAGCATCCCGGTCATAGACGTAACGAGTCTGTTCACTCGGGGACAGTGAACTCTCATGGAACCAACCTCCGGAAAAATGCGTGGGTAGATGACGCCGGTCCTATGCGCAGCAGGTGTCGCTCATCTCTGCATGGGGCCGTATGGCGTGGAACATGGAAAATTTTCGAAAGCTTAACATCCGAGCCAGGAACAAGCTCGAAATACGAAGGATAGTTTTCAAACTACCCTTTCGGGTAGCTGCCTCAGGCGTCGAGAAGTCCGCGCTGAATGGCGATCACTACGGCCTGCGTGCGGTCGTTCGCCTGCAGCTTTAGCAGGATCTTTTTGACATGCATTTTGACCGTGTTTTCAGTGACGAAGATGAGATCGGCAATCTCTTTGTTGCTCTTGCCTTTGGAGATAAGGCCGAGGACTTCGATTTCGCGCTCACTCAGTTTTTGCGAGGAGATGTAGTGGGTCAGCTTCTCCGCGGTCTCAGGCGAGAGGCAGCTGCCGCCTGCTGCGACACGCCTTACCTGATCGGCAAGCGTCGCGCCGTCGATGCCTTTCAGCAGATATCCGCGCACTCCCAGGCTGATCGCGTTGTAGATCGAAGCATCGCCCTGGGCTGAGCTGAGGATGATGATGCGCGCCTGCGGATCGTTCCCGAGCATGGTGCGCACCACGTCAAACCCGCTCTGGTCGGGCAGGCGCAGATCGAGAAGCACAACATCCGGCCTGTGGGCCGAATACATTTCGACGCCTTGCTTGCCGGTGGCGGCGAGCCCGACGATCTTCATATTCTGCCGCTCCAGTACGCCTGCAAGCCCTTCGCGAACCATTGGATGGTCGTCGACAATCAGCACCTGAATCGGAGCAGCTTCAACCTGCGCTTGCATCATCTCTTCTGAACTTCCCTTTTCCATTGCGCCGCCAGAACCCATTGCGTTTCCAGAATCCGGATCGATACGTCTTTACGCGCAGTATAACGTTCGTCCCCTGTCCCGGCTCGCTTTCGATCACGAGCGTTGCGCCGATGCGCTGCGCATGGGCGTGCATTCCGCGCAATCCGAAATGTCCGGCGCGGCCGTGTTGCAACAACTCCTGGGTCATGCCGTTGCCGTCGTCGGAGATCTCAACCTCAAGCATGTTGGGGAGAAAACGTACCTCTACTGTTACATATTCCGCGTCCGCGTGGCGAAAGGCATTGGCCAGCGCTTCGCGGCAGATGCGGTACACCTCGTCGCGGATCAGCGGATGCACTTCGCGCTGCTCACCTTTGGAAACCAGGTCGAATATCGGCATCGGTCCTGATCGAAACTCCGCCTCGGAGTGACGCAGAACTTCCACCAGGCTGTATTGGACTACAGCTGTAGAGTGGAGATTCGACACCATGTTGCGGCTGCGCGCGATGGTTTCGCGCATGCGTTCCGCCAGCGTTGCCAACGATGTCTTCGATCTCTCGGGCTGGTCGGCCATTTCAAACCCGATGAGTTCCACCTGCAATGTTGCGCCGATGAGGTCCTGAATGACGGTGTCGTGAATCTGGTGAGCAATCCGCTCGCGCTCGGCGACGCGTTCCTGAAAGCGCATACTCAGCCGTTCTGCTCTGCGGCGAGTGAATCGCCGCGTGACTTCGACGATGATGCCAATGGCCGTGCAGATGACAGCGATGAGAAACCATTTCGTCTGCCAGAAGAAGGGCTTCAACTGAATCTCCACCTGTGCCGGTACGTCACTCGATCCGCCTTCACGGTTCGCGGCGATCACCTGAAATGTGTAGTGTCCGGGCCGAAGGCCTGTGTAGGAAACTTCGCGAGCGGTGCCTGCATTGACCCAGTCGCGGTCCCATCCCACCAGACGATAGCGAAAGCGGTTCTGCTCGGGAGCTGTGGTAGCTGGAGATGTATAGGTAAAAGTGATGCGATGCTGGCCCGGACTTACCGTCAGATCGCCGGGCAGATGATGCTGATCGTCAACGACAATGCTATCGAGAACGGCCTGCGCAGGCTGCGCGCCGGCCAGATGCGGATCGACAACAGCAGGTCCCTTGACGGTTGCGAACCACAGGCGCCCATCGTGCGCTCGTGTGGCTGTCACTCCGTTCAAAGGCAGAATGTAGCGGCTTTTGAGACCATCCTCTTCGGTAAATATCTCCGGATCGATGCGCGGGCTTCTACCTTCGGCGTAAGCTCTCCATTCTTCTCGCGTGACGCGGGCGATGGCGCTTGCCGTCACGATCCAGAGATTGTCGTCGTCATCGCTCAGCACGTCGAGCATCATGTTGCCGGGCAATCCTTCTTTCTGCGTCAACAAACGATCGGAGCCGTTGATTCCACTTCGCAAGAGCAGTCCATTGAAGGTGCCGACCGCCATTCCGTCGTTCGGCCACGCTGCGCAAAGAACCGGTCCTGACGTAGAAAGCACGGACTCAAA
>Ga0206829_10430_pt1 | contig 10626 bp, 9 predicted proteins | sample Alteio_BWOrgCont_75_FD_152862 | JGI IMG/M metagenome (GOLD analysis project Ga0206829, IMG submission 152862) | Enriched cells from forest soil in Barre Woods Harvard Forest LTER site, Petersham, Massachusetts, United States -... | ecosystem: Environmental > Terrestrial > Soil > Temperate forest >... | reverse complement strand
GCGGACGAAAGGCACTCTGGTTCCAACTTTGAACACGTCGGCACCTATCGCGCTTACCGAGCGTCCGCTTGGCATAGCTGGTAGGTGATCGGCAAAGTTAATGGTCAGTTGGCTCGAAGCTGCTCGTAAAGTGGAAACAGGTGAGAGAATTCTTTGCGTGGAGATGAGCCAAATACCATCTGCATGGCCCGGGTATCGTTCAAGCGGAAGAAGTCTATTACAGAATAGATAGCGGGAGCTACAAAAATATGGCGCAGGCTCACGAAGCCGGAAACAATGCTCAAGAATTGAGATGTCTAGATTCCACAGGCCGTTTAAAAGCTAACAATGATATGTCAGTATGTTGCCGCCGCTTGGTTGAAAGGGAGCTAAGCAGAGAAAGAAAAATAGAGCAATAACTCTCAGAACAATGAACGTGTTCCGGCTTAGGATGCGGGCCTGAAAGTAGCAATTGACATTTCAAAATAAACGAAGTCAAATATCCGGGGAATGGTTACCTTAAAAGTCCACGCGGATTCGCGTTTGTCGCTATCGAGCAAGGCTTATTTTCTGATTCGTGAGCGTATTCTTCGCGGACAGCTGCGCCCCGGTGATGTTTTGTCGGGGCGGCTGCTGGCTGAAGAGTTCGAGATGAGTCTCCTTCCCGTCTCCCAAGCACTGCGGCAACTGGAAAGCGACAAGCTTGTCGAAAGTCGTCCTCGGGCGGGAACACGTGTTCGCGTACCGCGTCCGGAGGAAGTACGCGGGCGCTGCATCGTTCGCGAAGCTCTAGAGGCCCAGTCGGCTCGGCTCTGCTGTGCTCACGCGACCATGAAGGAGCGTCTGGATCTTCTGCGGATGGCGGAGCAACTGGATACTCTCTACGATCGCTTCGGGCGCAATCACGATTCGGAACTGCAGTTCGTGGTGCACACCCATCATCTTGAACTGCACATGCGTATCGCCGAATATGCGCGCTGCCCGGAGTTGAAAGAGGCGATCGAAATGAACCAGGTTCTCATCTATAACTGGTTCTTCGACGTCGCCGCGGAACGCCATTCGCTTCCTCCCGGCTTTCACGTCCGGTTATTGCAGGCAGTTACCGGCTCCGATCCGCTGATTGCCGATGAAGCCATGCGCACCCATGTGCAGTATGGCGTTGAGGCCACGCTCCAGCAAATTGTTCCGCAAGCCGCAAACGACTGGCGCATGCGTCGTTCGCAGGACCGTCAGGGCGCGGATAAGTCTGCGGATTTCGCTGAGATCTAAGCTCTCACGATAAAAGTGAATTTGTAACGCCTGTATATATTGAATTACTTTCCGTTCGTTTTATTTTCCTGATATATCAATTATCAAATTGCATGGAATGGGAAGAGATCACAGATTGCGAGGTTAACGTTGCAGCGACGAAATTTTCTATCTGGCGCCGGCCTGGTTTTCGCCTCACGCGTTTTGAATCCAATTACATCGCTGGCGTTGTCGACAACCCCTGAACAACATCGCTTGCCGCTCACAGACCCGCACTACAACATCGTCAAATCGTATGTGGAGGAGACGCCAGTTCCTGAATATCGATGGGCCTCGGAAGCTGCGTACGAGGCGTTTCGCGATATGAAATACGGCATCCGCATTCACTGGGGCCTGTATTCGTTGGCTGGCTTTACAAGAGAGTCGTGGCCGTTCCTGGATTTGAGCAATGAGCAACGGGCTCACTATAACGAGATGTACAAGACGTGGAACCCAACCGGCTTTGATGCCGATGAGTGGACTTCATTGTTCGCGGAAAACGGGCTGCGTATGTTCGCCTTCACCACGAAGCATCATGAAGGTTTTTCGATGTTCGACACGCATACGCGCATAAAGCAGCGGGTTCGCTGGGATGCTCCGGGTGGACCGACGCTGGAAAATTGTGACCTCGCCTATTCCATGATGGAGACGCTATTTAAACGGGACGTAGTCAAAGAGCTATGCGCAGCCGGCCACAAACGCGGTCTGCGAATCTCGTTGTACTTTTCACATCCTGACTGGTACGACGCGGATTTTCGCCCATATGCTGATAACCCGACCCAGGTGCCTTCGGCGGCGCAATTGGATACACAATGGCGAGAAGCGCGCAGTGAATCGACGAGGAACGTGTGGACCGCTCCGGATCCATCGCCTGAAGAAGTGACGCGCATGATGGCTCGCCATCGCGCGCAGCTGGAAGAGCTGCTGACGCAGTACGGCGATATACACATGCTCTCGCTCGATCAGTGGCTGGGTCCAAAGGTGTGGCCGCAGATGCGGGAAACAATACTGCATCTGCGCAGGCTGCAGCCAGACGTCATGCTGCGTGCGCGGGGCATCGGCAACTACGGCGATTACTACACGCCGGAAGGTTTTGTGCCGGGTAGCAAGTCAAACACCAACACTCCGTGGATGGTTATTTATCCACTGGCAAAAGGGTTCTCATACGATCCAGACGCCTCGCACTATAAGGGAGCAAGCTGGATCGTAAAGAACATTGTCGATACTGCGGCAAAGGGAGGCAGCTTCCAGGTCGGCGTCGGGCCTGATGGCACCGGCAGGTTTCACCCGACGGCAGTCGCGCAACTGAAACAAGTGGGTGCGTGGCTGCGCGTCTGCGGCAATGGCATTTACGCGACCCGTGAGCGCAGCGGCGAACTCTGGCACGAAGGCGATTCGATTCGCTTCACGCGTACCAAAGACGATCGCACGGTTCACGCTTTTGCACTCCAATGGCCGGGGCAGGCGCTGATGCTTCAATCGGTGCGGCCAGTCGCTGGCAGCAAAATCTTTATGTTCGGATATCCAGAGCCGATGAAGTGGGTGTTCGACTCAGCCTCCGGCCTCAAGATTGAAATACCGGAGCCATTGCAAACAGAGAGTCGCAGGCCGTGCGAATATGCCTGGGGATGGACGATTCAAACGGCGTGAGCTGTTCAGCTAGGCCTCAGTTGTTTCTACCTTCAGGCTCCACGCGTACTCGCACGGTCTGTTGCTTGCCTGCTGCAAGTTTTCAGGGAAGCTGATCACTGTGCCTTGAAGCGGATCGGCCTTCCACGAAAGCACTGCATTCGAGCCTAAAAGAGTCACCTTAGAATCAGGCTTTGGCTGCACCGACCGCAGAGTGATCTGATTTCCAGGCCAGGCAGTAAACATCGCGTAGACGAAGCGTTTGTCTTTCGATCGCGTAAAGCGAACTGTATCGCCCTCGGACCAACGCGCTCCGTTGCGCGGCCGTGTTGCGTAGATGGCCTCGCCATTCACCTGCAGCCATGCGCCGGTGCCCCGCATCTGTCGAATCGCTTTCGGGTGAAATTCACCGTAGGCGCTGGGCCCGACACCAATCATGAAGCCTCCGCCTTTTGCAGTAGTGTCTATCAAGTTCCCGACTATCCACTGAGTACCTTTATATTTCGCGGCGTCTGGCTCATACGAAAAGTCCGAGCCGAGAGGGTAGATGCAGAACCAGGGCTTATCCGACGCCTCCTTCGAGCCGGGAACCACACGCTCGGGCGTGTAGTAATCGCCATAGTTTCCAATGCCGCGATTGCGCAGCATGACGTCAGGCTGCAGTTCGCGCAGCTTCATCACCGTCTCGCGAAGTTGGGGCCAGACGCGGGGGCCGAGATACATGTCCAGGCATAACATATCGATGCGTCCGTAGTTTGTCAGAAGCTCGACCAGTTGAGCTCGGTGCCGAGCCATCATCCGCGCCACTTCCGCATCGGTTGGATCAGCAACGATGACCGGGTGATTGCCATATTGTTTTTGTGTGCTGCGAAAATCATGCGCCATCTGGATCTCCGCTGAAGATGGCACCTGCAGCGGATGACTCACATAGGGCCGAAAGTCGGCGTCGTACCAATCGGGATGAGAAAAATACAGATCGATCTTGATGTCCCGCTTGTGTGCGGCATCGCAGAGTTCCTTTACGACGTCTCTTCTGAACGGCGTCTCCATAATGGAATAGGCAAGGTCGCAGCTTTCCATCTTCGGGCCGCCCAGAGCGGTCCAGTTTGCACGGCTCTTCACCCTGGTCTTCGTATCAAACATCGAGAATCCTTCGTGATGTTTGCTGGTGAAAGCGAACATCTTCATGCCGCTTTGGTGGAAGACATTCATCCATGCGTCTGCGTTGAAACCAGCTGGATTCCATGTCTCGTAAAGGCTGTTGTATTTCTGACGATCTTCAAAGGACATCGGCAGAAACGGCCAGGATTCCGCGCCACGATGCCAGATCGAATAGATTCCCCAGTGAATTCGAATACCAAACTTCATGTCCTGAAATGCTTCGTACGCGGCGGGAGAAGCCCAGTGGTATCCGGCAATGGGCTCCGTCTCGACGTAAGAATCGGTGCGCAGGAGTGACTCGGGAAATCCGTGCGACGGAGGGTACGATTGTCCGATTCCCGGATACACGGAGGACGCCGCCAGAGCCGCGCCGGAAACAAGAAACTCTCGCCGATTCATAAGGGCATCTCTCCTCTGCAATGTTTCTGAGACTGAGAACACAGAAAAATCAACTGCGTAGCTGGTCCGCTTCGATGTCAGTTACTGATATATCAAAAATTAAGGATTGTCAACTGATGTCTGTCGGGCTGAGGCGGTTCAGTATAGAGGTTGGTTACGCGCAGATTTCGAATGTCCTGGGATGAATTGGCTGCATTCAGATACTGCGCTTTAAACGCCACGGTTTTGAAACCTGAAGCGTTCCCAGATTCTCAACCACATGATCCAATCCGTGGCGGATGTGGTTGCGCATGGCCGTATCCGCTTTTAACACATCGCCGGAACAAAGAGCCTTCGCAAGATCGACGTGAAAACGGGCAGGGAGCGCCTTCTGCTGGGCCGCTGTGTCATAGAGCCAGTTGAAGATCAAGACCTGTTCTCTTTCGATAGCCTGGAGTAGGCCGGGAGATCTCGCCAGCTCCGCGATGCGCACGTGAAACTGCATATGGTAGGTGTGCACCGAGAATAGAAACCGCGAATCTTCTTTTTCAGTCGCACTCGCGCTGTAGAGTTTATCCAGATGCTGCGCGCTTCGGATAAGCTGTTCCTGGTCTGGGGCGCTCATCTGTTCGCAGCATAGACGCGCCGCCTGCGATTCGAGTGCTTCACGAATCACGTAGCTGTCGAGAATGTCCTGTCTGGTTGGAATACGCACGCGCGTCCCAATGCGCGGCCGACTTTCCACCAGACCCTCTGCCTCAAGCCGCTGCAGCGCCTCGGTGATGGGGAGGAAGCTCATGTTCAACTTGTCCGCGAGCCTGCGTCGAGACAGGATGTCGCCGACCGCAAGATTTCCTTGCAGAATCTCGTCGCGAATCTGTTCGTAGGCTTGGCGGGCCAGGGACTCTGCTCCAGAGTTTGAGGAGAAGCCTGCGATCAGTCCTTTAGATGATTTACGTTTGGCGTGCATAGGCGGTCAAAAGGGAAGCGCATGATCCTGAACATCTGCTTTCGCAACAGGATAGCATCCGAGATGCTTGCCATGCTTATCTCGTCCTGATATATCAAATAGTAGATCTATGGGATTGTCAGGATCTGCCATGCGTGGCGGAGGTTCGTGTGGATTTACAAGGTAAGGTTTGCCTCGTTACCGGTGGTACTAGTGGGATTGGCGCCGCGACTGTTCGCAGCTTCGCCGCAAAGGGGGCTCATGTCATTGCCGCTTCCAGAGGCGTGGCCATGCATGCGCAGGATCAATTGCTCGGACTCGCGGAAGAGCATGGTGTCACCGTCAAATTTCTTAAGGTAGATGTAGCCGATCCTTCAGAATGCCGCACTTGTATCGATCAGATTGTGAAAGAGTTTGGACGCATCGATGTGCTGGTGCACTCGGCGGGCGGAGCAGCCCCGGGTGGATTGCATGAGGTTACGGAGGCGGATTGGATGAATGCCTTCGACGTTCACGTCCACTCCATCTTTCACCTAGCCAGGGCGAGCGCTCCACATATGGCTCAACAGGGTGCGGGTGCGATCATACTGCTCGGCTCGGCGGCTGGACTGCGCGGCTGCCTCGGCGCGTTGGCGTATGGAGTGGTCAAGGGCGCGCTGCCCCAGTTTGCGCGCAGTCTAGCTCGGGAGCTTGCCGACCAGAACATTCGAGTCAATTGCGTGTCTCCCGGAATTATTCGTACGCCCTTCCAGGATTTTCTGACTCCGGAGCAGACAAAAAACAACGTCGAGAATCGCATCCCTCTTCACAAAGAAGGGAGACCAGAGGATGTGGCGGAGCTGATTGTTTCCCTGGTGGAGAACGATTTCGTCACGGGAGAAAACTTTGTTATCGATGGCGGCATGACTATGCGCATTGTTTAGGAAGGCTCAAGCGTCGCCTTTTTCGGCAATGTCCAGACTATCCATGCAGCAAGCAACGGAATGAGGCCGAAGAGCAAAAAAGCTGCGTGGAAGGAATATCGATCGACGAGCCAGCCTGTTGCCAGGCTGAAGATCATGCCTCCTAATCCAGCTCCCATGCTTGCGAATCCCCAAATCGAGGCGACAGCTCCTTTGGGATATACGTCTCCGGGGATGGCGAGCAGATTCGCAAGTGCGCCGGAGTAGCCGAAGGTTGCGATTGAAATCAACAGAATGCACACCGCAGAGCTTCTGTTTCCTCCTACAAATACTGCGGACATCATGAGCGCGGAAAAGATCAGAATCGCGACTCGGCGCGCCTTTGCGGCTGGTCCTGTCCATCGAAGCAGGGCACTGAATACGGCTCCCCCTGCCAGATTTCCGATGGCCGCCGTGAAGAAAGGAATCCATGCCGTTTCGCCGATTTGTCGGAGCGAGAAGCCGTGGGCTACTTTCAGATATTGCGGAAACCAGAAGGTGTAGAAGTACCAGACGGGGTCACTGAATACTTTCGATAGAGTGAACTGCCAAAGGAATCTCGAATGCAGCAAGGCTTTCAGAGAGAGTCGTTCTGTTTCGCTGGCGTCAGCAGTAAATCCCGGTTCACGATACAGCAGAACCCACGCTGCCAACCAGACGAATCCCAGAAGCCCAACAGCTACAAAAGCTGTCCGCCAACCGGCGCTCAGTGCGATCCACGCAAGCAGCGGAGGAGCGACTATCGCGCCAATCGATGCTCCGCTGTTGAAGATTCCCGACGCGAGGGAACGCTCCTCTGCGGGAAACCATTCTGCGATGAGTTTTACCCCGGCGGGATAATTGCCGGCCTCTCCGACACCCAGAAAGAACCGAAAAAGACCGAGACTGAGAGCCCCGGCAGTAAGAGCGTGCAGAATTTCCGCAGCAGACCACCAGGCGATCGTCAACCCGTAGCCGACCTTAGTGCCCAGTCGGTCCAGAACTCTGCCCGAGACGCCATTCATCAGCGTGTATGCGAGCATGAACGCAAAGATAATGTGCGAATAGCTGATCGCAGAGATGTGGAACTCTTCCAGCAGGACTGGCGCCATTACCGACAAAGTCTGTCGGTCTAGGTAGTTGATGACGGTCGCAGAGAATGCGAACGACAGCGCCACCCACTTTTGTCTGGACTTCATGATCCCTGGACCACCCTGTTGTCTGCATGCTTAAGGACTATGTGCGTCATTGTCGGCTCAACGAATACTGATATATCATTTACGAGAGGCAGTCAATAAAACTACTGCTCAGGGAGATGGAATGAAGGCGCTCATGCTTTCCGATTACAACCAGCTTGACATTGTCGACATTGGAAAGCCTGAGCCGGGGAATGACGAACTGCTGATCCGTATTTACGCTTGCGGCATCTGCGGAAGCGACGTTCATGGATACGACGGCAGCACTGGTCGTCGGATTCCTCCCGTCGTGATGGGGCATGAAGCTGCTGGAGTTGTGGAGGTGGTTGGCAGCCGGGTTTCTGGTTTTAGAGTTGGCGATCGAGTCACTTTCGACTCGACTGTCTTCTGCGGCAACTGCTTCTTTTTGCCTTCGCGGACAAGTGAATCTCTGCGACCGGCGCGAGGTGATCGGCGTTTCCACACCTGCCTACCGCCGCATGGGTGCGTTTGCGGAGTACGTTGCTGTTCCGGAACGAACGGCCTATCATCTGCCAGACAATCTGCCTTTCGCACACGCCGCACTGATCGAAGCAGTTTCCGTTGCGGTTCATGCCGTGTCGCTTACTCCTCTTGCGATTGAGGATACAGTCGTGATTGTCGGAGCGGGAATGATCGGTCTTCTTACGCTGCAAGCTGCGATGCTGGCAGGCGCCGGAAGCGTGTTTGTATTCGACGTCGATGATACCCGTCTCGACTTGGCGCGAAGTCTGGGCGCGACACACACATTCAACTCCGGGAATGGCTCCACCCCCCGATCTGCATGAACTTACAGACGGACGAGGCGCTGACGCCGCATTCGAGTGCGTAGGCACATCGGCAACGGTAAAGCTTGCGCTGAATCATGTCCGCAAAGGCGGTGTCGTCACATTAGTCGGGAATATCGCACCGACGATTGAACTGGGTTTGCAATCCACAGTCACTAGGCAGATTCGGCTGCAGGGCTCCTGCGCATCTTCCGGGGAATATCCGACCTGCATTTCTCTGATGGCGAAAGGAGCCATTCTCGCCGAGCCGCTCATCTCAGCTGTCGCACCGCTCGAAGATGGAGCCGGGTGGTTTAAGCGTTTGCATGATCGTGAAGCCGGCCTCTTGAAGGTGGTTCTTCAACCCTGACAAGGGGATCGGGCGGAGCGAATATCTCTGTGTAGATTGATTCCAATGTGTAGGTTAAGTCGATGTGCCAAGGGTTGATTCTCTGGAGCGGGAGACCAGGATCGAACCGGCGACATTCAGCTTGGGAAGATAGCTGTCAAATGCAAATAAAGAATTTACGGCAAAGTGGATTACTTCCGGATAGGCGGTAAACCGCCCACAATGGGCATTTGATCTCGATCAGAATGACTTCTGTTGAGACGAACTCCGCGCGCTCTAACGGCGCAAGAATGGGTACCAACGAGAACAGTCGTTGAAATCGCACTTTCCGAATCGTTTAAGGCCTGACAATCAAGTTTCGTAACAGTGACTCACTCGGATCCCATTCACCTATTGCAGGATTGAGCAGAAATGCCTTGCGTGCCAGTTCTTCTGATTCGGTTACAGCCGCCTCTATGAGCGCGCGCTCATATTCCTTAACGGCCAGGACAAGGCCGCGGACTTCCGGCGGAAGAGAACCGCATGATTCGGGCGTTATGACGCCCTTACGAATGTGGCATGGAACCTCGACGATATCGCTCTCGCTGATTTCTTTGATTGCACCTGAGTTGCGAGTGTTTCCGATCACGCGCTGATCTTCGTCCCCGGAGAGCGCTTTCATTACTTCGAGCGCGATGCGATGATATCCGTTTGCCGCGCGGAAAGGATCTTCGTCCTGCGTTTGCTTGTCGGTAAATGCGCTGGCTCCCTCGCCTTCAAGTGCCATGTAGGAGCCGGATCGTACGTTCAGGTAATCGACGTATGCTTTGACTGCGCCTTCGTCGTCACAGGAAGCAAGCAGCGGACGGAGCTTTTGGAAAAATGCTTCATTGAGGCGCTCTACTTCAGCACCGCGCGTACTTCCCTGGCGCAGTTGGTTGGCCAATGCGCGTTGCCGCGAATAGTAGAAGAAAAGATATTCGGTCGGGATGAGACGGAGTGCGCGTATCAGAGCGTGATCGAATAGCGGAACCGAATAGAGCTGACTGAGCAGTGCATCGTCGGCAAGCAGGTCTGCGGTAGCGTCTTTGCCGCGCAATGTGACTTTGCGCACCCAGCCAAGGTGATTTAAGCCCAGATATTCGCAGTGGAGTTCATCGGGCGCTGCTTTGAGCGCGATGCCGATGCGGTGCAGCATTTCCGTTGGAGTATCGCAGATGCCTACGACTCGCGCTGCTGTGTGCTGTGTAATTGCCTGGGTGATAAGACCCGCCGGATTCGTGAAATTGATGAGCCATGCTTCAGGAGCAAGGCGGTGCACCTGTCTGGCCTGTTCGATGGCAATGGGCACGGTGCGCAGTGCCATGGCCGCGCCTCCAGGGCCAGTCGTCTCCTGTCCGGGGTAGCCGTGTTGAATGGAGACGCGCTCGTCGTGCGCGCGCGCCGGCACCCCGCCGACCCGCACGCTGTTGAGCACGAAATCTGCTCCGCTTACGGCCTCTTCCAACGTATCGCTGACTTTGACCTGCAGCGGGCCGCCTTCTCTTCGCACGACTGCGCGGCCGAGTGCCGCTATCATTTCCACGCGCTCGCGGTCGGGATCGAAGAGCACGAGCTCGCTTGCGCCAATCTGCGCGGCCGCTTCATTGATTCCGAAGACAACCAGCGGCGTGCGAACTCCGCCACCGCCGATGAAAGCAACTTTACGCGCTGTAACTTTGTTCATAAAACTCATGCAACTCCTTCTTCGATGGGAGACCAGTTAACGCACCCGCAGCGCGCGTGGACATGCTCCCGCAGACACACGCGCGCCTGAGACATTCTTCCGCAGGCACTCGATCCAATAGAGCGTCAATGAAGCCGGCATCAAAGGCATCTCCCGCTCCGGTTGTATCGACTACCTTTACGTCGGGTGACTCCACGGTCCACGTATGCTCGTCCTGGCGCATAGCCGCGCCGTGACGTCCAAGCTTGACCACGGCGGTGTGCCAGCCGAGCCGCTGCGTTAGAGCCA
>Ga0206829_10327_pt2 | contig 10770 bp, 8 predicted proteins | sample Alteio_BWOrgCont_75_FD_152862 | JGI IMG/M metagenome (GOLD analysis project Ga0206829, IMG submission 152862) | Enriched cells from forest soil in Barre Woods Harvard Forest LTER site, Petersham, Massachusetts, United States -... | ecosystem: Environmental > Terrestrial > Soil > Temperate forest >... | reverse complement strand
TACCCGTTGTAGGTGCTATAAATGGCGGAAACACCGTGTGCACCGGCACAACCATTAACCTCAGCAGTTCTCCTTTAGGGGGCACGTGGACCTCCAGCAATAGCACCGCAACTGTAACAGGTGGTGGCGTGGTTACCGGCGCAATAGCAGGCACAGATACCATTACTTATACCTTTACCAACGCCTGCGGCTCTGATTTTAATACCAAGGTCATTACCATTAACCCCTCACCGGCAAAGGGGACCATAAGTGGCGAGGATAGTTTATGTGTAGGTGCCAGCACCACATTGATACATACCGGCAGCAGCGGTGCATGGAACAGTAATAATACCAATGCATCTGTAAATAGTTCCGGCCTTGTTACAGGCTCCAGCGCAGGCAGGGATACGATTACCTATTCCGTAAGCAATAGTTGCGGCACCGTAAAAGCTACTTTCCCAATTATAGTTTTTTCGGTAGAGCATTGCGATTCTGTAAATGCTGTGTACAGTGTTGCGGAGAATACGCCATCCATAAAAGTATATCCCAACCCAAATGCGGGTACATTTGTAGTTGACATATCATCCTCTACCGACGAGCCGGTGCAAATAAGCATAACGAACGTTGTAGGCCAGTTAGTGAACGAATATACCACTGCTACCAATAAGATATACGAGATAAAACTGGAACAGCCAACAGGCATCTATTTCTTATCGGCCTATACCACGCATAGCAGGTATACTACCAAGGTGACGATAAATAGGTAATCAAATTCATGTAGAGACGCAAAAATTTTGCCTCTCCGCGCAGATTCCGTTTTATACAAAAATTTCAAAGATTGAACCTTTTTTCATAAATTAGTGATATGAAAAGGCTGCTGTGTATTTGTTTTTTCCTCATTCCACTCTGCTCTTTTGCACAAACGAAAGATAATGATACGGGCAAGCATATTGTCTATGTGGTTAGTAATATTGATACCAACTTTAAGGCTAAACGTACAATACCTCCATATGCATCTGGTACATCTAACGTATTTATCGAGCGGCCTCATGGAGGCTATATGGCAGCGCCCTAGGAGCAGTTTAAAGGCGATATGCAGGCATTCATCAAGCAGCACATGCATTATCCGCCTGATGCCCAAAAGAGCAAGACGGAGGGAACCGTAAGACTGCTTTGCCGTTTTAATAAGCTAGGGCAAATAGACAGCACCTTTATAGAGGATTCTGTTTCTCCATCTATAGATGCAGAAGCGATCAGGATCATTAAGCAAATGCCCGCATGGGAACCCGCCAAACTGGATGGCACACCTATTGTAAAATGGCAACCCCTGGATATTGCTTTTAAGTTATAAGCAAACTATTATAATTAGCATCATTTCATTGCGGAAAGAACAAGCGCTATAATCTTTCTATACTATCTATCACCCTTTTCATAATGCTGCGCTGCTCATATTTGTCCCGGATAAGGGCAATCGCATTTTCAGATATCAGTTCGGCTTTATACTTATTTTCCAGGCACCATTTTATGGCTTCTACAAAATCCTCAGGTTTGTTAGCAGCAAGATAGTGCATGCCCGGTGTGGCCTCAATGCCTTGCATCCCCATATCTGTGCTGATCACCACTTTGCCTGCTGCCATGGCCTCCAGTATTTTTATACGGATACCCCCACCCGATTTAAGGGGCACTATCAGTATTTTCTTCTCAGCAATAAAAGCATCCGCATCGGCCACTTCCCCCGCACAGAACACACCTGCTATATTCGCATTCTTATACTTGTCCGGCATATACCTGCCTGCAAAAGAAAAGCGAAAACTCGGGAAAGCTGCATGTATGCCAGGCCACACATCATTCAAAAACCAATTCATTGCCTCGGCATTCGGCAACCAGTCCATAGCACCTATATGATAGGCCTCCCATTTCTCGTCTGGGCTGGGTGATATATTTTTTACCTCAAAACCATAAGGCGCCACAACGCATGGGGTGTCCGCACCCTCAGAGTGGATCACCTTTTCGTCTATGCTTGTAATGGGCAATAAAAGATCATAGTCCTGCCAGGCCTTTGCTTCAAAGCGCTCCATCCGTTCAGAAAGATTGGTCAGATAGTATCTCTTCAAGCTGTTTTTAGCGCCTTTTGCCAGGCTTTGCCAAACCTGGTATTCTATATTATGCACCCTTAAGACCAAAATAGCATCAGACCGCTGCCTGATATAGGGTATATAAGTGCTTAAAAAAATACTTTCTATCTGTATCACATCGGGCCTGAAAATAGCGATCACATCAGACAGCTTATTCATAAAGGCGAAATGATAGAAACGTTCGGCATGATTTGGCTGTTTACTGAATAAAAAATTCTTTAAGGCAGGCAGCAGGCGCACACGATTATCAATATCAACGGTGCTAAAGCCGTGGGCATGCTTATATAAATTATCCAGTTGCGCTATTGATACCGGGTGCCGGGTGGTATGCATGGCCAGCACGTAAACCTGTTTGCCAGCATTATGATAGCCATCTATCATGGCATTCATGGCCAGGTTGCCCCCCATCGGTTAGAGGATAAGGAACTCTGTTGGTGAGAATTAAAAAGCGCTTTTTCTCCATTATTTACGCCGGCAAATATAAAGCGCAGGATTTAAAGTTTGTTCAAACCTTTTTATATGGTTTGAATGAAGCGAAAAACATTAATTTATTATTATTTATAATTAAAGAAGATTTTCAGCATAGTACACCTTAACGATACTTATACCAGGAGCCGGTATTGAACAGCAATACAGACGAATCCTGGTCTATCCACTCTTTTTCGATCAGTTTCTTCAAGCCCATATAGGTGGCGCTTCCTTCAGGAGACAATAATAGTCCTTCGGATGTAGCAATCTCTTTCATACATGTTTCCATCTCTTCCTCAGTTACCGCAAGTGCAGTGCCATTACTTTTGTGCAATACTTCCAGCATCATATCTTTTGCAAAAGGCTTCGGAACAGCCAAACCGAATGCACTGGTAGGCTCTGTATTAAGGTCATGAGCAATTTTACCTTCTTTAAATAAATGTACCATAGGTGCGCAATTTTTTGTTTGTACCATAACCATTTTGGGCAGATCGCCTTTCAGCCAGCCCATTAGTTTCATTTCGTTGAATGCTTTCCATATTCCTATCAGACCGGTTCCACCGCCAGTGGGATAAATGATCACATCGGGCAATTTCCAGTCCAGTTGTTCTGCTATTTCATAGCCCAAGGTCTTTTTCCCTTCCAGGCGGTAAGGTTCTTTAAGGGTTGACATATCGAAACCGTCTGTTTTTTGCACCACCTGCCCCGCTAGGTAGCCGCAGGCATCTATCATTCCATCCACCAGTATCAGCTCTGCCCCATACATGCTGCATTCCTTCTGCAGCGTCAGCGGTGTATATTTGGGCATAATAACCGTTGCCTTTATTCCCGCTTTTGCACAGTAGGCGCTCAAAGCCCCTCCTGCATTGCCAGCAGTGGGAATGACACAATGTGATATATCCAGTTCTTTGGCCTTGGAAACTGCTACACTGATACCTCTTGCCTTAAACGACCCGGTTGGGTTCATACTTTCATCTTTAAGCATGATGTTGCAGCCAAGCCGCCTGCTGACTGCCCGAAGACTATGTATAGGTGTCCAGCCTTCTCCCAGGCTTACAATATTTTTAGCATTAAGTACTGGCAACATTTCTCGGTAGCGCCAGATGCTATGTTCGCGTCCCTGAAGAAATTGGGGGCCTGGTAAATTATAAGAATAGTTTGTGACCAGGGGTTGCTGGCAACAATGGGCGTACGACTGCAACAAAGCCATATTATATGTTTTTCCGCAGGCAGGACATTGCAAAGTAGTTGCCAATGAAACGGTGTTTTGGAGTGTTTCCATGGCATAAAAATAGTATCATGCTATAACTAAAAGCATTCAATTATGATATGGGCTATAACTGTTTGTTATACATATTTCCTGCAAACCTGATGAATTTTTTATTTAATTCACTCGTTTCTCCTTTGCGAAGAATAAAATAGAAGTCTCGTTCAATATGAAGATCTTCGAAAAAAACTTCTGCTAATTCATTGTGTTTTAATTCTTTAAGCACAGAACGCTGAGGCAAAAAACCGAGGCAATCTGATTCTATCAGATAATTTTTCAAGGCCTCTGTCCCTCCCAGGCGGGCTTTTACTTTAAGATCGTTTATCCTGATCTTATTTTTTTCAAGGGCATATTTCAGGGCTGCTAAAGTTCCGCTGCCTCTTTCGCGAAGGGCTACAGGCATGTTTACAATTTCCTTCACACGATATTTTTTTTTCTTTGCAATCAAACTATTCTTGCCGCATACCGCTATCACTTTATCATTAATAAACGGGTGGTATATCACATTGGTCAATTTGCCATGCCCTTCAATGATGCCCAGGTTGATCTCCTGGTTTAACAAGGCCTCCAATACTGTTTCCGAATTCCGGTTCAGTAAACTGATCTCCAATTGAGGATACTGTTTCTGGAAGGATGATAAGACTTTGGGCAATATATAAAGAGCTACCGTAGTACTAGCCCCCAGTTTTAATAAGCCTTTTGCCTCTACAAGATCGCCCAGGGAAGAAATTTCAAACTCTGTTTCTTCCTGTATATTTTTTACAAACAACAACCGTTTCAGCAACAACGCACCGGCCACCGTAAGCTCGATCTGGGTGCTTTTCCGTTCAAAAAGTTTCGTCTTGTAATATTCCTCCAGGTATTTTACATGCTTGCTTACAGCAGGCTGGGAAATAAATAATACCTGGCTGGCTTTTGAAAAACTTTTTTCTTTCGCTACTTCTATAAATACAAGATGGTGGGTAGACAACATAGCTTATTGAATAAGCAATAAATTAAAAAGCAGTAGTACCGGAATATAAAGGTATTTATTTTTCTTTCTTCTTTTTACTAATGATTCTGAAACAAATTCCTCCACACTATTGTTTAGCACTTATTTTATACATTCTGCTAACTAACAAACTAAAGACAGCCAAAACCAGTATGATCCATTTGCTCTAATCGGCAACACTTTGAACTGCGTGGAAAATAATATTTGGGTGCAAGGTGATACGCTCCACCAGCCAACCCGATGCAGCAACAGCTCCGAAAATAGCGCCGCCTATTCTTACCCATTTGTATAAAGGATATGCACTTAAAATAATTAGCCAGGGTATCACACAGATCACCACAAATAGCTGCATCAGTTCTATGCCAATATTAAAACCCAATATGCTTAATGCCATCTTGCCGGGTTCACCATCAGCATACCGAGGTCTGCATTTAAACTGTCTTGTGCAGATAAGCCTCCGTCCCAGTCCTGTCTTATCCTGATGAGCATTTTGTGGGTAACTACCTGGTGCATAATGGCATCATAATTCATTGTAAAATGCTGTGCCGAAACCCCGGGTGGTGCCTGCAGCCATAGTTGAAATATAAGCTCACTATAAGGCCCTGTAAAACTTTGCTGTGCATCTACAACCTTTTTACTGTTGATGCTGATCGTCCAGCTATGCCCGTTCATATCGCTTACACGCATGTGGGCCAACTGGTAGCTGTCCAGCCAGGCGCCCTCTCTTTCTATTAATGTATTGGGATCTCTATCAATATCCTCGTTGGGAAAAACAAACTGAAATTCCTTCAATGGCCAATGAAGCTCGGCACTCACGCCATTCGATTTCACATCAAGCAGTAAAATAGAATTGGGCATGGGGTGAGCATTCAGATCGACGCAGGCAAAAACCAATATTAAAAGCAGCAGATATTTCATTATTACAATGCAGAATAAAAAACGGCAGCAAATTTTCACTTGCTGCCGTCTGTAAATTGTTGATACTTATAATTTATTGAATTTTCCCGTAAACATCTCGCTTCCATCCTGCACCTCAGTATGTATAAGCCTGCCGGCAACCTGGAAATATCATACTTAAACCCTGTGCCGCTATAATGTGTAGCAACTATGCTTGTCTGGCCTGTAGCATTCGTCAGCAGGATACTGGCATCGCTTACCGCAGCAGTGAAGTATAAAGATACTGGTTGTTGACCGGGTTAGGGTAAATACTCAGCGTATTTACGGTTTTACTACTGCTGTCACCCATGTACTGCCTACTGTATCTATGTAAAAGTAATTGGTATTCTGAATTTATATGTATAACATTTGGGGAGAATGTTATAATATTATTGAGTAGGTGTTTTTAATCTGCAAAGGAAAAGTCAGCTTAACACAATATATAATTTTAACTAAATGCAAATCTACCCAAGCCTATTCATCGTACATGTTAAAGAGATTTTCGTAAAGAACCGGCGTAACACAAACACAATAAGGCAACTAATGAAATAAGTCTATGCATCTAAGTCTACAAAAGCTCTTATTGTTCCTGCTATTTTGCTCCTCTGCGCTCGCAGCGCAGGGCATTGCAGGCATTAAGGGCAAGGTGCAGGATAAAATAACCCACGAAGCTTTAGAGGCCGCAATAATAACAGACATACATTCCGGCAATATTGAGATCACAGACAAGAACGGGAAATTTACTTTTAACAATGTGAAAGGCGATAGCCTCTATGTGGCTGTTATTGGTTACAAGTCACAATTGATAAAGGCAGCGCCCGACAAGCCCCTTATCGTTGAACTGGAGCGTGGCGCTATAACGCTGAAAGATGTTACGATAGTAAACAGCTCCCTTCTGAAAACATATCATAACCTCAGCATTTTAGATCTCGACATGCAACCTGTAAAATCCGCGCAAGATCTGCTGCGATTAGTGCCGGGCCTTTTCATTGCCCAACACCAGGGTGGTGGCAAAGCCGAGCAAATATTTCTACGGGGGTTTGATGCAGATCATGGCACAGATGTAAATGTTTCTGTGGATGGCATACCTGTGAACATGGTGTCCCACGCACACGGGCAGGGCTATGCAGACCTACATTTCCTGATTCCCGAAACAGTTTCAGGCTATGATTTTGGTAAAGGGCCGTATTATTCAGATAAAGGAGATTTCACCACCGCTGGCTATGTTACTTACAACACCAAAACCGTATTAGGCCAGGATATGGTAAAAGTGGAAGCCGGCCAGTTCAACACATTCCGTACAGTTGCGTTGATCAACCTGCTGAGCGAAAAAGCCCTGAAGAAAGGCACCAGTGCATATATAGCAGGCGAAGGCTTATATTCAAACGGGGGGCCTTTTATATTACCCGAGCATTTCACGCGTTATAACTTGTTTGGCAAATTCAATACAAAAGTGGGTAACAACAGTAAACTCACAGCTATTGTTTCCACACTGGCGTCAGGCTGGAGGGCATCGGGCGAGATACCAGACAGGGCAGTTGCTGAGGGTTATATTCCAAACCGTTTTGGCGCACTGGATTCTTCCCAAGGCGGCTATACCACCCGCACCAATGCAAGCCTGAAACTAAGCACTAACCTTGGCAATGGCTGGACCATGGACAACCAATTATGGTATTCGCATTATTACTTTAACCTCATAAGCAATTTTACTTTCTATTACTATTTCCCAACTACAGGTGATGAATTTCGTCAAAAAGATGAGCGCGATCTCGGTGGTTATAACGGCAAAATTTACAAGTCCACTACCATAAATGACATGACATTTACCAGCACAGCGGGCGCAGGTTTTCGCTACGACAATATTTACCCGCTGGAACTTGATCATACCGAGAATGGGCAATTCCTGGGCTATCTTCAATATGGCCGTGCAAAAGAACTGAATGCAAATACCTATTTTGACGAAAGCCTGAGCTTAGGTAAATGGCTATTCAATGCAGGACTAAGAGCAGATTATTTTCATTTTTATTACCAGAATCTGGCCCCGAATGAAGATACTTTTGCAAATGGTGTTTTCACCACATTAAATCCTAACGCGCAAAAAGCAATTGTAAGCCCCAAACTAAGCGCGGAGTATACTTTTAACCCAGAGTTTCAACTGTACCTAAAGGCTGGCAAAGGTTTTCATTCCAACGATGCAAGAGTGGTGATCGCTAACCAGGGCTTTGAGGTTTTGCCTGCTGCTTATGGTGCAGACCTGGGTATGAACTGGAAGCCATTACCAAACCTGTATATCAATACAGCGATCTGGTATCTGTACATGCAACAGGAATTTACATTTGGTCAGGACCTGATAGACCAGCCCGGCGGCCCTGTAACACCCAGTGGCAGGTCTGTAAGAGAGGGAATTGATTTTTCCGCGCGTTACCAACTTACTCCATGGCTATTTGCAAGCCTGAATGTGAACCCTGCAAAACCAAGATATATTGATAGTGTTAGGGGGCACGATTATATTCCTTTAGCCCCCACCCTCACCAGCACCGCTGCACTCGATTTCAGGTTTAAGAACGGAATAAATGGCGGCATCAGTTACCGCTATTTGCACAACAGGGCTGCCAACAGCGATTATACTTTAACCGCACAAGGATATTTCATCCCCGACCTTGCTATAAACTATACCCAGAAAAGATATGAACTAGGCATTACCATTGAAAACCTCTTTAACCAGCAATGGGACGAATCTCAATTTGAATACATCTCCCAATTAAAGAATGAAACCCATCCTGTTGACCAGGTGAGCTATACCCCAGGCGTTCCCTTCTTTGCTAAATTTAAAGTGTCAGTATTTTTCTGAGAAATACTTTCCTGTCCTATCTGCAAAATGCATACTCTTCACGGACATTAGCATAAAATATTGTATCAGCCTCATTTCAAATACGCGGACTAATAAACTGCCCCGTTTTTTACAACAGAAAAGCACCATCCCAGTATTAAGCCATTGTTTCTTTTTAGCATTTCGTAAAACCAGGCAGGAAACTGTTACGTAAATAACTGTATTCCAAAAAAAGTTTAAAAACTGGTTTTATGAAAAAATGTAACTTACTATTTAAAAGATTGCGGGGGTATTGCATCTTTTTAGGTATGGTTGCGATGACTGCACCCAGCTTCGCATCCAGCCACAGAGAAGCCCCTCTGATCTCTCAGGATCCACAGGCAGACAATACGGATTTATACGTATTCAGGAGCCCCGATGATACCAACACAATTACTATCATCGCCAATTACATTCCATTTGGTTTACCGGAAGGCGGGCCGAATTATTACACGTTCAGCACAAGCGTGAGGTATGAAATTCACATCAAGAACAATGCCAGCACGCCCGGTGATGATATTACTTATCGCTTCACGTTCACGCAGGTTGACCAGGACACCACCACTTTTTTCAACATCAGATTAGGATTGCAAAATCTTAAAACAACCTATATCTGCGAAAAAAGCACAAACGGTGGCCTAACGTTTAACACGATAGTTGCGACTGGTGTAGTGCCGCCGCCTAATATCGGCCCTCGTTCTATTACCAATGCAACAGTTGGCCTGGGTGCCAGCAGTTACAGTGCATTAATGCAAAGCGCGGTAGCTACAGCCTCAGGTGTAGGTTCATCAGGGGAACAAGTATTTTGCGGCCCTGTAGATGATCCTTTTTTTGTTGATCTGGGTGGAACTTTCGATCTGGGTAATTTCCGTCCCAGCACTAATACAACTAACCCGCCAAAAGATGGCCTTGCACGTTTTAATGTGCATACCATTGCAATTAAAGTGCCTATCAGCGCTCTGCAAAAAACTGGACTGGGTGTTGGTTCCGCAACCAGCATACTGGACCCTAATTTTGTAATAGGTGTATGGGCTTCTGCCAGCCGCCAGCAAATTAAAACTTTGAATACAACTGGCACATCTTCATTTTCCGGCAATTGGGTGCAAGTGTCAAGACTCGGCATGCCACTAACAAATGAAGTAGTGATACCGGTTGGTATGAAAGACCTCTGGAATGCTACCACACCATATAACAACAGCGACCTTCAATTTGCTGCTAATTTCGAAAATCCAGAATTAGCGCTTTATATGGATGCTTCACAATATGGTGGTGCAGTTCCTGCATTGAATCAATTACGCATCCAAACTGCGTCGTTAGGCACTTATGATTTCAGAAATGGCAAAGCTGGTTTATATAGCTTGAAAGGCACGTCTGCTGTTGCAGGCACTGCATTGGACAATGCTAATTACGGCAACATACTTTTACCCAATGCCACCAGCCCGCGCGCTGTCGATTTACTGCCTATTTTCTACACAGGCGTTCCTAACCTGGCCCCTTATCAATTGGCTACAGGCAAGGCTGGTAATCCATTAGCAAACGGCAAACCTTTTATTAATAATTTCTTACCAACACTGGGAGATATGCTTCGTCTCAATATGGCAGTGCCAGTTACCTCACGCACTGATCCTAATTTCAGTTCTTTAGGTCTTATCGAGGCTGCCGTACTAGGTCTTACTAATTCCACGTACAATGCCAATGCTAATCTTCAGTTCATCCCTAACATGGATGGCTTCCCCAATGGCCGCCGCCTGGAAGATGACGTTACTACCATTGAACTTCAAGCTGTATCCGGTGTTGTACTGGCAGCTATAGGCCTTTGGTATGATGATTATATTCCGGCAAGCAGTCCAAGCCCGGTAACGAATGATTTGACATTGGTTTTAGGTTTTGACGCTGGTATCACGCATAACGATACAACCTTCAGTGTATCCTTCCCATACGAACAAGTTCCGTGGCAAGGTTTCGACCATACTCTGCAAGCAAGGTTCTGATTATTATCAAAAAAGTAAAAAAAACAGTGTTTATGAAAAACTTTATAAATAAAATAATGGTGGCGGCATTCATCTGCCTTCTGCCGCAAATGCAAGCCCAGGCTTCGTCTCACAGGGAAGCCCCGCTTATATCC
>Ga0206829_10372_pt1 | contig 10771 bp, 10 predicted proteins | sample Alteio_BWOrgCont_75_FD_152862 | JGI IMG/M metagenome (GOLD analysis project Ga0206829, IMG submission 152862) | Enriched cells from forest soil in Barre Woods Harvard Forest LTER site, Petersham, Massachusetts, United States -... | ecosystem: Environmental > Terrestrial > Soil > Temperate forest >... | reverse complement strand
ATAATACATCAGGCGGCTACAGCGTAACCCCAACCACACCCCAAGGACTCTAGAGAGGACACCTGGGGCGGAGTCCAAGAAAACGCTACAAGATTAATTCAATCGGCAATGAAACCTGATCCGCGGAAATGACGTCCACTTCCTTTCCAGGATGCAGGAAAACAAGGTTTGAATTCGGAAATTGATTCTTAAACGACGCGGCACTCCGGATAGCCCCTAGTGATGGACGGGTTTCCAAAGAGCAGATCAGGCCGAGTCCCTTTCCTTCTGATTCTATCACAAATGGAACGTAAGCCCTGCCCTGCTGCCGGTATTGGGAGATTTCATAGGTCAGTCCAGTCTCATAGGCAAACGGAACTCGAATATGCGCAAAAGCTAGCCTCTCCAAATCGTCCACGGCATCAAATCTCCCCCCAGCTAAATAAGACGCCTCGCCTTGGTCTTCTAGAAACAGCACAGGCTTCGTCTCATTCCCTTTAGAATATAGAAATCTAATGAAGAAAATGGCCTCAAGACCAGTCAAAATCTTCTTCAGTGTAGGAGTTGAGATTCGTACTTTTCTTGAAAATTCGGTGTAATTTAAAGATTTATTCTGATTCTGAGCTAATAGCCGAACCAGGATTTTGAGCTGAGAGAGGGGAATATCCGTGTCACAGACCAGGCGTAAGTCACGATCTAAAATTAAGTCTAGTTGAGACTCAATCAAATCTTTACGATCCCTCGGATTTCTGACGAAACAGATGCCAGGCAGACCGCCCAAGCTCAAGTACTTCGTGGCCGTTGGGTGCCTATCGAGCCCCTTGGCTGGCTTAAACTTAAATTGTCGAAAGTCTTTTGACTGGAGCAGGTCGATTCCAAGTCGATTTATGGGCTTCTCTTCTAACTCAGACACGGAGAAGGGGAGAAGTTCATAGGACAACATCCGTCCAGTCAGAGACTCACGGATGGCTTTTCGGGAGGAAAATCTCACTGATCCAGACAATATCATTTGGCCCGGCTTTTTGTGAACTCGTACATAGTCCTTGATCTCAGGAAAAAGAGGCGGGGCCAGCTGACACTCGTCGATGGCAGCGGGAAGAAGGTCACTATTCTTACAAAGCTCCGAAATGAACTCCTCTGGAATCTGGTTCGCTTTTTCCCTTTGAATTGTATTGTCTAGAGTCACATAGTTTTGGGTAAGACCCTCAATTAGGGTCGTCTTTCCCACTTGGCGATGGCCAAACACTCCAACAATACCTTTGTGAGACAATCCTTGCTTCACTAAGGGCTCAAGATACCTGGATCGGACATGGGCCATGAATATTTCCTTCAAGATCAGAGTACTACGTTCCTGGCAAATCTGTAAACATCTTTTCAAATTTGCCAGGAACCTAATTCTCCGCCTCAGCAAGCCTTTCCCAAGAATGCCTCAAGGGGACCCATACAAACCTAAAATCCAAAATACCCACGCAAGAAAACCAAACCGGCCACGACCCAATTAAAAGGCACCAACTTAGACCGCTGGGCCTTAACCGCCGTAACAATGCTGCGCCAAGGATTAGGAGACTCACTCCAATCAGCCCACTCCTCCACAGTCAGAAAAACCCCCTGCACGGGCACCAGATAGCGTTCCTCCAAGAACCTCACCACATCGGCTGAATACTGCCGACGTTCCGGAATCATGGAAGACAAATCAGGAATATAAAAAGAATCGAGTCTCCCGCGCTTTACCAGTAAAAGCAGCGAAAGCCCCTGCGATCCTTCCAACCGAATATAAACCCCATAGTGAGAAGGAAGGAGCTTCTGCCACCAACCCTGCACCGCCTCCAAGAGAAAATGCTTCTTAAAGACTCCCTCCGAGGCCCGGGATTTCTTACCCTTCCCCACGATTTCGGGTTTGGCCTGAGTTCTGAGAAACTGAATCTGATCGTAAAAATGAGAAAGCCCCGTCGAGGAGTTCATCCATTCATCGACTTTGGATCGATCAAACTTGACGACCTGTCGTCCACTAAACTCAGCAGCCACCTCATCTGAGGTTGCCCCAATCCACTCTGCCAGTTCACCCGTTTCCGAAAAAGCTGATACTACAACTCTGCCATCGGCCACCAAATAGATGGGAGCATCTTCATGAGCACTTGCACCGGCACTTAAACTAGCACCAGCGCTGGCATTGCCATTCCCAGCATTAGGCTGAGGATTCGTTTGAGAATTTCTCTTTTTTGAATAGAAAAAATTCTGAAAACTCTTCCAATCGTAGTTTAGCTCCATACTTCTTCAAACCCCTGACTCGGATTAAATCCTGGCAGCTCGGAAACGGCTGCAGTAAAAGCATTTGCTTGATTGACTTCGTAAGACTGCGCAGCAATTTTGCGTTCTTGAACCTCGGTTAAATCCAACCCATCCACAGCAAGAGGCAGGACACCCAGCGGAGGCACCTCTAGAGAAAAGCGATGATCTTTCTCAGCCGGCGCCGAACTAGAAGATTTCGGAACCGCCTCATGATCGAAATTCCCTTTAGAAAGAGCGTTTCCCAAGTCGCCGATCTCTACATCAGTCGGAAAGAGAATATCCGCTGTCACAGGGCGGCGGGTACCGTTTAGTACAAAAACAGCGAGACCTTCCTTTTTCCTCTCGAACGGGACCACCAGTAATCGACTGTCCGTAAGCCGGCAGTGACTCTCCACTTCCGCAAGAGATAGAATCGACGTTAAAAACTGCTGCCACGCAGCGGCGGGCTCACCCTTAAAGGAAAGGCTATCAGGCAGATCATAGACCACTAGCTTTCCATCTCCCAAAGCATGGACCCGATAGCTCAGCCCCAGATCTACATCGATGCACTTGGTCAGCGACAGCGACTTTTCGAGCTCTCTCCGAGAGGCTTCCGTGTAGAGCTGACTCCGAGGCAGAACCACTACTCGGCCCGCCTTGGTCCAAGAGATGAGCTTTTGAACCACCTCTCGTGTAATAATAAAAGAGGGGTCGACAACGAGTAAATGCGAATTGTAATTTTTTAGGAGGAGATCCACTGATGAGATCATTTTGACCTGTGGACTTGCCTTCTTCTTGAGCTCTTCCCAAAGTGATCCGTAACTAGACCAGAGGTGCGGAGCTAAGTACAGAGTTCGGTTCTTGAGCTGGAAGTCCCCTTGAGAGAGAGAACAGGCCAAGGCATGGGCCCTGGATCGAAAATTCGCCGAGAAAGAGAACCATTCTGACTCGTCCAGAAGCACGCCCCCGCCCTGTCCACCTAAAAGAAGTAGAGACTTGAGGATGAGGAATTGCTTCTCGGACTCCCCTAGCATTCGGAAGCCACCCATGGAGGTCCAATGAATATAGGATGCCGCGGAAGCACCGCCCCCGCCCGCCAAAGACATTCTAGATGCGGCATCCTCGACTAGCCCCGAAAGGTGCGAGAAATTGGCATGACCACCCGATACCATTTGCAAGAAATTAGAATAAGTCGCGCTCGGATCGGCCTCTGGAGTATAAAGTTCCATCTCAACGGTCTTCAGCTGAGAAGATTTTTTTCGAAGCATCTGAAACGTACGATTCCTAAAGGCATCTTCAGACTGCTGGTAGAACCATCTTCGATTGGTTTCCTCGAGAGCCCGGTTTTTCCAACGCTTTGCTTCTACGGCAGTGGGTTCTAGGAACTCAGGCTGCGTAAAATACTGTTCAGTACGCTGTCTAAAAGCCAAGGCAGCATGGGTCGAGTAATCCCCCCCTCTCCCTGCAAACGCTGAATGGGAGGAGAAAACTGGAGAACGGTAATATTTCCAGAAGCTCCCTGACAAAACGGTAGTGACTCCCCTCAGAAGACTGGGCTGAGTTTTTGCCAGATCTGAAAAAAATCCGTCCATTCTGCCTAAAAAGCTGGAGTAGCGCTTGTTGAAATCCGGCGCAAAAAGAGAAGGCAGCGCAAAAGCATTTGGAGCCAGATTCACAGTGACTGAATCTGCCTGACAATGATGCGCCCGGTTCTCCTTTTTTGACACCACGTCCTTGGGCAATCCAGAGTACGGATAGTGCACTCCCACTTCTGGACTGAGAATGAGATGCACGCTCATTCTTTTTTCCGCTGCGGCTTGTAAAAACCGCGTCAGGGTCTGTGTGATATCGGACTCCGCCGCCTGCCAGGGCACAAAAGTTGCCACTTGAGTGATCCCTCGCTTTAAGAGCTCTCCCAAACGTGCGCCCATCAAGCCAGGACGGAGTTCCCAGTAGTTTACTAACAATATTATCGGGTATAAATTGACGTCGTCCCCCACCATGTTATGAATTATGACACGTATAACTTAAGGAGTCACCCCTATGTGGTTTTTTTCTGAAGAACACCGAATGCTACAGGAGACGGTCCGTCAGTTTTCTAAGGACGTGCTCGCTCCCCGAATAGAAAAATTAGATGATGAAGAAGGATTCAACCGAGAATCTTTTTATAAAATGGGTGAACTGGGCCTTCTCGGGATCACTGTCGCTGAAGAAGATGGAGGCGCAGGGCTAGACGCCGTGGCAGCTACACTCACTATGGAAGAAATGGGTGCAGTCGACGCATCCACGACCCTGTCCTACCTGGCCCATACTATTCTCTGCGTGAACCAAATCGGAAAAAACGGCTCGCCCGAACAAAAAAAGCAAACACTTCCCAAACTCATCAGTGGCGAATGGATTGGCGGAATGGGCATGTCCGAACCTGAGGCCGGCTCCGACGCACTTGGAATGAAGACCCGAGCGGTCCTGAAGGGCGACCACTACGAGATCACGGGAACAAAAACCTGGATCACGAATGGACCCAATGGAGATATTTTTTATTGCTACGCAAAGACGGGGGATGATCGAAAGGACATTTCGACTTTCTTGATCGACCGTCAAATTTCTGGCTTCTCGACGGGCAAGAAATTTTCCAAAATGGGCATGAGGGCTTCTCCTACGGGCGAGCTGGTCTTTGATCACTGCAGAGTCCCTGTGAGCAAGCGCGTGGGGTCGGAGGGCGAAAGCATCCGGATGATGATGCGGAACTTGGATCTGGAGCGCATCACCATTTCAGGAATTTCGCTGGGAATAGCCCGCTCCGCGATTGAAGTCGCCACTCGCTACTCTAAAGAAAGAAAAGCCTTCGGAAAGCCGATTGGAGCGTTTCAGCAAATTCAAGAGCGATTGACTGAGGCATCGGCTTGGTACGAGGCCTGCCGGAGCTTGACCTATCAGGCTGCAAAGATGTGGGACTTGGGCCTCATGAAAGGCAAAGAAGCGTCCATGATGGCCGCAAAAGCAAAACTTCAAAGCGCGCAAATGGCCACCCAAGTCGCTCTCGACGCAATTCAAATCCTAGGGGGCTACGGATATACCCGTGAATTTCCAGTCGAACGCTATATGCGGGATGCCAAATTGATGGAAATTGGCGCTGGAACTAACGAAATTCTGCGGGTCATCATTGCACGCCAAATGCTAGGGAACGATGTGGTAGATGCAGGGAGCTAAGCGAGACCGCTTGGAAGGTTGACTCCAACCAGAACCTTAGAATACAACTTAACTACTTATGAATTTTGGCGAAACAGCAGTTCAAAAAGAATTACGGGATCTGACTCGGCGCTTCGTTCAGAAAGAGCTCACGTCAATTGTTGAAGAGGATGAAAGGGTGGAACGGTTTCGCCCCGAACTCATTCAAAAATTGGGTGAGCTTGGACTGACCGGGATTCCCCTCCCTGAGGCCTATGGAGGCGCGGGGCTAGGATATCTGGAATATACGACTGTCATTGAAGAACTGGCCGCCGGTAACACGGGCTACGCCATCAGCGTATCCGTTACGGGTTTGACCCAGATCATTCTGAACCTTTTTGGAACACCCGCCCAAAAAGAAAAGTACATTCCTTCGCTGGCCTCTGGAAAAGCAATCGGAGCCTTCAGCCTTTCCGAAGCTGGGTCCGGCTCCGATGCAGGGAGCCTCAGAACTTCGGCAAAGAGAGAGGGCGATCACTATATTGTGAATGGTACGAAGCTTTGGTGTACCCAGGGAGATCTGGCCAACACGGTCATTCTTCTGGCTCGCACCGGAGAACCCGGGGCTAAGGGGATTTCTGCTTTCGTCATCGAAAAAGGGATGCCTGGATTCCGCTATGGAAAGCGTGAAAAGAAAATGGGCTGGAATACCTCTCACACGGTGGAATTGATTTTTGAACAGGTCAAAGTTCCAGCCTCAAACTTAGTTGGAAAACTCGGCGATGGATTTAAGATCGCCATGACGGCCCTAGACAGCGGTCGCATCACCATTGGAGCCACTGCAGTCGGCATTGCTCGCGCCGCGCTCAATACAGCCATTTCGCACTCTCAGCAGCGTCAACAATTTGGCAAACCGATCTCTGCGTTCCAGGGTGTTTCCTTCATGTTGGCGGATATGGCAGTTCAACTCGATGCGGCCCAGCTCATGGTCCAGCGTGCCGCCTGGCTGAAAGATAATTCACTTCCGCATTCTCATGAAGCCGCGATGGCAAAGCTTTTTGCGACGGATATGGCGATGAAGGTCACCACAGATGCGGTTCAAATCTTGGGAGGATCTGGATACACCCAAGACTTCCCGGTAGAACGCTATATGAGGGAAGCAAAAGCATTGCAGATTGTGGAAGGAACCAATCAGATTCAAAGGCACATTATTGGCAGGAACCTGACCCAGGTTTCACATTCCAGTTGAGGGATTAATATGGCTGTAACCGCATCTCGTTTGGGACAAGCACCGATTACGATCGATTGGTCGAATCTGTTTCGAAAATATGAACCGGATGCTGAGCTCATGGCAGAGACGTGGGAACGGCTCAAGACCCGACTCAACCCGACCGATGCGGGCTTTTTTGATAGCCCTATTTTGAATGATCTTTCGCAAGCTCAGGAGTGCCAAGCGCTTGCGGACCAGATCATCAAAAAGAACATTTTTACGGATTGCCTTTTTCTCGGCATCGGTGGGAGTGCCTTAGGTCCCATCAGTCTGACCACTGGCCTCCAGGAAAAATTCACGACAGGTCTACGCTTTCATTTTATCGAAAACCCAGACCCGATCGAATGGAAATCCACCTTAAACAAGCTGCGCCCTGACTCGACTCTGGTCTGCATCACCACAAAATCGGGCACCACCTTTGAGACCATGGCTCAGGGACTTCTCGCCTTGGACTGGCTAGGACGCGAACGCTGGAAATCCCATCTCGTAGCGATTACCGACCCCAATTCAGGAGACCTCCGATCTTTTGCGAAGCACGAAGGAATTCCCACTCTATCGATCGCGCCTTCTTTGGGGGGCCGATTCAGCATCTTGTCTCCCGTGGGATTATTCCCAGCGGCATTGGCGGGGCTTTCAGTGTCGGCTCTTCTGACCGGCGCAAAACAAGTTCGCGATTATATTGAGAAAACGCCAATTGTTAAAAATCCTCTCTTCTTAATTGCTGAAGAACTGGTGCGTAATTATCCCAAGCGGTCAGTCCACGTCTGCATGCCCTATTCTACTCGATTGAAGCTCTTTGGCTCCTGGTTTGTCCAGCTCTGGGGTGAAAGCCTTGGGAAAGAAGGAAAGGGATTTACCCCTGTAGCTGCCATGGGAGCCACGGACCAGCATAGTATCCTCCAGCTCCTGCGGGATGGCCCAGACGACAAGATCACTTTTTTCATCACTGTGGATCAGGTCGAGGACGAAGTTAAAATTCCAAAAAGTCCAACGACCCAAGATCGGAAAATTTACTCTGCCTTCAGGATTCTCGAGGGCCATACCCTTCACGAACTTTTGGAGATTGAACATCGAGCTATTTCACTGGTGCTCACTAAGCAGAGCAGACCCCATATCACTTTCAGAATCGACCGAATGGACGAGAGGACCCTTGGAGCCCTTTACTTCACCTTTGAAGTCCTGACCGCGTACACCGGTGCTCTCTGGGGTGTCAATCCGTTTGATCAGCCTGGAGTCGAAGAGGCTAAGGTCTATATTCGGCAAGCGTTGAACCAGGAAGTTCGGGCTCCAGAAGAGAACACAGCGGTAGAGCGCCTCCGTCGACACACTGAGCCGTGAGCCCCGGGCCCAAGGGAGGGCCACTCCCTGTGTTCGATGATCCCAGTTTGTAGTTGCTCCCCTGAGGCCTTCACTTTATTCTTAAAGAAATGGCCTCAGGAAGTGACGACACCACCGATAAAACTGCCGTTCTCCAAAAAGATCAGGGATCTCTCAACGCTGAGCTCCAAAAAGCGAAAGAGCAAGAAGCCTGTCTGATCATTATCCGAGGTGCCCCTCAAGGACATCGCTTTTTCCTCACCCAGCGGGAGATGACCGTAGGGAGAGATCACACAGCCGATATTAGCGTGACCGATCAGGGCATTTCCCGAAAGCATGCAAAGCTTTCTAAAGAGAATGGAAAGGTCAAACTCACTGATCTGGGCTCCTCAAACGGTACCTACGTCAATGATAAGAAAATAGAGGCAAACCAGCCGATCCTGCTGGAAAAAGAAGACATGATCAAGATGGGCAGCACCATCTTAAAATTCCTCCCTGCAGGCGAGCTAGAAATTATCTTTTACGGAAATCTGGGTTCAGCAGCCCATACCGACCCTCTCACCCAAATCTACAACAAAGGCTATTTACTCGAAGCCCTTGAAGCTGAGTTCAAGAGAGCAAAAGCCTTAAAATCAGATTTCTCATTGGTCTTCTTTGATCTCGATCACTTTAAGAAGATCAATGATACTTACGGGCATGATGCAGGAGACTATGTATTAAAGGAACTCACTAGCATCATCCGAACATCTCAGATTCGACCTAAGGATGTTTTTGCTCGATACGGGGGCGAAGAGTTTGTCATCCTGCTAGCCAACACAAACTTAAAAGGCGCGGCAGAACTGGCAGAGCGTATCAGAACTTCAATCCAGTCCCATGCATTTATCTACGACGGTAAACGTCTGCCTGTCGCAACTAGCCTTGGGGTGGCAGAACTTCACGGCGGAATCGAGTCCTCTCAGACTCTTCTTAAAGCGGCTGATAAAGCTCTCTATGAGGCTAAGAAGACGGGGCGAAATCGGGTTGTGACTGCGACTTAACCTAGGACTGTCAGGCACGACTTCTGAAATAGTTTCGTACCGCAAATTCACATTGCTCCAAAAATAGATTTTTAAAGGCCGAGATATTATTCCTCTCGTAAAAGAGAACTTCAGCCTTCTTGTACTCCGTTTCGTCCACACTCCTGAACGAAAGAGGAAAGGATCCATCGGCCAAAAGTAACGCGTTTCCAACCAGACGACCACATCGCTTATTTCCGTCTTCAAAAGGTTGGATATAGCTAATCAAGGGTAATCTGCGAAAGAGCCTGCCTAGTTATCTGATTTATTTTATCAACTAATTCAGGGGCCGACAGTTCGCCGTATTCCCCTATAATTTCCAAAATTTGCTGCTGACGCTGGGTGAGCACATTGTCTTTTTTCATAATGCCCCTCGTCAAGAATCACATCATAAATGGCTGAAAATCGCAACATGATGATGCGATTTGACGGCCTGAGTGATGCGAAAGCAAGACAAAGTTGGTACTCCGTCCCCCAGCGGGCCTTGGTACTCCGTCCCCCAGAAACCCCGAAAATTATCACCTTGAATTCACCCCCCCCGCCATGATGAATTCCCCCCATGGAAAAACAAATCCGACTTTTGGCTCCCAGCATCGCAGAGAGGATTGCTGCGGGCGAGGTGATCGAGCGACCTGCAAGTGTCGTAAAGGAACTGATCGAGAACTCCCTGGATGCGGGCTCCACTGAGATCATTGTGAATCTCGAAGAGGGCGGCAAAAGCCTGATCGAGATTATCGACAATGGGCACGGGATGTCCCCTGAAAATCTGGAGCTCAGTATCCAAAGACATGCCACCAGCAAGCTGAGCTCGCTCGAGGATTTGGACAGAATCTCAACCCTAGGATTTCGAGGAGAGGCCCTACCCAGCGTTGCCGCGGTTTCTGACCTGACGATTACGTCACGCGCCCAAACCTCGCCTGAAAGCTCCACTGCCTACGAGCTGAACGTCGGAGATATCTCCGGGCGGCTGATCGAGTCCCCAAAACCCCAGAGGGTCACCTTCGGCCAATTTATCAACGCACACCATGGCACGGTGATTCGGGCTAGGGCGCTGTTTTCTCAGATCCCAGCCCGCTTGAAATTCTTAAAGTCTCAAGGCGCAGAGGTCTCTCAGGTTCGTGAGTGGATGGAGCGCCTTGCGCTTGCCCATCCAAAAGTAGGTTTTAAACTCGTCAGCGATGATCGGACCGTACTCAATCTTCGGCCCGACACGGAAGAAGGCCGGGTCCGATCCATCTTGTCCGACGGGGACAACTACCCAGTAGTCAGCGCGACAAACGAAAGGGACGGCTTCAGAGACAACGGCCTCCTCGTTCGTGTGCATTGGCTCCAGGGATTGAGCTCTCCTCAGGGCAAAAGACTGGTCCAGGTCGTCAACGGGAGAGCGGTCAAAGATCGGATGCTGCAACAAGCACTTTTAGCCCCGTTCCGGCAAGCTCTCTTGCCTGGTCAGTTTCCCGCCGTAGCCCTTCTGGTTGAGGTCCACCCGGCCGCGATCGATGTCAACGTTCACCCGAGCAAGACGGAAATTCGGTTTTTAGACAACCGAAAGATCTTTCAAACGGTTGAATCTTTGGTGAAACAAATGATTGGCCGCGCCGGCGCCCCTGCCTACGTCCCCACCGTGCAAGCGCAGCAGCCTGCGTTTCGCGAGACTGAGCCGCTGGCCTTTCGCGCAGAAGAAAGTCCTTTTCCAAATCCCTTTCCAAATCCT
>Ga0206829_10424_pt1 | contig 10786 bp, 7 predicted proteins | sample Alteio_BWOrgCont_75_FD_152862 | JGI IMG/M metagenome (GOLD analysis project Ga0206829, IMG submission 152862) | Enriched cells from forest soil in Barre Woods Harvard Forest LTER site, Petersham, Massachusetts, United States -... | ecosystem: Environmental > Terrestrial > Soil > Temperate forest >... | reverse complement strand
GAGTGCATTCTTTGAGCTCATCACTGCTTTTTTCAGTTTCTGTCAGAGTCCATAGGGATTAGAAGTTTATCTGAGCTCCAACAAGCGGTACCAAATATCCAGCAGATGTCAGGTTCGCTGAACCCAAGGTGCCAGAAACACTTCCTGGAGAAATAGTTAGCCAGGAAGTCTCGAAATTAAACGAAACATTGTTCGCAACAGGAATTCGGGCTCCAATTACCGGGGCAACTGCAAAGGAACTCCCCGAAGCGGAATAGGAAGCTCCCGAAGAAGTAGTTTCCGAAAGGGTTCTAAAACCTAGGCCAAAGCGACCACCGAAATAAATGACTCCTACCTGGGCAGTGAAACTCAGCATCAGGGCTGTGACGGTGGCAGATGCCGCTGCTCCATTGTATGTCGCCGAATTGCCAATGGTATCTGCAAAAATGCCCAGATATCCCGCTAAGAAGTGAATGCCTGCCTCGCCTGCCAGGGTAAAGTATGGACCTCCCTGAGCGTTGCTAACTGGATAAGTCAGTCCAATCATGGGCATTGCGTAGCCAGATACCTTATTGTCAGACTGATCGTCATCAGCAAAAGCAACCGCGCCCATCAATGACATCAAGACCAGAATTATAGCTAAACGAATCATAGGGGTATTCCATCTCTTATATTCGTCTTATCGGCCGCTCGCTTTTTGGGTGTGAGTTTAGATTTTTTAAGTCTCTTTAATCAACTTCACGCCTAGAGCCTTGGTCCATTTGTCGACAGTCGAGATCTTTGGATCATAGCCTTTTCTGAAATAGCGAAACACCGAGTAATAGGGTTGGCCGATCATTTGGCAAAACTGCATTTGGAGATCTTTTTTTTCTTAAGGATAGATGCGACTGTAAAATACTAATACAGCGAACTCGTATCCAGCTAGGCAGCAAAACAGACTAAAGCAAAATCCATTTGCAAGCCCGCATTCATAGCACTAAGAAAATACAACAAACCGAAACAAATCTCTGCGCTCCTACCTCCTCGCTGAGGGTTCCCGTTCGCGGCCCCCTCGGACGTCTTTTGAAAAAATACTAGAGCCATGGGCCGCAACATGCACGGTCGGGTGTGATAGAGTCCATTTGTCGTTCTTAAGACATGCGAGTCTTGCTCAGCCTTAGATCGCACGATAGCTTGCTGATCAATTTGAGGCCGAGTTCGGAGCACGAGGACGAAGCACACGGGCACGAAGCTCACGGGCTCTGAGGCCGCGTTCGAGTCTTCAAGCAGAAACGGGGGCGTGGCCACCTACTTTTATTCGGGTTAATACCCGCCACAACACGATCCTAGATCGCTTGTACATGGACACAGCAATACACTACCACCCGGGCAATTGAAGTTGCACCATTGGCCTCTAGTAGACCCTCCTCCACTACTACCACCACCACCACTGCTACCACCTCCCCCAGAAGGAGGTGCCGGCGGTGGCGGCGGCGGCGGCTGAGGAGGACAAGTACAACCGGAACTCGCTTGGCAAGTCCCACAATTAGTGCTGGTACCACCGCAGCTCTGAGTCCCATTCCAACAGGAAATGGATGTTTGGCAGGGAGTTGTAGCACAGACATTTAACTCAGGAGTTCCCGCCGACCACACATAACTGTAGAGTCGCGATGAGGGAGCCCAGGTATTATAATCAGCAGTCCATTGCCAGGTTTGATCCTGATAATATTGGTTGTAGACACAGCACGCACTCCCACTGTCGGCTGGATCAAATACATGATTGCGGATTTCATACTGAGGTTGTGGAGCCGGAAGTTCAGGGGCAGTCCAACGCCCTTGATTGTTGCAGACGAAGATGGATAGAGCACTTGCGTTCACCACTCCGCTCCCGGGCGGACTACAGGCAACACCACTTCCACTCAAGGAAGCCAGGGTAGCTGTATCGTCTAATCGGAAATCGGAAGATTCACACTGATTGTTAACCCAATGACCACCGATCTGAAGACACGCGGCTTTGAGATCGGTATTGGCTACTAGATTCGTAATCACATTGTTATCATCAATTTTGACGACTAAATCAAAGTTGCGAGAATTGGTGCGGGGCTTTCCTTGTGACTTGGATTCCAGCAAAGGCGTGCTTGTGATGACCAAATTTGCACTATAGGTCCTGTAATGAGGACTTTGCGTAGAAGGCGTCTCTCCTAAAAGAATAGCGGGGCCCATCCATTGAACAGCTGTGATGATCACTCCCCCAAACTGGGTATTCGGGGCTAAAGTCAACCCCGGCAACTGGAGTGTGATCGGCTGAGGAAACGGACCGTTTGGATTGTAAGTTGCCCCTGCTGCAAATGCGGTGTTCGCCGTTGCAGCATTGTTGAGCAACCCCTGGAGAGCCCCTGAAATGCCCTGTAAGTCATTGTTATTCACCTGATAGGCATTTTCTCTTGCGATCCATGCGAACGTTGCAGCGCTCCCAGCCGCTACGATTGACATCAGGGCCAGTGCCACGAGCATTTCGACTAAGGTAAATCCCTTTTGAGCTTCCACTTTTCTATTTTAACCTATTTTTCATTTAAAATTTAACCGACATTTTTTGACCCTTAAGGTGGAATCAAGGTGGAATCGCCGCCACGCTACAATCGCCGTCAGTGGTGAAACCATTAGAATCTACGCACTGGCAGCTGCCATATTTCCCGACCGCAGTTTCTCCTCCATCTCCCCAGGACAAATAGTTATTCGGGGTCGGACAACACATGATGCCGCCTTTATAAACTGCATAGGGTCCCTGAGCCGTGCCAACGCACCCCCAGCTCCCACTAGAGGATGATCCCGAACTCGAACTCGAACTCGAACTTGAGGATGATCCCGAACTCGAACTCCCCCCTGAACCACTCGGGCTCCCTCCTAACATAACCGTGCTTCCCGCCGGAGGAGGTGGCGGTCCTCCTTTAGGCGCAGGCCAGGGTGGCGAATTAGGCTGCATCTTATGGTAAACCAAGCCCGACCCAGTATTCTGGCAAATATAAATCGCGGCCGCAGCGTATTGAGGAGCAGTTGAAGCTGGGTTGGCGAGAATTTTCCCCTCGTATTCACCCGAACAACTCTTCCCGTCGTAGACCGTCTGGTCCACAAACTGGTTGGGCAATTGACATTGCCCTGCGGAGTAGGTCCCCCCTAATTGGCTACAAATATCTACACTATTGGTAGTGGCAAAGCAGCCAGTCAGTTGGCCCGAACTTGGGATGGAAGTGCCTAATAAAGTGAACTGTCTTTGGAAGGTGCCCTTAACGGCATTCGAGTTGACGGCAATGAAATCTATTTCCAATGTGAGAAGATGATTGTCGTATTGAGTCTTCGCAATTGTACTTTGACCTACGAGTTGGTCCGCCACCCATTTCATTGCTACAATCCGCGCAGTCCCCCATACAGTACCGTCTGTGGTATTATTTTGTGGGCTGAATTGAATACCGTCCAACGGCGTGTTCACTGCGAACGATTTGCCATTAAATGCGTTCGAGCACGCGGTTGGGTTTTCGAGAAGAATGCCCATGACGTGGGTAAAATCCTGAAGATCCTTTAAAACCTTATTGCGAACTCCCTGAGTGAAAAATCATGGATAACATCTGAACCATGCCAATAGATAGAACAGCGGAGATACCTAGTGTAATGAGCAGTTCAACTAATGTAAAACCGTGTTCATTTTTTTTCATACATTAAACATGGATTAGTAGCCACACTCCTCAATGACTCCAGTGTTATCATTCGGACCTCCGGGAGCCTCATAAGTAGAAAGTGCCGAAATGAAGCTAGAACAAATAGTATTTGACGAATAAAAAGGTGTAGGGCAAACGCAATAACCCAGTCCAAGATCGGTTACCGCGGTCGCTGCTCCTTGTGAACAAAAACTGGCAGCTGATGGACAGCATTTGGTCGTATTCCCAAATCCCAGCATCGGTGTATAGGTTCTTCCTGGGCAGGTGCCATCCAGAGCAGGAGGTCCTGCCGCCGGCTGTGCGGGATAGCCCACGGGCAAAAACCTGCTTACCAGTTCGCCATTGTAATCAGTTCTACTCCCACCACTGTAATCTAGATTGATCATCCCACTGTAGTTCCGTGTCCAGTAGTCCCAACGACAAAAAGTAATTGGAAAGCTATTCCAAGGTACATAGTGCGATGGGGGTTCAATCCCATAACCAACGCTGATAAAAAAATTGTTAGGCATGTTCCATTGATTCAGAAACGTCGCATAGGTCACATTAAGATAGATGCTGCCGCTGGTAATGAGAGTATTGTTAATGCCCTGGTAATAATAAAATAGAGTTCCATTAGCCTGATATGCCAGCTGAGTATAGTTAATAGTTTGTAGATAGGGACCTTTACCGGTCGGACAACACATAGAATTTCCATTCATATCCGTAAAAGGTGCAGCACAGGCAACCGCGGCAGTGGCGCTTGGGGGCGTTGGAGTAGGTGTAGGAGGCACCGGCGTCGAAGTAGGTGTGGGTGTCGGAGTTGGAAGAGAGCTTGTGGGCGTGGGTTGAGGAGGTGTCGCGGATGATGAGCTAGAACCACCCCAGGGCTGATTCCAAGCAACATCCCACACGTAGTCAGATCCAGAACAAATGAGAAGTTTATTATTACTGCTATTATAGAAAAGCTTTCCAGGAGAAGAGCACGCAGTGCTATGGGTCATACTCGTGTCATCTGCCGCAGGATCGCTTTCCGCTATCAAAGGGAGCATACAGCTCCCACTCATATTCGATCCCCCCGCCAATACGCAGTTCTTGCTGGTTTCTTCTGTTTCATAACACTTAGTGATATTATTGTTGGAATCCAAAACGAGAGAAATCAAAATTTGCCTGCTCCACATCAGAGCATTCGTGGGAGGATTGGGTTTCACTTGGATCTGAAGATTCGCAGTGTAAATTCCCCCATTTAAAGTATTGAACGGAGCAATCCAGCTCATACCTGCGATCGTCAGCCCTCCAAAACTGGCTCCCACCTGATAGGTCCGGTTGCCGTAGGTGATTGACGTAATCGGTTGAGGGTCACTCGAGCCGGGGTTAGGATTATAGGTGGAAGGACTGAAAGCGGTGCTGCAATTATCGGGATCCGCCAAGACCACTTTCAATTCATTGACTAAATCGGCTAGATTGTTGGCAGCAATTTTCTTGCTGTTCTGCTTGGCCATTTCATTGAAAATATTAGCCATCCCCGCCGTGGCGGCTGCGACTACACCCATCATGACTAAGACCTGGATGATCGACGATCCAGAGTTGTCACTTTTCTCGAGCATGCCTTTATTATACATAATGTGATAAAATAAATCTATTTAATCGCGAACTTGCCACACCCAAGCCCAACTCATCAACTCTGTTCGCCAATTAAAGTCTTGTAAATTTCCAAGAACGATGGTTCAAATATTCGAAATCTCGTAGGGGGAAACGAATATGCTTACGCGAACTGGACAGATTGCGTCATTGCTTTTAGGAATGGCTGTAGTGTTTGACTCTGGGGTCTCAAGTGCATTTGCATATGACCATCCGATTTATGAAGCGACGAATGAGGCGCTGGATCAGCCCTTGATCCATTTTGCTCCGAGTTCTGTTCCAGGATCTGCGCCCGCGCATGAAACCCTGGCTTCCATCTCCATTACTCCAGGAATCATAGAGAACATAGGAAAGGCAATCTGGCCCATTATTGACGCCGGACGTCCCGTCTGTGATTTGAAGACCGATTGGGCAAACGCAATTCCGGAGGGAATCCTGACCTGGGAGGCCCTCGAAGGTTGGCAGACCCCAATAGCTAAATCCTTCTCTTTTAAGTGGAAGCTATTGGGTGTGCAGATGGTGAGCTTTGATTACACAGTAGTCTTCACTCCGGGAGGCAGCGTCAACGGAAAGGGTCACTACCTGGCCAATGCCACCGTTATCCCCTCCCATCTGAATGTGAAGTGGGGATACAAATTCTCTTCTTCAGCCCAAATCGCCCATATCACCAACGCGGGAACCTCGGCTGACCCAGTAGCGGCGATGCAGCTGGTGCTCAACTGGACCATCGAGACACCGGTTTCGCATCACCACCTGACTTCAGATTTCTACATGACGGGTAAGGGAGAGTTTAAACGGATCCAGGATCGCTCGATGTCAGGTGGCGCTACCCTGGATCCTGAATCCGAGTCTCATGACGCGGAGGGTGAGTTTTCTGATTATTGGATGTGGCCGGAGAATCAACCCTGATTCAGTCCGGGTTCGAAGCACGATGGCCCGGAGCCCGCTTGGATCGGAGCTCGGCGTCCGATGCACGATGACCCGAAGTCCGGCGTCTGAAGTCTGACGCCTTGCCTGACGCCCCAGAAAATTAACGCCTAGCGAATTTTTTGTCGAAGAGTCCAGTAGATGGGTGTAGAGTACCCATTTATATTTGACGCACTCAGACAAACGATCGTGAGGCCCCAGTGACCTTTTCAAAGGTGGTCCAATTTTCTGTTCTCATTGTGATAGCCCTGGGGGGCTGTGTCCCCGCAGGCACCCAAGAAGCTCCAAAGTCGGCTTCCGTAACCGTGAAGAAAGTCCAATCGGAACCCCTCTTCGACCTTCTCAATTACCCTGCTCGGGTGAACTCTAGGGTAAACGCATCCATTCTGTCCGAAAGCAACGGGATCATTACTCGAGTTTTGGTCAATTTGGGACAGAAGGTGGGGGCACGCCAGGTTTTGATGGTCCTCAGTCATACGGATCCCGTCTATCAGTATGCTCCGGTTCAAATTGTTGCTCCGATCGAGGGTATCGTGAGCGCCATTGAGGTGACTCAGGGAAGTCACGTTGTGTCGGGTCAGAAACTTGCGGCCGTGATTAATCCTTCGCAGCTGGAGATCCAGGTTCAAATTCCGGCTCAGGATCTTGCGATCATTAAAAAGGGCATGAGCGGAGAGTTCAAAATACAGGGACAAGAAGCTGTACTCCAAGTTCAGGTTTTAGGGGTAAGCCCCTTTGTAGACCCGAATACGGGCACTGCTCTTGCGCAGCTGAACATTGTGTCGAAGTTGCACCCCGTGCTTTCTCCCGGTATTCAAGGCCAGGTTTCATTTCAAACCAATCTTCATCGAGGGTTTGCTATTCCTGATTCGGCTCTGATCTATAAAGGAGCGGATCCCTTCGTAAGAGTTCTTGAAGATCATAAGATCAAACAAATTCCCGTCGTATTGGGCACAAAGCAGAGTGGGAAGGTCGAAATTCTGAAGGGGCTTCACGAAGGACAAGACCTAGTCGAACGAGCGAGTCGCTTTGTAGCGGACGGTGAGGCGGTTACAGCAGAATGAAAGGCCTATACGCTTCGCCCCTGAGGGTCTATCTTTGCCTAGCTGCATTGGCCCTTGCAGGGATTTTTGCTGGTCTCCAGCTTCCTGTTTCTCTTTTTCCAACGAGCTCAAAGCCATCCATTGGCGTCCAGATTTCGTATGGGAACAACACGGCCACGGAGTTTATCAAACAGCATGGCAACCACTTGGAGGCCCAATTGCGTGCGATCTCCACGGATGCGGCTGAAGTGGAGAAAACCAAGGCTTTCTACAACGAAGATGGCGCCACTTACGAGGTTCAATTCAAGTGGGGTAGTCAATCGCGTACGGCCCTCAAAGAAGTTGAAACCGTAGTGCATTCCTACTCGAGCCAGCTCTCAGAGGAAGTGCGAAATCAGATCCAAATTCATCCGCAAGATAGTAATTCTGGATTTTTTGCGGCAAGTTTTATCAGCTCCTCTCGTTCGTTGGATGAGGTCTACCGGATTCTAGAGCCGGTGCTCATGCCTCAAATCACAAAGCTTCGCGATGTGGCGCGGCCTGAATTGTATAACCCTGCCGAGAAAGAAGTTCGCATCGAGCTCAGGCAGGACCGAATGGCAGCTTTTCAGGTTCTGCCTCGGGATATTGATTCTTCAGTGAGGTCAGCGCTCACGGCCTTTAACGGGGGCTCAATCACCGTCGGGATCCAGCAACTTTCAGTTCAGGTTCCTAGGTTTTTTAATAAAATCGACGATCTCAATAACATTATTGTCAGCACACCGTCCAAGCAGCCCATTCATCTGACGGATGTGGCCAAGGTAGACTTTGATCATAAGACTACCAATACCTGGTCTTTCAAAACCAGTGGTTCAGACAGCCTTTTGCTCTTTGCCCGCCCGAAATCCGGCGGAAACGTAAAACGCATGTCTGAAGAAATGGTCCAAATCATTCAGCGGACCATGGTCAACATGCCTAAAGATATTGAATATAAAATTCTAGTCGACCCCTCCGAGTTTATCCGTTCGGCGGTACAAAATGTCTTTCATGAAGTGGCAATTGGAGCTTTTCTAGCCGTTTTGATTCTGTATGTATTTATTGGGAGTTTTAAAAATACAGTCACTGCTGCGATTGAAATTCCATTGAGTATGGTCATGGCCTTCATTCCGATGAAGCTTTCAGGCATGAGTCTGAATCTGATTTCTCTGGGAGGTTTAGCCCTCTCGGCGGGGATGAATGTGGACGCCTCGGTGGTGGTCATGGAAAACATCTTTCGGCATTTCGAAGAGCACCGGGGCCGCCTGGACGCTGAAGGACGCCTCAAGATCCTTGTAAAAGCGGTCAGTGAAGTCAAGCTTCCTGTGATTGCTTCGACCATTGCCTCTCTGGTGGTCTTTGTTCCCCTCGCGTTCACTTCCGATTTGACCTACGCTATTTTAGGGGACCTCGCCAAAGCCGTCGTCTTTTCTCATGGTTTTTCGGCCTTCGTAGCCCTCATTCTCGTGCCTACGGTTCGCCTGCAGCTCATGTCGCACGGGGGAGAATACGAAAAGACCAGTCATTCTCCTTTTGAAAAGCAAATTACAAGAATCGAAAAGGGCTATGTCTATTTGCTCGATCGATTCCTCAAGGGGAGAGGGGTGCAGCGATCTCTCTATCTTGGCCTAGTGGGAGCTTTGATTGTTCTCAGTTGGGTCATTATTCCGAACCTGCCTAAAGAGGTCATCGGCAAGCCTGATACCAATGATATTATCGTAAACCTCAACACCCAAGGCAACACTGTTTTAAAACAGATGGACGATACGGCGGGTGAGGTTGAAGCTAGGCTTCTGGAAAAATTTAAAAAGTCGATCGACTATACTTTGGTCCAGTCCTATCAGCCCAATGCGGCTTGGATTATGGCTCATCTTAAGAATAAGTCGGAGATGCGGTCCCTCCTCAAAGAAATGGGAACCTATTTTGCCAACACCCCACTTATTCGATACGACGTGAACCCCTGGAATCCAGCCGAGTTCTCGATTCCTGACCCCCCGCAGCTTAAGCTTGCAGTTCGGGGGGGGACCGTCGAAGATCGATCGCAGACCTCTCGGGACTTGTATCAGCTCTTAGAGGAAAATCAGGTTTTCCCGCGGTTGTGGACAGACCCGTCGGTCGCGCGGTCTGAGAGCGTAGTCCTTCGCCCCTATCCAAGTCTTTGGTCCAACCTCAGGGCTCAAGGCTTCAATATCCTTCCATCTGATCTCGCGGACTTGGTTCGAGTCATGACATCCGGGAGGAAGATTGGGGATGTTTCGATCGACGGTGTGAAGAGAGATGTGACTTTAAGGTATGCGGCACATCCGCTTCTCAATTCCGAAGAGATTGGAGCTATTCCCATTGGATTGGGTGACAAGATAGTGCCCCTGAAGGCTCTCAGTCAGGTCAAGGTCGAAGAATCCGTACCCTCCATCTATCAAGAAGACGAACGGGAACTCTACGTCATTTCGGGGAAAGGAATCGAAGGAGATTCTGCCGAGCTAGGAGCCTCTCGTCTCAAAAAGGCGGCTGCCCTGGTGGATCGCTGGAAGGAGGAACAGAGCAAGTTACAGGGTAAGTTGAAGAGCTCTACTCACAGTGACAAATCCGCCCCCTCTATTGTGTTTGAAAACGCGAGTCAGGAGCTCCATGATGCCATGAACCAGCTGATTGTGGCGGTGCTTCTTTCAGTAGCCCTGATCTTTTTGATCCTCATGATTCAGTTCGGGGATCTGATTGATTCCCTTCTGGTTTTGGTGGCCATTCCGTTGGGATTGATCGGGGTGCTCGTTTCTCTCTGGGTTTTTAGGAGCACCCTTTCTTTGAATTCCATTTTGGGAGTCATCCTTTTGAACGGAATTTCAGTCGCCAATAGCATCATCCTGGTGGATTTCTTGAAGCAACGAGTGAACCAAGGTCTGACCCCTCACGAGGCAGCATTGGACGCCGCAAAGAAGAGACTTCGTCCTATTCTGATTACTTCACTGACCACCATTTTGGGAATGTTTCCCGTTGCACTCGGGCTCGGTGAAGGCGGTCGAGTTCTCCAACCTCTTGGGATTGCTGTGGCCGGTGGACTCTGGGTCAGCATGGGCTTAACCTTGTTTATCGTTCCTGCTTTGCAAGTGAGATATTTGGATTGGAAGCGACATAGGAAAGCGCACAGAGCGGTACCGGCTAGCGGGCTGTTCTTGTTGCTTCTCTTGCCAAGTCTCTTGGTTTTGGCCCGACCTTTACAGGCCCAGGAGGTCAGTGGAGCTTCACCCGATTTCATGAATTTGGTGGACCGGATTGTTTCCCGGAGCACCGGCGTCGAAGTCCAGTCTGCGACCTTAGAATCCATAGAGGCCAGGAACCTTCCATCCCGACTCTATTTTCTGCCTACCTTAAACCTGGATGGAAAAGTAACCCAAGGAAGCGCAGTTGGCTTTTCGCCAATCCAGCAATCCGCTGAGCTCAATTCTGCTTTGAATCTCTTCCGATGGGGGGGCGACTATTTCGGAAAATTAGCTTCAGACTTTGAGGAGCAGTCTC
>Ga0206829_10423_pt1 | contig 10790 bp, 10 predicted proteins | sample Alteio_BWOrgCont_75_FD_152862 | JGI IMG/M metagenome (GOLD analysis project Ga0206829, IMG submission 152862) | Enriched cells from forest soil in Barre Woods Harvard Forest LTER site, Petersham, Massachusetts, United States -... | ecosystem: Environmental > Terrestrial > Soil > Temperate forest >... | reverse complement strand
CAGAAATTAAAAAACATGCTTTTAAGAAAGTCTTTGGTAGGGTGAAGAATGACGAAATAACGGTCGCCGATATAAATCATTTCCTGACTTACAACTGGATTTTTATCCAACTTAAAAGTATATTCACTGAACCCAGCCAATGCTGTGGGCTTGCCTTCATTCATAGCCAAATCAACGGCTTTTGGATAGGCAGGATACCTGTCATCATCGAAGAAATGCCTGCAAATAATGTCTTCATTACTGTAAAACATAAGCTGCCATTGAAGGTTTGCATCCAATGAAAAAACATTTTCCACCCCGTTCTTTTTAAGATAATTAATATCCTCCATGATTCTTTGCTGTTCCGATTTATCATTCTTTACAGGAGTCATAATATTGAAGTCCTTAAAGGTAATCAAAGCCATGCAGGAGAGGGCGCAGGTGATGATGAAGATACATTGGAAAAACTTCGCTGGGGCTTTAAGAAATTTATCCGTTTTTAGAACCTTAGCTTGTTTTAAAATTGTCAGAAGCCACCTTGTACCTGCAAAAATTTCAATGCCAGACCAAAGAACCAGAAACTGGCTGTAGGGAAGTAAATATCGTGCACCATAATTCCCCGAAAACAAGGGGGTATAGGCAAGAATAAATAATACAGACAGACAAAAAACTGAGGACCATGCAAGGTAATTCTTAGTAATAATTCTAATGCACTGAAGGACGAATAACAATATCAAAATACCATCCCAGAAATAAGAAGAAATCTTATCAAAAAAGCCTAAAGGTATGTTGCGATCAAGCTCATAAGAGCCTGTCATATTATAATAAATACGGCTTGGAATATCTTTTATCAGATCAAAATAATTTCCATTAAACAATATCTTGGGTTGCCAAAATATGTAAGGCTTTGGAATAAGAAAATTAAATATAAAAAAAAAGATTAAAGACCCTGAAATAAGAAATAAAAGAGGTTTGAAATTCTTCTTCCAAAGAAAAATATAAAAGTAAACCGGAATTAAACCCGGTATCCAAAACGGGCGGCAAATATAGACAAGATAGGTCAGCGCACCTATCACAATGGAGAGAATTATTGAAGGACTTTCTTTAGCTTTAAACAAAAAATAAAAGATGATGGAGGTAAGTGTAAATGCAGTGATGTATCCTCCCCTTGCTTTCATGGAACCTATAGCCCATGCGGGAATCAATATCATCAGTAGTGCAATAAAGAAGGCGTTTTTCTTTGTAGTTAATTGAATAAAGGATAAGAATATAAAGGCTATTCCGATAGACCAAAGCAATAACAAGGAAGCTCTCAAAGCAATGGCATTTACTCCGAATAACTTAAAACTTATTGCTCCGAAAGCCGTTTCAATAAAGGAAAATCCATAATTCTGTCCATAAAAATAAACCGATAATTCCTTTCCTTCTGCAAGATGTTTTGTCATTAAACCCAAGATACATTCATCTCCATCAAGCAGCAAATTGGGACTTAACAACTGCGGAAGCCGTGTGATAAAACAGAGTAGAATTAATGCAAAAACAAAGACACGGCTGGGTATGTTTTGCATATTCATTTATTAAAACTTAGCTCTTAAAAGCTAGAGGAGGAAAACACCTTCATTAGATTACTAAAAATGAAAAGCAAGTGCTCCGGAAAAGGTCAGATTATGATAATTTAAAGTATGTGCGTTGAGCGTTCTGGTGAATGGACCATCAGTAAATTCAACTGTAGGAACAGATGCCAAAACATTAATGAAGTAATCGCCGGACAATTGCAAGGAAAAGTATTTGGTGAAATAAATATCCCCATGAATATTGAAAGCTTGCCCCCAAACTTTAGAAAAATTTTCAATATTTCCCTGACTTACAAATTGAAGATTTGTAGTAGTGTCATATTGATTAATATTCATTTGAGTTTGTATGTCGAAAGTATAATGAACCATAGCAGCACCGATTGATAAATCAATTAATTTCCTGTGATCCTGTTCAAAAGTAAGCACCAATACACTGATTTTATACTGAGTAGAATTTGCATTGACAGACTCCTGAACCATATCAGGATTGGCGAAATCATAAGGTGTCTTGGCAAGGAATCCTTGAGCATAAGTGGCAGGGACGCCTCTGAAATCAATACCAATGGTCAGGAATTTGTTGATACTATATCCGAAACCCACATGAAACTGGGTGGTATGTTGTCCATATATTTGAGGATTGCCGCCGATTGATCGAATATCGCCAAGCAAACCATCAGGAGCCGCTAAGCCAGAGTATCCATTTATCACAAATACATGTTGTAATTTATCGGAAGCGGGGTTGCTGTATTCACCCACGCCAACATCAAAATGGCACCTGCTAAAATGGTATGCGGAGTCCGAAGATTTACCAAAGAATTTGAACTTCTTCCCTACTTCCTTCCAGTTAATTTGTGGACTATACCACTTGCTTGAATTAGCACTGACGGTATCCTCAATGTTAGAATTAAAAGCACCGGCATCAGCACAGAAAAAAACAATGATAATCGTGAATAATAGTAGTCTCATAGACACGATAACGCCATTACGATGAAAATTATTGGGAATCCTTAAACAAAGTTAATGGGGCTTTCCATAATTTTGAATATCCATCAGGTGCAAGATAGATATAATAAACATATCCATTGGAGATGCCTGCACAAGAAATAGAACCGGCATCATTACCGACCACATGGGTTCCGGTTTTGGCAGTTGTGGTAATAGAAGGACCTGCGGTGGTAGCAGCCTTAGCTTTGCCGGTGAAGTTTAAAGAAAACACGAACAAAGCAGCACTGCATAATATCATAGATATAGCTAATGCAAGGGATAAAATTCTTTTTGAAACAAGATCTTGATTTTTCATTTTAATAAATTTTTAATTGTAAATAAGGGAATATGTTTTAAATTATAAGTTGGCAAAGATACATAATATACAAGAAGAAACTAATGGGTAAAACTATACGGCATATTGGATTTTTAATTGATTTATGGTGGAGGGTGTGTTGATAAGTCCCGGAGGGACGAACTTATGGTAGCATGATAAAATATACATCAACCAAAAGTTCCGAAGAAACGTCCTTATACTGATAAATGAGGAAGATAAAGTAATGGACGTTCCGCTGGAACTTAGGGCATTCCCGTCATTTATTTTGCTACCACAGGCTCGTCCCGCTGGGACTTATACAGGAAGGAATTATTATAATAAACAGTAAACTCGAAATGCCGGAAAACCTGCGGCACCCTGGGGTTATAATTGAATTATGGTGGAGGGTAGCATGCGCCTGCTGCAAGTAATTTTCTATATTTATAAGAATGAAAAGATACCTGATAAACAGTAAACTCGAAATGCCTATTAATCTGCGGCAATCTGGGGTTTTATAGAATGAAATTAAAAAATAGGTATGGCACTCTAAAAAACTATAAATCTTTAAAAGAGAATAGCAAAAGTACGCTTCCATCAATTGCTGTTTGTTCAGGTATAACAATAGGAATTGGAGGAAATTATAATAAGCTAAATTGCTTATCACCAATATGTTTATAATTAGGAACTTCTAATGGAATATTTTTGTTTATAACTTTTTTAAAAGTTGAATATTCATCCATAACAGTATTTGGTTTATATGGTTCTGATTTTCTAAAATATGTGTTAATTCCATAAACACTATTTGTAGAATAAATATCATATCCATTTGTATCAAAAAACTCAACTGTTTCTTCATTAGGCAACCTATCTTTCGGTTCATCCCCAACTGAAAAAATTGCAGGACAATTATTACGTTTTATTAATTTCATCCAAAAAGGTTTATCAAGGTTTGCTTTTGATCCATGATGAGGAACTTGAACCAATATTAGTTCTTTTTTTATTGTCCTTCTTAATTTTTTAAAATTTCTCTTAACCGCATCTGATGTTAGTAAAAAACATTGCGTATTATTTTCAATCGAAATAATTGTTGATAATTCGTTTATATCTATTTTTGATTCAGTCTCAAAAATTTTTTTATGAGATAATTTCCTAGATATTTCCTTATATAATTTACCTTGTGGGGCTAAGAATTTAAGTGAATAGCTTTGAGATAATTCTATTTTGGGCCGAGTACTATCTATCTGTATAGAATCAAGAATATGATAATCGAATTGATCAAGTGTTAAAAAAAAATTTTCTAATCCTACTTTAAGTTTTTGATCAGTAAAAATATTATCATATACCTCATTATAAAATGATCCGATAGTATGATAAAAGTAATTAACTCTTATAGAATTATTCATACAATAAGTAAATAATTCTGCCATACCTGAAAAATGATCCAAATGAAGATGGCTTAAAATAATAAATTCAATTTCCTTTATTCCATTATTTGCAATATGCTCAACGATTGGGTTCCTATCTTTTACTTTATTACAATCAATAATTCCATAAGATTTTTTATCATCTTTATCCCATTCAATAATTATTGAATCGCCTTGCTGTACATTTTTAAAATAAACTTTAATCAAAGAAGAGATTTTTTATTTAAAAATTTACTCTTCTGTGATATTTTCTTCATATCAATTTTTGGAAAATCTTCTGGATTTACTAATCCTTTATCATTATAAACTGCAAACATTGATTGATTGGGTCTTTCATAAAAACGTAATAAGAATAAACTACCTGGTGTTAAATCATACCCTTCAAAACGCTTTAATAAATACTCCCTTTCTTCATATATACCTTCCTCTTTGTTAATTAGACATTCTAATAAAACTTTATCCTCATATTGAGAAATTAATCGTGCAGATATATTTAGAGTTAATTGCCATTTATTTGATAAAACAATATCAGATGCACGTGTATCAAATGATAATTGTTCCTTTGTTTCATTAAAAATACTTATCGGCTTATCTTTTATATTTGGTGGATTACTTGGATTCAATAATCCTTCTAAAAAAATATTATCTTTCATTAAATCAGAATGAATTTTACCCTCTTTTTTAGAAGGTAATTCCCCAACAGGTAGTGTGACAGACAAATCACTTTTTTGTGGATTCTCTGTCTTTAAAATATCTAATTCAAGGTTCATTCTTCAAGATATTTATATGAATTAATTGTACTTTCAATAACAGTTAATAATGATTTGAATTTACCATGTGTAGATGTATTTAATTTTTCTATAATTGTTAATTGTCCAATTACTCCTTCACCCGAAAGTAAATCTTCATTAAATTCTGTATTAAAAGGCATAAGATCAAAATTCTTAATTTCCTTAAAGGCAAATCTTCCAAAATGAAACTTGCAATTTTTGGCATCTTTATTGAAATCATAGACGCATGCAAAGTCATTAAGTTTCCCAAAAGGATTTTTCTCTGAAATATGAATTATTATCTAAAATAAGTGTATTTTTTTCAGCTTCCAAAATATCAACAGCATTTGCAATTATAGTATGTTGTACTGATCTTTTGTACCCTCTAAATTTAGCAATTTTGTTATATATTTCCCAAAATGTTGAAATAACTCCTTCAGCAATTTTTAAATTATTTACATCTCCTTCATATATAAATGTTATCTGTTCTTTTTTAAGAATAATCGCAAAATTTTCTCTTTTAAAAATTAACCTGATGCTTTCATTAATAGTATTTTCGAAGTCAATAGCATATTCTAATCCTTCAAAAGCAAAATAAGGTACAACCGCTTCTTTATATTCTTCCCTAAAGGTAAGTATATGTATATAATCTATACTATATTGTATTCGTCTTATTTTCATCTTTCATTGTTTTAATCTGAATTTATATAATCCCTTTTTACACAAGGGGACAAAACTACAAAAATCTTCGGAACAATCGCCATCATCCTGAACATTCCTATAAAATCACATCCCTTTCTGTGGATGCCCTTCCGGCAAGTCGCCATAAATCTTGCGATAGGCTATGACTGTGGCTGGGGGCTTTTTGTATTTCGCTTCTTCGTAGGAGGCTTTGAAATCGTCATCAAATTTTTTCTTCAGGTCTTCGATTTCTTTGTTTTTAAGCTCTTCTGCCATCGCTTTTTCGGGACTGTAATCTTCGGGAGATGGCTGTGTTTCCTGGCGAAAATTGAAGATGCCCAGGCGAGGGAAGAAATAGTGCCAGTCGAGTCCTTCCTGTTTAAGAACAGAAAAAATATATTCGTACACGGGCTGCAAATCTCCCCTGTTTCTCCTGCCGATAGTGCCCATATAAAAATCCATATAATCGAGGTTTGAAGGTTCGCCTTTCTGTTTGTAAATGTCATTGATGAAGTCGGCAATTGTTCCCGCACAACCTCTGAAAGAACCTAAATCATATTCTACACCATCTTGATCTATCACACTGTGATTTTCAGAAAAAATATCCCAAAGACAATAACCCAGCAACATTATCGGCTCTTTTTCTTCATTCAAATCGCTTAAATCCTGATGAAATTCGGTAAGCGGTTTTTCTTCCTTTTCTTCTTTGTCTTTACTGATTCTGTTCCAGGTTTCGTTCATGCTTTTATGTTCATTCCATTGCTGTTCGGCAGTAGGATGGAAGAAATTTATATAGTCGCTCTTGCGCCATCCATCAGGGATTTGAGTTTTCAGGAAATCATGGTAGCCATGAAATATTTTTATCAGCAGTTCATTGCATTCATCATCGGTATGTTGTTTTTCCGGGAACATTTTTTTGGAATAAGAGCGGGAGTTTGTATGCTATTAGTAAGGGGGCTTATTATTTGAGAGGACAAAATTACATTAATCTATGGGAAAAGGGCAATCACTCTGAAAAATAGAATCCGAAACTTTAGGAGATAAACAACATATATGGACATAATTGCCATAGATGTCAAGATAATTGCCAGTCATGAATGGATCATTTGCAATAGTCTTTAGGTAATTGTCAATAGTCTTCCCAAGACTGGCAATTGTCTTAAGACTATTGCCAGTCATAAATGGATAATTGGCAATAGTCTTTAGATAATTGCCAGTAGTCTTTACATTCTGACCAATTGTCTTTAGATAATTGCCAGTAGTCTTTACATTCTGACCAATTGTCTTATGACAATTGCCAGTGATGTGAAGATAATTGCCAGTCATGAATGGATAATTGCCAGTCGTCCTTGCATAATTGCCAATAGTCTTTAGATAATTGCCAATTATCTTTACATCCCTGGCAATTATCCTCTTATTATAGTTAAAACTCATTAAAACCGTTAACATTTAGGCTTTATTAAAAGTTAACATCAAATGTTATTGGGGAAAATCTTTTGGGGATTAGGTATTGGCAGAAATATGAAAAACAATTAACGCAAAGAAGCAAAGTTCTTTCGCAAAGTTTGCAAAGCCTTTGAGACCTTTGCGAAAACCCTTTGCATCTTTGCGTTAAAATTTGGAATGGAAATTTCTTTAATAGCCCACAGTGATTGCCTTCAAAATCTATTTAGAAATATAAAAGTCCGCAGTGTTGGCGCATTTCTGCTTATTAAAAACAATTAACGCAAAGATGCAAAGTTCTTTCGCAAAGTTTGCTAAGCCTTTGAGCCCTTTGCGAAAACCCTTTGCATCTTTGCGTTAAAATTTGGAATGGAAATTTCTTTAATAGCCCACAGTGATTGCCTTCAAAATCTATTTAGAAATATAAAAGTCCGCAGTGTTGGCGCATTTCTGCTTATTAAAAACAATTAACGCAAAGATGCAAAGCTCTTTCGCAAAGTTTGCAAAGAAAATCAAGTTTACTAAAGTGAAAAATCTTTAATAAAGTTTTTAATTCGTGTAATTCGTGGCTTCTGTTGTCAGAATGTTTCTTAGAAACAATATTTCCCTGCTTCACAAAGCTGTTTGGCGATTCTTCTTCTGGCTTCTTTGGAATTAAATGGGGGAACTTTTGTGAATCTCTTGATGCCTGTTAATGCCATTCTTAATTCATCTCCTTCAGACATCGAATTGATGGCTTCTTTTGCAGCAATGCTGATCACATCATTGGCTTCATTGATGAATACCCGCATCATATCTAATTGAATAGAACAGGATGCCTCGCCTTTAATGCCGACCAGCTTTTCTGTTCTTAATAAAACTGATTCGGCAGCATAAGCCTGGATGATCATATCAGCGATATTCATGATAATCTCCTGCTCTTTATCTAATGCCATCATGTATTTTTGCACAGCACTTCCGGCTACCATTAATATTGCTTTTTTCATGTTGGCAATAATGCGCTTTTCTGAGGCAAACGGTGCAGTATCTTCTTCACCCATATCAGGAATAGACATCAATTCGTCAAGAACTTTCCGGGCAGGAGTCATAAGGTCTATCTGTCCTTTCATGGCACGTTTAAGAAGCATGTCAACGGTCAGCAATCTATTGATTTCGTTGGTCCCTTCAAAGATTCTGTTGATACGAGAATCACGATAGGCACGCTCCATCGGGTAATCGGCAGAATATCCGTAACCTCCGAATATTTGTACGCCTTCATCCACGACATAATCCAAGACCTCGGATCCAAACACCTTGAGGATAGCACATTCCACAGCATATTCTTCTGCTGCACCAAGATTAGATGCAGCTAAATTCTTGCCTTCTGTCAATAACTCCTTTTCTTGCAGATCAATTAAATTACTAACTCTATAAACAGTAGATTCCAACGTATAAATACGAATGGCTTGTTCGGCAAGTTTATAACGAATAGCACCAAACTTGGCAATTGGTCTGGCGAATTGCTCACGTGTGTTCGCATATTTGACAGATTCATTACTTACAATTTTGCTGGCGCCAAGAACAGCAGCAGCAAGCTTCAACCTTCCGATATTGAGGATATTAAAAGCAATCAGATGCCCCTTACCTATCTCGCCAAGTACATTTTCTACAGGCACTTTACAATCAGAAAAGAAGACCTGGCGGGTAGATGAACCCTTAATGCCCATCTTATGTTCTTCATCGCCAAGAGAAAGACCCTCATAGCCTTTTTCAATGATAAAACCGGTAAATTTATTCCCGTCAACCTGTGCAAAAACCGTGAATACATCAGCAAATCCGGCATTGGTAATCCACATTTTCTGACCATTAAGAATGTAATGTTTCTTATCTTCAGAAAGTATCGCTTTTGTCTTTGCAGCAAGAGCGTCAGACCCCGAACCAGGCTCTGTCAGACAATAAGATCCCTTCCATTCTCCGGAAGCTAACTTAGGAAGGTATTTATTCTTCTGGGAATCCGTTCCGAAATAAAGAATCGGCAATGTGCCAATGCCTGTATGTGCCGATAATGCTACGGAAACCGAATGACCTGCACCGAGATATTCGGTCATCAGCATATTTGTCAAAAGGTCTTTGCCGAAACCGCCATATTCTTCAGGAACGCTGGTACCTAACAGCCCCAATGCCCCTGCTTTATTGAGAATGCTTTCCATCAGCCCTGCTTCATGATCATCAATCCTGTCAAGGTTCTGAAAGACCTCTGTGACAAGGAATTCATGAGCCATGGATGCCATCATCATTTGCTCTTCATTGAATTCTTCAGGGATAAAAACATCCGCACTTTGAGTTTCCTTAACCAGGAATTCTCCACCTTTAATCGCTTTGTTAATCGTTTCCATATTACTATATTTTATAAGAACGCTGATAACGCAGATAAAAAAGAAAAGGTATGATTTTTTAATAAAGAATCATATTTAATCTCTTTTTCCTGCGTCATCTGCGTTCCAATTTTTAATTCATCATTTCAAATATCCCGGCAGCCCCCTGACCTCCGCCTACACACATGGTTACCATGCCGTATTTTTGTTTGCGTCTCTTCATTTCATTGAGTAATTGCACTGTTAATTTTCCTCCGGTGCAACCTAATGGATGACCCAATGCAATGGCTCCTCCATTTACATTTACAAGCTCTTGATTTAAGCCCAGAGTGTTGATGATAGCAAGGGATTGAGATGCAAATGCCTCATTCAATTCTATCAATTCAATATCATCTTGTTTCAGTCCTGCTTTCTTTAATGCAGAAGGAATCGCTTTGATGGGACCAATGCCCATGATACGAGGTTCTACTGCGGCAACGGCATAAGTTACCACCCTTGCTATAGGCTCTAAGTTCAATTCCTTCAGCATCCTTTCAGACATTACTATTACAAACGCAGCACCATCAGATGTTTGTGAAGAATTCCCTGCTGTTACCGTGCCTTTCGCATCAAATACCGGCTTTAATTTTGCTAATTTATCAAGAGATGTATCAGCCCTCGGACCTTCATCAGCAGATACGATGGATTCCTTCGTCTTTTTCTTTTCATTCTCATCAAGATAGACTTCAGAAACTGTTACCGGAACGATTTGGTCTTTGAAGTAATCATTCTTGATTGCCTTGATGGCTTTTTGATGAGAATTAAAGGAGAATAAATCTTGCTGTTCACGAGTAATGTTATACTCCTTTGCCACGGCTTCTGCGGTCAATCCCATTCCCCAGTAATAATCAGGATGATCTTTTGCGATAGGGTAATTAGGAACTATTCTCCAGCCTCCAAAAGGAATCGGGGACATGCTTTCCACGCCACCAGCCACAATACAATCGGCAATACCTGCATGAATCTTGGCAGAAGCAATGGCAATGGTTTCCAAACCGGACGAACAAAAGCGATTCACGGTCATGCCCGGAACATTGATGGTGTTAAGCCCGATAAGAGAAATCATTCTGCCCATGTTTAAGCCCTGTTCCGCTTCTGGCGTGGCATTTCCGACGATGACATCCTCGATTCTATCTTTATCTAATTGCGGAATGGAAGCTATCAAATGCCTTAATACCTCTATTCCCAAATCATCGGGTCTGACAGACTTGAAAACCCCTCTTGGT
>Ga0206829_10223_pt2 | contig 10856 bp, 9 predicted proteins | sample Alteio_BWOrgCont_75_FD_152862 | JGI IMG/M metagenome (GOLD analysis project Ga0206829, IMG submission 152862) | Enriched cells from forest soil in Barre Woods Harvard Forest LTER site, Petersham, Massachusetts, United States -... | ecosystem: Environmental > Terrestrial > Soil > Temperate forest >... | reverse complement strand
GCTGATCGTCGTGCTGTTCGCTCAACAGATAGCGGGCCATAAGCGGAACCAGGGTTCGAGACAGGAAGTACGACGCGAGCATGGCGAAAACTACTGCCATTGCCAGGGGAACGAACAGGGACCGCGCTGGTTCCGTGAGTAACACTACGGGAACGAACACGATGCAAATCGCCAGAGTGGAGACAAAGGCCGGGGCCGCGATCTGGGAAGCACCATCGAGAATCGCAGTGACTATCGGCTTTTTCATGGCAAGGTTGCGGTAAGTGTTTTCAACCTCTACTGTGGCATCGTCGACAAGCATGCCAACGGCCAGCGCCAGTCCACCGAGAGTCATGCTGTTGAGAGTCTGGTGCGTAAAATCCAAACAGACAATTGACGCGAGGATCGCCAGAGGAATTGAAGTGACAACGATCAACGTGGTGCGCCAGCTACCAAGAATGCACAGCATCAGTAAACCGGTCAGCCCTGCTGCAATAGCCGCTTCATGGACAACCTGTTGGATCGCCGCTTTTACGAAGACCGATTGGTCGGTCAAAATGTTTATGTGGAGTTCTTTCGGCAACGTTTGCAACAACGATGGCAATGCTTTTTTGACGTTATCCACGACCGCCAGGGTTGAGGCACTGCCGGAGCGCAGGATATTTAGCATCGTCGAACGACGGCCGTTCTGGTTCATAACATTGGTTTGGGTTGCGAAACCGTCGTGTATGTAGCCGACATCTTTGAAATAAATGGTGGCATTGCCGACCTGCTTGATCGGATACATATTCAGTTCATCGATCGTCAGGGGACTGCTGTTCAGCTTGACCGGATACTCTCTGGTCCCGATCTTCGCGGTTCCGGACGGAAGGATCAGGTTCTGAGCATTGAGGGCGTTAGTTACATCTGCCGGTGTCAGTCCTTTGGCACTCAGTAGGTTTGTATTAACGTCGACCATTACTTGACGCTGCTTGCCACCATATGGCAACGGTACTGAGCACCCCCCGGCAGTGGCTAATCGTGGGCGAATAAAGCTCAAGTCATAGTCGTAAAGTTCCGCCTCCGACAGCTTCTCGCTGCTGACTCCCAGTTGCATGACCGGAACATCAGATGTGCTGAAGGCCGTAATCAAAGGAGGCGTAATACCGGGTGGCAGATACTTGAGAACGGTCTGATTGACTGCGCTCATCAAAGATACGGCTTTGCCGACATCCGTTCCCTGCCGGAGATACAACTTGATTACACCGATGCCGTTGAGTGATGTGGACTCGAGGTGCTCGATTTCACTCGTGACCGTAGTCATCGCTCGTTCAGATACCGTGACGATGCGGTCTTGCATGTCCTCAGGCGGCAAGTCGGTGTAACTCCAAATAACGCTGACAACAGGCAAATTAATCGAGGGGAAAATGTCCACAGGCATGCGAGTGATCGAAAGTACACCCAGCAGCGCAATCAGCATCGATACGACGACGAACGTGTAAGGACGTCTGATAGCCAGTTCGACAATCCACATGACAATACTTCCCTCTGTTTTTTCGAGGCAGCGGGCGCGATTTTTCGCTTACGTCAGGGCGACGCAGGCGTCACCCCCAATACCACGCTCATGCCGCAGCCATACCTACAGCGGCTAAATGCCGTCGCCTGCCACGAAGGTGCTGGTTTCTGTAATTCGGCCGCTTTTTGCGTCGACCGCTACGACGTTCTTCTGTGCTTTTCCGGCGATGAGAAATTCGTAGACAAGTTTACCGTCGTCCATTTTCGCTTCCCACTGCTCGACGGTTCCGGCAAATTTCTTCAGAGCGTTGGCTTGAGCTTGGTCTTTGGTGATCTTGGCGCTCTTCAACTTCGCCAGATCTTCTGCGTTTTTAGTTTTCTGAACGCCTCTTGCGTCACCGTGTTGGATGACAAATTCATCCTGTTCCAACTTACCGTTGGTGCCGTTGACCTCGACACTCATAATCCGCAGGTTCCTTTGCTTGATGTCGAAGTGGTACACGGGCCCTTCGTCTTCATTCTCCAGGTCCCACCTTCGAAGATCGCCGGGCACGGCTTTGAGAGCCATTGTCTGCGCTTGCTCTTGGCTTATCTTCGGCTTGGTAGCAGCATCTGCCCCTAAAGAATGTGCACCGGCGAACATAACGATCAACGCCGCCACTCGAATCCGACCTTTCATGAACACCCCCCGTCTGAGTCCCAGGACCGACCGTATTCTCGCACCGCCCAAAATGCCGTTCAATAGACCGGAAACAAATTGAGAGCATGCCTGGCGGCACAAAATTAATTCTGGGGTCGCAAACCAGGAACTACTCCCGGATCAGCAGCCCCGGGCCGGAATTAATCCGGTTGTCATGAAAATATCACGTTCTTCCTTTAAGCTGTACCTTACTCTCACCAGTACCGGCGCTATGAAACGGTCTCAGCTCCGGCATGTTTCAACTTTGGCATCCAAAGAGACGGTAGCAGATCCCAGCTAAATGACCCAAAAGCACGTTGATCATCCAAACGGAACGGATCAAACTGGCGCACCGGACCAGAACGATCGCCTGCGCGAATGCGCCGATCTGAGCAAGCCTCGAACCAATGTAACCTTGATCGCGCCCGGCGTAAAGAAAGTCGAGGTGATTCCTTGCGCCGCGCCCCCGATAAAAGCGCCGGAAAAGGCTGCGCTGGATAACATCGCCAATGAACTCAGCGCCACCACCTTGCTTGGATTGAAAGAATGGGTTACACCAAGCGCGGTGCTGGGCGCTCTCAAGGCAGCCAAACCGACGAACGCCGCTCAGTTTGAGCAAGCCTTCCAAACCGCCGAGGGCCGCGATCTGCGCAAGGAGCTGTTCCAGCACCTTTCAAAACCGGATGACTACAGAACTGCGATCTCTATCCTGGAGAATCGCGAAGGTCAGAAGCGGGTGGCGGACTCCCTGGAGACTGCCATGACTCCGGATTGGCTGCATCTGAAGACTGGCGCCGATAAAGAAGAAACGCTCAAAATACTGAAGCAGATCAAGCCGAATGAGCTGGCTCAATTCGAAAAGGATTTTCCCAAGAATGAAGGAGTCGAACATCCCTTGCGCCGTGATCTGGCTGAGCGGCTGGGCAAGGGAGATGAGTTCAGGACTGCAATCGCCATACTGGACAACCGGCAGCAGGAGCACACGACAGCCAATGCTCTACAAACAGCGCTGACGCAAACCCATTGGCTGATGTCATCGCCGGATGTCCCGGCTGTGATGAAAATTATCGGTGATATGCAGCCAAAGGATCGGGTCCAGTTCGAACAAAACTTCGCCAAGAACGTAGGCGATGGGATCGATCTGCGCTCTCAACTGCATAAATATCTTAGCCCTGCCGAGTACGATCGCGCCGTCACGATGTTGGATGAATTCAAGCGCTCACAGCCGCCACCGCCGGTAGCAGAAGCGGGTGGTACCGCCCCTGGTTCCGATATTAACGCTGCCGCCAAGCTCAAAGGAAAATCGAGCATTGGAGAATGGCTTGTTGCATTCAAGAAGCTGAACGAGACAGTGAACCCAACCGTCATCACCGATATCGATCCTAACAAAGTGGATGAGGCTCGCTTCAAGACGATGTATGCGGGCGAAGCGTTGCGTCAAGGAAGCTTATACGGTTTCGGACCAACGCAGGTGAAAAATGTCGTTCAAAGTATATACGGCATCGAGGGCGGCGGATGGAGCACCAGTTATACAACGGCGAACATGCCTCCGCGTTTTTTGGCCGACAACCAAGAAGACGAGCGTTTGACATTCCGCCCTATTACCTCGGCCGTCGGCTACAACCAGCTGTTGGAAGTCAACACTCTGGCGATAGTCAAAGACCATGGAACGGATATCGCCTCCCAGCTCTTGGAGGCGACCAAAGGGTTACCGAAAGATGATCCGCGAGCGCAAGAGCTGGGTGTAAAGGCACAAATGATGACGACACTGTCGGCGGTGCTGAAAGGCGAGTCGATTCCGCTGGACATTCAACTTTCTAAAAAAGAGTTCGGAGATGCGCTGCAAGCTCTCAACTTGGATCCAGATGTCGGACCTTTAATTCAGGGACAGGAACTGGGAAATCTGTTTAGTTGGTACAACAGGCGAAACGTGAAGCAGTTGGTCGACCAGATCCTCACCGAAATAGACACCAAAGCGAAGGTCTTCGACAGTCTGTCTGCGGACAGACAGGCGAAAGCGATCAAGTCGATCGCTACTTTAGCAAAACCGACGAAAACCGAGGCGAAGGTGGCGGCGAGCCTGACACAAAAACTTCAGGCGCTCAAGCCAGGCTTGGATGATTCACTCACTTTGACGCCGGAAGAGAAGCACATGCTGACGCGCGCCGCTCGACGGGCAAATGCGTTGCCGGCAACCGCGCCGGAAAATGAACTATTGACCAAAGTCAAACACATACTGGGCGGCAAGATTACTGCAGACATGCTGATGCCCGCCGCAATTGAGCTTGCCAACCTGGCTGGAATGACAGGAGCGGAGGGAATGCTCCGGCATCCACATGAACCCACCTCCAACTACTTCAGCTCCGACGGGCTCTCCGGCAACAAGATCGCCCAGGACAAGGACGGACAGCAGCTCCTCCTGGACATCTATCGCACCATGCAAATAAACCGCACCCAGCAGTACCTCGGCAACATACAATTCCGAGACGCATTCGACGCCATCATCAACCGCCGTTAGCTGCTTCAACCTGGCATTACTTACAGTGGCAGCGCGAAGCCTGGAGATTCTCAATTAACTGTCAAGCCGCCGGAAGGGTAGTTTCGTAACTGCCTGCGGGTCGCAGGCGGTCCTTGCGCATACGTGCCACAGCGATTCTCTGCAGCAATAGATCGGACTCGCTCGATTGCCGCCACGCAAGAACCGCCGACGTCCCCGTCGGCAGGCACGAAGAAGCAGTCGGGCAGCGCGGAGCGCTTGGGCGGAGCGCCGGCACCGGCATCCTTGGGCAAATTAGCGATCGTTCCGGAAATATTTGGCGAAGTATTCGGCAAAGATACGCCGGACATGGCGTCCTCGAGCCGCGTTCCTTAGGGCAAAGTTGGTGCGCCATATCTGGCGCCTTTCACTTTCGGAAAGGCGTCCAATCTGCCATTCTCAGGCTTTTTGCACCCTCCATAACAGGCAAAATCGACATGATAGTCACTTATCAACGGCAACAATGCGCCTAATTTGTCCAGTGGAACGGCAGACGAACAAGCAGTTCCAGATTCTATTGAGTCGCTCCCAAAAGTATGGCAATCGCTCCCTAGCATTACCTGCTCCGCTAGATTAGAATGGTGGCATGAAAACAATTGCAAGCAAAGCAAACATGTGATTGTGAAGGTGCTGCGCCGCTAGGGCATGGACGGAGCTTGTGTGAAGGTTGCAGTCGTAGGCGGAACAGGCTTTGTCGGGCGGCACGTCGTCAGACGGTTGCTCGAAAAAACGTTTGAAGTCGTCAACATAGACAAACTGAGTTCGGAACAACTCTATCCAGGCGAGCAGGTCCTACTGTGCGATCTGCACGCCGACGACGGTGCTGCGCGCGCCGCCCGTGATGCCGGAGAGATAGGCGGCGCTGTCTGGCTCGCTGCCACAATCCGACAGGTGACGAGCATAGACGACAGCGCCGAAGATGATCTAGTGACCATGGTCGAAGCACCGCTCGCTTTCCTCACGGCGCTCTCTCCGCAGCCAAAGGTCTTCGTGTACATCAGCAGCATTCAGGTCTACGGCAAGCCCGTGACTCTGCCGGTCGACGAAACACATCCTACAGATCCGTTCACAGCCTACGGAGTGGCGAAGCTCTGTGCTGAACACTACCTCCGTATCGCCTGTGACAAAGCGGGTGTGCGCTTCGTCTCCTTGCGCCTCGCTTTCGTATACGGACCCGGACAGCATTTTAGCAACGTGATACCAAAGTTTCTTACTGAGGCAGCAAAGCATCAATCTCCCATCATCAAAGGTGACGGCAAAGAGATTCGCGACGATGTTTATGTTGAAGACGTTGCCGATGCGGTTGCCAGTGCTATCGAAATGGACTGTTCGGGCACATTCAATATCTCCTCCGGACAGCCGCACACATTGCTGACGGTGGCAAACGAAATCTGTGCGCTCACCGGCAATCTAGTTCAACCGGTCGTTACTCCTGAGAAGTCGGATTGGGTAGATCGTTGGTACACAGTTGCGAAAGCCGAAAAACAGCTGAACTTCAAGGCGACACCGTTAGAGCAAGGCTTGAGGAAGACATGGCAAGATCTAGCGAAACAGGTGTAGTCGGCGTTACCGGTGCAACCGGACACCTCGGTCAGTGGGTCATATCCGAGCTGACCAAACGAGGCTATGAAACGGTGTCTATCTCGCGCACGCCGACAAAGATCCGAACTATCGAGTCTCTCGGATTCCCATCTGCCACGCGCACTCTCGCCCTAGATCTTTCCGATTGGAACAAAGTGCAGCAGGCAAGTCCACAACTGTTGGAATTGGACTACGTGCTGCATCTCGCCGGCTACATTCCTGACGATACAAACAAGAACGTTGAATTTGATGCCGCCAAAACGCTGAAACAGAATGTCACAAGCATGGTACACCTGTTGCGATCAGTACGCAGCTCGAAGCGGTTGAAAGCCGTGCTTTTCGCAAGTTCGTTCGAAGTGTACGGAACGCCGCGACAACTACCTGTAGACGAAGACCATCCAACTGAGCCGCTCAGCTACTACGGAGCCAGCAAACTTGCCTGCGAAAAGTATCTCTCCATCTTCGGAAATGAAACCGGTCTCCGACATTGCTCATTCCGCCTACCCGCCGTCTACGGGCCGGGCGATCAGCTGAACCGAGCCATCGGCAACTTCATCCGCGCGACAACTCGAAAGGAGCCTCTCGCCATCTACGGAGATGGAAGCGACCGACGCGATCTTGTCTACGCCGGAGACGCGGCCCGGGCGCTGGCAGATTGTTTGGAGACTCCGGTACCAACAGTTCTAAATCTCGGGAGCGGAACCGGCTACTCCATTCTTGAAATGGCGCAGGCGGTGCAGAGTCTCTTGGATGGAACCGAGATAGTCATGGCCGAACGCAAGAAACCAAAATTGGACTACGTGCTAAGCATCGAGCGGGCAAAACAGGAGCTGAATTGGTCGCCGGAAGTTTCATTGGAGCAAGGCATCAAAGCTCAGCTCCAGTGGCATAGCCGCCGCGAAACAGAGACGTAGCTGAGCGAGCCTAAAGCAAGGGACGAGCGCATTCCAAAATAAACAACCCGATGCGAGCGATGCTCTTCCGGCCAGAGATGCATTGTCGCGGTTCGAACTTTTTCGTTCGTCGCCGTTAGCTCACCGACTGGCATCGTTCCCTCCCTTAATCCCCAGATTCGACATGAGGTTTTTGGTGGAACTGGTCTTGGGCGCGTCGGTCACCAAGCATAGCGCTTCGACGATCTGCTCGGCCCTCTCAATATATTGGGTGAATGGAACATCTTGAGTCCAGGTGTCGAAGAACTGTTCGTTCTTTCCGTAAGAGTCAGGTAACAGCACGTTCGGAATACCCAGCAGAATGCTCATTATGTGTCCGTGTAGCCGATTGGAGATAACGAGCGGAAATCGATTGAGTTGGCAGATCGCATCGTGCACATAACCCCACGACCGCAATGTTCTCTCGTCTTCCAAATCTAGAGTCGAAGATTGTGGATGAATGCTCAACCACTCCTGCCGGGAGCGCCGTTCCTCAGTGCTTTCCGGGCGCCGTCGCCAGAACCCTCCCAACACAGTAGAGGCGCCGGGTATCTGCCACAGCCACGTTGGCCAATTCCACGCTTTCCTGAATCCGACTTCCCCGAACGCAAACCACTCCTGCGTAATCAAACCTTCAACGACACCGTCAATCGACCCAAACTCTTGATTCAACTCCGAATCGGTACGGCACAGGAATAACTTACTATCACGGTTGAACTCTGAATACAGCGGCAGCTGCAAATCGCTCAAGTGAAACACCATATCCGGTGCCAGGAGGATTTTGCACTGATGAAACCATCTTTGACATAAGTCGTAGCTTTTTCGATCCCGAACAAAGACCGTTATGTCGGGATGAGCGTTGAATATTCTAGCCGCCCTGTTCAGCGCCATTTCGCTTATGAAATGAACCGTCTGCGGGAGGATATAAATTGGTCGATCGTGACAAGACGCGATAACCCACTCGCGCAAACGTTGATGGCTCGGCCATAGATCGCCAAGGTTTCCCCCGCCGGGAAAAATGATCGGTCCGTCGCCGATAGCGCCCTTCATTGCCTCGAGTGAGAAATCGTTCATTGGTGCCGTGTATGACACCTTGGTTCCATTAATTCGCTCTATATATAGAAGGCTAGCAATCCAGATCAGATGATCGCCGACGTTAGGATGCAGCGGATAATCGAGCAAAGCGCAGCGCTCGAATCGAGGAATCGCTTCCAAGCCGGCGTGCAAGAAGTCCTGCAACTGCCTGGCGGCGGGCTGATTTTCAGCGACGAACCCGCCTGATCTCTTGACCGGGTTGCTGCCAACTGTTCCACTTCGAGGTGCATTCATTGCCGCGCCTATAGGCGTAAGCCCGGTAGTTTACCAGCAGCGGTCTTGTCGCTGAAAGTGACGTTGGCTCAGCTTCTATGAAATCACGCTCACGCTGTCACGCTGCAACACTTGACCTGCCACGCCGCCGACACTTACACGCACACTTGTGGGGGAATCAGCGTGATCGTTTCACTGCGTGGATCGTTCAACAGAAGGAACGCATCGCTCAATCTTTTGTGGACGAGCTCCTTCAATCTTATGCGTTCAGGCCTTACTCCTCGGGGATTGCCGGTAATGGTCGGATTCGTGTTGATCTCCCATATCTGAACCTGTCCATCGAGAACTCCGAAATCGATCCGTCCGTAATCGACATGCGCGATTTCGAATGCTTCCTTGAGTCTCTCTTCATGTGGATCGCCTGAAGCACTCACAACGCGCCACTCTTCCTCGCCGAACTCGTGGGTGAAACTGCTGACACCCAGCTTCGTCGTCCAGTTACTGCTAAAGAATTCGTGACATTGCACCACTCTATCGCCAAGCAGGAAGCTGCCGAATTTTCTGTAAATGCCGCTCGCATCGGAAACGTCCAAAAATTCGCATATCAGCAATTCAGTCTCTCCCTTTCCTCCGGACATGAGAGCGGCAAGCTGATCGTCGAGCGCAGACTGCGAATGAATTACTCCGGACAAAAACCCCTTATGCTCTTCGATCGGTCTGATGAACACGGGGAAGCGCTCGGGTCGCTCGTCGCCGCGATAAACGTTGAAGCGGTTGATGCCGCGACGATACAACTCACGCAACAGTTCATAGCGGCTCAACTGCGACTGTGGTTTATTCAGCACTGAGTAACCGTGCTGCTCAACGGCCTCCGCGATGAGGTTCGCGAGCGACCGCTGCTTCACGGTCAGTCGGTCGAAATCACTGAAGATATAGGTGCCACCCGGCAACTGCACAGTAGACCCACGTTCAATCGAGCTCTCAACCGACTCATATGGAATCAGGCGAAAGTGCGGTCGCAGCTCTGGCGCCCAGTGCCTGAGGAACATTTTGATCGTGTACAAATGTTCCGCAGTAGCGAGGTAGCTAATCATTATTTCCGAAGGTTCCAGCTGTTTCAATCAGCAGCCCGAGACGCATCTATCCAGACTGCGCCAACGACGTAAACTCCTGACTCCGACAGGCAAGCGGAATTTTAACACGGCTGCATGCGCCCCACCGTTACCGTTAAGCAACCAGGTGCAAAGGCGCAACAGACACACTTATGATGCTTTCAAGCTGTTAATATACATACCTTGTCCAGGTCTAATGACATCCATGGGCATCGTCGCAGATCAAATTGGACTCGAAGGAGAAGCACTATGCACTGGAAAGTAAAACTCGAAGGCGATGAAAATACGCTGAGCACGCTAGCTGGTTCATGCAGCAGCCCGCAGGCCAAAGTTGTCCGCGACGGAGTCGATTGGTTTTTGGAATCGACCGACTTCGACGTGATTATGGACCCCGTTGAGGTGAAGACGAGAGCAACAGAGATTTTGACCTCCGTTGCCAGCGGCGCTCCAGTTAATCTTGGCCCCGTATATCGGCTGCACTACGACAATTCTAAGACAGTGTATCGCTAGTCTGTTGCTGCTGAACATCTAGATATGGGAATCCTGGTTAGCTGCCAATCAATCTCAAAGACCTACAGCTCCAGAGCGTTGTTCACTGGAATTACGCTTGGGATAGACGACGGGCAGCGCATCGGTCTGATCGGTCCGAACGGATCAGGCAAGTCTACCCTTTTGAAAATTATTTCGGGATTGGTGGAACCAGACAGCGGCAGCGTGGTGTCCCGCAAGAAGCTTCGTGTTGCATACGTTCCCCAGGTTGAAACGTTTACCGCGTCTGATACCATCCGCGATGTCATAACCGCTGCAGCAAACGAGGTTGAGTTTGAGGAACACGAGCGCGCAGCCTCAATCGATGCGACCTTCGCCAAACTAAAGTTTCCTGATAGGGACGCGGTTGTAGGAAGCATCTCCGGAGGCTGGAAGAAGAAACTTTCATTGGCGACGGCGCTAGTGAAACAGCCTGAGCTGCTGCTGATGGACGAGCCGACCAACCATCTGGACCTGCAAAGCGTGTTGTGGTTGGAAAGCTTTTTGCGCTCGCTCAACATTGCCTATATTGTCGTTAGTCACGATCGCGCCTTTCTGGAAGAGGTGACGACTCGCATGATCGATTTGAATCCCACTTATCCGCAGGGTTTCATCAGTGTGAACGGCAGCTATTCCCAGTTCCTCACCGTTAAAGACGAGCAGCTTACCGCCCAACAGAATCTAGAGCAGGCTCTGGCAAGTAAAGT
>Ga0206829_10421_pt1 | contig 10918 bp, 10 predicted proteins | sample Alteio_BWOrgCont_75_FD_152862 | JGI IMG/M metagenome (GOLD analysis project Ga0206829, IMG submission 152862) | Enriched cells from forest soil in Barre Woods Harvard Forest LTER site, Petersham, Massachusetts, United States -... | ecosystem: Environmental > Terrestrial > Soil > Temperate forest >... | reverse complement strand
CGCGCAAATATCTAAGTCGGCCTGGATCCTTGGATTGGCCAGGTTGACAATCAAGTTTACCCCGAACGGTCTTTGAGTCTTAGACTTCACGGCTTGAACTGCTTGCCGAAACTCTTCTGGCTTCCTCCAATTCAAAGAAGGCATGGCCCCCAGGGCGCCGGACTCACTCACTTGTGAGACCAGATTTTCATTGCTGACCAAGAACATCGGGCCTGCAATGATTGGGTAGTCGATGCCAAGGAGGCGGGTTAATTGAGTTGGGATAGGGTTAGGGGTGCGGTTTTGTTCGGGTTTCATCTGTAATTACCGTTGTAATACTTCTTCAGATGCAATTCAACGAGAATTACCCAGTCATCGATCAAACTGAAACCACCTGTCTATTCTGTAAACACCATCCTAGGGCTCGTTGTTATATACACAATCATAATAGAGCTGGTCCGGCGATTGCATCAGTGCCTGCGATCCGTTTTCCGAAAAGTGGAAAAGGCGTAGAGCTGGCGGAGTTGAGTTGAAAGGGTAGAGTCATGAGTGCTTCAAAATACTTTCGTTACGGTATAGTTTCCTCGGTGATCATTAGCCAGTCCTGGGTTCTTGCTCAGCAATTTACCACGATCAGTTTCGTAGCGTATCCTATTCACAAGGCGGCCTATGCTGAGTCCCTCGTTTACTGTTCCAGCTTGAAAAGCAAATCGGATCGCTACGATGAAATTAAAAATTGCTTAAGAGCGCGTCATAGCAGGCACTGGGATGCCTCAGAACTGAAGGCAGGTCTGTCTGAAATTCGTTCTCGCTGTAAGATCAAAGGATCCCTTGCAAGGGCATGGGTAAGGCCTTCGGAAGAAAACGAGTCGTGTTTGGTCATGAACATTCAACTTTGGGCGAAATACTGGCAGGATGAGCATAAACCCAAGAACAACTTCGCCAACTTCGTTAATTTACTTCTGAGAGGGGCAATTCATCAGACCGCCCGGTTCCCTTCCGAGTCTGTGATATCAGATTCTGATAGCAGCAGCACGGTAGGGTCTGAACATTCAGAAGCTCCAAAGCTGATTGCAGAAATTCAAAAACAAAGAGAAGCCAATCAAAAAACGAGAGACGAAGAAGATCACTTGAGAAAAAATTGGGAAGGTCCAAAATTGACCGTTTCCAATTTGAAGACTCTCCGTGATGAAATGCGCGACAAACCTCAATTAAATAGTGTTGAAAGCTGGATTGCCTTTCCTGAAAAATTCGTTTCATTGACTCGGGTTCCCAGTTCTTCTTGTTCTACCAATACCTCTATCCAAGGTCATGATTCTAGCTTGAGTAAATCCGGAACTATTGGCAGTAGTGGGAGTGGTGAAATTCCGTCTACAGCGACCTCCCGTTCCAACAGCTCTTTTGGGTCTGTTTTACCGGTAAAAAATTAATTTGCAGCCGCAGCCATGATCTCCTCAAAAGAATGGTCGGTAATCGACAGCCCTGCCAGAGGCCTTCGAGTCACCGCATCCACTCGGGGCCCTACCCGAGTCTTGAATTCGCTAAACAGCTCGGCAACTCCAATCGGAGCCTCGAATTTTTCCAAAAGAGCCTGACATCGCAGAAGGTTTTGCTTCATCTCCCCGTAAATTCGAGAAGGCATAACCCCATCCTCTGACTCCGGCGCTGGAGTGGGTCGCAATTTCAGATCAGATAACTCCAGGTTCTGGGGCTCTCTGGCCACGCCCTCGCTCTTGCAAAACCAAAGCACAGGATTGGCGCAAACTTCCAAGAGATCATCTAAGACCTGCAAGCTCTCCCAAGAAGGCAAGCACTTCAAGGAGGGCACGACCTCCCACAAAAAGGAAGATCTCGAAGACGCCGTTTGGGTCTCTCCCACGCAGACCAGTCCGGCATTCTGGGCGGCCACTTTCCATTCCAACGGATGGAGAGGGTTCTCGCAGGCGTTCAAAAATGCGTCCACAATTCCGGTCGGACTATGGGCTTCGGGTTGGGATTCAAAACAGGATCGAATCGGATGCTCTTTTGGGAGCGTTCCGATCCGTTTTCGGGCCCGGCGTACTAAGCCAGGCGTTCCTGGCATAAGGCCATCTAGTCTAAGCCATCGAGAGGTTTCTCTCATCCAAAGGCGGCTGCCTTTGGGATAGGTCACCATGCGGAGGAGTCCTCCGCCTTTGAGGAGCGAAGCCAGGTGGTTGAGCATGCGAGCGGGTTCCGCCACGTGATGAATGACGTTTGAGCAGACGATGTAATCGAACTGGCTCGGAAACTCGATTCTCTGAGTCAAATCCAAACAGAGAGTCGTAATCTTGGGAATTTTGAATGGAAACCGTACCACTTTCGCCAGCGCGAGCCTCTTCTTGAACCGACTGAGGGATGCTTCGCTGATATCGATGGCTACGACTTCGGAGGCTTGAGGGTGGGCCTGAGCCACAACGAGGGCTTCCAAGGTTCCACACCCGGCCACCAAAATTCTCATTCCCTTGTGGGAACTGGGAACTGAACGCAAAGGGCTTCGAACTAGCGCCGCGCCAGCTTCATATTTCAGTCCTTGGCCCTGATCTTTTCTAGGAAGGGCCAGGGCGCTGATTGGAGGATAAGGAAATCTTTCATACTGGTCTTTAATGTTCACCCAGATTTCCCCCTATTCGCCGTTATCTCGATAGCTCCTTGCCCTGCTTTTGGGAGAGCTCATAGAGCCGATCATAATGATACATCCCCGTATCGTGGCCGTCACTCCACGTGATTTGAATGGCATAGCGTCCAATCGTTTGGACCTTAATCGCTCGGATATCAGGATGAATGGATTTCTTCTCAATGGTCCGCTGACCAGTGTGCTCGTCCACGCAGCCTGCACAAGGGCAATGGTACCGAATTTCTAAATAAGGTACCGTAAATTTCTCGCCATTGTTCCAAGCAATGTAAATTTCGGTGGGACTGAAAGGTTCAATTTGGGTGGGAAGGTAATTCATCCAGTTTTTCTAGCACAGGTCTTGTAATTCTTCCTTATCTGGTCTTAACTAATTGTGCGTGAAATTTTATAGGCTCCTCATCCATGTGATTTCTCTCATTGGAGATTTTACTCTATTCGTTTTTGAGACGATCCTTTCTTTTCGTCATCTTTGGAAAAGGCGGGGTCTTTTTCTCAGGCATTGTGAATTTATTGGCGTGAATTCGATCGGGATCAACCTTGCCGCTGGAACCTTCATGGGGGCGGTGTTAGGATACCAGCTTTATGTTTCTCTCCATAAGTTTGGGGCAGAAGCCATGCTGGGAGGTACAGTAGGTGTGGCTTTGTTCCGGGAGCTTGCGCCCGTGATGTCTGGAATCATGGTGACGGGCCGAGCGGGTGCTGCCATGGCCGCTGAAATTTCAAGTATGCGAATCACGGAACAAATTGATGCATTAGAAGTGATGGCGGTAAACCCGATTGAGTATCTGGTATCGCCCCGAGTGAGTGCTGGGGTTTTGATGATGCCAGTGCTTGCGGTTCTTTTTACCTTGGTTGCAACTTTGGCGGCCGCTGGAGTGGCCTGTGGCGTTATGGATCTCCAGTATCCGATTTTTTGGAGTCAGTACCTCCATATCGTCGATCCGATCGATATTGTTCACTGTTTGGCAAAATCAGCCACCTTTGGATTAGTGCTCACTTGGATCGGATGTTTTTGTGGTTTTCGGGCTTATGGAGGCGCGAGAGCCGTTGGTGAAGCTACGCGGAACAGTGTTGTAGCTGCTTGCCTAGGCATCCTGCTCACCGACTATTTGCTGACCTCACTTCTGCCCCTAGGGTTTAAAACTTTGAAGGTAATGTAATGGATTCAACTCATTCTAGTCTTTCGACACGATTTAAAGTAGGGATTTTTGCGATCGCAGGCGTTGCCATGGTCTTCGCAATTACGGTGATCGTGAACAACAAACCGTTTTGGTGGAGATCCTGCCAATTGGTGAACATCAATGTTGAAGACGCAACAGGACTCAAGACCAAGTCTCCGATTCGCTCGCTTGGAATTGAGATTGGATACCTTGAGACGGTCAATCTGACTGAATCCCATGTGAGCCTAGGGATCTGCATCACGGCTCCAGTCGAAGTGCTCCCGACGACCCGGGCCTATATTCGGGGAGAAGGCTTCTTAGGGGATAAGTTTGTTGAGTTAAAACCGGTGAAATATGTCGGTCCGGTGACTTCCCCGATTTCTTCTCCCGATCAACCGTCCGGAAAAACGCCGGATCATGTCTTGAACAACCGGCCAATCGAAGAATTCAAAGCTCCTGTGTCCTCCCTGATGGATTTCTTATTTCCAAAAGCCTATGCGGCAACCGAGAGTGGGGCCCGAACGGCTTCCAAAAAAGTGGACGGCGGAGGGCGTGAAATTCCTGTAGGTCAGGAATCCCAAGATATTCAGCATCTGGTGAATCGAGTGGATGACCTAGTTCAGCAGATGAGTGGCTTGACCGATAATCTCAGAAAATCCATCAACCCTGAAGAGCTCAAGCAGACCATGAAGCAGCTGAATCACACCTTAGATAATGCTTCTAAGACACTGGCACCCGAAGGTGGCCTCAACCAAACGGCTCAGAGAAGTTTGGCCAAGCTGGAGGATGCGATTGAGCAATTTCGAGATCAGCTCACTCGTGTGAACAAGGGTGAAGGTTCAGTCGGAATGCTGCTGAATGATCCGACTTATGCAGAAGAAATCAGACAAGCCATCAAGAACGTCAATCGGCTCCTGACCAAGGTCGGAGATGTTCGGTTCCAAGTTGACGTTGGGGCTTATGAGATGACGGCCTACAACGGAGGCAGAGCTTGGTTCCAGTTAGGGATCTGGCCGCGTCCGGATCGCTACTACCTCCTGGGGATTGCCTCTGATCCTCGAGGAAAAATTTCAAATACCACCACCACCACGACCGCGGGGGGGCTGACTCAGACGGTGAACACCCAAATTGTAGACCAAACCGGAATTTTGCTCACGGGTATGCTGGGGAAGGTTTTCTACAACAGGTTGGATCTGTCCGTTGGTGCTCTCTACGGGGACGGGGCAGTTTCCATCAACTTGTGGCTGGGCCCCAAAGGGGAAGAGTCTAAGATCCAGTTCCGAAACGATGTCTATGTTCGCAATGCGGTCGGATCGATCGATGACCGCGTGACTTTATCTTACTTCCCATTGCCGACAGTCTATGCTCGTGTCGGGATCGAGTCGTTTCGTCAGTACAATGGGCAGATTCCTGTCTTTTTTGGGGCCGGCCTATCGTTTGATGATGAGGATATTAAGCTGCTTTTTGCTTTGAAGTAGATCGGGAGATCGCTGCAGCCGACTATTTAGCCTCGACTTCACCAGGCGGCAGACTCCTGACTGAGGTGAGACTCCCGTTGAATTGAACCACAGATTCACTCAGAAGATCGGCGTTATGCCATTTCTCGCTGATATTTCCTGAGTCGAGGAGTTTCCATTCTTCAAAGCAGTTCTCTCCACAGCAGAGTTTCCTCACTCCGGAGATGAGGGTGCTGTGAAAGAGTCGGCACCCTTTTGCATTTTTTCCGATGCAAAAATTCAAAGTCACGGGATAACTCAGTAATTCTGGGCCGACTGGCACGAAGAGAGCTCTAACCTTCTCTTTGACTAAGCCTTCTTTTGAAGAATTTGGATTTTCTTTAAGGGCATTCTCTAAGTCGGCGTCAGTAGGTTTGTAATTCTGATATGAATAGCTTGGGAGCGGGATACTTTCTCGCAGATGAGATGTTTCTTCAGGAAAGATAAGATCATAGGCCGCCGTCTCTCGATTTCTTTCTACCGCCTGTTTGACTAGGTCACTCCCTTTCTGTTGAGTTCTCTGATCAATAATATTTTGAAACGTACGGGCCCAATGATCATAAGGCGCTTCATCCGGAGGCACACTACCTATCCAGTCCGTCAACTTGTAAGCTTCTTGAAGCTCGTAACTATAAAAGTAGGAGCCCCAGTGCTTTCTGGGAGCCGGGAGAGGCGATTGTGCATAGATGGACGCTCCCTTGAGCACTTCTAGAACCTCATGATCAAAGCCACCCCACGGGAACTTCTTTCCGCTGGCCTTTCCAATGAAGTATGCCACTGACATGTTCTTAGGGTTGGGGTTGCCCAGGTGGTAAATCTCGTGAACGTTATAAAGGTACTGAAGCTGCATGTATGCAGTAACGCCAAAACAGGCACGGGCCCGGCCCTGCTCAATCCTCTCTGGGGTTGCCCTTGCGTCAATTTCCACTTGATCAGAGGCGACGCAGTCAGGGCGAGTCAGCTCTTCAAAAACCCTTTCAGACTCTTTGAAGGAAAAGTAGGTTTTTGGCAGGTATTCCGGACTTTCTTCGACAAAGTCTTTCCATCCTCCGTTTTCTTCCGGGGTATTCATTCCTACTAAACTAAAACCTAAAGTGAGTGAGATGAGGATTTTTCTGATTTTATAGAAGGGTTTTGCAACAGAATTCATTTTAATCACCCTTGGAGGTCCTCCCTCATCTTATGAGAAGCAGTGGAATCGAAGTCCACGCCGTAGATTTTCTTGAGCTCGGCGATCTTTTCTAAAGAGTCTTTGCTAAAGGGGGCTTTGCCTTCGAACGCATGAAGCACGATCCCTTCGATGAGGTCGCCCAGGGACAGGTCATGGTATTCAGAGACACCTTTCAAAACCTTTAACAGTCGTTTTTCGATCCTGATCCCTGTTTGAACTCGTTCCACAAGGATTTCTCTAGCATTTTGGGTGGGCTCTGCTGATTTCTTCTTAGTTTTCATAAGAGGTCCTTTCTTGTTACATTTGTAACAAGATACATACATACCAACATATGATTAGGCAAGAGAATTTAGCAGTTCGAATTTTTACGGGTGTAATAGCAGAAAATCAGCAAAGCAATTTTCACCGAAACTGAAACTGGACCGGTACTGACTCCGTCCCTGTCCCTCCAACTGTCCCCGAGTCTTAAACCGGACCAACCGGACCGACCCAACTAAATGGCCAGTAACATCTAAATAGCCTGCAAAATAAACACCTCAGTCCCAGCAACGACAGAGTGTTCCACGACCATGTACCGCGAAGCCCCGATCCCCAAAACCTGCCCCACCTTGATTTCGGGCAAGCGAAGAATGTAAGGCTGCTTATCAATATAAGCGATTCGTTTTTCCGGAGCATTGGCCCCAAAATAGAACGGAATATAAGGAGTCATCAGAGGCTCAATAATAATGGACTCATTAGTCAGAAAATTCAAATCATAGGCATGCCAGTAGTCAGCATATCCGTAATGAATATTCTTCTCCTTGAGGAAGTTCGCCACGGCCTCAACCGGAAGCTGAGCCTGATTTTCGAGATAGCTGTTTCCGATAGCCCGAGTATTGGTCCAGAGAATGGCAGCAATTCCAACAAGTGCCGCAGCTTTGAGAACACTCCGGGACTTAGGCAGCGAGAGCACCTTCAGAGTCGTTTGGGCAAAAGCCAAACTGTAAACTAAAACTAACACCGTAGCATATCGGAAATTAAACTTGTCTACGATGATCGAGGCGGAACAGAACGCACCCAAATTGACCCAAAATAGAAAATGAAAAGGGGAAAACGAAAAAGGAGAGGGTTGGGTATTTTCGTGAGCTAAATAAGATTTTAAGGCCCTAAACGAAAGTCGAAAGAAATAGAAGATACAAATAACTGAAACGACTGTTGCAACCCAGCTCATGGGGGAGGTCTTAGAAGAATTAAATATCCAATCATGCCCTCGCACAAAAATTCGAAACCGAGACGCAAATTCACTGGCAGTCGTATGCATATCGAATTTATCGAGCGTTCCCTCCCTGAGTACCCACCTATAATAGTACTTCGGTGCCAACCCAACAGCTGTTCCCAGTAAGAGAGTGAGAGCAGGGAGAGCCCAGCTCTTCAGCTTGTCGCGATGATTCACCATGGATCGCACGAGAGCAGACAAAATCAGGGCCACCACAGAAAGTTGAACGATCTTAAAGGGCATGATTCCAAGCTGCTTAGAGTCTTGTAATTTCAAAGTCAGATCCCAGTTCGCGAGAAAACTGACTAGTCCGAAAAGGAAAAATGCACCGATCGTCTTCATCGGCAGGTGATTGAGAGAAGTGTCTTTGAGGGCAAGAAAAAAGGCGTGGACTCCAATAGCTCCTAAAAAGAAAATAATCTGCCCGTTCGTGTAAACCGCAAAGCCCGTAATGAAGCCAAACAAAAGAGCCTGAAAAACAGAGGGAGCTGACCCAGACTCAACTCTTTCTAAGATCTTCCGGTAGAGCCAGAAAAGACCGCATCCCATCAAGAAGGTCTCCGGATAGTTGGGCGCCGTCCGTTGCATACGTTCGTGAAAGTAAGGGCTGCTGAGGATGAGGAATAAAAGTGAAAGGTTTGCGACCTTGACTCCATGCCAAGCTTTGAGCGCCCCTCGAAATACAAAACAAAAAATAGCAAAAAATAGGAAAGCTCCTAAGTTGAGGGTAAAGGGGCTAACGCCGAAGAGGCGAAACATCAGGGCGATCCCTTGCGTCTCCAGGAGGAGTCCGTTGTAGCCTACCTTGGGGACAAAGATGAAATGCTCCCCCGTTTGGATCATTCTTTTCGCGAAGAGCCCGATCATGGTGTAATCGGGGTTGTACCCAAAACGCCAGGTGTAGGCGTAAAGGACGCCTACGATCGTGGCTAAAATGGCTAAGAAAAGTGGAAAAATCTGATTTTGGAAAGAGCTGCGTTCAAAAAAACTGAGATTCTTCTCGGCTGGCCCAACTGGATTCAAGTTCTCAGGAGTCTGGGTTTGACTACTTTCCTGGCTGATTGAGATATGCATGAAGAGAATCTATCTCATTTTTCACTTGAGGCAAGGGCTGCATGATTTGGGTGGTCCGCTTCGGTTTGTATCCCGCAGGATATTCTCCATGAAGGATTCTCGCCTCGAGAAGCTCTTTTGAAGATCCGAAGACATCTGGACCCAATGCTCCCGGCTTATGCGGATCAGAATTGTGGCAGGCAATGCAATTGGCTTGATAAACAGCGCGCCCTCTGGTGACCCATGGACTGACCGGAGGCTCATCACTCGCCTTCTGCTTAGAATCACACCCCGTAAATCCCGCGAACCCTGAAGCTAAGATTAAAAAAAGGAGGAAGCAAGAGCTTCCCCCTCTGAATGCCAAGATCATTTAGTCAAGACTTCCATCAAGCCGTAGAGCACTGCGGCAAGGACGAACCCGCAGGTGATTACACCTTTGACAGTGGTCATAGGGCCAGTTTTGCCTTTCAAGGCATTGGCCTCAAGTGCGATCATAATCACACCCAGCACGCCTGCCAAAATCATCAAATTAGCGTTTGGATTGACCATGATGGGAAGATGACTCGCTGCTCCCATGAAAAATAGCATAGGGATGGAGAACAGAACGTTGGTTCTGGAAGCAACCCCAGCACGGGCACCCGCAGCAGCTGCTTGAGGAATAGCGGCGCCTCCCTTTGCAACTTGGGTAGCAGATTCAATCACGATTTTCTGGTTAGGCCAAATGACAAACCAGACGTTAGCCCACATTAAAGTTCCAAGTGTTGCGCCAGTTAAGATCGCAATACCCCAGGAAGTTCCAAAGATAGCAGCTCCGTCATGGTGTCCCTTATGACCTAAATAGAGCAATCCAGTCAGGAAGGTGAACATGGCTGCCCATCTGAACCACCACAAAGCGCGCGGAACTAGTTTTTGAATAGCGTTTGATTTAGTTGCAGCGTCCGTCTCCGCAAAAAACGCACCTTGAACGAAATTGAAATAATACAAAAGTCCAATCCAAAGAACACCAAAGAAAAGGTGAAGCCATCTCAAAATAAACATCGAGCCATCTTGACTAAGAAGGGCAATTTCCATCGTAAAATCTCCTCTGTAAAAAGAATACATATCACGGAGTGTAGGAAGTGGGTGTACAATTTCTTACATGCAACTCAATTGGGATCGACTGTGGATGGGGCTTTCTCTGGTTTGGGTTTTGCCGCTTTCTTCTCAGGCCTTTGCAAAGAGTGAGGACTATGCCCTCAGTCTGACCGCAGTGGGGACTCGTGCGATCACGCAAACCTTTGAGTTCTATCATCGCATCCGAAAACCCAGAGATTCTAGTGAAGCCTTTTTCTCCGGTCCCAGGGATGAAGATGTGCCAGAAACCATCGAATATTATCCGTTCGTTTGGTCTCTTGGCGCCGGCTATAGTTACATGAACAGTCCTGCGGTGGGGAGTGATCCCGGAATTGCAGATCACGGCTACACGGGTGAGTTGGGGCTTCTTTGGGAGCTCAACCGGACTTTCAACATGGGTTTGAATATTTCTTACGATGCGATTTCTTCCGAGTCTTACAATCACGGGACAGCGCTTTTCCGTTTTGAATATATTCTACCCTTAAAGGGAAGAAGTCCTGAGAGCCCGAAAAAGAGTGTTCAGGAGCCGCCCAAAACTGTTCAGCGTGATCCGGCAGACGCTTCTACATTTTACAAGATGGAAGCCGAACGAAAGGCAGCAGAACGAGCCAGAGCAGTCCAGGAAGAGCTTGATGATGCTCGAGGTATCGAGGTGTATCCCTATCTGAAAATCGCCTATTATTTGGGGTTCTATCAAAACACCGTGTCTGCGAAGAGCTTTAGAAAACCCTCCCTGGGGGCCCCCCTGAGTCAAGACGTGACTATCCCGGAATATCAGAATGGAATTGAGCTCTCCTTCGTTCCGAACGCTCGTTCCATTTTTAAGGTCGGGGTCAATGCTTTCAACTACGGAGGAGGGGATGTCGTGTCTTTCTCAAATCTGATTGAAGCGGATGCAACTTCTCGCCAGCCTTTGTTTTTTAGCAATGAACAGAGTGCAGCTTCTCATCAACTTCTTTCTTTCCCGTCGTTCACCTTTTATCTAAATGTGAATCGGAGCCTCAGCACAAAAGCGAGCTTGGATCTTACGCTGTCCGA
>Ga0206829_10418_pt1 | contig 10921 bp, 14 predicted proteins | sample Alteio_BWOrgCont_75_FD_152862 | JGI IMG/M metagenome (GOLD analysis project Ga0206829, IMG submission 152862) | Enriched cells from forest soil in Barre Woods Harvard Forest LTER site, Petersham, Massachusetts, United States -... | ecosystem: Environmental > Terrestrial > Soil > Temperate forest >... | reverse complement strand
CTCAGGCAGGCGTCACCTGATACGTTCCATAATAAATTGGGAATGGAAATCCTGGTCGGGGTTTTGCCAATAAGGCCCCTTCCAGCGAATTCTGTGCTGAGAAGGATTTAAAAAATCCCATTGGAATGAATCTTCAAAATGGTTTGTATCAGTCCCTGCGCCCACGACCAGGTTGAGACCGATTTGGATGGCATTGACAAACGAGTCTAGATTCCATGTCCCGTAAACGGAATGTTCAAAGCACCTCGGCGGATCCATCACGAATGGGATGGCGTCGATTCGCTCCAAGCGAAGTTGGCGCATCTGTAAACAGCAGTGCTCTAACTGGTAGGGAATGGTAATCGAGCAGACTGGATGATTTGGATCGGCGAGTATAATTTTTAGATCGGCTCGGTATTGAGCTCGGTGCGAGCCGGATGGAGTATTCCCATAGATCATCCACCCGAGTTGATGGCCAGGAGTAAAGATCAAGTCTTGTATTTGCTGCGTCGCACTGGAAGAGGTCCTCCGGCAGGCTCTAAGTATTCGCCATTCGCCCTCGGGGACCAAAGTCGTATTATTGCGAGGATTGGGAGCATCTGAAGGGAGTCGCCATTCTTCATCTGAGCAGAGGTCAGGTCGAGAATCTGCGTTTTGGCTTGAGTTCACGGATGATATCGATGAAGGTCTGGGGCCTCCGCTTTTAGAGGGGTCAGACGAGCATCCGACTAAACAAAGGCTCAATAAGAGCCCGAAAACAACTTTTTGCATAAAGGGCGTATATCACTCTATAGTGCATAGCGTCACTTTTTTCGCCTTGTGGTCAGTGGATTTGGGGAGATAATGATAAGGTGAAGACCAAAAAATCGTCCGATGATGGCTTGCGCGATCAAATTCTGAAAGATTTTGCTCGGCATATCAATCCGTCTCGGGTCAGAATTTTGAAGTCTGCCGGCCTCGATTTAATCGAAGATAAGCGCGAGGGACCCTACGTCTGGGATATTTCAGGCAAAAGGTATATCGACTGCATGACCGGCGCTGGGAGCTTCAATGTTGGGCGTAGAAATCCACGAATCATCCAGGCCCTCAAAAATGCCCTCGAACACTATGATATTGGAGGCTTTCTTTTCTTTTCAGAGCTCAAAGTCAGTCTTGCAAAGAGACTAGCCTCCATCTCTCCAGGGCGGGCTCTGTCGTGTGTGACCTATGGCTGTGGCGGAGGAGAGGTGAATGACTTCGCGATCAAATTAGCTAGAGGGTACACACTCAAAACCAAAGTGATATCTGCAGAAATGGGCTACCATGGGCACACCGGGTTTGCTCTTTCCGGCATTGGGCGTGACTCCTACCAAAAGCCATTCCAGCCGCTGATGCCGGCCTTCGAGAGAGTGCCCTTTGGGGATCTGGGTGCACTGGAGAAGGCAATCGACGATACGACGGCCTGTGTAATTTTGGAGCCTATTCAAGGTGAAGGGGGAATTATTATTCCTCCTCGCGAGTATTTTCCAGGAGTAAGGAAGCTGTGCACGCAAAAGAATGTTTTGCTCATTGCGGACGAAATTCAGACGGGATGGGGCAGAACTGGCAAAATGTTTGCTCTCGAACACGAAGGCGTTATTCCAGACATAATGACGGTCGGAAAAAGCCTAAGTGGCGGCATCTATCCCATTGCCGCTGCCATGTATAAGGAAGAGCTCCAGGATTTTCTTTTTGCTAATCCATTTATTCATTTCTCTACATTCGGTGGCGCAGACTTGGGCTGTGCCGTTGCGCTTGAAGTGATCGATTTTATCGAAGAAAACGACTTGTGTGCACATGTACAAAAAATGGGGGAAATTTTCGAAAATAGGCTTAGCGGGTTGCTCTCCAAATACCCCCAGATTTTAAAAGAATATCGACGGAGAGGTCTGATGATTGGGCTCCAATATGCCAACGAGACGCTGGGCCCCAGAATGAGCTTGGAACTTTCAAGGAACGGCGTGATTGGTGTATTTTCCGGCAATAATCCAAGTGTAATGAGGATCATGCCGTCATTGGTGATTCAGCAACAAGACGCGGAGTTTATTCTCGACGCTTTAGAAAAAAGTATGAAGACTCTTTCTCAAGGAGCCCAAAATGGCTAGTCAAGAGGAAGTTCTACAGGCGATTCAAGAGTACACTCGGCTATCAAACGGCAATTTGCGACTGAGAAAGATGAACCGAGATTGGAGCAAGCTGGTGCAGTTTAATACGACTGACACGAGTTTCGACTTTTTTATGAAGGTAAAAGAGGGCGAGATCGTGGAGACTGGTGTCGGCAAGGTCGATCTACCGGACATCATAATTAGTGCCACCAGTGAAATCTTTTGTGACATGTTTTGGGGGGATCTTAACCCTACTCAAAAGTATCTTTCTGGCGAGCTTCAGGTCAAGGGAAGTCAGGAAGACATTATGAGGCTAGATGCGATTTCTGCCGTAATCTGGCCTGAATAGGAAACTCGAAATGGCAAAACCTCAAAGCTCCGAAACGCCCCCAGCCTTCAAAGATGTTGACGAGCTGATAAGAGTTTTCGACGCTTTTATGAAAGAAGTATTAGCTCATCCTTTGATTGGGCCGAAGTTAGCACGCTCAAAGATGGTGGTCAGGTTTCAATACACCGACCCTGAAGCTCAAATTACGATTAATTTCAAAGAACCTCCAAAGGATCCTGCTTTGGCAGGAAACTTCTATTGGGGCACCGGCCCTGACATTGCCGATCCCGACGTCGTATTTAAGCAGTCCGCAGATTTTTCGAATCGGTTTTGGCAGGGTAAGGAGAATGTGATCGCTGCACTGGCCAAACGCCAGGTCTCAGCACAAGGAAGTATTACGAAAGCCTTGCAGCTAATCCCAGCGATCCGCCCTTCCTTTCGAATTTATCCCAAGGTTTTAGAAAAACTTGGAATGAAGCACTTAATTATCTAGTGAAACAAGAGTGAGTGAGGTTTCGGATGCCAAACAAAAATCGGAAAGCCATCGCGGCTGATGTGGTCACCCAACTAGAATACAAGGCTTACGAGTTACGGCGTAAGCTCATTTTACTTACCGGCAAGATCGGTGGAGCACACATTGGCGGAAGCTTTTCTATGATGGAGGCTATTGTTGCTCTCTATTTTCATTATCTAGCCATCGATCCTAAGAATCCAAAGATGGAAAGCCGAGATATTTTCATTCTGTCTAAAGGGCATGCGGGGATTGGGTTTTGCCTAGCACTTGCGAATCGGGGTTTTTTTCCAGAAGAGGAACTCGATAGTTTCAATCAAACGGGTTCTCATTTTGCCATTCACCCGGAACGCGGAATTGCTGGAGTCGAAGCGAGTACAGGCTCCCTTGGGCATGGGCTAGGCCTAGCATTGGGATTTGCCCTGGCAAAAAAAATGGATCACCGGAAAGAACGCGTTGTTGCTCTCTTGAGCGACGGAGAAATGTGTGAAGGCAGCGTGTGGGAAGCGGTTCTAGCTGCTGCTCACAATAAACTTGGCAGCTTGGTCATGCTGATTGACTATAATAAAATGAGTCAGGACGGCCCGCTCAAGGAAATCATGGATATTTCACCCCTCGACGAAAAACTCCGGGCTTTTGGATGGAATGTCCATGAGGTAGATGGACACAGCATGATTGAAATTCTTATGGCTTTCGAGCAGCTACCTAAGCCACTCAGCAATAAGCCCTCTGCAATTATTCTCAATACCATCAAGGGAAAAGGGATCCCCTGGATGGAGAACTCGGTCACCTGGCACTATGGCGGGCTTGATTCTGAAATGGAGAAGAAGGCACTCAGGGATTTAGACAAGTATTATAAACCCATACGAAAGGCTTTTGAGGAATTGAAAGGTTAGAAGACTATGGGAAAACCAATACTCAATCCTAAAGCCGATGGTTTAACCTGGACGGTAGATACTCTGGACGAGCTGACCCAGGCCGAAATCTATGGAAAAGTTTTGACCGGTCTCGCCCGAACTCGTCCTGAAATCGTATTTTTGACAGCCGATTTAGCTAAGTCAACTAAGATGAAAGAATTCATAAAAGAATATCCGGATCGCTATTTCAATCTTGGGATTATGGAACAAACTCTGATGACAGCTGCTGCTGGGATGTCCATAGCTGGCAAACATCCCTTTGTCTCCACCTTTGGAGCCTTTGCCTCTATGAGGGCATGTGAACAAGTCAGAACGGATATCTGCTTTCAGCGGTCACGCGTAAAGATCATGGCGACTCACTCTGGGCTATCTTTCGGTCAAGCGGGTACTACCCATCATTGCCTCGAAGATATCGCCATCATGCGCACTTTCCCGAATATGACAGTAATTGTTCCTGCAGACGGTTTCGAGACTGCCCAAGTTGTTCGGGCGATGGTGGACTATGATGGGCCGGCATATATTCGATTAGGTCGTGGGTTTGAATTTCCGGCCTATGAAAATGATCAGTTTCCGTTTCAAGTTGGAAAGGCAAATATTCTTCTTGAAGGATCAGACGTTACCGTCATTGCTTGCGGTGTGGGTGTAGAAGGCGGCAAAGAAGCTGCGGAATTTCTGTTACACGAAGAAAATATCAAAGTTAGGCTTATTGATATGCATACTATTAAGCCTCTGGATCGCGCCGCCATCGTAGCTGCAGCTCGCGAAACAAGCGGGATCATCACAGTAGAAGAGCATCACATCATAGGTGGACTAGGATCGGCCGTGGCAGAAGTTCTGGCGGAAGAGGGCATCCCAGTAAAGTTTCGCCGCTTGGGGATACCGGATGACTGGGCCATCGTGGGATATCCAGAGGATCTCTATGAGCACTATGGAATTAGCGCAAATGGAATTCGCGCTGCTGTTTTGGAAATGGTCCGGCCAGGTGCTCACTAATCGGGTTCTTCTTCGGATTCCACCTCGAACGAGCACATATATTGAACATTCAGCTTTTTAATCGCGTGGTGGAAATCTTCCTCAGGGTCTTTTTCAATATTGTCATTAAAAATTTCAAAAAGTTGTTCTGCGAGCTCTCGATAGGCTGGACTCATGGATTTAGTTGCTATGAGCTTATGGGTCAAGGTTTCAAAACTTTTGAGCCCCTGTCCCTGAAGGTAGCGCCTACCTATTTGGGTGAGCAGGTTGGCGGAGGGAGGTTTTTTTGCAGCTTGAGGGGCTCTGGTTTCCTCAAAGCCTTCTAGAAACGCGACTTGAGCATCCAGCCGTCGGATGAGCTTTTCCTTGTAGCGATCAAACAGAGCCGGTAATCCGCCGCTGTTTCTAAGCTTAGCTAGAGTGCTTTTCGCTTCTTCTCTTGATCGTGAATATTCAAGTGGAGATAATGTAGGATAAAGCTGAGCGGGCCCAAACGAGTGAATGAGCTTAAGAGTACTTTCGTCAAAGGGGCCCTGAAGCAGGCAGGGTTGTCCTAGGAGGGTCACATGAATTTCTTTTTGAGGAGCTGCGGCTGCCCAACTTGAGAGAGAAATAGTGCTAAATAAGACAACAATAAGCACATGCCCTCTCAATGTGTGCCTTGAGACAAACGTGGCTTGCTTGGAGGGCGCTCGGTGTTTGCTATATTTTGTTTGATATATTCTCTTTTGAATCATGGTTAAGCCTATCTTTTAAGCTGTGTCACTTGTGACATCCCTGATTTGACACCAGAAATGATCAGTTTAACATTAAAAAGAAGGGAGCTTATCAATAGTTGCCCGTTTTGGTATAATTTAATTGGTAGACTCTTTGAATCCACTGCTAATCTCAGATAGGGAGGATGTCAAAAAATGCCGGACAAACCCACGTTGACGCTAGTCACGCAAGCACACGACTATTTCCGGGAGCTTGTTAGGGACGCTCTAGGGAACCAGAAGGTTGCACCTCAACCTGAAACAGAGTTTTACTTAGTGAATCTCATGAACCAGTTTATGATCTCGGACCGGCTCTATGCTCGGAGCTCGGAAGGTTTGGTCAAGGATGAGCCCCTGGCTCTATTAGTTAAAGAAGCTTTGGAAGAGCCTGAGCCCCATGCCCAAAGTCTTTTGTTTCGACGCATTGGGGACGTTTCTCTCTATACAGCTGGCTTTTTCCAAGACAGCCTGAATCGTAAATGGGTAGATGTGGACTACTACATTGATATGGGTGGAACCGCCTATCTAAGAGTTGCCAACCGGGCTGAAGAGGAAGTTCTTAAGGGTCTCTATAAGGAGTTGTCCGAAAAGTTCGGAGCTTTTGTGGATGTATTTGCTGAGGTCAGCGACAAAACCACCCAGAAGACGGAGGTTGATCTGCTCCGGATGTATGAGCTTTGGATTCGGACCAGGAGTGAGCGAGCCGCAAAAGCACTTCACGAAGCCGGAATTTTGCCGAACGACAACCTCAAAAAAGATTGGCAGTAAGGGAGCTGGAGGTAATATCTTTGGGGCGCGTGGGGGCCCTTAACGCGCCCAAAGATATTACCTCCAGCTCATCCCACTTAGTGCGCCCAAAGATGTACCCGGACTACTCTAGGGTCACCTTGATCATTTTGTCGCCTACCTTGAGTGATTTGGCGATGCTCATTCCTTCGATCACTTGCCCGAAAACGGTGTACTTATGATCCAAGTGGGGGTGGGTGCCTAGGGAGATGTAGAATTGAGAATCTGCAGAATTGGCGTCCGCTGCTCGGGCCATGGCTACCGCGCCTTCCACATGTCTCCTGTCGTTAAACTCTGCGTCGAGCTTTTGACCGCTTCCGCCGGTACCATTGCCGAGAGGGTCCCCACCTTGCACCACAAATCCTGGGACAACCCGGTGGAAGGTCAGACCGTTGTAGAAGCCCTGTTGAATGAGTTCGAGCATACGCTTGACTGTCTTAGGCGCGTCTTTTGGATAGAATTTAAATTTAATCACCCCGTTCGAGGTGGATATGACCACGGTGGTCTTTGAGAGTCCATTGACATCCGTGGATAAATCGGGAGTACCGACGCCATCATGGCTGCCTGGGACCGTGCCGGGACTCATCGAGGCTTCCGGGGTAGGCGCCTGTGAATGAAGGGCTGCCGGTGCCGCGTTGAGTTCGGTGACCGATTCCCCCTGAAGGGGCGCGGTTGGGACTCTTTGGCTGTAAATTAAAGCCGAAATAATAAGCCCGGACAAAATAATTCCAAAAACAACGAGAAGCCATGAACGCATAGGTTGACATCTCCTTCGAGTCAGCAAATATTACCGCTTACAAATCATGTCACAACTGAAATCGTCTCGCACTATGAGCTTTTATGATCACTTCGATGAACTTCGTGGCCGCTTTATGCGGTGCCTCGTAGTTTTCTTTTTGGGTTTCATTGCCTGCTACTTCATCGCAGAACCCATTCTGGGTTTTCTCAGGAAGCCGTTGTTTGATGTCATGCCTTTGGATCAGCAAAAGCTGTATTTCACCAGTCTTTTCGAGAACTTCATGACGCATTTAAAGATCGCCGGATATGCGTCTCTATTCCTGTTGTCCCCTTTCTATTTCTATCAGATTTGGGCCTTTGTGGCTCCGGGCCTCTATCCTAAAGAAAAGAAGTTGGTTTTCCCCTTTGTGTTTGCAGCGACGGTGTTTTTCTTAGGAGGGGCGGCATTTGCTTACTTCGTCTTGTTCCCCGTTGGGTTTAAGTACTTTATTAGCTATGGGACAGCTTCGGACGTTCCCCTGCTGACGATTGACTCCTACTACAGCACTTGCTTGAAACTCCTCCTGCTTTTTGGCCTAGCCTTCGAACTCCCGGTTCTTATTTCCTTTTTGGGATTTCTGGGTTTGGTCGACGCCGATTTTCTTCGCAAAAATCGAAGAACAGCCACCATCGGCATTACCGTCGTTGCGGCGCTCTTCGCGCCCCCGGATGCGGTTTCAATGTTGCTTTTGGGTATTCCCCTGGTTCTTCTCTTTGAGGGATCCATTTGGGTCGTTCACTGGTTCGGGCTGAAGAGGGCGTCTCAATTGAATGGCACGGAAGAGACGGCATATAACCCCTTTGAAGGCCGTTCTAAGCCTTAAAAGCGCTGGTGAAAGCATGACGGCTATGCTAATAGACCGGAAACCTTGCTCGGAAAAATATTAATAACCGGGCTTTTGGGCGTTGTTGCCCATTATTCATAAGGAGGAATGATGTCAAATCCCGCATCTGGAGTAATTCCAGGATACGAAACTACTTTTATTACCCGTTCTGAACTTTCAGACGAGGGTCTGAAGACTCTCCAAGAAAAGCTCGCTCAAGTCGTTACCCAGTTTCAAGGTAACATCGTTTTGAATGAAGACTGGGGAAAGCGCAAGATGGCGTACCCGATTCAAAAGGAATTGCGCGGCCACTACACTTACTTCGTTTACACTGGCAAAGGCGACGTTGTTCATGAAATCGAGCGAAACCTTCGCTTGCATGAAGATGTGCTTCGATTCTTGACTGTGAATTTGGAGCAAGAATTTGATGGCGCCAAGTTCCAGAAACAGCGCACAGACTTGCAGGCCGCTGCTGAGCGCCGTGAAAAAGAGCGCGAAGCTCGCCGTGAAGAAAGAAATGCGGAACGCCGTGGCTACGATGATCGTGGAGATTATCGCCGTCATGAAATGGACGATGCTGAAGAGATGTCCATGAGCGGTGCCGAAAGCGACGAAGAATAGTTTTAAGGTATTTGAGGAGAAAATCATGGCCGTAACAAATTTGAAATCAGAAATGCGCGAAAAATCCGATCGTTCGAATCGGGACGACCGCGGTATGGATAAAGACGGTGACGAACGCGGACGTCGCGGCGGAGGCTTCCATCGGAAGAAAGTCTGCCGATTCTGCTCCGATCAGGATTTCGTTCTTGATTATAAAGACGTTCGAATGATGCAATCTTTCGTAACTGAACACGGAAAAATTGTGCCACGTCGGATCTCTGGCAACTGTGCTCTTCACCAGAGACAGCTCACTACTGCTGTTAAGCGGGCCCGTAACTTGGCCTTGGTTGGCTATGTCTCAATGGGTACCTGAGTCAAAATCATTGACTCCATCTGAAGAAAATACTGAGCCCTCTGAAGGGGGACCTTCGGGTCCCTCTTCTCAGGTGCCAGTGTCTTCTCGTGTGCCAAGGTGGGCAGAAGCTGTTCCGTTTTTTCTCAGTGCAGCCTTCTTTTTAAGTGCCTTCTTTGTCATATTTGCGCCGCTTCCAATACTTTTTTTGTTTTTCAGAAAAGGTAGAAAGTGGGCTTATTTTGCTGCGTTGACCAATTCCCTTTGGGTGGGTTTGGCAGCAGGTCCTGTAAGTTTGGTTTTTTATCTTGGGGTGGTAATTGCTCTCGCGTTACCTCTAGCTGAGCTGCTAAATCGGCGGAAATCACTAGAAAAATCAGCCTTGATTACCTTGCTCACCATGGGACTTGTTGCAGGTGCGTTGGGTGGAGCTTACGCCCATATTCATCACTTGAATCCAATTCAAATATTGGAAACTCAAGTCTTTGGGTTTGTGGATTATCTGAGTCAATCGATGTCAGCTAATTCTGTTAAGATGGACCCAGCAGAACTTGAAGAATGGAAACACAGCTTAATCGTAGAGTTTCCATCTGGAGTCGCGGTTTTTGCTCTTGTACTTGTTTGGGCTAATTTAATTCTTTCGCTTAGGGCCAATCCTGGTGGGCTAAGGGATAAGTTGGGATTGGATGCCTCATTCATAAAAAAATGGAAGGCGCCTGAATATCTTGTTTGGCCTACCCTGGCGACCGGCTTTTTTCTTTTGAAGGATTTTGGTCTTCCAACAAGCATAGCACTGAATGTTTTTAAATTTTTGATGGCAATTTATGCGATCCAGGGACTGAGCATATTGAGCCATCTTTTTGATGTTTGGAAATTTCGAGGAATGTTCCGAGTCCTTGGGTTTTCATTGTTAGTGTTATTCATGTTGCCCCTGGTTTTGAGTCTGGGCTTCTTCGACCTCTGGTTTGACTTTCGAAGTAAGTTCAGGCAATCGTAACAATCTCGGTATTATTTTAAGGAGTGAACCACGCTGGTCAACCGATCAAAGTCATGAAATCCGGTTGCGAGCCCAACTACGTCGGCCTTCTTCTGTGACATCTCCTCGATCGAGTGCATGTTCTGCACAAGGATCTCTTGCATACTAGAAAAGGCTTTAGTGAGTTTTGAATCTGAAACGGACAGAATTTTCCGCTCAGCTTCGTCCAGGTAAGCTTCGGTATCTTCTACCCCGTCATAGGCATCAGTGGCGATTTCAGAAGCAGTTTGAATCATCCGGCGCAGAATGGCCTGGTCACGGACAATTCTGGCGTAGTACATGATGTTTCCAACTGCAAAGGAATCATCAAAAAGACTGGTCAGTGTGGCGCTTCCGCCCACCTTTTCAAAAACGTTCCGATCTCTCAGGGCCGCAGTCATCGTCACCAAATCGACGGGCTCTCCTCTTTCAGAAAGATAGAGAGCCACCTCGAAAATCTTTTGGTGAGCTTCACGATAGAAATCCCGAGCCTCAAGTCCAATCTCTAAGACTCGGTGTATCGATTCATTGTTGAGAAGAATCGCTCCCAGGACCGACCGCTCCGCCTCTGTATGATGAGGGGGAACACGGCCCATGGGAACAGATGAGTTTTGATCCATCAAAGATTGACTCACGTTCTGTGAGATCCTTCTCCGGGTACGAAGATTTATTCTTCTTTAACTACCCAAACTTTAACAGTTGCGGCGACTTCTGGACCCAGCTTAACGCTCACTGGGTGAACACCCAAGGAACGAATAGGAGCTTCGATGGTCACAGCCTTCTTATCGACTGAGTAGCCAGCTTTTTTCAATGCATCAGCAATGTCAGCAGTGCTCACAGAGCCGAACAACTTGTCCTGATCGCCCACTTTACGGACGATCGTGCAAGAGAACTCAGCAAGCTTCTTAGCAGCTGCTTCGGCCTCAGCCTTTTGAGCTGCGCGCTTCTTTTCCAACATGCGCTTGTGGTGCTCAATAGCAGC
>Ga0206829_10231_pt2 | contig 10962 bp, 12 predicted proteins | sample Alteio_BWOrgCont_75_FD_152862 | JGI IMG/M metagenome (GOLD analysis project Ga0206829, IMG submission 152862) | Enriched cells from forest soil in Barre Woods Harvard Forest LTER site, Petersham, Massachusetts, United States -... | ecosystem: Environmental > Terrestrial > Soil > Temperate forest >... | reverse complement strand
TAGATCCCATAGCGGGCGGCGGCTGCGTACAGGCGGTAGCCGCTCAAAATTCTCCGGCGGTGGCGGCGAGCTAGTAGCCCATTCGAGTGTCCACGCATCCCAGGGGTTGTCGCCGGCAATCTTGCCTTTGACGAAGCTATAAGCGAGGTTCCAGAAAAAGAGCAGAATTGAAAATGCAAGCACGAATGCGGACAAGGATGAAAACAGATTGAGTGCAGAAACGACGGGCATCCCATACGGATACGTCCAGACGCGGCGTGGCATGCCGAACACGCCGAGCACGTGCATGACAAAGAATGTACCGTTGAAACCGAGGACCATAAGCCAGAAATGCCACTTGCCGATTCTTTCGGAAAGCAGGCGCCCAGTGACTTTGGGGAACCAATAATATATTCCGGCAAGCATGGCAAACATCATTCCGCCCAGAAGCACGTAATGAATATGGGCGACAACAAAATAGCTATCAGTCAATTGCCAGTCGAGCGGAATTACTGCGAATGTGATACCGCTTAGGCCGCCAATCGTGAATTGAATGATAAACGCCGTTGCAAACAACATGGCGGTGGTGAAGCGCAGCGATCCGCCCCACATTGTGGCAATCCAGGTCCAGATTTTGATGCCGGTAGGAACGGCAATAAGAAGACTGGACAGGGCAAAAACATATAGGGTTGCAAAACCAAGCCCGGTGGTGAACATGTGGTGCATCCAGACGCCGAAACTGAGAAAGCCGATCGCCACCGTTGATGCCGCCACGAATCCAGCGCCGTACAAAGTCTTCCGCGAAAAGACAGGGATAACTTCTGTGATCACACCAAAGCCGGGCAAGATCAAAATGTATACTTCCGGGTGTCCGAAAAACCAAAAATAGTTTTGCCAGAGGATGGCAGAGCCACCATGGGCAGGGGAAAAGAAATGGGTGTTCAGCAGACGGTCAAAGAGGATCATGATGATTGCCGCATTCAGCGCCGGCATGGCCAATGCGATGAGAACGCCGGTGGTTAAAACCATCCAGACGAAAAGAGGAACCCGCTGCAAACTCATGCCCGGCGCCCTGAGCGTCAAAATCGTGACGATCAGATTGATGCCTGTCGCTACAGATCCGATACCCATGACAAGGATGCTGAGCGCCCAATAGTCAACGCCGGGATTTGAGAGAAATCCCTTTTCGGTCAATGGCGCGTAGCTGAACCAACCGGCCGCTGGAGCACCACCGCCCACAAAGCTGAAGTAAAGCAGCAGGGCACCAAAGAGAAAGAGCCAGAACCCCATGGCGTTGAGGCGGGGAAACGCCATGTCCCTTGCCCCAATCATCAAAGGAATCAGGTAAACCGAGAACCCTAAAAGAAGCGGCATACCCATGAGAAAAATCATGGTGGTGCCGTGCATGGTGAAGATCTGGTTGTAAGCATCTTGGGTGACGAAATGATTCATCGGCAGCATCAGCTGTATTTTCATGATCAAGGCCAATGCCAACCCAGCCAGGAAGAAGAAGAGAGCCGAGAGGATGTACATGATGCCGATCTGCTTGTGATCGATCGACGCCATCCAGCTCCACAGTCCCTGATACTCCGGAATCTCAGCCAACCAATTAGAAGTTTGATGCGGCCTTGCGGCGTCAGTCATTTTAGACTCTCCAGATAAACGGCTATGTCATGAGCGTCGCTCTTGGGTAACTGCATGTTGGGCATATTGCAGCCAGGCTTGAAGTCCTGGGGGTCCATAATCCATTTAGTAAGGTTGTCCAAGTTGTTGGCAATCACGCCGGCACCAATTGTCTTGCGGTCGGCAAGGTGAGTAAGGTCAGGCGCGACTGTCGCGGTGGCATTGGTACCAGCGATGCTGTGACATTGCACGCAAGTCTTGGACATGAACAGTTCTTGACCGTGGAGCGCCGTTTTGTCCGTTGGTGGACCTGGTACTTTGGCCTGGCTCTCAGCCCAGGCGTCAAAATCTTTCTGGGTCACAACATTAGCAAGTATGCGCATGAGAGCGTGTTGGGCCCCGCAATATTCAGAGCATTGGCCGGTAAAGAAGCCTGTACGCAAAGTCTTGAGAAAGAGTTTGTTGGGATGCCCTGGAATTGCATCCATTTTCTCTCCGAAGGCGGGCACCCAGAAAGAGTGAATCACGTCCGCTCCCCTGATTTCCAACATCAAGTCAGCCCCATTCGGCAGATAGAGTTCGTTGGCGGTGACAACGCCGGATTTAGGATAGCGGTACTCCCACCAGAACTGATGCCCGGTGACAATGATATCCGGTTGGCGTTTGCCAGCCGGAGGGTTGACACTGTGCATCACGACGCCGGTGCATACTCCGAGAAATAAAAAAATCAACGTTGGAATCACCGTCCATGTGATTTCTAGCTTGATGTTTCCCGAGTGCTGAACAGGTTCGCCGTCTCCTGGGCGGTGGCGGAATTTGATCACCGCGTATGTCAAAAGCCCCCCGACTGTGAGGGCGAAGCCGAGGCAAATCGCTATATTGATATATTGCAAGTAGACGATCGTCCGCGCCTGTTCCGTGGCGAAGTTGAATATGCTCGAGACTTCTGAGTTGCTCAGATCCATCGTCAAACAGCTCCGTCAAGTCACATAAGGGCGTGACAAATTTGGGCACCATAACGATCGAGTAGAACTGCCACCAGAATTATTGGAAGGTAGAAGAGACTACTCACTAAGACAGCGCGTGCAGCTGCGCGGGACGGTTGTCGAGACAATCGGAAACCGGCTGCAATCAAGAAAATGCATGCTACGGCGGAACCGATTAGGTAGGCGGGACCGATGAAAGTCGTTCCGTAAAGCAGCATGGAGATTGGTAAAAGGACGATGGCACTAAGGACGGTGAGGCGAAAAGTCTTTTTTCCTGTGCTTTCTAAAACGGGTAGCATGCGGAAGCCCGCCTTTTGATAGTCGTCTCTATACATCCAGGCGATCGGAAAGAAGTGAGTGTGTTGCCAGACGAAAAGCATGGCGAACAAAATCCAGCCGCCAGGATCTATTTGACCTCTCGCTGCCACCCAGCCAATCAGTGGCGGAATGGCGCCCGGCAGTGCGCCAATGGAAGTGTTCATCCACGTCAAACGTTTAGCCGGTGTATAAATCGCCAGGTAAATGAAAACCAGGGTCGCCCCGAGAATGCCGGCAAGCATGTTGATTGCGAAGAGCGACAGGCAACCGGTCAATACAAGTAGTACGCCAAACCCGAGAGCGTTGGAGGGTGATATGGTGCCTGAAGGAATAGGTCTGCGACAAGTGCGCGGCATGATGGCGTCCGACTCTCGTTCTATATAACAGTTGAGCGCGCATGCACCGCCAGTTACTAGAGCTGTTCCGGCCAAAGTCCAAAAAAAGCGAGCAGTGGGAAAATCGTTGCGGTAGGCAAGAATAAATCCGATCGAACACGCAACCAAAACCATGACAACGATGCGCATTCTTACAAGATTGAGGAATGCCAATGCGACATTGACAAACGGTTGCTCTTTTCTTACGAGCAAGCTTTCCAAGATAGGCACTCCGAGTTCGGCAGCGGCGCTTTTGCCGTCAACCGAAGATCCTACTCCTCGTGTTTACCTATTTAATTAAGAAATTGCGAGTGTTGCTGCAAAGTAACTGATCGAAGACAAATTCGCTCATCTGTTATTTCGAAGGATGTAAACATGCTTGATTGGGTTTCGACTATGGAAAAATGAATTGATAGTCGTACTCTTTAGTTTGGCGGGCTGCATCAAGCTTATTGTATGGGATTCCACCAAAGGCCGGCGTACGTGACTTTTTGACTGCAACTGGTTTTGCCACGTTGTATACAAGTTCATTGCCTGGATACATTCCGCCTCTATCCTTTGGTTCCATAGGATTGACGGTGGCAACTGTATAGTGCTATCGACAAAAAGTGAAACCCGTGTGGTGCTTTGCTAACTCGGCGAGTTCGAGCAATGTTTGCAGGGCGGATAGTCGCGAGTGAATTCCTTGCTGAAATCGCTGTGCTTGTACTTCCAATAATGCTCCACCGCTGGAAAGGTGAAGATCACAGTATTTTGAAGCTTTCCGCCAACCTTCTCTACTTTACGCACGTAAACATTGGCAGTCAGGTTACCTCGTCCATCACAACGAATTGGCCCGCACGGAGCGTTATCTACCGCCGCACTCTGAAGCTCTGCGATCAGTTTGTGCCGATCGGAAAGATCGCCATGTAGTTTTTTTGCAGCTTTTTGAAGGAGTAAGAACGCGTTGTACCCTCTATAGGAAAAGGTTGCCGGATCCGTCTTGTACCTGGCAACATAATCATGCACGAATTTCTTATTGCTTGGTATGTCCAACGTGGTGCATTCATTCGCCGAGCTGATACATCCCAATGCGTAATCGCCCAGGCTGGGTAGTGTCGACTCATCGAAGGTTCCGCTAAAGCCAATGATCGGCAGTTGCGGATAAGCTTGCTTGAGTTGTTTTGGCAGGATCGCAGCTGATCCACCAACTGCAGCGAGGAAGATCGCATCTGCATCAGAACGAATCTGCTTTATGAACGGTGTAAAGTCGCTCACCCCTAACGGGACCCATACTCGTTGAATGATTTGTCCACCGGCGTCTTCAAAGCTCTTCTGGAAATACCCTGATAATTTCCAGCCAACTGTATAGTCTACAGCTACAATCGCGATTTTCTTATAATGCAGCTTGCGGTATACCCAGTCGCCGAATGGCAGCGTTTGCGATGATACGCCTGGCGACACGCCAGCTACCCAGGGAAATACTTCGACCGGATCTTTGGACGGGTCGGGACTGTCTATCGTGGCGCAGCTCACAAGTGGTGCCTCAGCTTGATTTGCAGCCTTCATCGCAGCTGCAGCAACATTGCCGATATCGCAACCAACCACCAGGTCGACTTTGTCCTCTGTCAACAATTTGCGCACGTTTCCTACTGCAGTTGCAGGGCTACTGCCATCATTTTCAGTAATGATTTCCAACCTCTTTCCTGCAATGTTGTTGCCATTTTGTTCGGCGGCGAGATGAAAGCCGTTAGCCAGGGCGGTGCCGTTTGGTTCGGCAACACCGCTCAGACTTAGCAACAGCCCGACTTTAATTGTATCTTTCTCCTTGCTTTCAACGGTGGTCGCGGATGCGCATCGAGGTGCATCCGCAGCTAACAGTAATGCGATAACGAAAGTTATCGGACGAAAAAATCTACGCACTTCTCACCCCGCCTGTGCCATTGCCGTATATCATATCTGCTCAGCGCCAAATCCCGACGGCGTGTCAGCCACTGAGGTTGGAATCAGAAGTAAGCCTACTTAATCCATACATCGTTCCCAGCCCAATCTTTCACTGGACCAAAGCTGTCAGTATTGCCCCTGGTGCCCAGGCTCGCCTTAATCCACACATCGTTACCGGCCCAATCCTTGAGCGGTCCGTAGCTTTTCGTGTCGCCGCGCGAACCCAATTCAGCCTTCACCCAAACTTCGTTCCCAGCCCAATCTTGCACCGGTCCATAAGACTTGGTGTCGCCTTTGAATCCCTTTTCAAGCGCCAGCGCAGGACAAATCAATGCTGCGACCAACACCAAGCTAATCAAAAAGCTCAATCGGTTCATAACTGACCTCGTGATGAATCTGATTCGGAACAGGTTACACCACATTCCATCTCGTAAACCGGCATCGCAACCTCTCGACAATTTCTGATAAACTTCCACATTGCATAACAGAGGAGAACACAGTGAAACGCACAGTGCGAATTTTGTTTTTGATTGCGGTGCCGGCATTGCTCTCATTCATGTGGTGTCATGGCGCGCGCTCAGCTTCGCCTCAGGAATTACTTGATTTCAAAGCAGGACCACTGAATCAATGCAAGCCGTATGACGTTACGTCGATCGTGGAAATGCTCGCAATATTGCATGGACGATACGTGAAAGGAGAGAACGTTACGCTGCCGCGCGTCATTATCAGTACGCCCAGCGGCAGCTACAATGGATTCGTATTGCATTATGGACAGCCGGGCGAAGAAAAAATCGTCGTAATGGCAACTGTGCCGGAAGGTGAGAGATTCCCGATTCCTGGGGTGGCTTATATACGAGTCAACGCCATCCAGAGTATCGCCTTCACTAACGGTGCCGAGGCTGCAGCAGCTATGAAATGATTGCAGAAACAAGACAATGCTCAGGAATCCCGGATGACAATGCCAGCTATAAGGAACCATCGCCATGTATAAGTCCCGAGTTTATCTTCGCACTCTATTCGTCTTATTTGCTCTCGCATCGATCGCGCCGGTCAGCGCTCAGTCATTCACGCCTGACAAGGCAGGGCTCGAAGACGGCGTCGAAAACGCTACCGGCACCTGGTGGAAACGCATAATCGTTGACAAAATGGTCGACATCAAACTATCGCCGGAGTGCTGGCAAAAGATGACCGAACATGGTGGCAGAGGTATTGAATTTGCAACACGCAGTGCACGCGGATTGGGAGCATACATGATCAGCATGGGTTGGGGCGACCTGGGAAAGGCCGAATCTGCCGATGGTGGCACCAAAGCTGAAAATCGCGCTCGCGTCGAGCAGATGGTAGACGAGGCGAAATCCAAACTGCATTACACATTGATTGCCGACAGTATCAAGTGCACAGGAACAGAGTTTGCGTTGCTCTATCGCATGGCCGGCCTGCCGATCACCGACCTCGAAAACGGAATGTGGACCCCGCCAAATCGTTCCGTGTTTATTACATTTACTCTTAGTCCAGCGGCAAAGACGATATCCGTGAGCACGCCGGATAACGTTCACTACTCAATCGTCGCGCCGTCAGAAACTGAGCTGAACCAGTGGGACGATATCATCACCAAAGGCCTCATCCACGCGCGCCCCATGCACACGCAGACGAAGACGAAATAATTCACGCTTTCAGGCGGTGATTGACGCATGTAAATGCGGGTGAGCGCGCAGTTCTTGAAACCATATAGGACATTCTCGAGAGATGCAAAAAAAACGATATTTGCGTGGTAAACACTGCCTGTCGTACATTGCCGCATTTGGCTCGCTTCTTATATGCATGCAACCAGGCGCATTCGCGACAGAGGCGGGCATCAAGCCTATTCGTGGCGCGGCCAACCATCCTCAATCGCCTGCCGATCATGAGTTTCGCCTGTACATTCTCTATCCCGATTCTCTTTTCGCCGGCGCGGAAGATGCCAGCGAAATGAAGGAAGTAGAAAAGTCCGATCTGAGCAAGGCGTTATTCGTGGTCGATTGCAGTGACATCGTGAAATACGTTTGGCGTGACAAAAGTATTGTTCTGACGGAGCCTGCGACTAAAGGATTGGATCAGGCAAGGCACAATTTAATTAAGAGCCGGCTAGAATATTGCCAGCGCATGAGGGCGCCTCAAGAGAGTATTGCACACGCCAAGCATGATCTCGCTCGCACTCGCTACGACTGGCCGCAGTTCGCGTTGGAAAAGTACCGATTTGTCGTGACGGTGGGCAATCGAATAGTCTACGGCGGATTGTTCATCGAAACTACTTCCCAGTTGGTTGCTCCCTTCCCTGTGATGCGCGTTGCGATAGACAAGCGGTGCGCCAGGCTCAATGTTCTGCCAATGCACCTGCCGTTTATGGCAAAAGATCCCATAGACGGCGATAATAAGACAGCGGTCGCCAAACAAACAAAAAGTGAATCGCAAATGTGGGTGACGCCTCTCGACTCAGGACCACCGCCGGAAATGCTTGAGATGTTTCGTCAACAAGCCTCTTCGGCGGAAGCAAGAAAAATGAGGACTCTTATCACAGATCCGCAGATTCGCGCCAGTCTAGAAAAGGCAAATAGGCTTGTCCCGTGAGTCAAACGTCGAGATGATGTAACTGCTTTCAAAAGCAGCTGCCGACTTTAACGAAACTATTACCGCTGTCTGACTCTCCGGCAAACCAATATCCTTCGGAAAGTGTAAGATTTCAAGCAGGAGGACTATTGCACATGTTCGGATTGCTGCGAGGGTTCGGCCGATATTTGGGTGGTGGCTTCTGTGCAGCTGTAGTGCTGTATGTAATCGCCTCCTACTATTACCCGGGCGCTAGCCCATTTTACTTTCTAATTCAATTTCTAAGCAATATGCTGGAATCTGGACTGGCATTTATAGTATCGGTGGGTTTGTTCTGTGCGATCATGCCGCCCCTTTTGAAGCGCGCGAAAACCGGCAGGTTGTCCGCCAGAGTTGCATATACCAGTGCCGCAATCGTACCTGTCTTCATCGCGACAGCTTTATTTGCGAACATCGTGATGATGGAGTTTTGCTCCGACCATTTTACTGGTAATGAGATAATGAGCACGTTTTCCAGGCACCAGCACGAATGCGACAACAAGAAGATGTTTGAAGAAATTGGCGAAATATTCCCGCCTGACGGCTTTGCCGACTCGATAAACCCGAACCTGGAAGCTGCAGAAGCAACGCTTCTCATAGGGCCGGAGAACTCATATCTGCCGTACAACACCAGGTTCACCGGCCTAGCAGGAGAAGGGACAAGGCGGTACGTAGGGCTGATGTATTTTCTACCAGCGCTCGGTCTCTTGCAGCTGGCGGTCGATCGCCTCGATATCTGGTTTGCGCTAGTTTTCTCTCTCCCGCTGTTTGCCGTGTTTCTCGTGCATCGGCAGGTTAAGGGAAATGTCGTTCCGGTCGCATGATTATGCTCTGATCAACAATCCCAATAGAAATGGGAAAGATCGATTCGGCAGAGAACCTGTTAGTAAATTCGACCGAGGCTAAAATCGGATCGGACTAGTTACCGTCCCATGTCATTCTTAGACGGCGCATGATTATTCTTTGCAGAACTGGATCCATATCTGGGAACGATGAATTACCAGGAGCAAGAAACAAGTTCAATCCAGCAGCAACGCTGCGCGCTCCTTCTGGGGACAGACTGAGAGTATCGGCAGCGAGCGTAAATTTCGGGAGTGAGTCGGCTGTTGCAGAGCCCGGCGATTGAATGGTTTTTTTAAAGTCGGCCATTAATTTCAAAGGATCAATATTGGGTTGCTCGGCAGCTGTGTGTCCAACTGGTGTCTTAAGGTTAATATCTCCTGGTCTAATTACCATAGTAACTTCCTCCTGCGGGAGTTATGCAATCTTTTCGTGATCTACCGGTTCGATGCCTTGTTGAGACGTTGCGCGGACGGTATTCCGAAATGTACATAATGGCGGTTTGGTGGCTATGGCACCACATTATCGTCCCTGTGTGGTCGAATGGTGACCCACTTGTGACAGGAGCGTGACAGGATGAGAAATGGACGGCGAGCTCAGTCAGCATGGCACTCGTGAGGTAATTGCCGGCTCTGGAATCTATTTATTCCAGGGGCAGCACGAATATCTCAAACAGATTGCCGGGGCCGGCCAGGCGCCATAAATTTTTAGGGATACGGCTTGTAGTCACTGGGCAGGTTCATCGTGAAAGTTGGTGCTTTGTCGACCCATAATTTAAGCGTGGAGATTGTTTTCTGTTCGGGACCCACGGTTTCGGTCATTATCGTGTGGTCTGTCTTGTCTTCAATCCAAATCTGGGACGCCTGACCGTTTTTGTATGTTTTCTCATAGCCATGACACTGATGGTTGTCGATTACCTTAGTGCCCAGGTCTTTGGCATCTTGTTTGATGGGTTCTCCTTCCTGGTAGTCTGGCAAAGGAGACTTCATGTACCGGTTCTGTCCGTTCATATTCATGGCCGTAGTCAATGTGTGTTGGGGATAGTCCATAAGAACAAATGTCGTTTCGCCCTTGTCATTGGTGGTCTCAGTGCGCACATGTCCCTTGCCATCGCTCATGTAATGTATCTGCTGAGTCCCAGCACCGGCCATGGTCATTTCATACTTGCTTTCGTACGGTTTTGGATAATCTGCTGCCCATGCCGAACCGGCGGACGCTATAGCGGCTACAACCAGTGAAACTCCGACTTTTCTCATTGTTTGGTTCCTTGTGTGGTTATGGGCGTTTTTGTGCCTTTGATCATATCAAGGGCGAGCGATAAAACCAGTATCCGCATGGAGGCTATAATGCAACACGCTACCGCTCAGCCAACCAAGAAGCTCAATTGAAGAATCTCAATCGCAAGCCTGACAAAATACTCCGCCGCGCTTTAGTTTCTGTGGCCGTGTTGGTTTGCAGCGGCTTTAACGCTGTATCGGCGTTAGAATCGCCGAAAACCGACAACATGGATCAGCTTATACAGTCCTACGTGGATCATCACAAATTCATGGGCTCTGCCATCGTGGCAAGAGACGGCAAGATTCTTCTCGACAAGGGATACGGCTTCGCCAATCTCGAATGGGACATTCCAAATTCACCGCAGACAAAGTTTCGTCTCGGGTCAGTTTCCAAGCAATTTACGGCCGCCAGCATTCTTCTACTTGAAGAGCGGGGGAAGTTGAAAATTGACGACCGCGCAGACAAGTACCTGGGCGATCTACCGAAAGCCTGGAACAAAATCACAATCTTCAACCTCCTCACGCATACCGCCGGCATTCCGAATTTCACCAACTTTCCGGATTACAAAACGAACCACGCTTCAGCGGTCACTCCTGCTGAGCTCCTCAAGCGCTTTATCGATAAGCCACTGGAATTTTCACCGGGCGAAAAGTTCAAGTACAGCAACTCCGGATACATAGTGCTGGGAATGATTATCGAGAAAGTAAGTGGTCAGACCTACGGCACGTTTGTGCAAGACAATATCTTTGCGCCCCTCGCCATGCACGATTCAGGATACGACTCCAATACCGCTATCATCAAACATCGCGCCTCCGGATATTCATTCACTGGTGGCTCGCCAAACAATGCATCGTATATCGACATGACCGTTCCGTTTGCGGCAGGCGGTCTGTATTCAACGGTTGAGGACATGCTCAAATGGGAGAACGGCTTGTTCGAAGGCAAATTGCTCACTCAAGCCTCGTTGACCACAATGACAACACCATTCAAGGGAAAATATGCGTTGGGTGTTGGAG
>Ga0206829_10360_pt1 | contig 11036 bp, 10 predicted proteins | sample Alteio_BWOrgCont_75_FD_152862 | JGI IMG/M metagenome (GOLD analysis project Ga0206829, IMG submission 152862) | Enriched cells from forest soil in Barre Woods Harvard Forest LTER site, Petersham, Massachusetts, United States -... | ecosystem: Environmental > Terrestrial > Soil > Temperate forest >... | reverse complement strand
GGATTGAGAGGAGAACGGAGTTACCATCTACAAGAAGGAAGTTCCGGGAAGTGACGTGGTGTCGTTCAAGGGCGAAGGGGACATCCCAGCTCCCATTGAAAGAGTGGCTTCTGTTATTTTCGACACTACCCGAGCCACGGAGTGGGTTTCAGACTTGGCAGAATCGAAGATCGTAAAGTGGACCTCGAAGGACGAATATGTCGAGTATGACCGTATCAAGACACCTCCCGTCATCATGAAGGACCGCGAGTTCGTTTCACGGGTGAAGTTGACAGTAGATCCGAAACTGAAAGAAATGAGCTTTGCTTATGTGCCGACAGAGGTGCCCGAGACTCCTCTGCAAGGCAAGTATGTCCGTGGAAGTCTCCTCAATTCTGGATTTGTTCTGAGGGGGCTCCCGGGCGGCAAAGGAACTCATTTGGTGGGTGAAATGCACTGCGATCCCAAGGGGGGTGTGCCGAAATGGTTGGTGAACTGGTTTCAAAAAGGGTGGCCCTCAGATACCTTTAAGAATTTGAAAAAGCAGGTGGCAAAGGAAGATATCCGGCTGGACGATCATGTCATGGGCTTTTTTGCAGCGGGCGCGTCAAAATGACGGACTGCCTTTAGCAATGCCTCATCTCATGGAAACGCAGAGATTTGGACAGCCACGCCAACGTAAGGAGTATTCGCAACGGAAAGTTGCCCTTCGTAGCGAGGGAGGGCTTCGGAAGGATCTACGGCTTGAAGCTCGATCGTGTCCCCGTGGGTTGAATTTTGATAGAGAATGACGGAGACTTTTTTGGGAGGTTTCTTGGATCGCAGAGTATAGACCTGGACCCTTTTCTTCTCAGTGTCTAGTTTCACTTCAAATCGGTTCTCCTCATTCTCGACGATGGGTCCTCCATGAGGTCCGATAGCTTGCCTCTGAGTCATCAGAGGCTGGGGTTTTTCTGGCATCTTAGTTGCCCCAACAAATGCAGAGAATAAAGAAAGAGTGAGAAGCAATGGCACTTTTAACTTGAGATGCGAGTACTGGGCCAGTGCGGATCAATCTCCTGAAGGAGCCGCGGGTACAAAGGTATTTCTCCTCGGCGCCGGTGACTTACCATGACGCGAGGGGGTCGAAGGCGGCTTGGGCTGATGCGCCTGAGGGAGCGTCGGTGGTTTCCCAGGTTCGGGTTGTAGGGGGATAGCACTGCGCGGAGCAGGAGTCGACGGAGTGGGCCCAAGTGGAGGCAGGTTGAATTGTTCCAGCACTTTCAACGGACCTTCTAGTTTCTTATTGGTCTCCTGAACTAAAAGATTGGGTAGTTCGCAAGAGTCTGAATGACGGCCAGCCCGAGGCGAAGTGAGTTCAGGATACCCTTGCTTGTGTTCATAGCTTTCAAAGTATTTGAATAAGTCTGCTTTTTTAGCCCAATCTGCGGTGGCGATTCGCAGGCTTTCTTTAACCCCTTTTAGATTGGCTTCACTCGAGCACATCGTTTGATTGAATTGTTTAGCGAACTCTGTACTTTGATCTTCAATTGCCTTTGAGTTGGCCTGTTTGGCTTGAGACGAAATGATCGGATGACGATGCCACATCCTCAAAGGTAGAAGGTATTTGGGCTCGAGTGAATTCATGATCCCGATAAAATGCGGGCATTCAAGTCCCGTTTGTGCCTTTGCTTCATTGAAGAGGTAGAGAGTGGTATCCATTGCATCATCTTCGAGCTTCCCCTTTTTCTTTTTGTTCTCTTGCTCGAGAAAGGTATTGATCTGCCAGTCTTCAAGTTTAACGCCAGGATTCCGGGTTTGAAGAAGCACGTTTTGCAACCTTTTGCAGCATTCTGGCGGCTCTTTCTTAACGTACCCTGTGATGAGGGTGGAGCAGAGCCAGGCAGCTCTTCTGATTTTCTCAGGTACGAGGGGGGGATTGCTAAATCGAGGTGGAATAGAAGTATTGTACATATTCATCCCATTAAATTCATTCAGTCCTCCCTGGGTTGTTAAGTGATGTGTTGCACGGTCGAGCGCTAAATGGAGTTGATCAAAGCTCCCTTCGTAAGGTCCCTTGGCTTCCGAGGGATTGTCATACATTCTTAACTCAAAGCCTACCTTGGTGTCATCGGGTTGATATTTGTCCGTTCTGAGGACAGGGATAGCAGCCCTCCCAGCATGTTCTGAATTGCTGAGCTGCCCCTGGTTTAGGTTGCCTTCTATTTTCCTTGTAGCTAAAAGTTCAGCCTGGCTTACTGGGCCTAAAAAAGCAGAGTTCAAGTTGAGTGCCGGAATGAAGTCGGGGTCTCTCTTGTGTTGGTCATCTTCATCCTGAAGTCTCTTGAGAATAGCACGATCGTGCTCATAAATCACATACCCCTCGGAGCCATAGATCTGTGTCTTTTCATGATTGGGGCGATCGAAAACAATGTGTCCTTGAACGTCCCCTTCTCCAATATATTTCTTAAACTGGTTCAAAACGCCCCGAACAGAGTTGAGACTTTTGATCTCAAGTGGGTTACTCCCACCCGTGTTAAATTGGTTGAATTCTACTGTACCCGTTTTCTCTAAAAACAACTCGCTGGGCAGTTGTTTGTAGAACGCTGCCTCATCTTGCGAAGAACCGGAAGGAGGGACTTGTTTCTTCACATATCGAACCTTTGTATCAGTGCTTTGATTGGCCTTGACTAGTTCACGGTACGAGCCACGGTACTTTGGAAGAGTAACTAGAAACTCTCCAGGGTCAATCACCTGATATTTCCCTTTGTTTCCATCCTTTACCTCGACATCGTAGTAACGGAGAACCTGTGGGTATCGATCTGGATCCACTTCAATCTCAATTCCATAAGTGATTTTCTCGGGATCAACCAAACCGGGCTTAGATTTTGTTGTAGGCGGTTGGGCAGGACTGGTCTTTCCAGCGTACGATTCTCCCTCAAAGAGGACGGGTGTTAAGATAAACAACGGAAGAATTAAAATACGGGTTCTTATATTGGTATTTAAAATCATTCCGTCAGTGCCCTTTCCGAAGGAGAAATCCATAAATGATTTGTCACACTTCCTATTCATGGTATCATAATCCAATATAAATTATGAAACCCATATCAATCGTTTCTGTTGTGCTCTTGTGGTCCATTTCTTGTTTAGCCAAAGAATGCACAGACGAATACATTGATGCCCAGATGGCTCATTTTCAAGAGCAGCAGGTCACCCTTTCGTCAAAAAAAGGACCCTTGTCTGAGAAATGGTCCATGGCCTTTCCCATTGCTGTTTTCGGAACCCTTCGAAAGGATCATGGGGCACACGAAAAAATGGGGGCACATCAAGAGAACGATCCCGAAGGTGCAAGCCAGAGTACCACTCACCCTCCCCTCACCTATAACTACCATTGTAGTCGGAAGGGTTTCCTTGGGCATTTCTATGCAAAGGGCCTTGAATTGAAGCCTAGGAATAATTCTACTACTCCTTTTGAGATCTACTTCTATGAGCCCAATGACTGGGCCCAAGCGATTAGGGTTCTGGATCCTTACGAAAGCTTCGATCCCAATTCGTCGGAAAACCCGATGAGTGTGAAACCCGGCAAGTATGTCTATCTTCGGACGTTGAGCTGGATTTATCTATTTCCTGAAGGCTATGAGGATCATTGGACTGGTGTGGATCGACAGATTTGGGAAAGCGAAAGAGACTCCAAGATCCCAACTAAAGACTGGCGCAACTATAAGAAAATCCCCTGCTGGATTTATCTTCAACCCGCTGCAGGGGTGACGAGTAAAGCTCTTAGCATGAGCAAGAGTCCTTTGATTTGGCCGGGGTTCAACCGGTAGGATTCGTTGTGTCATAGGCTGACAGAATTCTTGACGGAATTCGGGTGGCGGTATCTACTGCCTGAATAGGGGGACCCGAACTCATGGTCAAACAAAGATTCATTCTTAGTTCGATTTTCGTTACGCTTTCCACTCTCATCTCCACACCCTCTCAAGCGGAGCTTCATCTCAGTGATCTTCCTGCTTCAGAGGGCAAAGGAAAAACGCACCGTATCTTAGAGGAGCCGGACCCGACCGACGTGTCAAAGTTAGGAGGCTTCAATGAACTTCTTCCGTACGTCATGGCCTCCCCTGACCAGGAAGATGCCGGGAGCTGTCTCTACATGGCCATTACCGGAATTGCAGAGTGGTGGTTAGCGCGCTTGAACCCTACCGCTTCTAGAGCCGCGGATGGTCCATTGGATCTGAGTGAACGCTACATCATGAACGTGGCAGGAATGGAAGAAGGAGATGCACCCTTAGCCAACTGGAGAACCGACTCCATCTATCTTTTTAACCAAAACCAGAATCAGTCTCTTCTGAATTCAACCTACCGTTTTACTAAGGGCTGGTTCTTGGGGGACTCCTATAGTGATCATCTCACTGCCGCAAAATCTACGACGCCGGGCGCTGAGTATGGGACTCTCTTCAACTGGATCGATCAAAGACCCGCTCAGCCCACGGGTGTTGTAAAGCTACCCAACTTCGAACGCGATGTGCTCTTTGCAGATGCCGAAGGCAATCAGTGGAACGTGGGCGTAGCCCCAAGCGATATTGTGCAAAAAGTCAAAGATACCCTGCGAAAGAAGAAGGCCCCCGTTTTGGTGGTTTACAATCAGAACAGCTATTGGCACGCGGTGTATGTGATCGGTTTCAACGATCAAATCGACAATGGGAATTGTGCTTACACCGAGCGGTTTCGGGTGAATATTCTAGAGAGGGCAAAGGATCTCTCAAAAAAGGCGGAAGAAGCCACCGACCCAAAAGTCAAGGACGCCTACGAGATCCGAGCCAAAAGAGCGTTTGAAGCAAAAGACAAGATTGAAAAGGCTTATGCGGCGCAAGGCGGTTGCTCGTCTAGTCATGGAGTGTTCTATATCCGAGATTCCATCTATCCGGATGAGTCGGGCCCTTATTATGATTATGACCCATCGCAGCCAGGAGCCAAGGCTCATTATGCCAAGAAGATTGTCTTTAAAGAGTACGATTGGCTTAAGCTTTTCGCCAACCATATCAGCGTAATCTATCCTAAACCTTGACGCAGGCCAAGATCTCCCGATATGAGTGAGAAAAACCGGGAGATCTTGTGAAAAAATTACTCAGCTTTGGATTTGTCTCAGCTTTGATTGGTTCTACGCTCGTTCCGTCGAGCAGCTACGCGGCCTTTGAGCCCATGCTAGACGAGAGCGCCATGAATCAGGCGATTGATCCCTGCGTGGACTTTTACACCTATTCCTGCGGGGGCTGGCTGGCCAAGACACAGATCCCCGCAGATTATCCTCTCTGGTCGCGCAGCTTCTTGACTATTCGAGATCAGAATGAGCAAATTCTAAAGGGCATTCTTGAAGACTATTCTCAAGATAATTTCTCTCATCCAAGTACTTACCAAAAGAAACTGGGGATGTTCTACGGCAGCTGCATGGACACCGATGCCCTAAAGTCAGCTACTCCAAAGTTCCTTAAAACGGCTTTTTCGGAAGTCGAGGCGATAGGAAAAACACGGACACTTTCTCAGATCGTTGGCAAATTTCATAAAGAAGGGATTGGGCTCTTTTTCAATATTGGCTCGACCCAGGACAAGAAAGATTCCTCTCGGATGATTGCGGTAGTAGACCAGGGGGGGCTAGGACTCCCTAATCGAGATTACTACCTGGAGAAGAATGAAAAGAAGGAAAAAATTCGATCTCAATATGTCGAGCACGTGGCTAAAATGCTGGAGTTAGGTGCTGTAGCCTCTCCAGCTGAAGCTAAAAAGCAGGCTCAAACGATTCTAGAGATAGAGACCGAACTAGCGAAGAATTCACTCTCGCCTGTCGATCGACGGGACCCCTACAAGACCTACCACCCTGTTGGGGGGCAAGGACTCAAAGAACTAGCCCCCTCTTTTGCTTGGGATGATTTGTTTTCACAGTTTGGCATTCATCAGACCAAAGATTTGAACGTCGCTGTGCCTGAGTTCATGTCAGGCCTGAATCAGCTCGTCACTCACCGTCCCTTGGAAGAAATCAAACTCTATGTCAAGTGGCACATTCTGCACGGAATGGCTGGGGCCATGGATTTACGTTTCGTGGACGAGAACTTTCGTTTCTACGGGCTCACGTTAAGCGGCCAAAAAAAGCAGAAACCTCGCTGGAAGACTTGCGTGGCCAGCACCGATAGCCTCCTGGGAGAGGCTTTGGGGGAGGCTTTTGTTAAGAAAGCTTTTGGAGAAGAGGGCAAAAAACAGACCTTACATATTCTTCAAGCTTTGCAAGCGTCCTTCGAAAAAACCCTCAGTTCTTTGGACTGGATGGACAAAAAGACACAAGAAGCAGCCTTAGTGAAGCTCAAGACCATTCAAAACAAAATGGGTTACCCGGACAAGTGGAAAGACATTTCCAAAATGGATATCAAGAAGACGAACTACCTCGAAAACACCCTGAGCGCTGGCCGGTTTTGGGTCGAAGATGACTTTAAGAAAGTGGGCAAGCCCACAGACCGAACGGAATGGTATATGACCCCTCCCACGGTAAATGCCTACTATTCCGCAGAAGGCAACGAGATCGTATTTCCTGCCGGAATTTTGCAGCCTCCCTTCTTTGAGCGAAATGCGGGCCTAGCGGCGAACTACGGAGCCATCGGCGTGGTCATTGGCCACGAGCTGACCCACGGCTTTGACGATGAAGGTCGCAAGTTTGATTCTAAGGGGAATCTCAATGAATGGTGGACTCCTAAAGTTGCCGAGACTTTTACTCACCGTGCCGAATGCTTGGTGAATCAGTTTGACAAATACAAAGTGGCTGAAGGCGTCTCCATCAATGGAAAGCTCACCCTGGGTGAGAATATTGCAGATTTGGGAGGGCTCAAACTCGCCTACCAAGCCTTTCAGGCGTCTAGAAAAGACGGGGAATCAAAACACCCCTCACTTTCTCCAGAACAGCAGTTCTTTGTCTCTTTTGGTCAGGCCTGGTGTACTCAAATCACGCCAGAACTTGAGAAGTTGAGAGCTGCGACGGACCCTCACTCTCCCCCTCAGTACCGAGTGAATGGCTCAGTGCAGAACCTTCCAGAGTTTGCTAAAGCCTTTGGATGCGCAAAATCAAAGCCGCTGAATCCTAGCCGGACCTGTAGTATCTGGTAAAAAAGTCCTTTCTTTGAGAGCGGTTTCTTTATAGTCATAGGGGATGCGATATTCCCCTATGATTTTTCTCTTAATGCCCGCGCTAGCTTTTGCCTCCATTGCTGGAAACCAAACCATTAGACATTTCCCAGAGGCAAAACGACTCGCAGCAGAAATTTTCAAAGAAAATCCCTATACGATCTACTGCCACTGTCTCTATCGCGGGCACGATATCGATCTCGGCAGCTGTGGCTACAAGATCCACAAGAATGCAAAGCGCGCGGCCAGATTAGAGTGGGAACACGTGGTCCCGGCCGAAGCGTTCGGGCAAAGCTTTAAAGATTGGCGTGAAGGGGCTCCTCAGTGTCAGCGGCACGGGAAAAAATATAAAGGCCGAAAGTGCGCCAAGAACAATCCTGAATTTGCTCGCATGGAGGCGGACCTTTACAATCTTTGGCCTGAAGTAGGCGAACTCAACGGACTAAGAAATAATTATTCCATGGCGGAACTCGGTGCTGAAAAGTCTGGCAAAGGTGACTTTGGCGGTTGCAAGGCCAAGATCGAGGATCGTAAGTTTGAGCCCATGCCGGAAGCGAAGGGGCGTGTGGCTCGCGTCTATATGTACATGAATCAGGCCTATCCTGGTCGCGGAATTATCTCTGACAAAAATCGGAAGCTCTTTGAAGCTTGGGATAAGTTACATCCAGTGGATGCCTGGGAGTGTAAGAGAGCGGAGAAGATCGAAAAAATTCAAGGAAACCCAAATCCGGTTGTGAAGAGTCGCTGTCAGCAAGTTCAGCAGGCGCCCAATCCACTCGGCAAAACTTAGTTAAGCAGAGGGAGCCCCCTCCCCGACCTTCTATCACCCCTCCCTTCAAGCCCGGGTTAATTTAGCCAACTTTTTAGCGCAACTTCAACACTGTAAAACCGCATCCGATCCATGAGTTCAGCTTTCCGGTAAGGCAGCTGCAGGGGGGTGATCTCAATTTCACCGCCAAAGCTCCTTCCAATTGAGGTCCGTCCATCCTCTGTGATTGCGCCCAGAACAAATGTCGCAGTATGAGGTTCAGCCGCGGCGAGAGTATCTCGCACCCACGTTTCAGGATTGCTACCCGAGGCCGATTTTGTGATCAAAGTGAAGATGTTTGCTAAGGGAGTAAATTCTCTTTTTCGAAGCAACGTGGAGAGGCGTGCCGAAAGAAGGCCTCCGGATCCTGCGTCGATGACTTGAATCGCACTTGCCTTTGTTAGGGCCCACCTATTCAGAAACAAAGCTCCCACGTCCTCACCCTGTCTAGTAAACAACCAGGGTTGAAGCGCTTGATCGAGTTTCTGTATCCAAGCCTCTTTCAGTTTGAGATCCTGCTCGGGACACCAGACCTTGATTTCTACAAAGGGGCGGTGAGCGCGGTAGCCGATGAGAAGATTGCTACCTTGTAGAGCAGCCTCCGTAATCTCGCCGAGCTCAGCCTCGCTCTTTCCTATACACTGCCAGGTCAGCAGCTTGACCGGACGATAGTTGGGTATGAGTTTCTTTAGGGACTCTTCCACGCCCTGTTTCCAGACGGCTTCGACTTCATGGGGAGGCCCAGGAAAAATCCATATTCTTTTCTGATTTTCTTTTAAGGCGCAAGTGAATCCCGCAGCCGTTCCCTGTGGATTTGGAATAAGGGTGGCTCCCACAGGAAAGAAACACTGTTGCTTATTAGATAAGGCAACCGGAATCGCAAGGGCTGTCAGTCGAGAGACGATTTTCTCCCAAGTGGGCTCATCAAACTTCAGAGGCTGTCCCAACCATTCTGCAATGACTTCTCGAGTGAAGTCATCGGTGGTGGGTCCAAGCCCCCCTGTCACAAAAATAAACTGACTCATCTTAGCGCAATGATCTAATACTTGCAGAATTATTTCACGATCATCCGCGACGGTGATATGTAGTGCGGTAGAAATCCCCAAGGCGTCCAATTTCTCTGAAAGCCAGGCCGCATTTCGATTCGTAATTTGTCCGGTAGTGAGTTCTGTGCCAATTGCGAGGATTGAGGCAGTTCCTGTAGGTGCTTTCATGGGCTCAGACTATAGCATGGAAGGCGCTTTAGGAAATGGTGATTATCTGGACATCTATATTCGTCGTCCGCTTCAAATTCCTTAAATCAAATCAAGGTCTTAGTATTTCACTCTAAAGACAAAGCCTGATTCGTACGATAGGAAATAGGTAGAGTACCAAGCTCTACGAAACTAGGGGGATTGAATGGCCATTTTTCTAATTGGTTGCGCCGGGATTCTAGGAACGACAGCTATGGTGGCAATCATGTCACTGATCCATCATATGAAATGGGCAAACGCGGATATGGTACGCGCGATTGGGAGTGTCTATACAAAATCTCGTGACCTCTCACTTTTCTATGGATTGATGACTCATTATTCCTTCGGAATTTTTTTCGCTTTTGCCTATTCTGCGCTCTTCTCAGTCGCCCCTGTCATTTCCTCGGGGAGCATCATCATTATTGGTACCCTGACCGGTTTAGTTCATGGTCTGATGGTGGGACTCCTACTGTCGGTGGTGGTTGCGGAACACCACCCCGATGCCAAGTTTCGACGGGTGGGCATTGACGTGGCTCTTGCTCACGTAGTAGGGCACATAGCCTATGGTGCCGCACTCAGCGTTTTCATCGCAATGAATTGGAATCACATTGCAAGTTTTCTGGAAAGCATCACCGTCGGAAAGATGCTCGGTGAGCTGGTAGGCTTTTCTGTGATCTGGGTTCCTCTCTTCGGAATTCCTCTCTTCTTTGGAAGCTGGGTGGTTTATTCCTTCACGAAATCTCACGATGTGCGAAAGCCTGCAGCACAAATTAAGATGAAGAAACCTCGAGAAACTAAATCTAAACACGAAAAACACGAGAAGAAAAGAGCAGCGTAGCTCTACTTAATTACTGTGAAAATTCACAACATCCTCCCACAGTTCTTAGCCTGTCTCAAGAAATGGGAACAAAAACCCACTCAAGCTGAATTTCTGAAAGAGTACTTTCAGCCTAATGAAGAACTATTGGCTGTCATCTTTGATGGCGGCTCAGAAGAATTCTATAGCGTCTTGGAAGAGCTAGACTGGAAGACCTACCGAACTGCGGCCATTCTTCTAGACCCTAAAAAAGAAGAACAAAGAGTTCTAAAATACATCCAAAAAGTCGAGAAACTTTTTGGTTTTCCTCTGGAGGGCTCCGTACTTTTATTTGGCGCGTTCGCTTGCATGGACGGCTACGCACGTTTTGATCGAGGAACACACTGTGTTTACCTCGGGGTAGATGAGAGCCACCATCGCGATGGTTATCTGGACATTCTCATTGCCCATGAATTGACCCACGTTGCTAGAGAATCCAGGGGATTTGTTTGGGAGAGTTTTGGTTTGGATCCAAAGATGACCCACGATCAGTTTACCGACACCTTGCCGGTGATTGAGCATCTCTTCGGAGAAGGTTTTAGCTGTGCTGTTTCAGAACTTTTAGTACCTGATCAAGATCCGTGGCTCTATGCCTATCAGAGCAAAGAATCCCTAGCGCAGGTTCTCTCGCAGGCAGCAGGCGTTGAAAAGCAAATCAAAAAGGAATTGGCAAAAAGAGATGGAGACTACGGCCGCCTCTACGACCCACGCCTCTACGGGAAAAACCTCCCAAGCCTCAGCCATTATGTTTGGGCTTGGCAATGGGCAAAGCAACTGCTTGAAGAAAAGGCTCACTCAGACCCCAAGAAATTGATTTCAATCTCTAGCCGTGAAATGATCCAAGATGCGATGCAATTTAAACTCAAGAAAATAACATAGCTCTACGTCAATCTTTTATTTGCCGTGCGGTATAAATTCCAATATTATTTTGGCTATCTATATGACCCAAAATCTTCCATTTGCCCAGCTTTTATGCGTAGCCATCCTGGTCTCTTTTACGGCTCAACCCTCCTACGGA
>Ga0206829_10417_pt1 | contig 11041 bp, 9 predicted proteins | sample Alteio_BWOrgCont_75_FD_152862 | JGI IMG/M metagenome (GOLD analysis project Ga0206829, IMG submission 152862) | Enriched cells from forest soil in Barre Woods Harvard Forest LTER site, Petersham, Massachusetts, United States -... | ecosystem: Environmental > Terrestrial > Soil > Temperate forest >... | reverse complement strand
TTATATACTTTCAACTACCTAAATACAATGGCATAATAGTCTCTTCTTCAACCTTGCCATTTTTGAGCCCAACCCGATATCCACGCTTATCAGGAACCGAAGAAACGACACGATGAAGGTCTCGATTCACGAAATGAAATCCAACGCCATCATCTGCAGCGAGTCCAGCACCGATTTCGCCATTCTGCAGTAATTTGTGATACTCTGGCCGACGTTCGGACTCACCGTCGTAATGGGGACAGTTACTTCCGTTTAGAAAGCCGAGGCAATTCAGCGAAGATAATCGACCTGGAATGGAATCAGTCACACCTTGCTCAAACCAGCAGATCGACCCAGCGCTGATGCCGCATAAGACAATTCCTTTTTCCCACGCTTCTCTTAAAATTTGATCGAGTCCCCAATCCTTCCAAAGAACTAAAAGATTACGAGTATTCCCGCCCCCGACATAAACGATGTCTTGAGCGAGTACCAACGATCTCAGGTCCGAAGTCGTGCCACGGAACAGGCTCAAGTGACTAGGAACGCACTCTTGCTCATTAAAGAACTTATAGAAGCGCTTCACGTAATCCTGATCATCACCACTTGCCGTAGGTATGAAGCAAATCTTTGGTTTAGCATTTGCTGCCAGTCCCAGAATGTACTTATCCAAAAGAGGGTTGTGGGGCTCCATAGAAAAGCCACCGCCGCCCAATGCCACTATATTCCTTTTCACCACGCTCATAACCTCCTCCTTTTTACACCAATACCTCTAACTTTTCTTCGGTAAAATCGTCTTTTTTTTCGGTCTAAGCGTCACAATTCCTCCGTTGAACACCCCTCACTTTGCTCCAATAAATTATCTATAGGCGCTGTACAGTAAGTGCCTGCGCCTTTTGTCCATTTATCAACCCACCAGTTTGCCCACCGACTCAACAATTTCCCACGAAAATATGCTCCGGAGACTGTATCGCAACGCACAGTCTGCGGTTTAGCTCGTGCTGCAGCTTGTCGGTAGTGTTTTCGATATTGCTCTGCAGAATCACTATCTATCAGTTGAGTGTCCTTTGTCATTCGGACTGCCCAACTCACTAATTCGGGATTGAGGTGATGAACTTCTGTTCCCGTTAACCAGCCTGTATCGCACCACGGACTTCCGCATCCCAGATGGAATTGACCAAATTCCCAATCCTTTGGCGCTTCCCTGGGATCTATATGATGGCTCATGTCCAAGTCAACAACCCATTCAGCCCAGGTAGCACTTCCAAGTGTGGTTAAATTCGGATTGCCACCAGCTATTCCGGCCATCATAACGTAGGTATTTTTCAAGTTCACCTTTGGATGAAGACCAAGCGCTAATACGGACAGCGCCGCATTGGCGGTCCCCATACCTGTTATAAGCAAACACTCTTCTCCTTTATTATTGCAGTATAAAGGGGAAGAGGCTCCCCAGGTGTCCCGCTATACGGATCTCCAATTTCAAACGAAGAAAGTATAAGAATTTTAGGATTCAATTTTTGATAAATAACTTCAGTTTTTGACTTTTGAAGCTCGCTCCACATTCCCGTTATTTCAAGAGCATGTGTAAACGTAGGTAGAATAGAAAGCCAAAGGATAAAAAACATTATATTACTTTTTGACATTTTTCTTGCCAACAAAGTTATATATTTATCCTGTAGCACAAAGGAAATTCGTCGATGTCTCCCATTCATGAGCTGTATTACGAGGAAGTGGGTAACCCCAAAGGAAAGCCTGCGGTCTATCTTCATGGGGGTCCAGGATCGGGACTGAGCCCAACGCATCGTCGGTTTCACGACCCAGAGAAATATCGGTTGATTTTGTTTGACCAGAGAGGGTCCTGAAAAAGCACACCCGCTGCATCTTTGGAGGAAAACATAATGTGCAAAGGAGACTCTCCTCTCACGATCCTAAAAAAGAGCGCGCTACATCAGATTAATACGTAAATTGATTGAGCCAAGGAAAATTAGATTCCCTACTATTGGACACTTTCCTAAATGATTGAGCCAATGGCTCTATGAAAATGGGTGATCATACCTTCCATTAAACCAAATTCTAGACTGAATTTTCTACCAGATTTCAAATTAGATTGAATAGACTCTCCAATGGAATAGTCTTCTTGGAGTCCTTTCTTAAGATGCTCGCGTTCCATTTGAAATTTCTCCGGATACTGAAGGCTTCTAAGATTGGCAATAGTTATTGTCCTAGAGAGCGTGCGATCCACCTCAATCGGTACAAGTTGAACAAAGCTAAACTGATACGGCTCAACAGCGATGATCACGTTCGGAAAAATGTGGTAAACGAAGCTGACTCCGCTAATCATTTGCTCAACGGGGGCTGATTTTTCTATAAGAGGGAGAATTTTTCGAAGCGGATAGGCCGAACGACTATGTAGCCCGATAGGATCGTGAAGAAAGGTATAAGGAATTACTGCAGGTCCGAAAGTTTTGCGATGGCCGACTGGAATATGATAACCCTCGAGAAACCCTTCGATCAGAATTTTCCAATTTGCTTTGACCTCCTTCTCTTCCGTTTCAAGACATTTTAAGTCCTGTAGCTTGAATTGAGCAATATCTAGGGCAAGCTCGCCCAGATGTCCGCGAATTTCGTCGGAAAACCCACTGAGAGAACTAGCTTGAGGCTGATATTTCATCCAGATGAGGCCATTGATCTCGGCGACTGAATATTTCAAGAGATTAATCTGTCCAGAATTCAAGTGTTCAAAGCATTCGCGGTGAGGTGCACCAACAAGCTGTCCTTTCAAATCGTAGGTCCACCCGTGGTAGGGACAGCTGATACTCTGAAAGTGCCCCGTTGTCTCAGTCACGAGCTTGCTGCCTCGGTGACGGCACTGATTGGCAAATACTTCTAGCGCTCCTTCGCGATTTCGAAGAATAATCAGGGGCAGCCCAAAATCACAGCGGGTGATATAGTCTCCAGGCTTTTCTAACTGCGCCGAATGCCCCACGGGAAGCGGCATTTTTTGAAAGATCTTTTCGAGTTCGCTATCCAAAAACTGCTGAGATTGATAGAACTCCGAAGACTGGGTCGAAGAAGTCGATGCTAAATCCGTCGATGATTCTCTTAAGTGTTTTTTCATTCTTCCTAGAATGATCTCTGAATCCATAATCGAAGGAATTACCATTTCGGCTTTGATATGTATAGCTTTTAATCGATGCGGGCATTCGTATATCTGCCACGAATCAGGAAGTACTCCTCTTTAACGTGAACTTCCTTTATTCAATTACGACTCCCAGCCCAGCTAAGAGACCCTGCGCCTCAGGCATCGAAAACCGTGCTCCCCTGATTTTATTTCCAACTGGATCAATCACGTAATTCCGGGCACCCCTAAAATCCGCTTTCGTAAGATTTGTTCCGTTGAATCTTGCACTAGTAAGGTCACATTCTGCAAAATTAGATTCGGCCAATTCCGCCTGTGAAAAATCAGCTTCTCTTAAAGAGCTTTTAAAAAAGCGGGTCTTCTTCAGTTTAAGACCGATAAAATTACAATAGTAGAGATTGCACTCGTCAAAAGCAGGACTGACAAAGTCATCCAATTGTACCCACTCTATTCCAACTAGTTTGCAACTTGAAAAAACTGTTTCTCGCATTTCCGACAAACTCATTTCAAATCTTTAGCTCCTATAAATAGCCTGGAACGATCGTTCAAATAATTGGAATCCTATCAAAAACACTCGTGAGGGCTATCATATCCAGCACGTGGTTGAAAGAGAAGCTTTGCTTGCAATCCCTGCAGGAGAATTAGTATAAATACACACTACAATTAGAAATATAAAAATCAGAGCGACCCAATAGCCATTGCGATTGTACCATTCGGCCGGAAATCGGATCGGACAAATTCTACCACTTGCCTTCGATCTTCGCCCCCTGCCAGAAAGAAAAATCTGTCGGCAATAAATAACAAGGTCTTCAATGATACGAGCACAGCGGTAGTATGTTATCGCGTTGCGATCGATTGCAGTTTGCCCGTATCCTCCGAAGAACATTTCGGCCTCCTGGGCGGATGTGTAACCACCATCGGAAAAGCCGCCACCGATGAACATGAGGTCGCGTTCTTTAGGGGCGAAAACAAGAGTGTCCCAATCGACGATGTGCAAATCTCCGGTGCGGTCGTCGACAATAAGTTCCAACAATGGATGTCAGCGTGGCAGAGGACGAATTCCTGGGCTTTATGCCGCAAGGGTTGAACAGATTCTTCAACCTTCTCGATAAGTATAAGAATCTCGTTCCTCTTGCTGGTCAAGAACGCTGCTAGCTCGGAGGCAACGGGTTCAACGAACTTCTCTCGTTGGATACGTGCAGCGAATGTCCGAAGCTCCTCATGCCACCCAGTGGAAAAGTTCTCGCGAGGTATTCCCTTAGCAGCTTGAATGGATAACGTGAACTACCTGTTACCCACTGTCATGCGATTGCGATAACTCAGTGATCCGAGTTAGAACCTGATCTCTGCGCTGATTCCTATTTCCACAGACTTCAAGGACCTCAACGTCCAAGGTAAAGCGATCATCCAAAAGGATATCTCGGAGCTTTTCATCCACATCCAGGCGTAAGTCTCGATCTGCTGACTTTGGGACAAATATAGAATCTGTCACTTCAACGGGCACAAATATCACTAAGTCCAGAGTGTCCACCGCCTTTTGAACTCTGGGAAGCCACTCTTCCAAGTCAAATGATTCTGCATCAGGAAGGGAAAGTGCATAGCCTAGGAAATCAATTGGAGATCGATCAAAGATAATATGAGTTTTTCCGCCATTCAAAAGCTCAAGTGACCGAATGAGCTGCTGCTCAAAGTCCTCAAGTGAAGGAGAACCCATGAACTCGTAGCCCTCTTCTTCCATAAGATGATACGGTTCTTCCACAGACAGGTATTTTGGAAGAACCTCTACCAAATCCTCGATCAACGTTGACTTACCTGTATAGTGGGACCCTGATATAGCGATACGCATTCACCAGACCTCTGTTATCAATGCACTTTCTTTAATGTAGCTCATACTGTCTCCTAACCCGTGGCCATACTGGCTGGCAAATCACCAGGTCTGAACCATTGATTCTCATGTCCCGCCTCCTATTAGCGCCCGAATCCCAAGCGGCTGCGCGAAACGTAGGAGGTATCCATCAGGATCTTGTACCAGAAATTCCATCTGACCGACGCTTTCATCGCCTTTTCTGTACCAACTTTCCCAAGGACTTTTCATCACCGGAACTCCTTTGCTCTCCAAAGCCTTCACAAGGGGCTCAACTTCGGATACCAGAATTTGAAAATTGATTCCTCGTCCCAAAGGAGGCTCGAGGGGCCCGGTTTCCCAATTCCCATTCCGTTCTGAAAGCATCAGCTGGCTTCCTTGGAGCGACAAAAAGGCAAACTTGGACTCACTTCGAGAATACTCGACTTTAAAGCCAAGCACACCGATGTAGAATTTAAGGCTTTTTGTCAGGTCGAAGACCGTCAATTCTGGAACAAGATAATTAAATTGCATTGCCGATCTCCTCATTATGTAAACTGGGTGGCTGATTCTAGCAGATTTACCAGGAGTTCTCTCCATCGGGCAACCCTAATGATGGGGATTGAGCCGGCGTAGGAATGGGCTGTCCCCTTGTAGAAAACAGCCCATTGCATTGAAAATCAGTTAATTTTCACTTTAGGATCTAGCGATCTGTAGTTGCAACAGCGCATCCCAAATTCTGATTACAATTTGCACCATTTGCAAGGCACTCATGATTCACTTCTTCTTGGGTAGAGACCGCATTTCTAGAAACGTCAGCGTTCGCAAACCAGTTCCCAGCGGAGTCCGACGAGAAACAAACGACAGAAGCATTTGACAAGTCTATCGTTGTATCGGCCCGATGACCGGAAAGCTGCGTGTGATCGAGTGAAGAACTGGAGGAGCCAGGTACTGTCTCATTGCTATAATAGTAAGTAGGATAGCTATTACTGGGGTAATAGTAAGATGAATTGTCGTAACCATAGCCGTTGCCGTAGCTACCACCATATCCGTTGCCATAACCACCGCCATAGCCATTGCCATAACCACCATAGTTGTTGCCATAGCCACTACCATAGCCGCTATTGTAGCCCCCGTAACCACCCCTACCACCTTCATTATAAGCGTCTGATCTTAAACCATCACTATTGGATGAAGTTGATCGATTTACAAACTCACTTGCCGGAATGAGATTTTTGGGTTGATTGTCCTCATTTAGAATTCCTAAATTCTGGGCAAAGGCCGATTGAGCCATCAAGGCAGATACAGCAAAACTGGATATTATAATAGTTCTCATTGTCATTCGCTCCCTTTCCTGGTTCGAGCATTCACGATATATTTGATCTACTAACAAGTTCAGTGCCAGGGTACGAGATTGGCGGGCTCTCTAGCAGCTACTCGATCTTCATTTCCACCGATACAAATGCCTTGTCCTTGATATAATGCCCGTCATCGACGGCACGCTTTTCTACCTTCGTAATGAATTGACAACGTCCGGTTGGTTTTACCGACGATTGAATAAAGAAGTTGCCAGAATCAAATTTTCCACAAATCACACGGGGTTTCCCCGCAGTTTTCGATTGGTAGGTTACGGTGTTTGCAGATGGGTTAAAAGCAAGCCCTGGAACGTTTGCTGAAATTTTATAAATTTCACGGTCAAGGTCCGCATCGTAGTAGTCGCCTACAATCTCAACTTCAATCCAAGCTCGCCCTAGTTCTTTGTTTTGGTCATTTGGGACAAACTTACCGGAAACCGAATACGGACTTCCTCCCGTGGGAGATACCTGATCAAGAACTTTAACCACTTCTTCTGCGTGAACAGCACTACCAAAAAAGAAAATAACGATTAGAATTTTCATTTTTTTATCCTGCTTCCATTAAAAACCGCTTTATTGATCTTTGCTATCCAGTAGCTTGTGTGGGTATCAATCACTTCTGCTTTGACCGCTGCTAAGGTGCGAAGTGCTTCACGAAGATCGATAAGTGCACCATGCAAACTCATATAGCGCTCCTTTGCCACTTTGAATCCTTCGGTGGCCACATTGGCTTCGTCCTGAAGATGGAACAAATGAGACTTTGAAGACTCAATAAGTTGGTCATAACGAGCGTTTGTTTGGGCAATTTGATAGTTAGCGTTATCTAACAGTAGGTGCTGCTTCTCCGATTCTGCTTCGGCAGCGCTGACACTATTCACTGTTTTAAAACCGTCAAAAACGGGCAAACTGAGCGCGAACCCGAAAGCGTAGTTTTGAGGATCAACAATATGACTACTCTCCATGACGCCTACGGCGACAAATGCCTTGAGTTTTGGCATAAAGTCCGCTCGCGCCTTTCCATAAAGTGCCTCAGCGATTTGAATTCTTTCCAAGTTCTGTTGAATGAGTGGATTTTCCTGAACCTTCGAAAAAACTCTAAGCAAGTCGTCTCCAAGAGAGTCCACTTCGGGACACTCCAAATGCTCAAAAGACAGACCCGTTAATATCTGAAGTCTTCTTTTAACAAGGCTTACACGTTCCTTAAAATCTGATTCAATGGTGAAAGACTGTTCAAATTGAGATCGAGAGAGATACTTATCGACTACCGACCTCTGTCCCGTGGAGACAAAGTGCTGCACTTCACGGTCAACGAGTTGGGCTTCTGCCAAAATAGAAGCCCAGCTTTTCATTTGACTCTGATATCGGATACATTCGAAGTAGAGATTCACTGTCGTTTGATCAATATCGCCCCGCTCAAGCTCAGTGGCAACTTTTGCCTCGAGTGCCTGATGTTGTGCAGCGCTCACCGAGGACGATGTTCGCCCGAAATCCCAAACAGTTCCTGAAGCAAGAAGGCCCGTCGAGGCTCCAGAACGATAAGGAGATCCAACAATTCCGTTGACCCCCATAGTACCTCCTGATCCAGGGTAGCCAAATGTATCCGCAGCGTCGAACTCCAGGCTTGGAAGGTAATCACCCTTCTTTATTGAAACCTGTTTGTCCGCAATTCGCTCCTCAACCTGCGCGGCTGTTAATCCCGAATTCATTTTTTCGGCAGAACGAATGATTGTCGCTAGGTCCAAAGAACCTAAAGGGGCAGCCCCTACAGAGTCGGAAATGAGACAAACCAAAAATAAAATCAAACCAAGAAATGGACCTTTTGTTGCGAGATTTACATTAGAATGCTCGAGGGGATGTTCTACGACTGCCCGATGGGTGAGATGAGTGATCGGAATATTCTTTGACAATAACTTAAAAATAAGTGGAACCACGAAGAGAGTCAGTGTCGTAGAAAATAATTGACCACCGATCACTGCTCGTCCCAACGGAATATTTGATTCAGAACCATGTCCAATTCCGATTGCCATGGGAACAAGGCCCAACATAGAGGCAAGTGAAGTCATCATAATGGGACGTAATCGAGCCTTTGCACCAGAAATAATTGCGATATCTACTTCTCTCGTATTTCCAGAATATTCTCTAAGATTGTGCAAAATAAACTCGATCAACAACACTCCGTTAGCAACTGCAATTCCGATCATGAAAATAGCTCCAATTGCCGCTTGAATGCTGAAATAAGTATGTGTGACCGCAAGCATCACAATAATACCAACCAATCCCATTGGGACAGTCACCATAATAATCGCTGGCCAGAGGAAAGATCGAAACTGCATGACCAAAATGAGGTACACTAAAACTGAGGCGAGAATAAATCCGCCGCTCAAAGATCCTATTGAGTTTTTCATTTCGGCGATTTCTCCTCGAATCGTAGCAGAGTATCCCGGCTGAAACCGTGTGCCATCAATGAGCGACTGAATTTCTTTCGAGACAGTCCCTATGTCTCGGCCTTCTGCATCTGCAAAAATATCAATTACACTTTTAAGATTGACATGGTTGATTTCCGAAGGTCCCTTAGACTCGGATATTTTTGCGATGTAGCGCAATGGAACAATTCGATCCTGACGCTTTCCGGTTATGGGTAAGTTGGCAATATCTTCCAGGCTCGAGATTAGATTTTCCGGCACTTGTACCCCCAGAAAGTAATCAATACCAGAGCTTGGATCGATCCAGATCGTTGGATTAAAAGTTGAGCTACCACTGACGGAGCTCACCACATTTTTGACAACTTCATCTGGTGTAAGGCCTAACTCTCCTGCCATTTTTCGATCGAAGTGTAGATTGATTTGAGGAGTATCCATCCGCTGTTGAATTCTAACGTCCACTGCACCTGGGATACTTTTAATCCGTTGAACCATTTTTTCTGCATATTCATGCGATTTTTCGATTTCCGGTCCTTCAATTTGTATATCAATGGGAGATCGAAGACCTCCATTCAGGGCTGACGTAAGAAGGCCGCCGAGTTCCACCCCGATTTCAGCTTCGGGGAAGTTCGATTTAAACCGTTCACGAATCATTTTTGCGTAGTATTGTGACGAATGCGTTCTATCTGAAGTGAGTTCGATATTAAAAAATACGTCTTGAGTCCCCGTATTTGGAGTAAAAGCAGCAGGGAAATTGTAGATCAGCCCAGCATTCGAAATGATCATCGATAGATCATGCTTTGGAATCCACTCGCGAAGTTTAGTCTCTACCTTTTCAGAGAATAAAGATGTTTCTTCAATCCGAGTTCCCGAAGGAAGTCTGGCGTCCACAATAAAACTACCAGCATCAGCTCGAGGAAACAATTCAGTACCAATTTGAAAAACCAAGGTGCTAAGCGCTATTAAAAAGACTACTGTTGCGAAAAGAATCTTATGCAGATGAGAGATTGCCTTCGCTAAAATGAACCCATAGTAATTTGAAATCCAATCTATTGCTTTCTCAATACGATAAAGAAGGCCTCTTTTTTGACCCTGTTTTGATTTCGCTTTTAGGAAATTGGCGCAAAAAAGAGGAATAACCAAAGACGCCACTAAAAATGAGCCAATCAAAGCGAAAGCTACAGAAAGTGCCAGCGCGCTAAATAATGTTTTTACAACTCCACTTAGGAATGCCACGGGGAAAAAGACAACTAGAGTTGCAAGCGTCGAAGACAATACTGGCATCATGACTTCAGACGCACCTTCAACCGCAGCAATACGGGGTGAATATCCTTGGGCTAATTTTTGGATGATGTTCTCCAAAACAACGATCGAGTTGTCCACTAAAACGCCGATAGCAAGCGCAAGTCCACCTAGTGTCATTGCGTTGAGTGTTTGTCCGACCGCTTTCAATCCTAAGAAAGCACATAGAAGCGACAATGGTAAAGATAGGAGAATTCCTCCAGTGGCCCGAGGATTGCCCAAAAATAAGAGCACCATCAACGCCGCCAGTCCTCCACCTATCATGGCTTCTTCGGAAATACTTTTGATAGCATGCCGAATAAATTGGGATTGATCCGCTACTACAGTGAGCTTCACTCCCTTTAGTTTTATTTCAAGCTTCTTCATTGATTCACGAATGCTATCGACGATCTGAAGAGAGTTTGCGCCAGGCTGCCGATAGACTGGGACGTAGACTTCTCTCTTGCCATCTATACGAACCACATTGGTTTGAATTGCGTGCGCGTCTTCAGCATGACCCACTTGATTGAGATAGACCGAAACACCATTGTCAGAGCGAATGGGAAAATGATTCATCTCATCCACTCGATCCACGAGTCCGTTGCTCATAATCTGGTAATCATATTTTCCGATCTTAACGTCTCCGGATGGAACGAACGTATTGTAGGAGGTCAAAGTAGAAATAATGTCGAGAGGAGAAAGGTTGAAGTTTCTGAGCTTTTTAGGATCGAGGTAAGCAACAATTTGTCGTTCTGTGCCACCTAAAGTAGTCGGAGCCACCGCACCTGAAACCGCTTGAATCGCATTCTCGACTTCATTATGCCCAATATCATTTAGCTTGCTTTCTGGAAAATCTCCGCTGACCGCGACGAGCGTCAGTGGCACGGCTGCCATCGGATCAAATGGCAAAATCAAGGGAGGCTGAGTGCCAGGGGGTAGCTTTCGAAGCACGGACATCACAAGGGAAGTTGTTTGAGCGATGGCCGTATTGAGATCCATGCTGGAATTGAAAAAATTCTTGACGGTA
>Ga0206829_10408_pt1 | contig 11043 bp, 9 predicted proteins | sample Alteio_BWOrgCont_75_FD_152862 | JGI IMG/M metagenome (GOLD analysis project Ga0206829, IMG submission 152862) | Enriched cells from forest soil in Barre Woods Harvard Forest LTER site, Petersham, Massachusetts, United States -... | ecosystem: Environmental > Terrestrial > Soil > Temperate forest >... | reverse complement strand
GCATAGTCATATGTCCCCTGTGTCCTCGGAGAAAAGGAAAGAACCCGGCGGTGGAGATTGTTGTCGCCAGGTTCTTTAAAAAACATTAGTACCTGCATACTTAATGTATTTTATTGAGTTAAACAATAACTTTAAGAACTTGTAGTGGAGCTACGAGTGCAAAGAAAACACCTATTTATTAACGGATTATTAATTCAACTTAAACTAAATGTTACCTTTAGAGAAAGTAAAAAAGAACCCCCGCGTTCCGTTTGTACGGACGCGAGGGCATTATTATGAGGTATAGCAGCTCCACCCGCTATACCCGTTACGCGAAGTCAGATGTACAGGCATCTAAACATTCACTTGCTCTATTTATATATTAAAACCAAACATTGTCAACTGCCAGACTGTTGAAACCCGCACCAGTCGAGCAATTGGCATTACGTACTCTTTGTTTTTCTCTTGTAAATCCGATGCAGTTAATCTCTCTTATCCTGATAAGCTCACAAGCCGCACAAAAGTATTTACTCTTTGTGGATTATGCAAAGGTTCAGGCAAAATTTAACAGAGCCTCCGTTGGTACGCTTCGCGTATCGCTAATGACTGCCAATGCCGCTTTGCTCTATTGTCAGCCCACACCCCAGGTAAAATGGTCTCCTCAATCGCCAGTCGCAAACAACCTGCCAAACCATTGCAAGACCTTTTCCATTTCGATCTCAAAGGACGAAAAGGACATGCAATGCCCGTTGGGTGCTGTCGCAGTCTGTCATGCTCTTTGCTCTGCGTGGCTCTTTCGTCGGGCAGCTTTTGTGTCCTGTCGCCCGATTCAATCATGTAGAGGAACACGTACCGCTTCGTGGCTCCGGCCTGGCTTCATCTTCCGCAGGAGGATATTAAGCAATACACAATGCTACGCTTGAAATATCCTCACTGCTTCAGAGGTCTTTGCTACAGTCGCTCCACTGCGCTTTCCTTCCGTTCCTCATTCCTTCACCCGGCTACAGTACACACGCTGCCAATGTTTGTGCTCGCCTGCGCAAGCCAACGGCTGCGTTACGGATTTATTGCTGGCACAGACCAACGCGTATTTGCATCCCACGCAAAAATCCTGCACTGTGCGACCTTGCACTGCGTTTCCAGATCGCGCCAGCCGTTGGCACTCGCGCACTCCATTCGTGCCTCATTCCGTTTTTATGGCGAGCTGCACGAAGTGATCGCAAAAATTGCATTCACTTTGGCCCCTTCACTGCTGAGGGCTCTTTTACTGCAATCCTCAAAATTTACGGAGATTTTTATGCTTTACGTAATAGTATAAGGATATGAAGGGAAGCTGTATAAATTCAATACTTCGGTATTTTAAAACTTCCATTTGTTACCGAGACATGCGAAGTATTAAAGTGGAAAGTGGCGGTCATGGTTTTGGAATCTACTTGGCTTATAGTGATTTGCCCACTGGTTGCGTATTGGAAAAAACCAGTATCTGTATAAAAGGTATTCGATGTATCAATATTATAGGTTCCGGTTCCGGTGGGGTTGAGCGCAGAAACGACCATCTCCGTACCCCCGTTCAAACCTCCGCCTATGGCCCCCCCAGCTAGAATCATATGAGCCGATGGTTGAAACATATTGAACTCTGGATGAACCATCAAATGCACTGTCTCCTATAGTTGCTTTAAAGTAATAGGGGCTGGAACTGCTGCTTTTAGCACATGAGTTTAGGACAATATTTGAAATTAAAAATCCTAATATTAACATTGCTGATAAAGCTTTTTGTTTCAAAAGTTTTTATTTTTAAAGTTATCAATTTTAAACTGCTTAAATATCCGAATGGAATAAATCTCAAATCATCGTAAGTAAAACAATACTAGCGCCTCACTTCTAACTTCTTTACTTCTACCCCTGTGCCATTCTGTACTCTTAGCATATACATTCCAGCCGGCAGCTTAGATACATCATAGTTTATTTCTTGCCCTCCTTTTGAAAAAGCCTGGTCGCATATCATTGCAGCTTTCCTTCCCACCATATCATATACATCAATATACACCTGCTCTTGCTCCTCATTCACGAATTTTATGTTCACCAAACCTGATGCCGGATTAGGATAAACTGTGCAGTACGGCTTCTGTAAACCCACTTGTTTTACCGCCAAATTTTCAAGTGCGGTGTCTGTTACGAAGGTAAACCCAGTGTCCGTTGGAGTGAGCGTAACATTGAAATCAACCTCCATATTTAACAACCAATGATGGAAATTTGGCATATACCAGTAATAATTTTCCTCACGCTCTGGAATTGTATGTGAAGTGCCATTCGATATTATCGAGTCCGTCCATAAGTCTGTTTCATGCACTCTTAAAACATTATTAAATGTTCCTGAAGGGAGTATTAAAGTGCTATAGGCGTCACCAGTGTAACTTCGGCTTCCATATTCATAAAAGGAATCGAGAGCCTGTGTCATATAGTTAATGATGAAATTGGAATTATAAGTGGAGGGGTAACGCATCAAAACTCCACTAGGGGTTGGGTTCATAATTTGTACAGTGGTATCCCATTGTTGGTGAATATAGTCATAGGTAATTGCCGTATCTATATATCCGGCAATACTGAAACTGTCATTATTAGCGGTATAGTAGGAATAAAAGGCATCACCTACGCCCGTGGGCCAATATATATTAGAGCCGGGGAACAGGCCGCAAGACGGCACATTCTCACAACTGAAATAAGAGATACTGTCTATGCCATGAACAATGAGATTGCTATAGTTCCATAATACATTAGCCCCGCCGGGGCCAGGTGAGTTGATAGATAGTTGGTTAGGGCAATTATATAGGAAAAACTTGTCACCACCCACAGGGTTGCTATTTGCTCCCGTTAATGTGGGTTGGCAAAAAACTACATTGAAAAAACCACAAGTGAAAAAAGCTAAAAGAAAAACGTATTTCATGATGTAATGTTTTTACAGCACAGCTTCTATGGCCTGATTATCTTTTTTTGTATTAAAAACTATTTTCAAATTTAATATATCCTTAGAAAGATACCAAATAGTAGCCGCTATATTTATTCCTTAATTACTTTTGCATCAAACTCATAGTTGCTGCTTTTAAGGTGCATAATATATACCCCCGGTGGGTATTCCCTGATGTCGAAATCGGTTTCAGTGCCGTTCATTTTATTCCTGCTTATTACAACGCCCTTTACATCCGAAATATAAACGTCCGCATCCTGTACAGGGTATTTCAAAACAGCGCTAAACATTCCGTTCGAAGGATTGGGGTAGAGTGAGCAGACGTTCGCGATGACGGTATCGGTAGGTGCCACATTACTATTTGTAGATACTCTGGCACTATCTATGGGTATATTAGAAGTGTCTGTATGCCTTAATTGGGGGCCACCGTTTGTAGCGGGATAACATTGAATCTGTCTCTGTATCCTGTAGCCATTTGCATCATAATTATACATGAGAAAACATTGGGCCTTGGCTGTCAGCCCGATCAGCATTAGATCGTATAGCAAAACGCTAAAAAAAATGATATGTTTCATCCTGTTTGGTTTTTATTTTTTGAAAAGAATAATACGCGTCGTAAGATTTCTATTTTTTTGTTTATAATAATGAAACACTATAGACAACTTAATATTTAAAAACAATTATTAACTAAAAATAATCTGTAACCACACATCTATAACACGACAACAATTACTCTCTGGCTCTAAAAAATCCATAATATTTGAATTCTCCTGCATTTCCAATTGGCTGGTTAGTTACATGGTATATAATGGTATCTGAAAATTGAAACATCCCCGGGAAAATTTCCCCTATGACTTTATGCAGTTTTTTGTTTTCAGCACCTAAAGACACAGTATCGTAAATGCTCACTGAAGATTTATAAAGAACTAAAGGGTAATAGCGGTTCCCGACAAATTGAGGGTAAAGCGAGAAAATCTCAGGTGCGGTTGCTATATCATTGATCTTTAAAGGAAAGGAATATTTTTCTTTTATCTTTTCTCTTAAAGTATCAGTAAGTTCTCTAGATGCATTTTCGGTTTTGTAGTGTAATAATGGTCCTGCGGGAATAGCATATTGGCTATATATAGCCATTGTGAGATACGATCCAATAACATTGCCATTATCAGACATCTTTTTTGCCCTTGCATATATTTGAGGGGCTGTTTCTCCATTGTACAAATAAGGCCCTATAAATAATGTTCTTAACTTCCATAATCCGTTTTCTTTCAAGAAAAAACAGGAGATTAAAATTCTATTACTTCCACCATTAAAAACACTAAACATATATATGTAAAACGGATTTGTCTCGTGCTCAAAAGTTATAATGTAACCATCCGGATTAAGATTAACAGACTCAATGCTATCTGTGCCATAATCTTTTCCATTTTCAATTAAGCATTCATCAATCACTACTCTTTTGGAAAAATCTTCGCCAGTAGGAATGAAAGTCATCATTGTATCTAAAAGCCCGAACTCTTCTGTTTTGAAAAATTTTGATGTTATTGATTTTATATAACTTGCGTCCTTAGCTACAAAACCGCTGTATACTTTTGAAATGATGGCCTGAATTTCATTTCTATCTTTTTCAGGAATATCCTTGTTTCTCAGTACAATTCTATTTGCATTTTTACAGCAAACTAGTCCGCAAACTAATAAACAAATAATAGCTGTCTTTTTCATTTTTATTTCTGGATATCTGTGAATATATAGTCACCGCACATCGGATAATACACTATAATAATATTATTTTTTTTAATATATGTTTTAGTGTGCCGGCATTTTTAATAATGCTATCTCCTACTTCGGCTGTATCATATGCATGGCCATTATAGCAAATGTACTCCATGCTATCAGTTAACATAAATGCGGCTAACTCCCGTTGTTTAGGATCGAAAAATTTCCTTGCAATAATTCCTTTATATTCCAGTGGGGTAAGGTTTTCACGATACCATGTTCCAAGGTCAGAACATACCGTGGAACATCCTAGTAATAAACAAAGCGATATATAGGCACTCAGAAAATAGATAAAATTTTTCATAAAATAAACATATTAATGAAATGGGCTCCATCCTATTGTATATGTCATAGGACTATAATTAGCATATCCGGGTAACACTCCGCTTGTTCCAATCCCCAAACTCATATTGTAAAATTCCCATGTCGGCGATCCTTTATAACCGTTTAAGCCATACGAATGACTAGCAGATATAGGTGTCAGATCTGTTGGATTTAGTCCCATAGAATAATTGTTACCATAGCCAAAGGTACTACTAACATCCGGGTTACCTTTAGGAGCGATATAAGTTCCCGTTGTAACACCGAAACTCAAACCTACCTCCGGAGAACCATATGCAACACCCCCAGTTGCTGAAATGAATGGACGAATTCCAACAAATCCCATAGAAACGGAACCCTGATAACCAGATACCCCTACTAATGTTCCCGATAGAGTAATTGCCGCATAGCTTGAAGATTTCGGTATTAACATTGAAAAAGCTAGTCTCATTGCGTTCCACAAATTGGTTCCAATGCTACCTTCTGAACCAAATGAATTCCATTTTGCAGCACTTACCGTCTCCGTAGTGGGTACTGTCGTAGTACCATTCTGCCCGTTATTTGTAGCAGCCATATATATGTTATACCGGTCCGATTCTGAAAGTGTCTTAGTATAACTGTACTCTGACCAATTCCCGCCAGCACCACCATAGGAACCACCACCAGAGAATTCTCCAGAACCACTATACACCTCACCATTACCCCAACTACTCCAACCATTCATCCCATAAGAAAGCCCTACACCAATTCCCGCTGACAAAGTAGCCAAGCCGCCAGTTTCAGCCCCGGCAGTTAAAGCCTGCCCTATATTTGCTCCTCCTACCAATGCATTGCCGGCTCCTCCTATAAAGCCAGTCACTGCCCCACCTGCTATCGCGCCTACTGCCCCTCCTATATAATCTCCTACAGCGCCTCCAATTCCCCCTGCTGCAAGGCCTATTGCAAATTCCCATAGCTGTTGGTTTGAATTGTTATTTGTATTTAATGGGTTATCGTATTGTATTTGGTAAACATTTCCTGAGGGGTCTGTATATTTTAGCGGATTATTCCGCGCGTACGTATATGAGTTATAGTCCTGGGTGAAATTGGGGTCTTGTATATTCTCATCAGGGCCCAGCATCCTGCCCATTATAGGGTCATACAGCCTCGCATTCAAATTAATGAGGTTAAACAGTGGCAATTGCTCCTGGCCTGTAAAGCCGCGTGTCATCCAGGATGGCATGGGTGTATAATTGGTATTGGTAAGGTTATAGCTCCAGTCGGCGGGGTTGCGCATGCGGCCCCAGGCGTCAAAACTTTGCTGTCCTTGTATGTTGCCCTGGTCATCTGTAATAGTCAGGAAGGAGCCGAGATGATCTTTATATACATAATAAATTACTGGCGTAACCTGGCAATTATTATTTATGGTAACGTAACTGGGTGCCGACCTTGTAGCGGGGGTGATCGTAACGGTGATCGGACCGGTGATATTACAACCCGAAATATCAATAACACTTAGGGCACAAATGCCGTCTCCACCACCAATATAATTGACCACATAATCCGTCTGTGCTGCTGTATTGGTTATTCTTTCCCAGTCACCGTAATATTCCCTTGTTTCCGTAGGGACACCGTTTTGCAAGAGTTGGGTACTCTTTCTCTGATAATTGGCATCATAGGATGTAAAGTCCAATTCATTAGTCCCCTCTATTATGCTGGCAGGCTGCCTGAAACCTGTATACTGAATGCTCTGCTGGTTTTGCTGGGTTGTTGCAACAACAGGAGTGGGAGGACTAATTCGAACACTGCTCAACTCATGCACCCAGTAATTAAAATTGCTCACCCCTACTGCCGCCACATCGTCTTTCTCCAGATCGCCCCTGCTGGTGCCGGAATGGTTGTCGTATTCAACATTAACGGATGGGTTCGGAGATGGTTGGGCCAGCGTTAACCTGAACAAGCCATCATATTCAAAATGCTCGTTGGTGACGTTGTTATTGTCTGCTCTGTTTATAAGATCCAGGCCCGCATTAGCCCACGTCATACTGATATTCTGTATGTTGTTCGGGGTAGTAGAGAAATTAGTAGGTTGCCCATTGGTGTATGTTTTGGTTACACTAAGTCCATTGTTTCCAAGCGAATATTGGGTTGGCTCTCCCAATCCGTTTACCGTTTGGTTAGCATAATATGCCAAATAGGGATTACCATGCTCAGAGACGGAGTAAAAATTGCCGTATGGATCATAATGATAGTCTAGATCTGTCCAGATTCCTTTTTTTTTCTGCCAGGTGGCCGTAACCGTCATAAGTTAAGGTTTCAGCGTCCACTACATTGCCGTTATAAGCTTCGATCTTTGCATTTAAAGACCCATCATAAGCATTATACATGTAGTTTTCTATACGCCCGTTAAAATCGGTAACTGTTTGTACTTTGTTATAATATGCAGCAGGATAATATTGGTAGGTGGTTGTACCCTCATTTGGCCCGGTCCCGACCCTTTGAGTTACACGGTTTAAATCATCGTATTGGTAAGTATGTACATTACCAAGAGGATCTGTTTCTTGCGTTAACCTGTTCCGGTCATCATATTGGTAGTGGGTAGTGGCCGTGTTATAATAGAGACCATTATTGTTAGTAGTGCTCTGGAGACGGCCATATTGGTCATATACATTAGAGAGGAGGGTTATACTGTGCGATCCGTTCGCATGTGCTGCCGTTAACTTATTGCCCCAACTGTCATATGTAAAATTCAGGGTTCCCCCACCGTCGGTTACGCTTGTTATTTTCCCCGTTGCATCGATGATTTTAGAGTCAAAAGCATTACCACCGCTAGGTACATTAGGGCCTGTGGTTTGCACCGTAGTAATACCGTTGCCGAATAAATAGGTGTAAGTTGTCTGCCCCTGGAAATTGGTGCTAGTGGATAAGAGGTTCAGGCTATTGTATGTATAGCTTGTTTGCATAGGAGGTATTTCATTGGGCAAGTAAGGCACTGTTTCAGTACTTAGATTGCCTATATTATCATAAGATTTTGTAGTTGTAAGGATACCGTTGTAAGCATCGGTCTGCGTTTTTGTTTCTTTACCCAGTTGATCATACCAAATTGTTACATCGCTTTGGCCATGGATTGTGGCATTGGCATTCCATTGGGTTTGGGTATTCCAATAGGTATAAGGAGGGGAACTGGTATTAATATCCCAATTGTAGGAGGTGGTAATGACATTGGTGACTGTTGGATTAGCAGGGAGTGTTGTTTTTATTATGCGCCCCCATTCATCATACTGGTGTGTTGTGATGTTGCCCGCAATATCGGTCTCCTGGGTAGCTTTGCCCCACAGAGGGTCAAATGTTGTCGTCGTACTCTGGTATAAGGGGTCATTCGGTGACAAATTATTATCAGTTTCTATAGGGAACCTGCCTTTACTGTCATAGGTAGTATTAATGGTTGTGGAAGGGCTGTTATAGCCGGCTATGGTACCTAATATAACATTGCCATAGCCGTCGTAACTATATGTCTTTGTGTTTACCAGGGTTGAGCTCCCGACTGTAGAGACGTCCTGACTCAACAAGTTGGCGCTATTATATGTATAAGCGTGCGAAGAGGTAAGTGAAGGCTGGCCATTTCTGGTAGTGGTTGTACTGACACTGCTGGGTTCAGAATAGTTAGGGTTAGCCGGCACCAGGCTGCTCCCAACTATATAGCTGGTATTTGTCGTGGTGTTTTGCAGATTATTATTTATATCTATATTAACTACAGACGGGGTAACGTTTCCATAGGCATCATAATAATAGTTGGTTGTATTAGTAGCCCCCGCCAGCGTATTTTCTGTTACCTGGTTTAATTGTTGTGTAAAAATGCCACTGCTAGGGCCAGGGCTAAAGACTACTGTATTGTCCGTTTCTGAAAGAACATTTTGTGTATTGTACGTTTTCGTCATGTCCAGCCATGGCACACGATAAATGGGATCTATAGTATATTCACTTTGAGAATAGGTATTTAGTGCACTATTGAATGCATATACTTCGCTGAAACCCAGGAAACCTCTTCCTCCGTTGTCCAATTCTGCATTTTCATAATTTATACAAATTTAGTGAATAAAATTGAATGAATCATTTTCCCAGGGTCGTATAGGTTAGGACAGGTCTTTTTCGCTTTTTATACCAAAACCTTCACTATATTGTGCATAGTAAATGGATGCTTTTTTTGAAATTTCATTTGCTGTTTGAAGTATGGCGCAAAAAGTAATGCCTAAACATATAGCTGTAGCGGGCAACATAGGCTCGGGCAAGACTACTCTGACGACTATGCTGGCCAAACATTATAAATGGACACCGCATTTCGAGGACATAGAACATAATCCCTACCTGGTGGATTTTTATGAGGACATGCCGCGCTGGTCGTTCAACCTGCAGATATACTTTTTAAACAACCGTTTAAAACACCTGATAGACATACGCAGCGGTAAGGAAACGGTGATACAGGACCGCACTATATTTGAGGACGCCTATATTTTTGCTCCCAACCTGTACGAAATGGGCCTCATGACCAAAAGGGATTTTGAGAACTATTCGTCCTTTTTCAATAATCTCAGAACGCTTATCAAACCCCCTGATTTGCTTATATATCTTAAAGCTTCTATTCCGCAACTGGTGGACCATATACAAAAACGGGGCCGCGAATATGAGGAAAATATACGCCTGGACTACCTGAAACGCCTGAACGAATTTTACAATAAATGGATAGATAAATATAAAGAAGGCCCATTATTGATCGTAAATGTGGATACAACCAATTTTCCTGACAAAGAAGAAGATTTTGCTGATATTGTGAGGCGTATAGACGCGCAGATCCATGGGCTTTTTTAGAAAATGTAACATTTTTTTCCTTTTTACGATATCCGGTATGCCGATCGTTTGCGCTATAAAGAGGAAAAGCTTCTTTATCCTCTCCTTTGTATTGTTCCTGTTTGTAAGCAATGTTTCTTATGCGGGGTTTTTGCAGGGAAAGATAACAGATAGCAAGGGTGTGTCCTTGCCATATGCAACCGTTTATATACAGGGCACAACCATTGGCACCAGTGCAAACTCCGACGGGGAATACCAGTTTTCACTTCAGCCCGGAACCTATAAAGTGGTATGCCAGTATATAGGTTATAAGCAAAGCTCTTACAATGCAACCATCCATGGCAGCGAAACTTTAAAGCATGATTTTATATTGCCGGAACAAAGCCTGGACCTGAAGGAAGTGGTTGTACATGCTTCCTCCGAAGATCCTGCTTATGATATCATTCGTAAAACGATAGCGAGACGCAAGTTTCATTTGCAGCAGGTTAAGTCTTTCCAGACAGGCATCTATTTGAAAGGAGTTTTCATAAAAATCGCCCGGGTCAAACAAAATAGGATTAAGCGTGTAAGCATTCTTATACTCTTTGGTATTCCAGGTGGTATTTCCTAAAAAAAGCTGGGTGGCTTTTGTAAGATTGCGGGCTCTGCGTAACGAATCGCGATATTCGGGGCTGTTGATTATTCTTCTCACACTGTCTTTAATAATATAGTTTTTTATCTCATCATTTTCAAGCGGTATGGGCCTTGCAGTAGCCCAATAGGAAGTGTCTTTTTTATTGGCTGTTTTATCATAAGAGCTTACTACGCTCTTGTGGAAAATAGTATCGGGTATCGGTTCATTTACTTTTTGATTGTCATAAACCGTGGCCAAAGATCCGTTTACATCAAAGCCGAAAATATTCAGGGTAAAATAGATTAGTTGGCTCTTGGCAACCCAGGTATCTGGTTTTAGCGGCAGGAACAATTGCTGAACGCCCAGGGTATCTAAAAAATCGAGGTTAGATTTTTTGGTCAGGAACATATCGATGGTATGTATGGCCCAATCTCCATCTACAATATATATAGTGCCATAAAAGGTAGGCTCATATAATCTTTTGGGCGTCACCTTTATCTTATAGATGGTACGGCCATTTTCTACAAACTGTCCCTGCAGTTGATACTTATAAAAATTCAGTGCAAAA
>Ga0206829_10295_pt2 | contig 11045 bp, 7 predicted proteins | sample Alteio_BWOrgCont_75_FD_152862 | JGI IMG/M metagenome (GOLD analysis project Ga0206829, IMG submission 152862) | Enriched cells from forest soil in Barre Woods Harvard Forest LTER site, Petersham, Massachusetts, United States -... | ecosystem: Environmental > Terrestrial > Soil > Temperate forest >... | reverse complement strand
TCTGGAACTTGAACTCCTGCACATTGATGAGGCAGAAGGCGACTGCGGCCTGCGATCCGCCATAAGAGAGGCGCGGCCCGGATGTTGAGATCCAGGCGGCCAGAGCGATCACGGCCATGTAAAGAAGCGTGAATTCCCAGATGGAATCGAGGGAAGGCAGAATAAAGATTTGCGCGCCCATGCCGAGAATGACGCCTCCTAGAATCGCGCCGCCAAACCGCAGAATCTGTTTTTGCCGGGATGCGCCGATGGTGGTGAGAGCGGTTAACAGGCAGGTGGTGATGGCAGTGCTGATCCCTGGCCAATCGACTGCGTTGTAGAAGAGGTAGCAAAGGCCTGCGGCGAAACATCCGCGCAAGCCGAACTTAATGTGCTCGACACTTGAGAAGGCGTCGGGCACAAAGATAGTCGAGGGCGCTTCTGCGCTGATTTGCGTCGGCGCAATGGGGCTGAGCGATGGCGAATGAGCGAAGACTTCGGATATCTGGGATACGGTTGCCTGTATTTCACGCAATAACGGCAAGCCGGATAGCGTGTCGGCTTCGTTATCGAAGGCTATTGGGTTGGGAATTCTTGCGTTCAGAAGATCGGTGCGGATACCTGCGATGCTCGCTGCGAGATGACTGATTTGTTTCTGGGTTTCCTCATCGGGAATGTGGATTTCAAAGTAAGCCAGATTAGCCGCTAAATCTACAAGTCTGCCGGTGAGGGCCACGATTGCGGCCATTCGCTCGCTATATTGCGGAGAATAAGTAGAGCGGCGCAGAATGCTACGCAATCTGGATGTGCCGAGCATGCTCTGCTTGGCAATTTCTTTCTTAGTTTTCTTGTCTGGAGTACCGTCTGCGCTGTAGCTGTTGAGAACATCCTCGACTCTGCTTAACCGTACCGCAATGGACTCGACCAGATCGTCCCATGGTTTGAGATGCGAAAAGATGAGTTCGAACCCTACAGTGATCAGGCTCGCGGACATGACGCTGAAAATAGCCCACAGGGTATCTTCAACCTGCAGTCTTGAGGGCTCATGGCGATCCCATAAAGCGATGGTGATGGCGATGAGATAGGCGAATCTATTTGCTGCGAAGTAATTAGTGGTGGCACTGAGCGCCCAGAAGAGCAGAAATAGAGTGCCGATAATCCAGAGCATGCGCAGCAGGGGATCGCCGACAAAAAGAATTGCCCCGGTGAGGATATAAAAACCGGATAGCGCAAACGTGATGATCGCTGTTTTGGCTGAAGTGATGGTTGCCTGGGTGCTTTCCCGCGAGATGGTGAAAGCATAAATCGCACCATAGGCGCCGAAGGGAATTTTGAAGGTCATGGTGACGATCATCACAACGGTAGACGCGATGACCATGCGCGCGATCAAGGCAGCCCTCCCGGGATAGGGCGCAAGTTCTTCTTTGAGAAATTCCCAGAGCCATGTGGCGGGTTGTGAATGCTCGGGTAAGGTTTGGCTAGCTGTGGCCATGCTCGATTTTTGCAACGGCTCACAATAGCCGGCTTGTCAATCGTAATATCAGCGATGGCCTAATCGAGGAAGGATTAGCAAAACTGCATCAGGCGCTTGAAGTTTTCTTATCCAGAGGATGCGTCATCTCTTCCGGGCGCACCCATTGATCGAACTGCTCGGCGGTGAGGAAGCCGAGTTTGAGGGCGGCTTCGCGCAGGCTAATGTCCTCTCGATACGCGGTGAGGGAGATCTTTGCTGACTTTTCGTATCCAATGTGTGGATTGAGGGCAGTGACCAGCATCAGGGAATTGTCGAGATGCTCTTTGATCCGTTTTTCGTTTGGCTCGATTCCTCGGGCGCAGTGCTCGGTGAAGGAGCGGCAGGAATCGGAGAGGAGTTCGATCGACGTGAGAACATTGTGCAGGATGACAGGCTTGTAGACATTGAGCTGGAAGTTACCTTGCGAGCCGGCGAATGCTACGGCGTGGTCGTTACCGAATACCTGAACGGCGACCATGGTGAGCGCCTCGCACTGGGTGGGATTGACCTTTCCGGGCATGATGGAAGAGCCCGGTTCGTTCGCCGGAATGATAAGTTCGCCGAAACCGGCCCGTGGGCCGCACGCGTACCAGCGCACATCATTGGCAATTTTCATGAGCGCGCCTGCGAGGACACGGAGCGTCCCGCTCACGGTGACCATGCTGTCGTGCGCCGAGAGCGCCGCGAACTTGTTGGGAGCGGAAACAAAGGGCTGGCCTGTTTCTTGAGCGATGTACCGGGCTGCGACTTCGCCAAAACGTGGATCAGCGTTGAGTCCGGTGCCGACGGCCGTGCCTCCGATCGCCAATTCGTACACTAATTGGAGCGATTGGCGAATAGTATGAAGAGCCTGGTCGAGCTGTGCGACCCAACCTGAGATCATCTGGCCGACGGTTAATGGTGTTGCGTCCTGAAGATGCGTCCGGCCCACCATGACGATGTCGCTGTATTCCTGTGCTTTCGCGTGCAGTACGTCGTGAAGCTCGGTTACGGCGGGAATCAGGAGAGTGTCGATGGCCTCGACGGTGGCGATGTGCATCGCGGTCGGAAAGGTGTCATTCGATGACTGACTGTGGTTTACATCGTCGTTGGGGTGAATTGGTTTCTTGGAGCCGAGGGTACCCCCGGCGAGCTGAATCGCGCGATTGGCGATCACCTCGTTTGCGTTCATGTTGGTCTGCGTGCCGGAGCCGGTCTGAAAGACGACCAATGGAAACTCGCTGTCCCATTGGCCGTCGATGACTTCCTGCGCCGCACGCGTGATCAGGTCGACTTTTTCCTTCGGCAGTTGGCCCAGTTCGCCGTTGGCGAGGGCGGCGCACTTTTTCAGGATGCCGAAGGCGCGGACAACGGGGCGGCCCCAGCGAAAACGTTCTACCCCGATCAGAAAATTTATGTGGGAGCGTTCGGTCTGCGCGCCCCATAAATGATCGGCTGGAACCTGAACATCTCCCAGCGCGTCCTCTTCCACGCGGAAGGAATGGGCCGTTTCGCTGATCGCCATCTAAGGCCTCCGGTTTTGATACTTGCTGAATGACTTATTTTTTGTGTTCGTACGACTCGTACACGGGTTCCCAGAAGTTTGATTCGAGCTCACGGTTGAGAGCTTCTTCGTCAGCCACCTGCGCTTGCCCATCCTTAATGGCTTGTTTTCCTACGGCTTGTGCGATCAGGCGGCCAAGATTACGGGCTTCCGCGATGGGGGGAAGAAGGCTTCCGTCTTTGTCTTTGTGTGTAGGCAGGTGACGTATCAATTCCGTGGCCGCGGCTTTGATCATGGTGTCGGTGACGTGCCGGGATTTGGAGGCGATGATTCCAAGGGCGAGACCGGGGAATATGTAGGAGTTGTTGGTCTGGGCAATGTGAATCTTCTTCCCGTTGCGGTTCACCGGTTCGAAGGGGCTGCCGGTGCCGATCAGTGCGCGTCCTTCCGTCCAATCCATCAGATCTTGCGGAGTGGCCTCGCTGCGCGAGGTTGGGTTCGACAGCGGGAAGATGACGGGGCGCGCGGTATGCTTTGCCATTTCGCGCACTGCTTCCTGCGTAAATGCTCCGGGTTGACCGGAGACACCGATGAGAACGGACGGCTTTGCATTGCGGACGACGTCGAGAAGTGCAATTTCTCCGCCTTGAGAGCTCCAACCCTGCACTTCCTGTTCTTTGCGGGCGTAGGGCTGCTGCTCAGGGTGCACATCTTTCCCATTTTCTGTAATGAGGCCGTAGCGGTCGATGGCGTAGACACGAGCACGGGCTTCTTCTGCAGAAACGCCTGTGTCCTGAATGAACTGTGCTAACAAATTCGTGATGCCCAGACCTGCGCTTCCGAAGCCAACGACGACGATCTTCTGCTGTTCCAGTGGAATGCCGGTTACGTTGATTGCTGAGATCAACGTTGCAGTTGCTATGGCTGCGGTGCCTTGAATGTCGTCGTTGAAGGTGCAGAGTTGATCTCTGTAACGGGCCAGGAATCGAGCGGCGTTTGAACCGGCGAAGTCTTCCCATTGCAGCAATACGTGCGGCCAGCGCGTATTCACGCTGTTTACAAAGAGATCGACGAAGTCATCGTACTCCTGGCCGCGGACGCGGTGGTGTCTCCAGCCTACGTAGATCGGGGTCTTTAACCTGTCCTCGTTGTCTGTTCCTACGTCGAGCAGGATGGGAAGGCAATGCTCGGGGTGAATTCCGCCAAGCGCGGTATAGAGGGCCATCTTTCCGATGGGGATGCCCATGCCTCCGGCACCCTGATCGCCGAGGCCCAAGATGCGTTCACCGTCGCTGACCACGATGCATTTGATATTGTCGTAGCGCGGGTGGCTGAGGATTTGCGCGATGCGGTCTTTATTCGGATAGCTGAGGAAAAGACCGCGAGGCTTTCTCCATATCTCACTGAAACGCTGGCAGCCTTCACCCACCGTGGGCGTGTATACCAACGGCAGCATCTTTTCTACATTACGGACTAGAAGGGCGTAGAAAAGCGTCTCGTTTGTGTCCTGCATGTCGCGGAGAAAGGCGTATTTATTGAACGGAGTGGACTGCTCATCGAGTGCCTGCATACGGCGCCCCAGCTGTTCATCGAGGTCCCCGATGTGCGGCGGCAGCAGGCCATGCAGGTGAAAGATGTCACGTTCATGATCGGTGAAGGCTGTTCCTTTGTTCAGGCGAGGAGAGTTAATGAGATTGAATCCGGAAAGGGAAACGGGTTGCTACAGATGCTGGGGCCAGTTGTGTGTTCATTTCCATTTCTCCTGAATCAGGGTTTTGGTTGTCAGCGGATGAGGTTGGTTTTGGCGAGATCGATGACTTCGTTGCCGCGGCCGCTCAGGACGCAGCGAATCATATAGAGGCTGAAGCCGAGAGCTTGCTCAAGGCTGATTGTCGGCGGCATCGAGAGTTCCTGCCGGTTTACAAGTACCTCAACCAGCGCGGGGCCGTCGTGCGCAAGCGCGCTGCTCAGGGCCGGGCGCAGCTCTTCCGGCTTTTCCACGCGAACGCCGAAGACATCTGCTGACTCAGCCAGCTTGGCAAAATTAGGATTGACCAGCTCTGTTCCGTAATCGACCAGGCCGGCTGCTTTCATCTCTAACTCGACGAAGCCAAGAGTGCTGTTGTTGAAGACCACCAGCTTTACGGGCAGCTTGAGCTGCTTGAGCGTCAGCAGGTCGCCCAGGAGCATGGCCAGACCGCCGTCTCCGGAAAGCGTGATGACCTGCCTGCCGGGATGACTGGCCTGCACGCCGATGGCCTGTGGCAGAGCGTTTGCCATCGAGCCGTGATTGAAGGAGCCGAGCAAGCGGCGCTTGCCGTTCATGGTGAGATAGCGCGCGGACCAGACCGTGGGCGTGCCCACATCGCAGCTGAATACTGCATCGTCTGCCGCAAGCTCGTCCAGAACCCTGGCGACGTATTGCGGATGTATCGGCGTTCGGCCGGGTTCGCCTACGGCGAGGTCGTCGAGGCTCTTGCGCGCATCCTTATAGTGGTTGACGCATATATCGAGGTAGGAGCGGTCGGCCTTGTTGTCGATCAGCGGGGTCAGCGCATCGAGCGTGTCCTTCACATTTCCGATCAGGCCAAGATCGACGGGAGTGCGGCGGCCTATCTGCTCGCCGAGCCGGTCTACCTGAATGATTTTTGCATTCTTGGGAAAGAACTGCTGATAGGGAAAATCGGTGCCGAGCATGAGCAGGGCATCGCAGTTCATCATGGCGTGATAGCCGGAAGAGAAACCAAGCAGGCCGGTCATGCCTACATCGTAGGGGTTGTCGTACTCGATGAATTCCTTGCCACGCAGGGCGTGGACGATCGGCGACTTCAAGCGCTCGGCGATGGCGATGAGTTTGTCGTGCGCGCCTTCGCATCCGGCGCCGCCAAGGATGGTGACTTTGCGTGCGTTGTTGAGAATCTCGGCGGCGCGTTGCAGTTCATGGTCTGATGGGCGAATGACGGGGGCAGAGTCTTCAATGCCGAGCGATAGTGCGGGGGCTGAGCATTCACGCAAGGCCACGTCGCCGGGAATAATGACCACGGCAACGCCTCGCTTGGTGATGGCCGTGCGCATGGCGATGCCCAGCACGCGCGGCATCTGTTCCGGCTGCGAAACTAATTCGCAGTAGAAGCTGCAGTCATTGAAGAGGTGGTCTGGACGCGTTTCCTGAAAGTAGCTGCTTCCAATCTCATGGCTGGGGATCTGCGCGGCGATCGCGAGCACCGGCACACGGTTGCGGTGGCAATCGTACAGGCCGTTGATGAGGTGAAGATTGCCAGGCCCGCAACTACCGGCACACACGGCGAGTTCGCCGGTGAGGTGGGCCTCGGCACCTGCAGCAAATGCAGCTACCTCTTCGTGCCGCGTGTGCAGCCAGTCGATCTTGCCGTTGCGCCGGATCACATCGGTGAGCCCATTCAAACTGTCGCCAACGACTCCGTAGACGCGCTTTACACCTGCATTCACCAGTGTTTCGATGAATACCTCAGCTACTTTCTTGGCCATATCCTCACCGTTCCGTTCGTTGGCTCGTTTGTAGTTGATCCAGAGCGGCGTGTCTTTCGAGGATTTTGAAGTTCGACAAAACAGAGCCGATGGGCATCGTGAGCATCATGTATTACGAGCCGGATTGTCTTTTGCGCTCTTTCGATTATGGACTGGTTGAGCGTTACGTGATTATCAATTGGTTAGTAGCGAGGCTGAAATACCAGATAGAGGAAAAGATAAATTACCCATTCAGGTAGTCGTCAAGTGCCGGGCCGAGGTATCGCTTTCATGGGATGCTTACCTGATTCGACGTCTTTTTCGCGGGATTGAAATTCATCTTCGGGCAATCAGTTGTGGCTCAAAAACGAGCTCAGGCCAGTTTCCGTTTGCTTTGAGAGTGCGCTTTTTTGCGATGGTGCTTCACCGGGGGACGCAGTATGGCATCCACTCGCCGTTCTGCTCCGCGAGGATCCTGAAGGTAGTCAGGGTCGAACATTGCGATGACGGTTGCGGCGCGCCTGCTGTACCGCCTGGCCCACTCGCTTTCGATCAGCGTGCGCTGGACGGTCTTCCAGCGGGCATCCTCGCTTTCAAACGTGCTCACAGGTTGGGACAGTTCGGTGGGGTTGTTGCCGCTATTGATGGCGCCAAGGAACTGAACGAACTCCTCTAGATTGACGCCCATCTGGAAGACCAGTTGACTGAGCGCCATCTGCTGCGGCGCAGTCAGTTGGTCGAAATCACGGCAATAGGCGCGAGCATTCTCGACAGCCTGTATGGTGGAAATACGGAGGAGCCGGGTGGCTTCTTCTTCGGTCAAGTCGGGCTGCAGCGTGTGCGTCCTGATTTTTTTGCGATATCTTTTCTTCGACCACGCTTCCAGATCACGATCGAACTTATCGAGTATCCTTTGCAATTGTTCCGGATTCAGCCCAGCAGCCTGCCAGAGCTGGGCCGAAGATGGCTCGACGAAAGGATGGGGATTGAGGGGGTCGCGCTGGGGGTGTTCGGTCGCCACGACGTCGAGGCCGAATCCTGCGCCGATGAGAGGTCGGCTCGTTTTAGGATCAGGATAGGCCGCCAGCACCCAGCCTTCATGTTGCGAATCTCGAAGGGTATCCATCAAGGTCCGCAGATTGAATTTGATATCGGAATCCTTGAAGTCAAACAGCAATTGGGGTGAGGGCACGAGTGGCGATGGATCGCCATTTGGCGCAATCGAAGCAGACGTGGCCGGCATGGATTGCAGCTGAAGAGATTGTTGCGGAGACGCAGCAGGCACTGTTTGCTCCGCCGCGTTTTGCCATGGAGCAGCTAATGTTGATGCCAGTACAGCGATGATAAAACTTTGTTTCGCGACCTTCATCGGTTTAGGGCTGCCTGCTCCCGGAACATTGCAACCATGCAGAAATGGCTGGCGAAACAGCACATCAGCAACAGAGTAGCGCGTTCTTTGGTGTTGCCAAAGAAAAACTGCTGCCTCGTTGGAGTTCAGGTTTCCAAACCGGAAACTGAAAGGGCACTTCTTTAAAGCTAAGCAACTTTATTTGAGAGCGTGCCGATGTGTTCGATTGAAATATCAATCTGATCACCGCTGTGCAGCGTGAAGGAATCGGGGGGGACGATGCCGGTGCCGGTCATCAAAAGACTGCCGCAAGGGAAGGTGTTGTCGCGATAGAGATAGTCGACCAGCGATTGCAGCTCACGCTTGAGTTCGGTCAACGCAGTTTTTCCGGTGAAAGCTGTTTCTCCGGCGCGCACGATTTTAATCTCAATCTGAACATCTTTGGGCAACGGATCGGTCCTGAGCAAGATGCAAGGGCCGATCGCACAACTGCCGGTATAGACTTTCGCCTGCGGCAGGTAGAGGGGGTTTTCTCCTTCGATATCGCGCGAACTCATGTCGTTTCCGATGGTGTAGCCAGTAATTTTGCCGCTGCTGCTGAGCACGAGGGTCAACTCCGGTTCCGGGACCGACCACTTTGCATCGCTGCGGACGCGCACGTTATCTCCATGACCGACGACGCGGCGGCCGGTTGCCTTGAAGAACAGCTCCGGGCGCTCGGCTGAAAAAACGCGATCGTAGAAGTTACCTCCGCCAGCGTCCTTTGACTCTTCCATGCGTGCGGTGCGGCTACGATAATAAGTCACTCCGGAGGCCCATACCTCCTGGTTTTCAACCGGTGGCAGGATGGCGGCCTCAGAAAACTTGTCAGAGGGGCGATTCGCTTTCGTCGCGGCGAGGCAATGATCGTAGAGGTCGTCGCGCGCTATCAGTGCGTCCCACGATTCATCCTCCATGCGGTAAAAGGAACCTTCGAGGAAGATGAAGATGCCGTCTTGGGTGCGATAGAGCTTCATGCCTTATGGTGCCTCACAATTAGATTAGTACCAACCACTGTATCTCGCTTCTTCGCTGGAGAAGAGATTGTGTATCCCCCTTTCTGTTTTACCGTCGGGCGACTTTCATTGATAAGATTGACGGGACCAAAAAGGACACAGCGCCCCATGCCATTTCAGCCTAATCGCCGCAGCTTCCTTATCGCGGGTGGACTTACCGCTCTTGCCTCAACGAAAGTGCTTGGTGCTAACGACAGCCTTCGCATTGGAGTTATCGGGGCGGGCGGAAGAATGCAGAACCTGCTCGATTGTGCCGAAAAGGCCGGCCCATGCGAGATTGTGGCAGTGAGCGATGTGTATGGGCCTCGGCGCGATGCGGTCAAGGATCGGTCCAACGGAACAGCTACTACCCATCTGGATTATCACGAAGTGCTGGAAAAGGAGATCGATGCTGTACTCATCGCATCTCCGGATCACTGGCATGTTCGAATGGCTGTCGATGCGCTAGCCGCGGGCAAAGATGTGTACCTAGAAAAGCCTGTCACGCACACGATCGAGGAAGGGGCTACGCTTACGCGCGCGGTTCGCTCGGGTAAGCAGATTCTGCAGTGCGGCATGCAGCAGCGCAGCTGGACCCATTTTCGCGATGCGGTCGATCTGATTCAAGGAGGCAGTCTCGGACGCGTGCCCCAGGTAAGAACGTACTGGTGGCAGAATTATCAGCGAAACAGACCACTCAAGCCTGTCGATACCCAGGCGCTCGATTGGAAGCTCTGGCTGGGTTCGGCCCCGGAACAGCCGTTTAACGAAGAGAAGTTTTATCTCTGGCGCTGGTACTGGAATTTTGGCGGCGGAGCCATGACTGATCTATTCACGCATTGGATCGACGTTGTCCACTGGGCGATGAAAGTGGATCAGCCACGCGAGGCGCAGATGCTCGCCGATAAATACATGTTTGAGGAATGGGATTGCCCTGACACTGTTCAGGCTGCCCTTCGCTATCCCGGGTTCGATGTGGTGTACGAGGGTATGATGGCTTCTTCTATTGATGACGGAGGACTTGAATTTCGCGGGACAGAGGCTACGCTGAAGATCAATCGCAGTGGGTTCGGCGTTTATCGCGAGGGCGTAGAGAGCAAGCAGAATCCAGTGCTCAAGGGAGAGAGCTTTCGCGACGGAACCATTACGCATATGCAGAATTTCTTCGAATGCGTTCGCACGCGCAAGGAGCCGAACGCGCCTGTGGAGGCGGGGGTTGCAGCTGCGCGCGCGGGACATATCGCTAATCTTGCATATCGCGGAAAGGGCCAGATTTCCTGGCCGCTGAAGACGTCATAGATTCGTTATTCTGACCCGGTTGGATTAGACATTTCCCTGGCGCATCTGTTCGGCCAGATACTCTGACGATCGCATGGCCAGCGCCAGTATGGTCATGGTTGGATTTTGCCACCCTGAGCTTACGAAGCTGCTTCCGTCTACAACGAAAAGATTCTTAGCGTCATGGCTCTGGCACCACTTGTTCAGTACGCTGGTCTTCGGATCGTCGCCCATTCGGCATGTGCCTAGTTCATGAATGCTGTATCCGGGCGGGTTTGGATCATAGTTCTTTGTGAGGACTTCGAAGCCTGCGGCTTCGGCCAGCGCAATGCTTGTATCTACGGCGTCGCGTGCCATATTGAATTCATTGTCGGTGTACTTGGTGTCGATGCGCAGCGCCGGAATGTTCCAGGCATCGACTACATTCTTGTCGATGCTGACGTGGTTCTCATAGCGTGCTAACACCTCGCCCATAATTCCGGCTGAAAATCCGCTGCCATGATAGCTGTCTAATTTTTTTTGCAGCTCCTCTCCATATGCGGCAAAGTTGCGAGGATCCATCGAATGAATGCTGCTGTAGATGTTCAGTGCGTATCCACGGATGAAGTTCTTCGCTTTGGTGTCAAGGTTGCGGAAGCGGGGAATAAGCGCAGAGCCACCTATCAATTCCGGTGTGGCCTTGCCGTCGCGCGCCTCCGGCACTGAGCAGGTAATGCCGGGCCCATAAACCTGATCGATCAGGTAGTGGCCCATCACTCCGCTGGAATTCGCCATCCTGGAATTCAACAGCAAGCGTGTGCTTTCGAGCGTGCCTGCTGCAAGAACGACGACACGCGCGCGCACTGACATCTCCCGTCGTGAAAGGCGATCGACAAAATGGGCTTCGTTGATGAGCCCGGTATTTTTGTCGGCGCTGAGCTCGCG
>Ga0206829_10377_pt2 | contig 11078 bp, 10 predicted proteins | sample Alteio_BWOrgCont_75_FD_152862 | JGI IMG/M metagenome (GOLD analysis project Ga0206829, IMG submission 152862) | Enriched cells from forest soil in Barre Woods Harvard Forest LTER site, Petersham, Massachusetts, United States -... | ecosystem: Environmental > Terrestrial > Soil > Temperate forest >... | reverse complement strand
ACCATTTCTGATAAGCCTTATAAACCGCATTTTCCTTTTACCGGGCATCTTTATTTTACCAGCTCTTATTGTGGCGGCGCACGCCCTACTCAAGAGATTTTGAAACAACATGCTACAGCAAAAATATTGCCGAATACCACGCTGCATCTTCATGAAGTTTCGGATACTTCCAAGACAAATTATACGATAGTTACAGATAAGGATGGGAAGTTCTCAAGTTGCATGCCGCCCGGGACTTACAACGTCTATATGACCGATAAATATGATGCCCAGGCTCTTCCTGATTTTGATCCGGAATGTAAAGCCTGGCTCGAACAATCGCTTACGCAAATAGAAATAAGAGACGATATTCCTGCTAATACAAATATTGATTTGAAGCTGTTTTTTCATTGCAATCCTTGTATGGTTCCGCAGACTTAAAGCCTTGGGGATGTTATTCCTTTAAAGGTTAAAGTTTTGAAGGTTGATATTGTTGAATAATTTTTGTTTAATATTGCACTTTCAAAATAGAACAATCGGATCATTAATTAAACAAAACTATATCAACAAACCATGAGGATAAAAATTACATTTGGAAAGACCTTCAAATCCGTTAATACCATGCCGCTGCATCATCAAATGGTGCTGAATAAGAGCCTTATCCCGTTTATGGACAGGCGTCGTGACAATAAGACATTATATACTTATTCGTCTATGAAAGGATCGTCAAATGTGATGAATGGCATCATCACTTTTCACAGTGATAAAATGAGTCTTATCGTTTCATCTAATAATGATCATTTTGTAAAATCTATGGTTGACAGGATCTTTCAAAAACATGTTGTAAAAATAGGAAAGATGTTGATGATGCCTAAGCTCCAACAAGTAATTTCTAATCCTGAATTCAAAGAAGAAATGAAATATGTATGTCTTGCTCCATTTGTCTTGATTGATTCCGGCAAAGAGCCTGAAAGAGCTGAAACCATCATAGATCCGAATACACAGGAGTTTTCTGATCTGCTGTTTAATTCAACAATGGAACGGATGCATAAAGCAGGTTTTACAGAAGATGAATTGAAAGAATTTCAAACCTTTGAAGTGATTGGAGATCAAGAATATTTAAAGAAAACGGTAGAGAATAATAAACGTTTTGCAAGGTTTTACCGAAACTTGGATCGTCAGACTATTGTGGGATATTTGCTTCCCTTTACATTACATGCACATCCAAAAGTTCAACAGTTTATATTTGAGACAGGTTTGGGTTTATATGGTCTGGAAGGCTATGGAATGATTGATATTGTTCATGAGCAACATGCTCCTCTTCCATTGCAAAACTCTTTGAATGAAGATGATTCAACATCCGTTTCTCCTACTGCTGATGGGGTTCGTTCTTGATTGGGTATAAAATCTTTTTACTTTTTATAATAAATCAATCCTTCTTTTCATTTCAGTATTTGCTGATACAATTTTTGCATGAATTTATTTAAGAAGTATAGAAAGGTTTTAGGGGTTTGTTGTTTAATAATAATTGTTCTTATCGCTGTTTTATTTTCTTTGAGGAATAATTTATTACACTCAAAACTAACTGCTGTCGAAGAAAAATATAAGAAGGATTATAATGCTGATTTATCTATTGAGGAAGCAAGTTTTGAAGGGATAAATGAAATTATTATTAAAAGAATAATTCTTATTCCGGAGCATGGAGATACAGTACTGGCAATAGATTCGGTATCATGCAAACTAAATCTTTTTAAACTTTTATTCGGGAAGATAAGATTGAATTACCTGTCTGTTTCCAATGCCAATATCAATCTTATAAAAGATAAAAATATAGCTAATTATTCTTTCCTGTTTCGAAAGAAAGATGAGGATACTTTAAACAAAAAGGAATTGGATTATGCAGGAAAGATTGATGAATTATATACCAAAATATTTAATGCTATTCCGGGTACTTTGAATCTTGATCATTTCAGTCTGAAGGTAAGGCGTGATAAGGATAAATTCGTTTTGAATATTCCTGGTTTAATAATTAAAGATGGTGAAATAGCTGCCGATACCATTCAATTAAAAGAAGGAAAGAAGACTATTTATTGTATGTTGAATGGAACAATTCATCATAATAAAAGAACAATTTCTATTGCTTTGAATGCAAAAGATTCAATAAAGATTCATCTTGAATTTCTTGAGAAATGGAAGCAACTCAAACTTGCTTTTAATGCCTTGAACTTTGAAATAAATACATTTAATTATTCATCAAATGAAACAAAAGTAGGAGGGAAGCTCGCTATTGACGGGCTTTTGCTGAATCATCCGAAACTAACTACTATGGATGCTACTATTAAGAACTTTGCCATTGATTTTAATTTCAATGCCGGAAAAGATGAACTGAATATTGATAGTTCTTCTGCCATTCAAGTAAATTCTATTCTGATTCATTCTTACTTTAATCTGATAAATCACAGAGAAAATAAAGAGCTAAATTTGAAGATTAGAATACCGGAAATGGAAGCTGCAAAGTTCTTCTCTTCCTTGCCAAATGGCATGTTTGATAATACCAATCAGATAAAAGCAAAAGGAACCGTATCGTATAATCTCGACTTTTATATTGATACAAAAGAGCCGGATAGTCTTAAATTCCATTCATCTTTTGATGCAATAAATTTCAAGATTATTCAATTCGGAAAGACCAACTTTACCAAGATTAACGAGCCTTTTGAATACACGGCTTATAGTTATGGTATTCCTCAACAGACATTTATTGTGGGTCCCGAAAATCCTTTCTTCACGCCATTAAATGAAATAAGTCCTTACCTCAAGAATGCTATTCTGAACTCTGAAGATGGAATATTCTATTATCATAAAGGCTTTATAGAATCCGCCTTTGCGCAATCCATCGCAGCGAATATTAAGACGGGACAATTCACTCGAGGTGGCAGTACCTTGACTATGCAGTTGGTCAAGAACGTTTTTCTTTCCAAGAATAAAACTATCGGCAGGAAAGTTGAGGAAGCCCTTATCGTATGGCTCATTGAGAACAATAATCTAAGCTCGAAAGACAGGATGTATGAGGTCTATCTGAACATCATTGAATGGGGTCCGAATATCTATGGAATTGCACAGGCAAGCAAATTCTATTTTAACAAACGTCCCTCTGATCTTTCTCTTTCTGAAAGTATTTTCCTGGCATCCATCATCCCTTCTCCAAAATGGTTTAAGTATGCTTTCGATGAATCAGGAAAATTAAAAGAAGAACGTCTTGCGAACTTCAAAGTCCTCACTGAAATTCTTTTCAAGATAGGAATCATCACCGAGGAGCAGCATGATTCTTTCATTCCCGATGTTCAATTAAAAGGCAAAGCGAAATTGTTTCTTCTTCCAAAAGACAGCATTCCAAAAGATTCTTTATTAATAAATGAAGAAGGTTTTGACTATTAGAATTCTTTAGGGTGGTTTGCTATCTTTGCAGAATAATAAATTAATATGAAAGTAGCGAAAAAGGATGTTGGGTTTCGAACAATAACATTAAAGTATGATGGTATTGGTAAGTTGAATGAATTTGAAAAGAAATTAATAAATAGCTATGAGGATTTGCATCTTGAAGCAAAAGAGCTTTCGGATGATATTAATCAATTTTCAAAAGCCTTTGCTGCTTTAGAGGAGCATTGCAGTGACTCCCAAAAGATGATTTCTAAAACGGATAAGATGCTTGAGAAAATGTATCAGACAGCGACTATTGAGAAGAAAGATAATGGACTTCAATTGAATGTTTCTGATATATATGTACCCTCAATGGAGTTGGTGGCAAAGGGAATTGAGGATTATAATAAATTGCCCGATGCCAATAACAAACATGCAGAACCACTTAACATCCTTCAGATGAAAATCATTAATGATATTGAGGATAAAGCAGCGCATATTAATATGTTTTCAAAGACTTATTATGAATTGAACAAAGGCGATGACATTGAGGAATTAGACATGGATCAACTTAGATTGGACTTCACAGATTTTTTAAAATGTCACGAAGAACTCCACAAACAATGGATGGAATTACATGCGGATTTTACGAAATATATCGTCGAGATTTTTAATCCTTATGCCCTTTATGTAAGTTCATTTGGAGAACGGTATAAAAAATTAAACGATGCTGCAATGGCTAAGGCTGAGGAAGTCATTGATACTAAAGTGAAACGCATTAAAAACTACGAACTCCCTGCCAATAGCGAGCAAATGACCAAGTATGCTGCGATGCTTGATGAAGCCGGTGTACGTGGAAATGGAATTTATTTAGAGATGAGTTGGGCTGCTATTGACAGGAATGATACTTCTGCTATTATGGATATTATTCGTGTTGCGCAACATAAAACTGATGCGCTTCGCAATGTGATTTATGGAATACAATTTAAGATTAATGACATCCCGTTGAGTGAGCCGATGGGAAGCAGACAAAACATCTTTATGAGTCCTAAAATCCTTGCTTGGTTTGCTCATCTTGGAGAGATTCCGATGATTTATTTCTTCATTCGCGACCCAGGTACCGGCAGTCATTGTCTCTTTGCGGATATGATTTTGGATGGGTCATTGGAAGTCATTCAAAAGCCTGATGAAGGTGCTACTTATTATGGTTTTCAGCCTCCGAATATCAACATAATCTTTAATCGTTTATTTGAAGGCGCTGTTCATTTTCTTGAATTCTGTTATGGTACCGGAGTGGACGCTAAACCCCACGTGGATTATGCCATTCAATGCTTCCGCGATGGCTTTCAACTGGATACTATGTTTCCTCGTCCGACAACTTTTAAATACGAAGATGTAGAGGAAGAATGGAGGCGAATTTATCGAAGATAGAATCTAATCAAGTTATTTATCTTCATTTATAACTTTTATTAGCCCGATATATTTTTGATAAAGATTAACGACATCACCTTCTTTATATTCTTTCCCGTTGGTTTTATTTGTTACTACTTCAGGTTCTTTTGACGACATCATTCTTATCAGACCATTAAGATAAAATGATTTAATTGCGTATGCAACATTTTCAGTTTGATCACCTCTGTAAATAGTTGATGTTATTCCAACAATTAAGCCATTGTATGTAAATAGCGGTCCGCCACTGTTTCCATGTGTTACAGGAACAGAAATTTGGTAATATCTGATATCATCTTTTAACCCCGTCATAGCACTTATATTTCCTTCGGAATACTTAATATTAGATCCCATTACATTAAACTTTGGATACCCGATTGTAAATACTTTTTCGCCCACATTTTTCACATCGCCTAAGGAATATGGAATACTGTCAAAAGCTTTAAAAGTACTATCTTCAATTTTTATTATTGCTATATCATTCGACACATCCTTCAGAATGGTTTTAGCAGAATATGTTTTCTTTTCAGACCCCTGAAACAGTGTAATATCAAGCTTCTTAGCTTTTTTTACAACATGAAAGTTGGTAGCAAAATATCCATCCGTTGAAATTGCAAAACAAGAACCCGAGCTTGACCATTTATTCCCTTCATCATCAACCCCGGTATTAGAAGATGATATCTTTATATAACTTCTTTTAGTATTTCGCAAAAGGCTTGACATTACACAAGAGAGCGTTTTCGTAATGGGATTCAACTCAAAACTTACATTATCCGGTTTCTCATATAAATAATATTGTTTCGAGGAATAGTTATAATCATTTAATTTAGAAAACTCCCCGGTGATGGCAAACTTCGGGTACTTTTTATCTGATTCAATTGCTATCTGAATAAGCCCTCTTTCAGGCTTCTTCAGGTCTTTTATTATTGCCAGCTTAACCCAATTATCTTTAGTACTTGTCAATACTCCATAATGATTATAAGTTTTGTCGCTCACCGAATATATCCCTTCAATCGGGTCCAATGACTCCGCACTATCCAAATATTTCTTGATAGATTGTTCATCGCCATCATAAATTTCCCATTTACCTGACACTATTATAGTGCTTGCCAATGATGTATTTGTTAGAGAAAATTGCTTGGAATGAATGATAGGATTATTTAAAATAAGAACTAATAATAGCCCAAGGATACGTTTCATATTTATAGAATCAGATATTGTTATAATTATTAGTTGTTGCCATGAATCAGAAATTAATGCAGCAAAAGTAACAATATTCTTATCAACATAAAGATTGTGCAGCTAAAACCAATTTGTTTTATGTTATCTTTACCCCGCGAATGAAAAAATTTTCTTCTTGGTATTTGTTTCCTGATCCCTTTAATATAGGTCTTATTAGCAGAGGTATTACTTTAGCTGATGTGTTGTTATATATAAGAAGAATTAATGATGTTCATGCTGTGTTGTATGTTTTGCATTCCAATCTTTGTATCAATCAAGCTTACTTCACTCATTCGTTGACGAATAAGAAGTTTCATTTCATCAAAAGAATGCTGCATTTTATCATCTCGACCATCATGAAGCCTTATATTAATGATCAATTCATTGATAGTAATGATGAATTAGGATACATGCATGACGAGTTGGTCTTCGGTATTGCGCCGAACGTTAATCTGTATGATGAGTTGGTATTCGGCATTGCACCGAACGTTAATCCATTTGATGAGTTGGTGTTCGGTTTTACTCCGAACGCTAATCCATGTGATGAGTATGCTAATTCGTATGATGAGTCAGTATTCGGTGTTGCACCGAACGTTAATCCATTCGATGACTTGGCGTTCGGTGCAACACCGAAGACTGATTCGATGATAATGTTAGCTTACATGAATGTTATGTCAGCTAAATGTGTTGTCGTATTAGGGGATTCGATATATATGTTGATTAAAATGCATGTCGAAATAGGTGAAACAAAGCATGTAATAAGGAAACTTAGCATCCTTTTGATGGAGACGATACAAAACATAACGAATCGAAGCTATAAATGTCTTCGATTGAATAGAATAACAGGCATCTTATACAACAACATATTAAATTAATAACAATACTAATGAAGAAGAAATCAGGGTACAAAAAATTGAATGAAAGTCAGAAATTGTCGAACAAATATCGCCGTCAATTGCGCAAGATATATGGGGAAGATTTTGTAATCAGCGATGCAGAAATGCGGGCATTCAAGAGAGAGATGAAGCTGCAAAAGGGATTTAAAAACAGCATGGAGAGGATGCTTTATTTTAAGACATTTTTGAGGATGAATGATGGCGAACGAAAGACGATGATAATCCTTACGGCGAAGGTTATCCAGACCATCAGAGCAAAATTAGACATGCCGAAAAATCATATTCTTTATAAAGATAAATCAATTAATATGGCAGAGGTTCAGACCTTGAACACGAAGGGATATTTTACTGATGCATTCGATGGATTGGCACTATGGATCACGAGAAATGGTGTGCTGGCATTAGCCCTCAAGAACAGGTCATTGGGCACCGGAACTACGCAGCAGGTAAGGGATGCAAGAGCAGATGTGAAGAAGTCGCTGGATTTATTTCTTCAATATTTGAATGAATTGATAAAGGAAGATCAGGACAATGCGGAGGAAATAATCCATACTGCTTTGTGTGTATTGGTAAAGCTTTATAAGAGAGCCATCAAGGATTTTGAAATAAAACAAGGACCTGGAGCAGGCAGTATCATTTTGATTTCGGCAGCCGCCATGATAGATGGGAAGCGGGTTGCAGCACTTTACCGATGGCAATGGGGAGTTATGATTGATGGAAAAATTGTTTGGTATGATCTTGATTCGACACCAAAACACAGGACCATCGCTATCAATATGCCATTGGAAACAGCGGTATTTTTCCGCAAAGCAGTAACGACCACCAAAGGCGGCGCAGGGAAATTCTGCAAGGAGAAATGTATCACGCCGAAATAATTACTTATAATTCTTTTCCTAATTTTGCGGTTCATAAGGACTTTTATTAATGCCTGTTTCATTGATATTTATTTGGCTTAATAGTCCTGAATTGGGAATAGACAGAGTGAAGCAATGGGTGGCAGAAGGAGGACATCATATTCCGGAAGATGTTATCAGAAGAAGGTATGCTAAAGGAATTGAGAATCTTAATGAAAGATATATGGAGATGGTTGATTACTGGATGATATATGATAATTCAGAAAGTTCTGTCACAATCATTGCAGAAGGCTCAAACAGCAGCGAAGGGACTATATTTGATGAAGTGAAATATAAACTTATTAAATCATATTAAATGGAAAAAGAAGACCTAAATAATGAGAAACTTAGCAGTAAGGTTTTGCGTGGAATGCACATTGCCTTTGATAAATTAGTAATAGAAAAAGCCAGGAATGATCAGGAGTTTGTATTCGCTGATAAAGATGGAAAAATCTTTTATGTAAAGGCAAAAGACCTGCTAAAAGAAAAGGAGGTATAAAATCTTAAGTATAAGGTCTGCTCACTTAAACTTCAGACTTAAGCTTCAATATTTTATTAATATTGAATCTAAACTTCCTCTGAGTACAATGATTCATCGTCATGTGACTGCGACCTCGGGCGCAGCAACATGACGATGATGAAACGTATTCAAATGATTTCAAACTCTGCCGTGAAGTGCCTTAGGAATTCAGTTTCTTTTTTTATTCGATAGCCTTTTGTTGAATCTTTTCTTTTGATGATTTCGTCGAATACTTCTATCACATAATCTATGTGAGACTGTGTATAAACCCTGCGGGGAATGGCAAGCCGAACCAGTTCCATCTCTGCAGGAATGAGCTTTCCATTGGCATCATATTTACCAAACATCACCGACCCAATCTCTACACTTCTGATACCTCCCACCTTGAATAATTCACACACCAAAGCCTGTCCGGGATATTGATCAATAGGGATGTGAGGGTAGAAGGTCTTTGCATCAACATACACAGCATGACCACCAACGGGATAGATAATTGGTACACCCTTACTGCGCATTCTATCACCAAGGTATTGGGTGCTGGTGATGCGATATTTAAGATAATCAGGCTCGAATACTTCCCTCAATCCGACAGCAATAGCTTCCATATCACGACCCGATAAACCACCATAAGTGCTGAAGCCTTCGGTGATGATAAGTAGGTGCGTGCAGGCATCCGCAAGGCTTTTGCTTCGCAAGGTAAGGAAGCCACCCATATTAACAAGAGCATCTTTCTTTGCACTCATTATACTTGCATCAGCAAGAGAAAACATCTCTTGAGCAATGGCTCTGAAGGTCTTGTTTTCATAACCTTTTTCATAAGTATGAATGAAGTAACTGTTCTCCGCAATCCTGCAACAGTCAAGGATAAAAAGGATGTTATGATCCTTACAGATCTTTGAAACCTCCTTTGCATTCTCCATACTTACTGGTTGTCCGCCGCCACTGTTATTAGTAACAGTAAGGATTACACCCGCAATGTTCTTAGCACCATGTTGGTTAATTAATTGAAGAAGTTTATTGGTGTCTAAATTGCCTTTGAAATGATGTTCAGAAGAATAATTATATGCCTCTTCGATAGGTATGTCAATGGCTGTAGCACCACTGTATTCAATATTTGCACGTGTAGTATCGAAGTGGGTATTGCTTATAAAAAACTTTCCTTTGCCACCAAGATGGCTGTATAAAATACGTTCGGCAGCACGTCCTTGATGGGTAGGAAGAATGTATGGCATTCCCGTCAGATCAGAGACTTCATTATAGAATCTATCCCAGCTTCTTGCACCTGCATAAGACTCATCTCCATTCATCATGGCAGCCCATTGATTACTACTCATGGCAGAAGTGCCACTATCCGTTAATAAATCAATAATAACCTGCTCCGATTTCAACAGGAAAGGATTGTAATGAGCAACTTTTAGATACTCTATTCGTTGCTCTTCAGTACTCATGACTATAGGCTCAATGGACTTGATTCTAAAAGGCTCTATAATTGTTTTGAAATTCATTAAAACTGTTTAAAATCTTTTAAATCTTGCCTGGAAGAATCGAAGATACTTAGGTTCATAAATCATCTTCAATCCCTTTATCTTCTTTCTGTAGCTATAAACCTCTTCAACAGATTCGGCAACAACATCCATGTGAGCCTGTGTGTAAACCCTTCGTGGAATGGTCAGTCTCACCAATTCAAGTTCTGGTAAATAATTTTCTCCTGTATCTTTATTTCTTCCGGCAGAGACAATTCCACGCTCCATAGAACGAACTCCACTATCCAGATAAATCTCTGCTGCAAGTGTCTGTGCAGGGAATTGAGTTTGTTTAAGGTGAGGAAGAAACCGTTTCGCATCAATAAATATCCCATGTCCTCCAATAGGAACCACGATAGGGACATGGGCTGTTAATAATTTATTTCCCAGGTATTCAACCTGCCCTATTCGAGCACGAATATGATCATCACTTACAGATTCTTCAATTCCAATTGCCATTGCCTCCATGTCACGTCCTGCAAGACCTCCGTATGTATGCAGCCCTTCATAAACAACAACTAAATTGCTTGCTTCCTCATATAATTCATTATCGTTCAAAGCAAGGAAGCCACCAATATTTACCAAAGCATCTTTCTTGCCACTCATCGTAGCACCATCAGTAAGAGAACATATTTCCTTGACAATAGTTTTGACAGATTTATTCTCATAACCTTTCTCACGCATCTTGATAAACCAGGCATTCTCTGCCACACGAGTCATATCATGAATAATCTTGATGCCATATTTATTAGTCAAAGCCCTCAAAGCACGCAGGTTCTCCAAGGATATTGGTTGACCGCCAGCCATATTTACGGAGGTTGCCATGGAGATATATGGAATCTTTTTAGCACCATATTTCTTGATGATTCCTTCCAATTTCTCCAGATTGATATTGCCTTTAAATGGATGCTCGCTTTGAGAATCATGCGCTTCATTAATGATGATATCAATGAATTCGCCACCCGCCAATTCCTGATGAAGACGGGTAGTAGTGAAGTACATATTGCCAGGAACGATATCCCCAGGCTTAATCATTATTTTGGAAACCAAGTTCTCGGCACCCCTTCCTTGGTGTGTAGGAATGACATATTTATATCCATAAAATTTCTGAACGGCAGCTTCCAGATGATAGAAGTTTTCGCTGCCTGCATACGACTCATCGCCCAGCATCATTCCAGCC
>Ga0206829_10415_pt1 | contig 11084 bp, 5 predicted proteins | sample Alteio_BWOrgCont_75_FD_152862 | JGI IMG/M metagenome (GOLD analysis project Ga0206829, IMG submission 152862) | Enriched cells from forest soil in Barre Woods Harvard Forest LTER site, Petersham, Massachusetts, United States -... | ecosystem: Environmental > Terrestrial > Soil > Temperate forest >... | reverse complement strand
ATTGGCAATCTATGGGACAAGCTGACACCTGATACCAATGGAAGTTATGTAAACGGTACATGGAGCAGGATAGACACAATGCATTATAAACGCCTTTATTGTTCATCCCAGGTGCTAAAAGACGGACGGGTATATGTGGCTGGGGGAGAATACCATTCCAATCTAATAAAAGGCGAAGTATACAATCCTTTAACAGGCACATGGACAATTACAGGCTCATTACCATTAGGTTATCAAGTGCTTGATGGCAATACCCAGCTCTTGCCAGATGGACAAGTTTTACAGAATATTGTTCTTCCAAACTCAAGATATAATTGCATTTTCGACCCGACAACTAATACCTACAACGTTGCGGCAACAAGTACGGGTGGATCTGATGAGGCTGCGTGGTTAAAGCTTCCTGACAACAGCATATTGTTTGTTGATATCGATTCAAAGCAATCTGAACGCTATATCCCATCACTTAGTGCTTGGGTGCTTGATGATACCCTACCCGTTTCGCTTTACGATATTTATGGTTATGAATGCGGCGCTGCCTTCATGTTACCCGATGGCCGGGCTTTCTTTATCGGTTCAACCTGCACTTCTGCATACTATACCCCATCAGGAACTGATAGCCCCGGAACATGGGCGGCCGGCCCACCAATTCCTGATAATCTGGGTGCGCCCGATGCCGCCGCCGCGATGATGCCAAATGGAAAGATACTTTGTGCACTCTCTAAAACACCGGGCCCGCCAAACGAATATTTTTATCCCGTTTATTTCTACGAGTACGACTATCTCACCAATACTTTTACAAATATAGCTGCCCCTATTGGCGGCGACACCATGCACATGCCCTCTTATATGACTGGAATGCTCGACCTGCCTGATGGAAATATCTTTTTAGGCACTTTGGATAGCAGTCAATTTTATATTTATGTGCCGGGTGGTAGTCCTGTCAGTTCAGGCGTGCCCGTTGTTGACAGCGTCATCATGATTAGCTGTGATACTTTTATGGCTACAGGACTACTGTTTAATGGCATTTCGCAGGGCGCCTCTTATGGTGATGACTGGCAAATGCCAACAAACTACCCACTTATCAGGCTTGTTTATCATGATAACACTTATGGTGATCTGGTTTATTATACGCGCACCTTTAATTGGAACAGCACAGGTATTATGACCGGTAATTTACCTGATACTACTTATTTTACATTGCCTGCCGGCTTGCCTTACAACAACTATGATCTTGTGCTTGTTGCAAATGGAATTCCTTCTGCCCCCTACTCTTTCACACCTTGTAATACGTCCGGCATAACCAAAATTAACCGGGGCAATGACCATTTCATAAGTGTTTATCCTAACCCTGCGTCTGGACATGCTACTATAATGTTTGAAGCTGATAAAAGCGGTATGCAAAGTTTACAACTGATAGATGTTTTAGGGCGGACTGTTAAGAACGAAACTATTAATGCAATTGCAGGGCAAAATTCTTACCCGCTTCAGCTATCCCAGCTTACAAGCGGAATATATACTATCATTATAGGCGACGAGAACTCAGTTAATAAAACAAAACTTGTGGTGGAGTAGATATCCCCTTAGCAAGCAATCATTACAAATTCGGAGATTTTTTCAAAAATTCCTATCGACAAGGCATTAAATATCTGTAAACATTTTAATTCCTGCATATATAAATGCCTTAAGTTCATAGATGCATACTATATTTATGGACAGTTTTTAGGCCCTTATGAAATTACACATTAAAAAGGCAATTTTCAAAACCTTAAAGTATATAAGCATAACATTTGCCGGCTTATTGCTGATCATGTTTTTAGTGCCCTATTTGTTTCCCGGTGTTGTTAACAGTAAAATAAATGAATGGGCTAATAAAAATATCAATGGCAATATTACATTCTCCGGCACCAGCTTATCTTTCTTCAAACATTTTCCGGCGCTGACGCTCACCATGATGGACGTTACACTGAAAGGATGTGCGCCATTCGAAAAAGACACCCTGATCGCCGCTAAAGAAATTTCGCTGGGTATAGATATTTCGTCTGTTTTCCAGAGAAAGATAACCATCAATAAAGTTTTTCTGAATGATGCATTTATCAATATACAGGTGGACAATGCAGGCAATGCAAACTACAATATATACAAAGCGAGTGCAAAGACCGATAGTACAAAAGTTGACACCGCAAGTGCATCGTTAGGCATTAACCAAATAATCATCAAGAACAGCCGATTGATATACAATGACCGCTCCTTACCTATGTTGATGAAAGCGAGTGGCCTAAACTATAGCGGCAGCGGCGACCTGAGCAAGGATGTGTTTGAACTGAATACCCATATGCAGGTCCAGTCCTTCGATTTTAGTTTTAACAAACAGCAATACATTCTTGGTAAAAAAATAAATGCTGATCTTGTTACGGAGATCAATACCAAGTCACTGACTCTTATTTTCCAGAAAAATGATTTGAACATCAACCAGCTACCCGTGGCTTTCAATGGGCAGTTTGGTTTTGTAAAAGACGGGTATGTTATGGACCTTCATATTAATTCTAATGAAAAAGACCTGGATGAAATTGTTAGCGCAATGCCTGCCGTTTACCAGAAATTACTGGACAAAACAAAAATAAGTGGCACGGGTAATATACAAATTTCATTAAAGGGAAAGTTCATTGCAAAGGACAATATAAAGCCCGACCTGGAAATGAATTTAAAGGTAAGGGATGGTTATATCTCCAATCAGAAATCACCTGTGTCAGTTCAGCATATTTATCTTGACCTTCAATCTAAATTTCCGGGCCTTAATCCTGATAGCGCATACCTGGCCATAGATTCGTTACACTTTAAAGTAGGCGATGGTTATTTTAATTCGGTGATAAGAATTAAAGGCACAAATGCGCCGAATATTTACGCACGCATCAATTCTGAAATAGACCTGGAACAGTGGGACAAGGCCACCTGGGAAAAATCTTTTCAGCTAAAAGGCTTGTACACCATTCACCTCCTTGCAGACGGCAAATATGAAAGGAAGATGGTGCCGATAGCTGGCTTACGGAAAAAGTTCGACACTGTCATTACCAGTGTGCCGAAATTTACACTCACATCCACTTTCAGGCACGGCTATTTTAAGTATGATTCTGTGCCGCAAGCTATTACGGGCATTAATTTCAATTTGCGTGCGGCATGCAGTGATGATAATTACAAACATATCAGCATTGCCGTAGATAGCATAGATATCACTGCGCTGGATAATTATATTAAAGGCTATTTCAGGCTGGGCAATACAGACAATTTCCCAATAGATGCCGCGCTGACAGCCCAATTTCACCTGGACGATTTGAAAAAATTCTTCCCGTTGGATAATATTGAAACTAGAGGCGATTTGAACATTGTAGTGAGCGCGAAAGGCAATTACCAGCCCGATCAAAAAATATTTCCGGTGGCATCTGCCAATATTACCTTGCAGAATGGTTCTGTAAAAACAAAATACTATCCCCATCCCGTTGAAAACATACAGGTGAACACAAATATCTCTGATAGTACAGGCGATTTAAAAGGTCTGCATGTTTCTATAAAGCCTGTAACTTTTACTTTTGAAGATGAAGATTTTGCAGTGAAGGCAGACCTGCGCGATTTTACAAACCTGCAATATAAAGTGAACCTGCAGGGCGTTTTGAACATTGGTAATATCTACAAGGTATTTGCACAAAAGGGTTATAATGTAAGCGGTACTATTGCAGCCAATGTATCGCTGAAAGGCAGGCAAAGCGATGCACAGGCGGGCAATTACGACAAGTTGTCCAACCATGGCAAATTAAGGATACAGGACCTGATCTTTACAACAGAGTTATACCCCAAGCCATTTAATATAAGCCAGGGAGTTTTCAGGTTCAACCAGGAGAAAATGGAGCTGGATAGTTTTACGGTTACTTATGGCCAGTCGGACTTTACGCTGGACGGGGCTGTGACAAACGTGCTGGACTATATGACGAAACCGGGCACGGTGCTGCAAGGAAATATGGACTTGCAAAGCAACCTGATCGTGACGGACGAATTAATGGCCTTTGCCGATACTTCACATCCTGTAGTAGCGCAAAACACACAGACGGCAAGCATCAGCCAGACGCCCGGTGTTATCATGGTGCCCAAAAATATGGACCTTGATTTTACCGCCGAAGTTGGCACTATAAAATATTCTGACATTGTTATTACTAATGCCAAGGGCCATCTGATACTGAGAAACGACAGCTTGCTGCTGCAACAAACGGGCTTTAACCTGCTTGGCTCGCCTGTAACGATGGATGCATCCTATGGCTGTATCAGTCCGCAAAAGGCTGCATTCAATTATCATATCCTTGCAACTGACCTGGACATCAAGAAAGCTTACAACAACATAAAATTGTTTCATGACCTGGTAAGTATGGCCGAACACGCGGATGGACTTATATCATTAGATTACCAGCTGAGCGGCATACTGAACAGTAGTATGATGCCCGTATATCAGTCCCTGAAAGGGGGTGGCGTAATATCTGCAAAAAAGATACGGATGGCCGGCTTTAAACTGATGGACGCTATTGGCAAAGAATCAAAACAGGACAGCGTGCATGGCAATTCTGATGTATCGAAAGTGGCTATTAAAAGCAGTATCGCCAACAATATCATCAACATAGAACCTACCAAAATACGCCTGGCGGGTTTTCGGGCAAAGTTTGAAGGGCAGGTGAGCTTTGACAAACAATTGAACCTGAAATTCAGGCTGGGCCTGCCACCTATGGGCCTGATAGGCATACCCATGAGCATTACCGGCACAGGGGATATACCCAAAATACAGGTGGGCAAGAACGATAAAGACAGTAGCCTGGTGGAGGTGGAGGATAAGGAAGACAATTAAATCTTTCGTAACTTTAATAACTTAAACATTTGTCAGATTAAGTGTTGACGATTACAAATAAAGCCTACCTAGACCTCTTTATAATTCTTTGCATCCCGAATGTCTGTCAGGGAAACATTATTCTGTATCTTGTTTAATAACCATCTATCACCTGCCCTTACAAAAAAGTACAAATCAGAAAAAAAAGCCGATTCCTTTTTAGCATTCTTTATATAGCTGTTGGTCAGTTCATTTATTGTATAATCTATCATATCGCCTGATATGTATACTTCAAAACTATCTTTACTGTTGTCTTTAAAATCCTCAACACCAAGTAATAGTAACCTTTCTTACATCAATATCGTCCATTAAATTTTTTTCATTCCTTGCCTTCATAAAATCTAATTGACTTTTGTAATTATTGTAAAGGTTTTCGCTGATATCGTTTTTTACTGAACTTAAATCATGATCGGACCATGCGGTTTGTATTCTGAAAAACATATCCCTGGCAAAGGTGGTCATTTGGGTTTCGTCCCAAATACTATCCTCCTCAACTGCGGCTTGCAGGATGCCTTCACTTATTTTAGACTTTTCTTTGATCTTTTTGTTCTTTATAATAGCATAAATTATAAGAAAAGGAAGGAGTATTATATACAAAATTGTACTAAACAAGCCACCACCATGTCCGCCGCCACCCCTTGCGTATGCAAAATTGCAAACAAGCAGCAACAAACAAGTTAGAAGAACTAAGACTATAGGTTGTTTTGTTATTTTCATAAATTTATATTTAGGTATAGTAAATATATAGAAATTGCTGTAAAAAGAAAAAAGGTTAGACCAAGGGTGCGTCCTGCTTGTGCTCTTTGTTTAGGCAGCAGTACGAAGGCTTTTCCGCAACTTAGCTCAGCGGGACCCTTAAAATAATTCCAGTAACGGGTCGTTTCAACTTGCAACGCAAAATTCTTTTAATAATAATCCAATATTTTACTTTTTTAAAAAAAATTATTTTTATTTTAACGAGCTATAATTTACTATACATAAAATCATTGACCCATATGAATAAGCCCCTAAGTTTTATTTTGCTTTTTTGTGTTCTATTAGCTTTTAGGGTATCTGCACAAATACCGGAAATAGACTCCAAAAAAATTATCGATACTGGTGTTCAATTACATGATAAGGGAGAATATAAAAAAGCCATAGAATATTTTACCCAGGTGCCGGAAGGAGATACGAATTATTCTGACGCTGTATACGAGCTGGCAAATACCCAGACAGCAGACAGTAATTTCCTGGCTGCTAAAGAGACTGTGATAAAAGGCCTTTCATTGCACTACGACAATAACAGGCGATTCATGCTGCAAATGGCCAACCTTTATGATTATTTTCAAAAGCCTGACAGCGCCCTATACCTATACGATAGTTTGACAAAGCTGAACCCTTTTAACGACCAACCTTATTTTGAAGAGGGCGTATTATACTTCAGGCAATTGAAATACGACACGGCCATCACTTATTTCCAAAAAGTATTGCTTTTAAATCCCTACCATTCGAAGGCACATTATTTACTCGGGCTTATTTACATATTTCAGGGAAGGCTTACAGAAGCATACATATGTTTTCAGGGACTGCTGATGGTATGCAATCAAAAAGAACTGGCTAATAAAACGATTGGCTTAATGGCAGATATAGCAAAGGAGACTGAAGCAGTGGACAAATATTATAAGACCAAGAACGCAAAATATTCGGATGCACTATTTGATGAAACAGACCAGATCGTTAATGCAAAGCTTGCCCTTGATGAACAATATAAGCCGGACGTACCAATAGATGACGGCCTGCTTAAAGAAATGCAAATCATAATGGAAAAGCTGAGCTATACAGAGAAGGACAATAATTTTGTTATGCAATATTATGTTCCTTTATTTACAAAGATCTATACGGAGAAAATGGCAGGAGCCTATATGCTTTTATTGCTTTCTGATTATGGGATACAGTCTGTAGATGATTTAGCCAAAAAGAAAAAAAAGGAAATTGACGAAGTGAAGAACGTGCTATATCCCTACCTTAATAAGATAAAAAGTACACACGAACTTAACTATGCCAAAAGAACAAATGAAAAGGACAAATTTTTATTTAATGGTAATTACATGGTTGAAGGAACCGTAAGAGACGATGATAAAAACAAGTTTGAAGAAGGGGAAGTAAAAGTTTATACCAACTATTCGCTGGTAGCAAAAGGGCGATATAACAAAAACAGTGAAAAAGAAGGCGAATGGAAAACCTGGTATGAATCGGGCCAATTGAAAAGCGAGATCAGCTATCATAATAATGAGGAAACAGGCGAGTCGAAGGAATATAATTATATAGGAAACCTGAAAAAACTGACTAAAAGAGACGCACAAGGAAAAATAACGGAGGAAAGAAATTATTCTTATAAAGGATGGCTGAATAATGTAGCTATTTACAAAGCAGATGGCGAAAAAGAACTGACCTACTATTATCCTAATGGCAAAAAGGAGGTTACTTATTTGTCGGTAAACGACAAATTTAAGGACGGCAAATACGTTTCCTATTATGATAACTCTAACATAAAAAAAGAGGTAAGTCTTAAGGATGGGAACGAAAGCGGTGCCTGTAAAAAATATTATGAAAACGGAGTTTTAAGCGAGGAGAGCAGCTATGAAAACGGGAAGTTGGAAGGATGGTCTACCGAGTATTATGAGAACGGGAAGATAATGAACAAATATTTTTATCACGATGACAAAGCAGAAAATAATTACGAAGAATATTATGATAATGGTGCAATGTCGCTTTCAGGTACTTTTGTTAATGATAAAAAAAATGGTACTGAAAAGTACTACGATCATACAGGAAGGGTGTACGCGATATTCGAGTATAAAAATCATATTCCCGTGTCTATAAAATATATGGACGCTGACAATAAAATTGTCTACCAGAGAGCCAACGAGGAGGGCTTGCATAAATATGATGTTTATTACCCAAGCGGAGTATTAAGAGTTAATAACAACCTTAATGAAAACGGAAAAAGAGATGGCAAAATAGTTTTCTACTACGCATCCGGCAAGATAAGCGAGGTAGATGAATATAAGGATGGGAAACTGCATGGCCCGTCGGTGGAGTATTATAAGAATGGGAAAGTGCGGCTGGAAGAAAATTACAAGGATGGTAAAAGAGATGGGTATTATAAAAATTACTACCCGAACGGAAAGTTGCAAAGCGAAGGCTGGTATGTGGGTGGTGACAAGTGCTGGTTGTGGAAGTATTATTATGTAAACGGGGCCCTTGAATATGAAGCTACGTACGTTGATGATCAAAGTCAGGGTTTCTTTAAAATATATAATATAGCCGGAGAACCAGAAAGCAAGGACATGTATTACTATGACGTGGAAATTGGCACGGAACAGTATGACACAAGCGGCAAAATATTTAATAAGGAGTTTTACGCAAAGGGTAATGGCCGCTATCGCAACCTGTTTGAGAACGGCGCGAGTAATTTTGAATGCAACCTGCAATACGGCCTTTTTCAAGGGCCTAAGTCAAAACACTATTATAATGGCACGGTAAGTGAAAAAGGATATTATTCATTCGGCAAAAGGGATAGTATAGAGATTTGTTATTTCCCGGATTCAAAAAAGGCAAGTACAGGGCAATATCACAAAGGACTTAAAGAAGGTAAATGGACTTATTATAATGAAGCAGGCCAAATGACACTGGAAGACAGCATGCAGAATGATGAAGATGAAGGCAAATCGAAAATTTACGCCTGCGAAATGTTGCGTATAATGTACAATTATAAAAAAGGACGTAAACATGGCGAGCAGTATTACTATGGTGAAAGCGGGAAAATAGCCGGTGTGCTATATTATTATGAAGGCGATGTGATAGGATATTCCTACGAAGATAAAAATAACAAACTGCTTCCGATGATGGCTGTTAAAAACGGTACGGCTGAAATAAAAACATTCTATGCTAACGGCAATAAGGGGTTGGAATTTAATGTTGAGGAAAGCGAGTTTAACGGGAAGCAAATGATCTATTTCAGTAACGGAAGTGTTGCTGAAGAGCGAAACTATTCATATGGCAACTTCAGTGGGCCTTTAAAGAAATATCATCCCAACGGCAAAATAATATATGAAGGACAATATATTGACGACAAAATTAATGGCGAAGAAAATGTATACAACAGTAATGGCGAACTTATTATCAGGAATAACTATTATTTTGGCTATCGCAATGGAACAACAGAGGTGGTAGATGTTGCTACACATAAAAAACACCTGTATCAATACCGGTATGGAACTCTTTTAAGTATAAAATAAATTGGGGATGCGGAACACAGGCGGGAAATATTTTTTGTACGTAGGATACTATTTTCTAAGCGCTACCTTGTCCGGTATAAGTGGTGCCTATGGTCAGGACTTTGATGTTAAAGAAATAGTGGCCCGGTATAGTAAGGAAAATTCGGTGATTCTTCAAAACAAGATGCAACTCAAAATCTATTGGGAGGATGGGAAATTAAATGCGCAAGCTGATATTATCCGGCAGAGGTTATTGATCAGCGAACTATCGCCAACAATGTATAATGTTGAAAATATATACCACAGCTATTTCAGCAAATTGGAGGATTTTGATGCAGAATCGAAGCTGCCATCAAAAAAAGGTTATGAATCGTTAAAAGCAACTCAGTATAAAATAGCTGAATCAAAAGAGGACTACGTATTTTATGATGGGGCGAAAGAAACACAAATATCCTTTGAAGGGCTGGTACCTAATGCGCTGACAGATCTTAAATATACCATTCAATATACTGATCTTCATTTACTGCCTATATTTTATTTTCAGGATGATGTACCCACTGTAAATGCCAGCCTGGAAATAACCGTACCACAAAATGTAGATATGAAATTTGTTTTGAGGAATGGCCAGGGCAATATTAAAATAACCAACACCGAAAACGACACCAAACATACTAAAACATATACCTGGAAAGCCGAGAATATTCCGAAGGTCCCATATTATAGTGACGGCCCCGGTTTAGCATATTACATTCCTCAATTAATACCATTCATAGCCAGCTACGAAGCGCCGGGCAGTGACAGGCCCATCAGTTTCTCATCGGACCCGACAGACCTATACCACTACTACTATAAATTCATACAGAATGTAAATAGCGTTCAGGACGATCAATTTGATAAGGTAGCAAGCGAAATAATAAACCCTGCACTAAGCAAAAGGGACAATGCCCGGAATATTTACCAGTGGGTTCAGAAAAATATTCATTATGTGGCATTTGAAGATAAATTGGGCGGATTTATACCAAGAAATGCCAAGGACATTTGTGAGCGAAAATATGGAGACTGCAAGGACATGACGAGCATCCTGGTGGCTTTGTGCCGGAAAGCAGGGATTGATGCTTATTTTACCTGGATAGGGACCCGGTCGAAACCATATACTTTTGAGGAAACACCTTTGCCAATTGTCTGCAACCATATGATCTGTACTATAAAACTGGGAGATGAATGGATCTTTATGGATGGCACAGATCCTGCTATCCCCTTTGGAATGGCCCCTTATGAAATACAAGGCAAAGAAGCGATGATAGCGATTGATGAACAAAATTTCAAGATCATTACCGTTCCTGAAATGGAGACAGCAAAAAATGTTACTACAGACTCAACCATGATGAAGATAGAAGATAAGGATATTTCCGGCGACATTAAAATACATTATTCAGGATACCCCGCATGGACGATCAACGGCATATTGAGAAATTATGGCGGCACTGAAAAAGAAAAACTGATAAAAAGCATTGTATACCGGGGCTCTAACAAATTTGTCCCGACTAATTTTGATTATCAGGAAGTGAATAACCTTGGGAAAGATGCTTTTGTTAGTTCTGAATTTTCAATAAAGGACTATATCCAAAAAATAGACAACGAGTATTATGTAAACATGAACGTTCAAAGAGATATGGAAAATAATTGGGTAGATACTAAAGAGAGGAATATTTTGATATCTAACTCCTATAAGGACTCTGTAAAAGAAGTAGTGATACTGGATATTCCCAAAGGATATCATGTATCCTATATTCCTCCAAACAAAATCAGCACTTCAAACAACTTAATGTCTTACAAAATAAGCTATAACTCTGATGCCAAGAAAGTGATCTTAGTTAAGGATTTTACCTTAAATACGTTGGACA
>Ga0206829_10412_pt1 | contig 11113 bp, 13 predicted proteins | sample Alteio_BWOrgCont_75_FD_152862 | JGI IMG/M metagenome (GOLD analysis project Ga0206829, IMG submission 152862) | Enriched cells from forest soil in Barre Woods Harvard Forest LTER site, Petersham, Massachusetts, United States -... | ecosystem: Environmental > Terrestrial > Soil > Temperate forest >... | reverse complement strand
TACTGGTTGTCATCTGTTTTTAGAGGACACGGAAAAACCTGCAGATTATCAGTGGCCTTTTCGCCTCCTGTACGGGCCAATACCGCAAACGGTTCTACTGTCTGCGTGTTCAGTCCTAGCCAGGTAATGAACTCGGCGTAATCGGGTCTATTTGCTGGTATTACTCGGTTAGAGAAAAGCGGGAAAAGCTCATTTGACTGGTAACTCGCATTGACGTCCGGGAACGAAGGTAGAGGCTGAAAATTGGATGAGGCGATAGCTTCGCGAACACCCTCCGTGTAAACAAATTCAAACCCACCGTCATCGCCATGCGTGAGTATGCCGATGGGAAACCATCGTCGAGATATCTTGTCCTGCCATGTTACATATAGCTTTTTCATTTCAACAAGTTTCTCATATCTAGCAGGTTTTGGGAATTCCTGGAGAGTAGCGTGCTCGCCAATTGCTTGGAAGTAGCATCCATTAGTTGGTTCGGAATGCAAGAGACCAACGCGTTGACGGAGTCAGCTTCGACCGCTGCGAGTCGATCCAGCCAAATTAGACCAGCTCCAGGCTTCCATTTGGCAGCGGTCATGAAGGCTTCCATCGTTAACATCTGCCTGGAAGCATCGCCACCGGTGTAGATCTTGGAGCAACAGCCTGTTCTGTATTTCTCAAGCTCAAGGTCATCTGCGAGCATTTTCTGCCGGCGTTCTGTTGTTAGCTCCCTTCCAAGTGACGAGCCGTGGTCAAAAGTTGGGGACAGGAATCGTCGAACATTTCTGGCGTTACGTCGGTAGATGAGTGCAAGATTCTGTTCGTGTCGGTCTGTGTTTCCAACTAGGGCATCGAGCATGAGATAGCCAATGAACAAGTCTTGCGGGGTTTCAATACCAGGTGGAACGGCTTGGCGTGGTGGCAGTGCTAATCCTTGGTCGCCTAAGATGTTCCATAGAACCGCAAGAGTATGATGCACCCGACTTCGTTTCTTTCGCTCCTGAATGGATGCCGCCGGCAACTCCAACACTTCATCCATTACGCGCAGTTCATCACGGTCTTCCCGGAGTACACATCGTGCAACTACGGCCCGCATGCCGCCCCAGTTCGCAAATTCATAGTGCGCGTGCGGGATTGTCAACATTTCACACAGATCGGATGTGATGACCTCGGCCCAGTCTTCGCCGGCAGCCAAGCCTGTCTCAGGGCGTACGCGAACCAATTTGCACAGCCAGAGTCGGTCTCGATGATCGCGGACCCACAATTTGCTTTTGGTGCCCATTGGTTCGGATTTGTCAGAGGCGAAATCTGCCTCGACGATTTCGTATATGGGAAACTGTCTCGGCATTCGGCGCATTGGGGGTTGGTGGCCTTTTCCAGACACAGTGGCAATCGACCGGTAAGTGGAGAATAAGCAGCGGTGATGAATATGCGACTGCTGGGAGATCGATATTATGTCATTACTTTGCGTTCTGTGCGGCGTAGAAAAAACTCGTAGCCGGTATCAGCGCCCGAGCGATGGGCAGCCTGACGAAATGCATTTGCGGTTTCTCGAAGTGGGTTCCTGCTCTGGGCTTTCCTTCGAGGAAATTTCCCCATCCCGACCCCGAGAACCACGGACAGAGTAATCAGCGCGAGAGCCAGCTTAACGATGCTGCGTTCTTCAATTTGCCCAATGCTACAGCGTGGCATGAGGTTTGACACTGGGGTTTCTACTGAGCGTGCTGTCACTCATTCCGACCTGCTTAAACTAAGTTTGGATTCGTGATTCCGTTTGATACTGAATACGGTGGCATGAGAGCTTAACTGATATCATAAATGATATCGGCTCGTTGTGCGGGTTTTAGCCAGTTGTCAATAGATCAATTGAAGACTATTTGTGATACATTGATGAATCTAGAACTAATTAGTCACACCGAGGAGGAGAATCATGGAAATCGACAGTGAACTTATAGATCGGTTTCGTCGGCACTTCGTTGAGGAATTCCAAGAGCGCGACAGAACCTTTATAGAGAAGCCCAGGGTGGAGGGTGACCTTTTTGTGTTCAAGTGCGGAAAGCGGACCTGGCAAATACGGTCTGTCGATAAAGAAAATTGGTTTTTTCTGTATCTAGGCGGAAAACCGGCAATGGAAGGCCATCCTGGCTTTGATGTATACAGCTACCTGCCTGGCAAACTGGCTCAGCTGGCCAAGGAATTGATCGACTTGTTTTCTAAGATCGAGCGCGAAAAGCTTCTGTGTACAACTGGAATATGGCCGGACCGACAAGGTGGTTCAGTCTACGACCTTGACTCTATCGACTTGCCTTAACCGGTGCGGCTCGATCTGTGGCCCGTTAATCAGCTGATTCCAAGCCGCCAGGTGGCTCACAGGTCTCGCCCTGGCGGTTCCAGCATCATAACGGCGTGCTCAGCAGATTCCTAAAACCGGCGAGGCAACAGGCCCTGGGATTGACAGTCTTCGATTTGCCGGATTGAAATCGGGGACTCAGTCCGATCCGGTATAATGTGCCCGACCCCTCTTTGGTTTGTCATGTTTAAGAAACCAGCTCCTGAAGAAGTAGTCGCTTCTTTGAATAAGGACGAATACCGACTTATTCAACAACTCGTTTGGATTTACGCGGGAGTTCATCGACCCGTACCGGTGTTCTCTAACGAATTTGCAGTTCAGGTTGGAATCGACGACGCTCGTGCTGCTCACAAGTCATTAATAGAGAAATCTATCATCAACGAATCCAATGAATTCGTCGACACTGACCTCAGGGTTTGGTTGTTGCGCCAAATTTTCCCGGGACAAGGCGTGCCACCAAAAATGGTGGTCTATTTCGATAAGGGTAGTGTACCCCCAACAGGCGATGTTTCAGGGTGAGTCCCTCGTGCAATAAGGTCAGTATCACTCCTTACCAAAATCTTTGAATCGTGATGCGTCGAGCTGAGTGTATAACGTCGTGTGCTGAATGTTTCTATGGCCCAGGTATGCCTGGATAGCGCGTGTGTCGATGCCCTTGGAGGCCAGCTGGTAACCTTTGGCATGACGCAACATGTGCGGATGCACCGAAAATTCGATGCCAGCTTTCTCGCCAGCTCTAGCAACGACATGGAATGCAGCCCTCGTCGTCATCGGTCCCTTACGCTCACTGCAAAACACGAAGGGTGAGTCAGGGTTTTCTCGTCTCAGCGCTCGTAGCGCTCTGATCTCATCGCCTTCCAAGTAATGAACTGACGGATCGCCCCGCTTGGCACGGTTGACGTGGATATTTCCCTCATCAAGTTTGATCTGGTCCCATTTCAGGTCTACCAACTCGGACACCCGGAGCGCGTGCCGGTAAGCGATCAGAATCAGCGACGAATCTCTGCTGCCCCAGCGACCATCCTTGGCCGCTTTGATCAACGACCGCACTTCCGGCGGGGTCAAATACTCACGTGATCGCTTATCACGGTTAGGAGTTTTCTTGGGCGGCGATTTCTTGGTCAACTTGTCCGAAATGGACGGTTGGCCTTTTTTGTTGCCAGTTTGTTCCGACCGCATAAAAGGAATGACCTTGGGTGACGACTTGTCCGTAATCGGCTCTTTTCGGACAAGTTGCTCCTTCGCTTCGGAATTCGTCCGCGGATTTGCTTTGCTCATTTGCTCAATCCTTCTTTCCCCATGCTCTTTTTCTCTTGCTATTGTACACTAGTGTATATACTAGGTGTGGTATCTTAATGTTATATGGGGAACAAGAGCCAGCACCAAATGTATACAGTCGCGCAGTTTGCCGAGGAGTATGGCTTTAGTCCTGAATACGTTAGGCAGATGTGTAGGAACCAGCCAGACCACAGGACCAAATCCCTCCTGCACCTTCCTGATGGGTGGATCGCTGAGAAGTTTGGACGGGATTGGCTGATTCGACCGACAAAGAAGAAACGGAAGAACCGTGACTGAGTTCAAGGAAACATCATCATGATGAAGCTGAAGGTAGTGTACAAGTGCGATACGGAAGGCAACTGGATTGCCACAATTCCTGAAATTCCAGGTTGCGTATCTGACGGACTAACAGTGGAGGAAGCTAGGAAGAACATCAGGGAAGCGCTGGAATGTTGTGTGGACGTGCTGTCAGAAGAAGAGGCCGCCACAGCTGAACTGATTGAGACCTGGGAGTGATCCGAGCATGGTCAAGAACACCAAAGGGAAAAGTGAAACTTCGGTCAGGTATGAATCGGTCCAAGACCTTGCGCTCGATGTCGATCAGATTCGTTCGATCACCGCTCATTGGGAAAGGTGTCTTTACGACTGCTCACCAATTGATCGAGTAGCGGTGGAGGACAGCATCGAAGCAGTCTACCAACAGCTGAAACTAGACAAGCCCACTATCGTTTATCTAGATAGCCCCTTCCAACTCGCCGTTATCCCCTGGCTGGCCAAGGAAATCACCGGTTTGGACATGAGTCGCGGGCGAGAGCTTGGTGAGAATCTGTCCAATTTGCTAGCGGGAAGAATCTATGAACGGGTATCAAACCCCTGGGCTCCGAAGCGTGTTCATCTTTGGGAATACGTTCTGGAAAATCAATTGGACAATTCTGGCGTCGGTCGGCTCATGCGGTTAGCGCCAGAGCTTTGTCAGCCTGTTCTTTTTCAGATCCCCGACAGGCGTTTGAGGGTTCCGAGGAACGGAAAAATATTTGACCGAGTGTGGGACAGCATTTGCAATCACCCAATCTGGGACCAGCTGTGCAGCGACACTGGAAAAAGTGCGCCGGATCAACACTTCTGGAAAGAAGCTAGGAATAATTTCCTTGTAGACGGGTTCACTATCGACCGTGGCTGCATGTGGCTTTGGAATCGAGCTTATGAGTTCGCTTACGTTGACGTTCTTCAATCATTGCCCTGGTACAAACCGAGCCAAAAGCTTGACCAACAGTGGAAAGAATGGACGAGTCTAGTTCAGCTGACCCATGGGTTCCTTATGTTCGACAATATTTGTTTCGTCTGCGAAAGACCGACGAGGTTGACTGTGGATGATGAGGGTAGGCTGCACAATGCATCTGCGCCGGCCCTAGAATTTGCTGACGGGTTCTGCCTCTATGCGTGGCACGCTGATCGAATCGAATGGAATCACGAGCACGTGATTCAAAATCATAGTTCAATCACGATTCAACTGATCGACAGCGAGCCAGATCCATCAACTCGAACGGCTATGCTCATGCTCTATGGAGAAGAACGCTTCTTGCCGGACGTCGGTGCCGTAGAGATTCATAGAGACCGATTTGGTGTCCTGTATCGCAGAGCACCATCAGGCTCTCGAAAAGCAGATCAGTTAGTGAAGGTGAATTCTCCGAACGATTATATTAACGGCGTTCAGCGAACGTACTTTTTTCCTGTGAGTGAGGAGGTCTCAACGGCGAAAGAGGCTGTCTCAATGTCTTTTTGGATCAACCCGCTCTTCAACGAACATTGTTGGGAAGAGCAGGGTGAAAGTTTCCACGATGAATTAGAGAATCGTCGGACGTTGATTAAGCGAACTGTGGAGGACAATCAACTAGCAGATCTTCACAACAAGCTATGCTCAATCAATCCTCTGCTCCCTGGTGATTACGAGCCATATGGGAAACAGTCTCGACTTGACGAGAACGGCATAATTTGGAGCGACTGTAGTGGTGGATGCAAGTTTTGGCAGCCACTGCAGGCGATGCCACTTGATTGGGGAGTATGCACTAACAAAAAGAGTCACAGATGCGGTCTTCTTACATTTGAACACCAGGGTTGCCCTGCTTTTGAGGCTGGAGAAGAGTCTTCTGATGACTAGCCCAGGTGAGACGAAGACCTATGCGCGGAGTAGCTGAACCATTGGACAATAGAGGAAGGTTCTCAATAGGAGCTGATCAGTCGAATGCGATAGACTTGTTGCTGACTTAGCAGTTTGCAGCAGTTGTGATGGCTCTTAAACCTACTCTCCAACTGGAAATTACACGCGGTAGCGAATCAAAGACATTTGTTGTCGGAACCGAGTTCGTTAATAGCGTTGGACCAGAGCATCAGGATGATTTGCTTATCAGCGCTGTCCTCCGAGATGACATCGCTGCATGGGGTATCGGGCAAGTCGGAGTTAATATAGGGCGTAAAGTCGATCAAGGCGTAGCTGTCATTCATGGGCTCATAGTAATGTGGGCATTCAGAAAGCGCGGTGTTGGCCCGCTTTTGATGGACGAAGCCGAGCGTTTTGCGGCACAACGAGGTTTCAAACTTGTCGAACTCAGCACCACTGAGAACCGTCTGAGAGATTGGTATTCGCAGGAACTAGGATACGACGTTATACAGCAGATGGAAGAGGACGAACTAGGAGGACCAGCAGTAGCTCTCGGCATGAGCGGAAATTGGATCATGCATTCCAAGGGAAGCTGGCTTTTGCGAAAAACCTTGACATAGCAAGTCCGCCATTGCTGGTTAAGGATTGCTCTATCGGCGGTGGTCAATCCAGGCACTGAGGAAAAAAGTGAGAAGGTGGGCTTTCGGACACTCATCGTGTCAAGGCATTTCACTTAGTGCCGAGCGGTCTTGGGTAAGTGTCGCACTTCTTACACAAGAATAGAAGTGCATCGTCTACTTCAGCTCGCCATTCAGCACGTTAGCCAGCCGTTCACCAGCCAATTCGACGAGCTTGTCTGCTATGTGCTTCGCTTCAGCCTTGTAACGATCAGTGAGCACAAATGGTCCATCTCCATGCTTATAATTGCTCTAGGCGACCCAGCCTGTTCTCAAATCTAAAAGTCCAAGAGTAAATTGGTCTCGGTGTTATGCGAATATCAAAATCGTACCTGCTAATTGGTCTTTGTGCAGCCATGTCCACCGCATTTTTCAGTCAACATCAAACCGCATGTGCGCAGACGTTCCCCTCTTCGCAGCTTCCTCCAGGGCATTATCAATATCTTGGACCTTCCTCTGCTGTTGGAACTGACAGTCCCAAGCAATTTGTCATTGACAGCGCCGGGACTGTCTACTGGGATAGGAACGCTCAGAATGCTCCAGTCGAAGGAGTGTCAACCGAAACTACGCCCGCCTCGAATACCACAAGCGCGGTTCCAGCAGCGGAGACCTATGATTACCCCCTGATCAAGTGGAAGGGCAGGCGTTTGGAAGGAACAGCCAAGGCAAGTGCATGCATTGACCACCACTTATGAAGGTGGCTTGCTCAAATATCAGGTTACGCTGCAACTTGGATCGGCTGGAATTCTGAAATCGACCGATCCGCTTGAAAAGGCGGCAAGAAAGACTGGGTTGATTGTGGAACTCCTCGACTCAGACAGTTTCAAATTGGCGGACTTTACAATACCGGGCTACGTGCTACACGGAACAGCCAATTCTTCAATCTTGGAAGGGCGCGGTTCACTTCAAATGCCAGAGTTCTACTACAAGAAGACAAGAGATTTGGTAATTCGCTAAACGCCTATGTGCGACGAGTGGGAATAAGAAGATCAGTTTCGCGACTCAGGCTGAGGTTCATCATCTTGCGGCGAATTGATTTGACTCTCTTAGCTATTTTAGCTCTGTATGCGCTTTGCAATGTGTTTTCGGGTGTGGTTGCTTCTGAATCGTCAGAACAGAGTGCTGATCAACCGACTAGTTATTTTGCGATCACGCCAGCAGCGGAGAACGACGAGCAGGAAACAATACTGGCTCCTCTGCTTTATGGGCATGCAAAAGAAGAGGCAGAAAGTAGATTGTTATTCGGCGGAGTCGGTTCCACTAGTAGCCCAATCCTTAGTATTCAACATCTGAAAGGCAGCTCGCGGTTCCATGCAGACGTCCGTTTGTTTCGGCCTTTTCGGCTGCGAAGCCAGTTTCAGCCGACGAACCTACTGCCTCAAGATAACTTCGCTCTTAATTTACTTCGACCCACAATCGACAACCGTGTACCCGACAGACCAGTCTTGCGAGCAGCGGCAGTGGAAAAGCGACCGGATATTGAACCGGCGCTAACCGTGCAGGAGCCCAAATTAGCGAGGCAAGATATTGGCAGTCAGCCATTATTGGATTCTATTGTTGATACCAGCGCACCGAGCATCCATCGCAGGCCTATTAATGAGCGACTCGAAATTAACGAAGTTCCAGTGCCCTCTATTCCAGTGGCCTCAATTCCGGTGCCACCAATTTCGATGATCGCACAACAAGAAGTACCTAAAAGGAGAGTGTCAAAGAGCAGTGGCGAGCGTGAAAAGCCAGTGAACACTATGGTTTTCGTAGCGAGAAAACCAGCGGTCAACGACGAAACTCTTTCCACAATGCAGATTGATCAGCATCAACCTGTCACCGAACCAACTGTAGAAAAGGATGCTCTCACTACTCCCCAACCACATGTGTCAGTAATTGCGGAGACTAGAAGATTAGCTCAACCGCATTCGGTTGGTCAAAGACCTACAGTACCTACACTAACTACAGATGCCAAACTCAAATCGAAATTTAAACCACCGGCACCAAATTTGAATGATTTGATACGACCAGAACTAGGCAGACCTTTCTCAGCACCAATGCCGAAAACAGCAGTCGAAGCGCTTTCACCAGAGCCACGCGAGGAAGTCGCGATGACGTGGAGTAAGTCTGCCACAAACGCGGAATTCGCCACTAGTAAAGCACCGAAAGGCAATACCTCTGTCCCTCTAGCAGCAACGCCAAAGCCACAGTCGCAAGCTAAGATGCCAATTCCACCTGCGCATTCGTCGAACACCATATCCTGGGATCAATGGTACTTATCGGTAGCCAAACTATGTGACCCATTGCTGGTTCAGTCCATTGAGAAACATGGAAATGCTTCCGGCTCGAACCGCATCCAAATTACAGTTTGGAGTGATCATCGCCTCAGCGCTAGGTTGGTCAGAGGACAGTCTGACGATTTTGATCGAGCAGTGTTAGAAGCTTATAGTAAGCTCGATGGGAATCAGGCATTAGAGTTTCCTGCCGGTTCCAAACGCCATAAGGTGAGCTTCTATGTAGACAACAGCCGCCGTGCCGCAGACGATGTCTCTGGTATCACCAGCCATTCCATCGTCGGAGATAGTGAAAGGTTCTAATGGGCGCCTAGAAGCTATTTTGCCATCGGCTATTTGATAAGTGCGGGCAGCTGCTCACGAACACCATGTCTCCAGTCCCAAGGTGCAATCGCATTTGTATCTTGCCAAAGTCCAAGATGTTTTGCTTTCGCTTCTGCCTCCAGCGTTTCCAGTTCTTTGTTGTCTGGTGCGTATTTTCTGAACCACCATGCAAAACCAGCCCGCACGAGTTCTTTATTGACACTCTTACCGTCAGCGGTTGTGACATCTGCAATTGTGCGACCGTACTTGTCGTGCCGATCTGAGACCACGGACACAGTCTTGTCCAGGCAGAGCGATGACGTGAACTCCTTTGCTTGCATCCCGGATGGTTGATCATGCTCAGGGCAATCTACAGCGTTGAATCGCACTATCTCTGGTTTTTCGTCATGCAGCACTCTGATCGTGTCGCCGTCTGTGATGCTCACCACTTTGCCAGTGAACGTGACCGTTTCTGCATGCGCTGCAAGGCTGCAGGTGAGAAGAAATACTGAGATAAACGGCAACATGCGCATGACAGCTTCTCCAGTCAGGGCTAACGCTTAGTCCATTCTAATTGTCAGGCGAAGGAAAGTCGAGCGCTCACGATGGAAAGTAGTTGTCTATTCTTGAGCAGGCTAATCAGCTCTACAACCCTTACTAAAAGATGCTTTGGATAGACTTGCCCTGCAACTCTTTTCACGCCTCTTAAAACTCATTCAGCGGTTTGCCAAACGAACCTTGCTTTCTTCCAGCACACGCCTGATGTAAGATCCTCCAGAGAAAATCAGTCAAGGAGCATCTCGATGAAAAAAATCACTTTGTTTGTAATGGCATTGTTGTCCGTGTTCGTAATCAATCTCAGCGACGCTTCGTTTGCCAAAGACTCGCAGAAAGACGCCAGCACCACGACTGAAGTAAAGGGCTACACCAAGAAGGATGGCACGCAGGTCAAGGGCTATACAAGGACCAAGAACGCCAAGGCTGACAGCGACACCCAACAAGTGTCAGGTTACACGCGTAAAGATGGTACGAAAGTAGCTGGCTATACGAGAAAGAAAGCCACGAAATCGACCAAATGACACACATCTTGATTCGCTCTGTCGGCATCGCACTATTATTGCATTTTGTGTGCAACGTTCCAACTCTGGCGTTGGCAGAACCAGCCGAACTTAAGGGCATTAAGGAATTTCGAGTTTTGGTAGAGACTGTTAACCGCGATGGTACATCATGCGGTGTTTCTGAGGAGACCATTCAGAACATGTGCGAACTGAAAGTGATGCAGTCTCACTTTACGTTAAGCAAGGAATTGGGGTCACCACTTTTGTATATCAACGCTTTCACCATCAAAGACACCCAGGGTACGCTTATCTACAATGTGAGAGTCGACGTTGAGACAGGGACTCTAAAACTCACAGATGTGGCTCCGTACTACAACAAGGAGGCGAAAAACGTAACGATTCCGGCTTTTAAGCTTCACACCATGAGTCAACGGCGGTCCGTGTGGGACAAAAGTATATTAGGTTATGCGGGTGCCGTTCACCAGCCAAACGCCGTATATGAGACGATTGGAGAGATCGTTGATCAGTGCATGCACGATGCCTTGCTTGCAAATCAGCCGAAGCAATGATCGTATTTGGAGTTCAGAATCCATACTGTCCATGATGCGGTCTAAATGATGATTCGCACCTTGACGGGTGCGAACGACAAAGTATTCTGCACAACAGACATGATTGGTTGAGAAGGGTAGATTTGGGTTTGGTGTCCCCTGCTCGCACAAACCTAACAGGAGACATCCGTCATGAGACTGATTTTGTTGGTTGTGTTTTTCGCGGCTTGTTCGTCGCCGGTGATCGCTAGCAAATGCTATGGCGAGCACGATTGCACCGCTTGCAAGAACTGCGACTATTGTAAGAACTGCAATTCAGGTGGCGAATACTGCGGTATCTATTACCGAGCGCGTGGCGAAACACCACCGTGGGAAAAGAGGGAACAAGCGAAGCCGCATAAGAAGAAGGCCGCACGAGTATCAATGTCTTCTTGAACGGTGGAACGGGTAAAGTTTGTGGTGAGGCGTAAGTTGATCAGAATTGTC
>Ga0206829_10407_pt1 | contig 11258 bp, 12 predicted proteins | sample Alteio_BWOrgCont_75_FD_152862 | JGI IMG/M metagenome (GOLD analysis project Ga0206829, IMG submission 152862) | Enriched cells from forest soil in Barre Woods Harvard Forest LTER site, Petersham, Massachusetts, United States -... | ecosystem: Environmental > Terrestrial > Soil > Temperate forest >... | reverse complement strand
GGCAAGCATAGACGACAGCACCAATTATGTGATATTCGATAATATCGAAAATGACGACAAGTATAACGACATAATTGCAGATACCAGTTATAAACTGGTTTACAAAAAGAACAATTGGGACGTGTGGGCTGAAGTTTATAAAAAAAACAGGTAAGTTATGCTGCTCAAAGCGATAATTCATAATACAGAATATCTTCTGTACTGCCATCAGGCCAGCTGCGGCCTTCCCGGTGGGTATATTTAAACCCAAAACGTGCGCTGGCAGCTTTAGATGCCAGATTACTTGCTTTATATAACATGTTTGAAAGCCCTTTGCCCCTGTGGGGCTTGAGGATATATGATTGGATGAGGTGCCCCAGATCAGGGTGTTCTTTATCAATGATTATGCCTGTAATGCCTATCAGCTCATCTTTGTAAAACAAACCATAACAAGCAGAGTTTGGATTGACAATCCTGTCCATCCATTGGTCGTCAGTAAGGGTAAGTTCAAACGCATAATTTGCTCCGAACATCCCTGCTTCTTTTTGCAAGGCGTCCAAGCGCATAGCTTTATATATCATTACTTCTTCAGGCCGAAACGGGCGCATTGAATAATCTATATGTTCTGAATCCTGCATAAATAAAACTACTGAAAAGGTTTGAAATTTAATAAGTTGGGAAACTGTTTTATCTCATTTGGTTTCTCTTTTCAGAGACATAGTGCCAAACTAGCATTTGCCTATCGAGATACTTTTGCTACTTTTAATCAAATGATAACAGAGTCTAATGTTACCGTAATGGTAAAGGATATGGATAGTGCTATTAGTTTTTATGAAAAAATAGGGCTGACATTAAAACAAAGATGGGATAATCATTACGCTATGCTGATAGCAGAGGGTATCACCATTGGCTTGCACCCTGCTGAAGCTACTAACAATAGCTCGGACTCTGTATCTATCGGGTTTATGGTGGAGAAAATCGGTGATGCTAAAGAACTGTTGGGTGCAAATAATATCACATTCAAAGAGGATGATGGCAAATCAGGCCACTATCTTCATTTTAAAGACCCTGATAATACTGTTCTTTACTTTGTTGAGCCTAAATGGAGGTAAAAACAGGGACACAAACACCCTTGTTTACATAGCAAACTACATAATAATTAATTAATAGTAGAAAGCTATCTTTTACTATACATAAAATAGTATTTTTATCGGGCCATAGCTCTTAAAACAAAAAAAATGTTAGCCCAGATTGATAGCCGTTTAAGTCAAAGTGTGAAGAAAGTGAGCAATATGCTTTCGGGGTTTTCGAATGAAAAACAGTTGTGGAATGGAAGACAAAACGAGATGCATGGTTATTTAAACTTCCTTGGGGAAAATGAGTTTTACTTGGGCAAGAGCAAAAGATTTTTTTTTCGGTTTATTAATTATCCGCAATATGAATATTCGATAATGAAGTTGCGCAGTTTAGACCCTATTTCGGGAAAGAAGGATAAAGAGCTAAGCATCATTTTTAAGGTTATGACCAATGGCACTGTTTTTTTAAATGATACCTTGATAGCAGATGAGCATGTAGCTTATAAGTTCTTTAACCTGGTTGATACCATAGAAATCTAAATTAGCATCTTAAGTTTTATTCCTTAGCATTTTTAGTGTTCTGTCATAACCTGACGAGTAACTTATTATAGTTACGATGCCCATTATATAGGATAGGGTAGTATAGCCCATATTATGAAGGCCCCATGTTGCAAATCCAAATAAGAACAGTTCGTACGCCAGGCGCAGGATGCCGGGCACCTCTACAGGGGCAGGATTAGGGTCGTTGGGAATTCGGAATATGCCCCATATGGTTGCGGCTACTACAGGCAGGCCAAGGGCATATAAATATCTTGTCCAGTCAACAGTGCAGTGCCAGCCCCATATTGCCAGTATTACGAGGGCTGCGATTTCCATTAAGAAACGGATGAGCAGATTTAGTGGGTGCTGTGACATAAGTTGTTTTATTGATCTAAGTTTTTAATTGTTCCGGGAACGCAATGTCTATCTTGTTTAATACCTGCTGACGGCCAGCGAAAGTGGTTTGGAGGTGACGTCGCATTTCTTCTTTTTTATAAACTTCTTTCAGCCAGTTGATGAAAAGCGGAAGTTCTTTGTCGAGGTAACAATGGCAGTCCTTATTTTCTCTCTCATCTCCGAACTCGTACAGAAAGGTCCTTACAGAGTTAAATTTAAAAGCTTCATGCCGTTTTCTATAGGTGTTCCAAGCCTTAGTTACCCGTTCTTCGACGAGGTGGAAATCTTTTACACTATCGCCTTTCTTTGCTGCCAGGAGCATAACATAATGAAACTGATCGAAAACAGACCAATATCCACGAGGCACATTTTTTACGCGTTCACCTGCTTTTCGGCCAGTATAGCTGCTCAATAATTCGGGAGGATTTTTATGTTCCTGCATGGCCTGCATGATATTGAACTGGTCGATAAAATCTTCCCTGCGTTTTACGCTTCTTATTCCTGAAAAAGATAGCGCGAGTAGTGTAAAGCCATCGCGTGTGATGTAGTGTATGAGTTGGCTTTTCCCTTTTATCTCGCCAACAGCGTTCTCAAAATGCCGGGCACGGAAGCGCTTGCTGCAATCGAGGTTTGCAATATCTTTCAGCAGATCATCATGCTTTTTCCCGAATTTTTCGGCAACCAGCTTAGAAGTGGTCATGATCTTGTTATCATAGCTAATGACTAATTGTGTTTCGTCTTTCTGCATATCCTCTTATGCTTGCGTATTTTGATTGCGAATATATGAAAAGCGCATCTTGAATCAGGATTGAAGAATTTTAGAATTAAAGAATTGCATTGCATGTAAAAAAATTAAAATTTGATACGCAAAGTCCAATTCTTCTATGTTGATCAGTTTTGTTTTTTTGAAGCCGCAATTCTCAAGGAAGATATTGTTTTTTGGGGGTTTGAAGCCCCAATCCTCAAAGAAGACTTTTAAAAAATGGTTGTTTGGGGTTTGTTTTTTGTATTGCATTGGATTCTTTTTTGGAGTTGCAGCATAGTTTTAGTTTTTCGACAAAGTTGGGCTGTTTTTGCTATTGCAAATGGATGTTGACCTACCTTTAACGAGAAAAAAACAACACGTAAGAAAATATGGAAATTGGAGTAGATAGTTTTGCGGCTATGTTCAGTGGCAACAGCAGCCGGTATATAAATGATACCGACGCAGTGGCACAATTGCTGGAGCGGATAGAACATGCAGACCAGGCTGGCCTTGATATATTTGGAATAGGGGAGCATCACCGTAAAGGTTTTCTTGATTCTGCGCCTACCCTTATTCTTGCTGCTGCTGCGGCCCGCACTAAACGCATACGCCTTACGAGTGCGGTTACGGTGCTGAGTGCGGCTGACCCTGTAAGGGTGTTCCAAAATTTTGCGACGCTGGACCTGATAAGCGGCGGGCGGGCTGAAATGGTGGTGGGACGTGGTTCATTTATCGAGGCTTTTCCGCTGTTTGGTTATGACCTGGAGGACTATAATGAACTGTTTGCTGAAAAACTGGAGCTGTTATTGAATATCCGCAAGAATGAGTTTGTTACATGGTCGGGTAAATTCCGTCCTGCGCTCAGGAACCAGCCTGTTTATCCCAGGCCATTGCAGGACCCTATACCTATATGGCTGGGTGTGGGCGGTACGCCGGAGTCTTTTGTTCGTGCGGGGACTTTGGGGTTGCCATTGATGGTGGCTGTGATAGGTGGGGAAACGCGGCATTTCAGGCCTTTGGTGGACCTGTATCGCGAGGCAGGAAAGAGAGCAGGCTATCTGCCTGAGCAGTTGAAAGTGGGCCTGCACTCGCTGGGCTATGTGGCCGGGACAAGCCAGCAGGCAATAGATGAATTTTACCCCGGCTATGCGGAGGGGATGACCAAGGTGGGCAAGGAACGTGGCTGGCCGCCCATGACGAGGGCACGCTTTGAGGCGCAAATGGGGCCGGGTGGGGCATTGCTGGTTGGCGACCCTGAGGAGGTGGCCGAAAAGATACTGAGGCATTCTGAAGCACTTGGTGGTATATCGCGGCTTAGTTTCCAGATGGATAGTGCGGAGGTGCCGCATGAAAAACTGATGCAGTCTATTGAATTGATCGGGACGCGGTTGAAGCCGTTGGTGGGGTAAGACCTCACCCCTGACCCAGAGCTACGCTCGTTCACTTGCGTTCACATAAATGGCGAGGGGGAGCATGTTGCAACAAACTGGCAGGATTGCCTCGACCCTTTACTTATCGCATCTCCACATTCGTTTTAACAGGGATGCCTGTTCTGGCTGAGATGCTTTGCGCATGGCTATCGATCGCCTTCTGGCATTCAGCCAGCAATTCAGCTTTCAGGGCGCTTATTTCGGCTTCGCTATGTGTGGGGGCCGTGGGATCGTCTGTGCCAATTTCTGTTCTGATACTGATCTCATTTATGTGCAGCGGCATTGTAGTTTTTTTATGTGGTGAAAATAGTTGTGTACTAAGGTATAAGAATATTTTTAAAAATAAAGGGACCTCAGCCCTGCGCCCTCTCCATAAATGGAGAGGGGGAGCATTTCGCAACAAACCGCATGCTTGCGCATGGGATGAGCGGGCCGGTATTAACTTCTTGTTTGTTGTTTTTATGTATTAACTATTTTATATTTTTGTTTATTTTTTTAGAAAAAAACGGTGTTTAACGGCGTGTGTTTTTTTGATATTAAAGCAATGTTATTGTGTTTATGTGTAAATGATTTCTGTGTAAATTTCGGATGAGTTTGCCATTTTCTTTTGGGTTTGCCCTACCTTTATTTTATCCGTTGTATGCAGGCGCACACGCATTTTGACATTTTGGCCAAGCTTCGGGCACAAGCACGCTTCCCGCAATGCCAGACGGCATGCTTGCGCCAGCGGGGTTGCTACCAATGATCAATTGAAAAACTCCCATATGCCATGCTACGCCACGGGCTTTTTTGCTCCAATGTCTTTAACGGCCTTGGGACATTGCTGTCTATAAAGTTACTGCATGCGTGTATGTGGTTCTTTATTGGTCAATCGAGAATTCTTGTGGGTGCTACGCCCAACGGGGGGATGCAATCGGAATAAGGTCCCTTTACAATACTTCTATTTTCTTAGTGGCTATACTTTGTTCGCTTTGCAACCTGACTAAGTACACTCCTTTAGCCAGATCATGTAATGTATATTGTATATGCTGTTTGCCGGCAGAAAAGTTTTTGTTCGCGATCATATCTATTTCCCTGCCGAGCATATCCATAAGACTGATATGGATGTTTGAAGTGCCCGGATTATCAAAGTCTATATTGAGTTGGTCCTGAACAGGGTTGGGGTAGATATTAAGTGAAAATCCGGCTTTGCTTATTTGAGGTATGTAGGTGCCTGGGACCACCTTTTGATAATAAGTTACCTGTGTGTCTACAATTCCCGTAGTATTCCAGGTGATGATAAGCAGAGGCCATCTTTCCCCGGTAGAATACCATGTGTAAGTCTCATACCCTGCAAGTTGGTTTGAGGGACCAACCAACGTATCATGAGTGTAGACTCTTATTACATTTGTAAATGTGTCGTAGGGCAATATAAGCATGCCATAAGCATCTGCTTTGACCTCAACTGAGCCGTTGGTAATTGAAGAAGTAGAATAGTAGGAGTAATAGCTATAACTATCGCTAAAGCTGTCATTGTATGTAAAGGGAAATCTTAAAATATCTTTAGAATCAGTATATACATATAAAGGAGTGGCCCAATATTCAATGCCGTTTTCAGAGATTTTAGAGGTGTCAGTAATATAACATTCATATTCTGTGTAATTTCCAAACGAGGTATTTGCATAGTTCGTTAAAATCAGCTGGCTGCCCGGAAAAGTATTACAAAGTAAATTAGGCTGACAGCTATGAAAGATTTCCCCAGCCATTGAGCTAGCACCGTATTTAAATGTTAGGTTAGAAAAATTCCACGTTATATTGGCGCCAGCATTTCCGGGGCCGACGGAATTGCATAAGTAAAAAGCGATACTATCTCCCGGAAGTGGAACGCTAGTGTTGTATGTAAGTGAAGGGGCCTGACCAAAACTAAAGTGCACATAAAGCAATAAAGCGAAAACGAAAAAGGGTTTAGGATGCATAAGCTGCGGTTTATTTAAGTTAAAAACGATGAAAGCGGTTTTGTGGTATAAAATTAATAAAAATAATTTTACGTTCTGCTTGTTATTCAGTGCTTGTTTGTTGTTTTTATGTATTAACTATTTTATATTTTTGTTTATTTTTTTAGAAAAAAAACGGTGTTTAACGGCGTGTGTTTTTTTGATATTGTAATAATGTTATTGTGTTTATGTGTAAATGATTTCTGTGTAAATTTCGGATGGGTTTAGCATTTTCTTTTGGGTTTGCCCTACCTTTATTTTATCTGTTGTCTGCAGGCGCACACGCATTATGGCATTTTGGCCAAGCTTCGGGCACAAGCACGCTTCCCGCAATGCCAGACGGCATGCTTGCGCCAGCGGGGGCGTTATTCACCCTGATGTATCCAAATGTATTTTTTGCCCGTCCAATAAATTAAGCCACCAGCCCAAGGTTGTCCATCCTCTAAACGCTCTACATCAATTGCAGGCCGTTTTAAGTTTATTCGTTTTTCGCCTGTTATGTCCCCAGATTGATTTATCTGCGGTTCTAATGCAAAAGGCTTATTGTACATTTCCCATTGCTGCGCCCAATTAAAATTATATAAATCATCACTGAAATTTATATCAGCACCAAATATGTAATAGTTCTTAGTATTTCCGTGCATTATCAAAATGCCTTTATTTTTCGTCAGTTTATTGATGATCAATACTGCGTAATCCGGAACTTCGTCGCCATTAAAATCAGCCTTTAAATAAGATGGTTTTAGGTAAGGGGCTAATTCATATTTTTTATTTAGGCCCAAACTTATAAACTTATTGGTAAGATCGGATGGTAAGCTGGTTGTCTGAGCTATGCCTACCACGGCATTCATAGCGCATAGTGTTAATAACGATAGAATTTTTAATGTCATTCGATATTGTGCTTGCTTTTAGACCAGAATAATGCTCTAATCTATAGTTTTTTAGTTCCGTGTAAGGCTCATTAAGTAAACACTTCAATTATTAACTATTTTGTAAAACTTATCCACAAAAATGTCAATTAATTTGACAAATTGCTTATCTTAGTAGCGAAATGTAAAAATAAGGGCATTTGCACATTGCCTTATTTGCACATTTTCACATTAAGCAATGGCTCGCTACTCGGAAAATTCAAGCTCTGTCAATACTCAGTCCATAGTGATGTATGTGGACATGAACAGCTATTTTGCCAGTTGTGAACAGCAACTGAGGCCGGAACTGAGGGGGAAGCCTATTGGGGTGACAACGCACGAGAGCGCGACGAGTTGCGTGATAGCGCCCTCTATTGAGGCCAAAAAGTTCGGGGTGAAAACGGGAATGCGCCTGAACGAGTGCCGCGAACTGTGTCCGCAGATAGTACCCGTGGTGGCGAGACCGGCCAAATACCGGGAGTTTCACATTAAGATCATGGACGTGCTGAACCGCTATTGCGATGATGTGATGGCCAAAAGCATTGATGAGGCGGTGATGAACCTGACGAGCTACCGCCTGGTGTATAAGGACATGCTGGAACTGGCCCGGCTGATAAAAACAGGCATTAAAGAAGAGTGCGGGGAGTTTGTGAAATGCAGCATAGGCATAGCGCCCAATTCTTTCCTGGCCAAGCTGGCTACGGAACTGCAAAAGCCGGACGGGCTGGTGCAGATAACGCCGGAGAACATAGACATGCACCTTGCCAAACTGAAACTGACCGACCTGCCGGGCATAGCAAAAGCCAATGAAAGGCGGCTGCTGATGATAGGGATTAAGGACCCTTTACAGATGCGGCATACATCGGAGGCATTGCTGCGCAAGGCTTTTGGGGGCGTGGTGGGCAACTACTGGCACAGGCGGCTGAATTTTGCGGAGGTGGACTTGTATAGTAACGATTTCCGCACGATGAGCGCGATGCGCACGGTATCGAGGCAGCAAAGGGAAAGCAGGCAGACGCTGGAGAGCATGCTGATATCGCTCTGCACCAAGCTGGAACAACGCATGGTGAAGCAGGGGGTGTTCTGCAAGTCGGTGAGTTTTTTTATAAGATACCTGGACCATACGGGCTGGGACACGCAGATTCGCCTGCCGCAACCTGTGCAGGATGCTATGGAGATGCGCCGCTATATACTGGACCGGGTGCATGAATTTGAAAGGGCGCACAGTGTGCAAAGTTTGTTCAGCAACAAGCTGCAGAGCATGGGGGTGGCCCTACAAAATTTTGTGAGTGATGAGGTGCTGCAATACAGCCTTTTCGATAACCGCATCAGGCACGATGTGCTGCGCAAGGCCATGTATAGCCTGAAGGACCAGTATGGTAAGAACATAGTGCGCAAGGCGGCGGAAATGTTTGAGCCTAAGGTGATGCGGGATGCTATTGGTTTCGGATCGGTGAAGGATATGTATGCGAATAGCTTTAACCAGTATGCGCTGGAGGAGGATTAGTTAATGTGCAAATTTGAAAATGTGCAAATGTGCAAGTTGAGAGAATGTGAGAATTTGAAAATGTGCAAATGTGCAAATTGAGGGGAATGTGGGAAATGCGACAATGTGGGGGAATGTGATTGAATGTGCAAATGAGGGGAATGTGAGAAATACGACAATGTGGGGAAATGTGAGATTAGTAGTGAGTAATGATATTAATGATAACTGTTTTGAATTTTGGCTTTTAACTTTTGAATTATTATTATGATAAACCAGGTTGCGAATGATCGTTTTGAGAAGGGGAGGGGGGCGCAGTATAACCCGAAGAACAAGTTTCTGAAGGGGGAGTATGTGCAGGAGCATGTGGAGGCTATTGATGACTGGGAACAGGAGGAAAGGCAGACGGAGTATATTGTGGACAACAGCAAAACGCTGGTGAACGAGGTGAAAAGCCCGGACGTGGGCATGATGTATTCTGCCAATCCGTACCAGGGTTGTGAGCATGGTTGTATTTATTGTTATGCGCGCAACAGTCATGAGTATTGGGGTTATAGCGCAGGTGTGGATTTTGAGAGCCGTATAGTGGTGAAGAAAAATGCACCTGCGTTGCTTCGCAAATTTTTTGAGAATAAGAATTGGGTGCCTGCGACCATATCGCTTTCCGGCAATACAGATTGTTACCAGCCTATAGAGCGCAAGATGAAAATAACGAGACACCTGCTGGAGATATGTCTTGATTTCCGCAACCCGGTGGGAGTGCTTACCAAAAATGCTTTGGTGCTGCGCGATCTGGATATACTGAAAGAGTTGGCAAAACGGAACCTGGTGAGGGTGTTTACTTCTATTACATCGCTAGACGAGGAGTTGAGGCGGAAGATGGAACCGAGAACTGCTTCTTATAAGTCGAGGCTGAACGTGGTGCGCACTTTGGCAGAGAATGGCATACCTACGGGTATTATGAATGCGCCTATCATACCGGGGCTGAATGATAACCACATGCATGATGTGCTGAAAGCGGCATCGGAGGCTGGGGCCAAATGGGCGGGATATACGGTGGTGAGATTGAACGGGGCTATAGGCGGTATCTTTCATGATTGGCTGCACAAGGCTTTTCCGGACAGGGCAGAAAAAGTATGGAATATGATAAGTGCCTGCCATGAAGGGCAAGTGAATGACAGCCGATGGGGCAACCGCATAGTGGGCGACGGCAAATTTGCAGAGTTGATAAAAGACCAGTTCAAATTATATTGCCGCAAGTATGGCCTGAATGAAACACACATGGAAATGAACACCAGCGATTTCAGGAGGTTGAAGAACGGGCAGATGCAACTGTTTTAAACTACGATTTTTGCCATTAACAAGTCGTTAGGTTTATTAAAAAGCAGTTGAAAAACAAGCAAGTAGAGCCATTGTAATAAAACAAGGCCGCTTATGGAGTCCCCAATGTGTTTGGGCTACTTGCATAGAAAATATACATAGTGTATTTTTACGTTAAATCTGCATTCAATTATGAGAAAACTTTTGGGACTTACCATATTATGCCTGGCAATTTCTACAGGTTGTAAAAAATCGAATACCCCTCCGGTAATTAAAAGTGTCAACGATATAAAAGTGCCGACAGGTTTTAGTTGGGAGAGTTCGCATAAAGTGAACCTGACAGCTACCATAACAGATAACCGTTTCGGTAACGCTATATTTTCGGTTGCAGTTTATGATGGGCTTCCTTATAGTGGCGGTAACCTTATTGCGAAAGGGTCTGCTACGACTGCTAGTCCATATGTTAATACTTTATATCTTTCAAAAGAATTAAAACAGATATATGTAGTTAAAACAGCTCCTGACAATTCGAGGATAATAGCGCCCCTCGATGCTACGGGTTCAACAGCAAGTATTTCTTTTGCTGACACGGACCCTAATGCATTTGGAAGAAGCGTATTGGAACACAGAACGACTTCAGTTGATTGCAGCAGCGGTTGCACTAACACAGTTACAAGTAATACCAGCAATTTAAATGTGAACAATGGTGATGTAATATGCATTACAGGTAACAACATCACAGTTAGTTTCTCTAATATCAGTGGTGGCATGATTCGTGTTTGTGGCACTAACGTCTCCCTGCAAAATGTAAATCTGAATGGTTCTGCTGCCTTATTAATTAGTACAACCGGGTCTGTAACTACAAGCAGTATCAATTTTAATTCTTCATCTTCTTCCCTGGAAAATGATGGGACACTGACTGTAAGCGGCAGTATGTCTGACAATGGCATTTTTACAAACGAGGGAACATTTACCGGTTCGGGCGATTTTAATGTAAACTCAAACGCAGGTGTGTTTCTAAATAATGGCACGATGACTATAAGTGGAAATTTTAATAATGAGGGTGCGAGCACAGTTACCAATAGCGGCAAAATGATAATTTCCGGCACTTTTAATCAAAACAGCGGTGGCCCTGGTTTTGTAAATAACTGTTCTATGACCGTTAATGGCAATTATAACCAAAACAACCACGTAGTGAATTATAGTCTGATTACAGTGACAGGTACAACGACCATTAACAGCAGCACGGAACTGAGCATGTATAATGGAGCGATGTTACAAACAGCCGGATTTATTTTAAACTCTACTGTAAAAGGTTATGGCAGCACTTCATTATTAAAAATAACAGGAAGTGTTACTATTAATTCAGGAGCAAGCATTACCGGTGCATTACAGGTGTCCAGCACAA
>Ga0206829_10181_pt1 | contig 11280 bp, 10 predicted proteins | sample Alteio_BWOrgCont_75_FD_152862 | JGI IMG/M metagenome (GOLD analysis project Ga0206829, IMG submission 152862) | Enriched cells from forest soil in Barre Woods Harvard Forest LTER site, Petersham, Massachusetts, United States -... | ecosystem: Environmental > Terrestrial > Soil > Temperate forest >... | reverse complement strand
AGGTACAGGGTGTCGCTTAGGGTCCCAAATTCTCCTCAAAATTTCTGGGCAAAAAACGCCATTGTTGATTCAGATGAGCACACGGTCATAGTGGATTTATCTAAGAATACCTCTGTGTCTGGCACGGGTGATATTGGATTTTATTGGGGTATCAATGAAAGGGACCCAAAGGGAAGGTATGAACTCAGATTGGCGGTCGAGGGCTCACCAGTTCAGACATACACGTTTAATGTAGAGTGAATTGTACTAAAAAATGAAAACCTTTATGCTCCAATCGTTTAAAGTTCCGCTAGGGCAGCAGATGATTTTTCATGTCCCTGAATTGAATGCTTTCGACGGTTCAGTCTAGTTTTTATCAAACCAAAGGGCAAAAGAGTTTGCTGGCAGTCAGCCGACCCTGATCGTTAGGTGTCGGACCCCCTAGTTAATGACAGAATTTCAGCTTTCTGTTAAAAATGGTAGATATTGAGATAGGTAATTAAATATTTCATTGCAAGGAATTCCGTATGAGTAGGAGACCGTGGATATTGTTGTCACTCGTTTCCATCCGAGACCTTTGTCTAAGTCCATGGGGGCTGGTGGAGGGTAAAGAACATCTCCCGTAATCATGCCATCGTGATTCTTAAGAATTGCTGCGTAGTCAGCAGCGTTTTGGGGAAAATGCTGATAGCCCATGACCAGTCCAACTACCTCGCCTGTTTCATCAGAAAAAATAGGGCCGCCGCTGTTACCCTTAACAAAGTTGAACTGTGTTTCCAGGAGCTGTTTGCCTTTTACGTCTAGAAAGTCAATGATCTCCCTTCTTGCAAGAACGCATTTTGAAACTCTAGGCTTTAGAAGCTCAGGTCTCAGTGTATTCTGAGCGTCGTATATTAGCCAAGAATCCGGATAGCCGAAGATTCCCAAACCATCTCCTTGTTCCGGAGGAGTCTTGGCAAGTTTTATAAATCCTGCACCTGTGGGAAGCCCATTAAATTTGATGGCGCAGGTGTCAATTTCAGGAAATGCATGAGCGATATATGTCGCCTCAATCATGTTGATCTGGTCAGTCGGTGTTTTCAAAGCAGCGACTACTTTATGGCTTCCAGGAATAAATTGAAAGCCGTTACCCGAAATGTTATGGAGGCTTGTAAGTAGCCACCCATCGCTGCTGATGAAGAATCCGCTTCCCTGGCCTCTCATTCCGGTTAACTTACCTAGAGCATCATTTTGGATATTGAAGACTCCAATTTGGACAGTTGCCTGCCTGACTAGTTGTGTTATGTGTGAAAATTTCATGTAGCCTCATTTTTGATCTACTTTAGACATTCATATTTGACTAGAAATGTTGGGATAAATTCCTATAGTATTAAACAGATCAACTAAGATCTCGTCTGCTAACACTGGCTCCGATTTGATTCGAAAGTATATTTCTAATAATTGCGAAGTAGTCATCAAGCAGTGTTCTCTACCAATAGCAATCCTTAGCATCTGCTCAGGAAAAGCCGATTGATGCCGCTGGTTCGGCTCAGTTTCAGCAAAAGCGTTAATGAGGAGAACTCCTTTTGGGAGTCGGCCATTTTCTTCCAAAAAGCGAATTCGCCATTTTTCAAGTTGCATGCAGTCCGACTCAGCCGCAGAACCCTTCTTTCCTTTAATTTCAAAAACGAGATCCTGATTTTTGAATCTCCCGATAACGTCATCTCTGCCTGGTGGTCCCGCTTTTGCTGCAACCCCTATTTCATTTAGGACCCGGATTACCATCTTTTCGAGCGAATCACCTTTCCCTCCTAAGAGGATCTTAAGCTCTTGGTAATATCGTAATACTTCTCGAGTTTGTGTTATTTTCTTCTCAAGTTGAAGCGATTCTTCTTGGAGAGAATCTATTGTCCTTTTGACTTCTTCTTCTCCTGGGACACAAATGCTCTGAGTCCAGTCCGGCAAGGACACGTCTCTATTTCCGAGATCCTTCAATCGTTTTGAAAGCGCAGCGGCGCTTTTTACAAGTGTATCTATCGCCGCTGAGTTTAGTGTCTGATCTTTTTGCGGTTTAAGGCCAGGTATAAGGACGAAATGGCCCCTGTTCTGGGTGATGCATGTTCCCGCAATTCTACTGCTACCTTTAACATAAAGAAAGGGGCTGCCAACCGCCGAGCTCAAAGTTGATCGATATTCGAAATTGTTCCGATTGACCTCAAAAAATTCTTTGAATATTGGATCCCCCCTAAACTCTAATTGCCTCCCGGACCCATCGTTAAAACTAGGTAGGCCAAGTGTTCCGAGGAAGCTCGGGTATTGACCTACGTAATTTGTCTTGGGCAGAACTACTATCATTGTTCTACCCATTGCCATTAGCTCCTGGAATTCAAGCTCTCTCCTGCTGTAGTCCTTCAATAGATGACTGGCTGCATTATGTTGGTTTTGGGAGGTAATTCCGTATTCCTGTATGCCCAGATGGGAAGGGTCCCAAATAATAATATCAAAATCGAGGAAGCTCTGGTCTGATGAAAAACGTAGGTCCTCAAAGCCTCGGTTGCTACCCCTAAAGCCAATTAAGCCTATGCGCATAAAGATTGTCTAAACACAAGATGCGGCAGACTACAAGGCACTTCTTTGTGCTTTTTATGTTGCACAGCTGTGCGTATGCCACAATCAAGAAACTGGCATATTCCGTGGATCTTGAAACTCAATGTGTATTGCTTCTTTTGGTCACGGTGCGCATGACGAATAGAAAGCGCGTCTGTAAAGAGTGTGGAAGTGCCGAGTTAATTCCAGAGGACTCACCAGCTGCAAGAAAGCTTTTAGCCGGCTAATCAATCATAAGAAGCTAGCCAAATGTCTTTTGGAGAGTTTCTTGACAGGATATGATGATTTGATGAGCAGGCTTATATGGACCCAGGGGTATCCCAACTTCGAGAGGGGATGCCAAGAGTCGGTGCATCTTTAAGTGGTTTCATGTAATTGGGATGATATTAGTTTTCTATTTAAGTAGTTGCCTCCGCCATTTGGCCGGGGTTTTTGGGAGGTTTTAATTGCACGATTCCGCTTCTTTGCCGTTTCATAAAGCGTATGGAGGTGATCCGATTGAAATGAATTTTCGACCTTGGTCCTGCATCCATCTTCCGTTCTATTGGCATTTTAGAGAAGTCCTCCGACAGAGTCCTACGCGAAGCGACAACTGGCTTTCTAGAAACGGCGATGTTTTAGGTGATCCAGAGCAATTGGTCTTGGTTCGAATTTCTCTTTACAGCTATCATTGCTTTACATCGTTTGTAGACGCCATGGAGACACTGCGGGAACTGAGGGCTTATGTTGACGGTGGTAAAGTATACGACATATTGTATATTAAACGAACTTTTAGTAATGGGTTTACGTCTATTTATCGCGCTGTTTCCGCTATTTGTAATGTAGTTGACGAACTGTGCAATATGCCTGGGCCTACTCAAAAAAGCCGTCCAAAGAGCAAAATATTACAAGAACTTGAAAAACACTCCAGTTTTGATTCACGGGAATGCGCCCGACTCTTACGAAAAGCGGATGAAAAATTGGCTCCGCGCACTCATCTGGATCACTATCATCTTGCCTGGATTCTTGCTGACCCAAAGGCCCGCGTGTTTTTAGTGGATAGAGAGATAGTGACAAAGGGAATAATTCGTTTAGAGCAACCGGGCTTGGATCAATTTGAGAATGGGTTCGACATTCTTTTTCGCTATATCACTGATGCTTCTGCAATATGCAACCAAGTATACCAGATCCTCGCCAAGAAGGATGGGTTGCTGGATGTATTTTTGTCTTCAAAATCATGGAGGGTCAATTACAAGGACTACGGAGAACCATGGAATGGGCAGAGGCCGATTCCATAGTGAGAATCCCCTAGCAGAGTATTTGAAGGCCACATGCTGGTACCCCTGTCTTTGTGCGGCCGGGAAAAAGTCGCGACTTCTAAAGCGCGGCACACATCCTTGGACCAGGGGAGTGGCAGGAAAAGTTTGTCCATTTTGGCGAGCGATGCCATTTCAGAGAATTTGCCGAAATGAGGCTGCTTATTTTGCAAAGTGACGACTCTAGTAAATAACCATCTGCGGTAGTTAGGATTTGAGTTTACATGACGCTCCCGATTGAAACGGGTTATTTATATATTAATAATATATAAAATCAAGTTATAAATTCTCTTCTACTTTTGACTCCGTCTTGTACGGTATGAACCGACCGCAGAGTTCTGCACCCATAATGAAGGTGTCCCTCGGAGTGCGGCCCTTGCAATTCTTGCCTTGATTGGTCCTCATCAAGTTGTAGTGTTCCATATACTCGTCCAGGTCGGCCTGGATTTGATCCAGGGTCGTGTATATTTTTTTTCTGAACGCAGTTTGATAGAATTCCTCTTGAATGATTTGATTGAGTCTCTCCGTGCACCCGTTAGTCTGTGGGTGACGGGCCTTGGTTCGAGTGTGTTCTACGTCATTCAGGTGAAGAAACAGCTGGTAGGGGTGTTCTAGGTTCTTGTAGCCGTACTCTGTCCCACGGTCGGTGAGGACTCTCAGCAAGGGTATCCCGTGGTGGTCAAAGTATGGGAGTACTTTGTCATTCAGGATATCTGCCGCCGGAAGGGCTGTCTTCTCGAGGTACACCTTCGCGAATCCGACGTTGGAGTAGGTGTCTATCGCGGTCTGCTGGTAGATGCGGCCGACCCCCTTGATAGTCCCAACGAAGTAGGTGTCCTGACCCAATAGATACCCGGGGTGGTGAGTTTCGATTTCGCCATGGGATTGCTTCTCTTCTTTGGCGTTCTCCAGTGCCTGGACCTGGGATTCCGTAAGGACCTCGCCGTGCTCAGCGGACCATCGCTCCAAACGCTTCAGTCGGAGGGCCTTGGTTTGGATCTCATGCCGCATCCAAATCGATCTGACTCCTCCAGGACTGAGGGTGATTCCAGCATGTTTTAAAAGTTCGTTTGAGACCCGCACTTGGCCGTGAGTGGGCCACTGTAAAGCGTAATCTAGAACCTTCGTCTCCACTTCTGGGGCAACCCGATTGCCAATGCGGGGAGCTCTTCGGGATTGCTCTAGCAGTCCCTCGATTCCATTCTCCTGTACAGCAGTCTTGATATCGTAAAAGTGTTGCCTGCTTACACCGAGCTTCCTACAAGCCTCAGAGATATTTCCGAGCTTTTCTCCCAGCTCTAGAATATTTAGCTTTCTTCCTATAATGTATTGTTGTTGTGTCATGACTCTTTCCTTCGTTTGGTTTTGCTGCAGTTGTGATTAACCACAGCGTATCCCAACCGGGAGAGTCATGACACTTCAGCTTTTATGTCGCTTTGTGTCGTGTAAACGCTTTTCCTAACTAATCCAAACCATCACACAAAGGCTCTTCCAAACAACTAAATTACCTCGGCGATGGGCATCGTACCAATGAGGGTCAAAGGTGCCCAAAAACGACTCCCACTAGGCTGCTGCCCTCAGCCTTTCGGGTTCATTAAGCTTTGCCCAGTAATCGATGGCAAATCTATCGGTCATTCCTGAAATATAGTCGCATAGGATTCGAATACGACGCTCAGAACTTAAACCCTGCTCCTTGTCTTTAAGCGAAAGGATCTTTTCTTTCACATCTTCTGGAAGTAATTTGAACGCGTCGTTATCCGCAAATTTCGAGACTGGATCGGTAACCAGGAAAGTCATCTCATGCCAAATACTCTTAACAACCTTTTCAGCAAGAATTTCCGTTTGAGCTATATTTGGTTTATCGAAAATAGAATTTCTATAGCCCGTTTTTAGTTCCTGTAATTTATTCCCGAGGCCCTTTTTCGAAAATAATAGGTTCATTTTTTCTTTAGGATGATGATCATCTTTGACAAATTGATTCATCTTTTTCGGAAGGTCTTCGATCTTGACATCGTCAAAGTTCTCAACGATTTTTCGAGCGAATAGCTTAACCATAATTCTAATCAGATGAGTACTCAAATATTCAGGATTTATCCTGTATTCATTGAATAGTTTTTTCCAGGTTAGCCCCCTTTTAATTGTATATCGTCTGTTTAGAATTTGAAAGTCACTAACGAGATTGAGAAATTCAGATCTATCAAGATTTTTAGTCTTTATTGCGTCCTCAATGTCACTTGCTATATTGCATATATCATCGGCAGCTTCCATTAGAAAGCACGCGGGGTGCCTCGTGCTTTTACCCGTCCCAGTTTTGTTTAGAATTTTGAAAAAAATGTCGCGTTCAGAATCGTAACACCCACCCGCTTTTTCCATATTTTCAGAAAACATTTCAGTATCTTTGTATTTGGAAATTGCGTCAATAAGGGCACAACTAACACCGAACGATGGCCTTAAGTCACTACCTACTAAGAGACGAATATTCTGTCTATTACCTTCATAAACGCTTTGGTGTTGCCTGGCAAGTTCGGCGAGCACATCTTCCCCTTTGTGGCCAAACGGAGCTTGCCCTAAATCATGGGCAAGGCATGCCGAAGCCACCAGGTCTTCAAGATCTTGGTCAAAAGATCTTTCAGTTTCACGGTAATAGCTACTTTTTGAGCTGTGATTCAGGACTTTGTTCAATATACGGGCAAGTTGCCTTCCTATCTGAGCGACTTCCATGGAATGTGACATTCTGGTTCGAACAAAATCGCTTTGTGGGTTCATATATACTTGGGTTTTATAAGAAAGCCTTCTGAACTTGGATGCATGGACAATCGATCCATAATCAATAAGGAAAGGAGTTCGGCAAAGAAAGTCACCGCCAGCATCTGAAGATCTTGATTTTATGGAATAATTGGAATTATCACATTCCACTTTATCTGGGCACAGCCAGGTAATGGGGCTTTTAGATTTTGCCATTTTCCCTCCAATAGAAGCATCGGATAAAATTTGTTGAAGATTAAATCAATTTTGGAATGTTGTTTTACCCTAGTGACTCAGACAACCATAAACATTTAGGGAAAGTGTTACCTAAGTTTGAGTCCCCTTTCTGAATTCTAGCCAAATTCAAAAGAGGCTGGGCTCCTATGATGAAAGAGGGGGTGATCATGTCCAGGAGTGACTAGATCAGAGTTATGACGTGGCTTTCGAGCCCAATGAAAACAGAGTCATCTGATTGTTTACCTAGAACTACGCATTTCTAGGGAGAAAAATTTCTAGTCACGATTGCGAAGCTGCCCATTGAACATCTTTCCGCACGGCCTACTGCAACCCAGCCATATTGGGCGGTGTGATTTTCAAGAATATTATTATTTTCCGGAAGTCATTACAATTGCAAAAGCCTGATTAATCGATTGATCCTTTGAAATTTGCTTCAGAGTCTGTTCGGCAGATCTCGAGTCCATTTTTGCTTCAATGATTTTTTTTAAGGCTCGAAAAGCTGGTAAGTCTTCAAACTCATATTTTTCTTGGCTAGCATAACTACTAATCACCTCGATTAGTCTATTCTCGTAGTCAGCGCTTTCAGAGCCAAGTTGATCGGCTAAAAGTTTAACATCCTTGATAGCACGACGATAAATCCAATCTGGTACTTTGATGAAATATTTCTCCATTTCACGGCTTAGCCACAACTCGTAGTCCTCTCCCAAATGGTCTTGCACATCGGTAAGGCCTGTACGGTCAAAGAGATTTGCGTAGTTTTCCCCGATCTTTGATTTATAAGGTTCTTGTAGGGTAGCCGAAATTCTAGATTCCTGAATTGCCTTATATTTTTCAACAGAATTAATTTGAAGTGAAATGCTGGTATCCAGGCGAGCTATATGAGCGCTTTTAAAGCCGATATTCCAGTTTTCAGGAAGATAGAAGTAGGTTTTTTCCTGGTTGTTAATCAGACTCTGAAACTTATTGACTACTGAACTATAGTTCTTTTCATCAATAAGTCTTGTTTTGTAGTGGTCTGCGTTAGAAACTTGCAGTAAGAGGCTCTTAATGTACTGTGATGCTTCAACGACAGCCGCTATTTGAATGCACTTCACTTTAGCCTTCCGCCCGTCTTTAGCGAAAATATCGCAATCGGCATTAAGAATAATTGCGTGAGAATAATTTGAAAAAAAATAGGGGTATGCGTCTTTACAAGGGTCAATGTGATGATGCTTCGGCAGATTCTCCTTAAGTTTCTCACAAGACAGGATATCACCTTGGGAAAGGCACATTTGCTCTGGAAGGGTATAGAAAGAATCAACCAATTGGTGAGCAATATTTTGGACTGTTTTGTCTGCGGCATTCATTAGGCAGTAGAATACTTCAATGCTCGGTCTTGAGATAGAGACAAATTATCTAGAATGAACTTTCTTTGTCATAAGAGAATTTGAAATCAGCCCTAATTGACGCAGCTTGTCATTTATACCAACTGTACGCTGAATGATTTGGTAAGCTCGCTCAGCTCGAACAATGGGCGTCTCATCCCTAGCTCCCTTTGGGTTTGCTGTTTCTCGGGGGCCCTTAGAGGCCTTGTTCGGAGTCGAAGTCTCACTCATCATCGCTCCCTGCTTATCTTGTTTCGCCATAAACTCAAAGTTTTTCATGCAATAAATAGGACTCACTCAACCTATTACTACATCTTCCCTGTATTCAAGGTAGCAGGTCTTGAAGTACTTGGGCAAGGAGCAAAGCATAAAAATGTGCAATTTGCACATTTTTTAGACGATCAATTTGCAATAGAACCATGCAAATTGTATAGTTTTTTTAACGCACGGCCGATATATGAGTAATAATGGGCAACGCGCATTACCCTATAGTCCAGGTTCCCGAACGAGGAACCTATTATTTGATTGAAGCATCCAAACTGGGTGGCGGTCTGATTGCTAACAATTGGCTCGCGCTGTTAAATATTCCTGCGAGCGGATTAGGCGCTCTTGCTTTTACGGTTCGATATTTTCGAGAATCAAAGAATCTCAGCCTTTTGCAACTATCGAAGAAAACAGGAATTCATCGCACGCAGTTAACGCGGTTAGAGCAGGCGAAGCTTGCGCGAAGACCTCAAAAGAGCACAATTGATAGATTGATAGGGATTTTTGGCCCTCTTTTTCGAGAAATACTTATCCTTCAAGGAAACTACTCAGACGAGAATTCTGAGTAGTGTCTAAACTAAGACCTTTCTTCAAGGGAATTCTAAATCCATCCCTCTGTGCCTTAGTGTGCTGAGTAATGCAGATTAACCGGATTTTTTTACCTTGGCGGGAGCATTAAAAAGCGCTTCTGGGAAACATTTGGATAGCTTTAAATCTTGGGCTTTGCATTGCCGCGAATGAGACTTGGCTATAGAAACCGATGTTGGTCGAACCTATTTCCACGGACCAGTTGTCTTTACAATAAATCTAAAAATTAGCTGTGATTAGCAAATATCCAGCTGAATTAATGCTTACCGAACCTAACAATCCTGAAACATCTCCTGCAAAAACTGTAAACCACATAGTTTCCATTGCAAATGAAACATTTGCCGCTATAGGAATTCTAGCTCCAACCACAGGATCCATAGCTAAAGCGCTTCCTAAAGAGATTCAGTAGGTTAACTCAAACAATCGCGAGTTGACAACGTCGCTGGCTTGTTATGTAAAATATGAATAAATATTAATTCCAATACTCCGATATGAATACACTGTGAGAATCTCAACTTTAGCCTTTATGGCTTCAATTTCAATGGTTGGCTGTGCAACAACAGCAAAATATGAAGCTAATCTACAATCTTGGATGGGGCACAACGAGACTGAATTGGTTTCAAGCTGGGGTGCTCCGTCTAGTGTGTACCCTATGCCAGACGGCAACAAAATGCTTACCTTTGAAAACTCGAATGGTTCACACTCTAACACATTCTACAATTCTAGTTCTAATACGTTTTCCACTTTTACAAACACACATTGGTGTAAGACTTCTTTTACAATAGACCCGTCGGGTACTATTGTGAATTGGAGGTGGGAGGGAAATTCGTGCCGCTCCAAGTAAATGGTCCTTTTTGATGGAATTATACATCTTGATGATACCCCACAGCTACAGATTCTTTTCTCCGGAACTTTACCTCACTCAGTCTTCTTGGAACCATCGCTTGGTTCCCTTGACCAATTTTGCCTTTTTTATTCTAAATTTCGTCGGCAAAGGTGGTGTGCCAAATCCCCTAGCCCCCGTTCTCAGATCTATTATTTAATTTCGCCCCTATCCCACGCTCCTCGGAACCAGCGTTGGATACCCGTAATCCATTTTGCTCTTTTATTCTCGATTTCATTAGCAATTTGCCCAAGTTGGGCGTTGATCTCCGCCCACTGTGTTGTTTGGCAGGGGAATCTTCTGATAAAGGCAGCCTCCATGTCCGCAAACTGACCTTGAAAGACGTTCATTGGGCCATCAGGCCCACGCCTCTTGCTCAGAAAATTCAAGAATCCAGCCGATGGCCCGGGACTCGGATCATCCGCCTGGACCCCTGGTTCTTCCCTCTTGGGCGGCTGTATTTGAACCTCCCGAGCCCGCCGCAAAGCCTCTTCCTTACCCTTCTTCGCCAGAGTTAGACCCAAAAAGATCTCCCAGTTATTACTCTGCCCAAGCAGTCCAAAAGGAGAACCCACAGGACGCTTCCTAAGATCTCCATGCTCCTTGAGATAGTCTACGACTTCTCCGCAATGATCCCAAACTGGCCTTCCAAAAGTTTCTAAAAGATTAAGAAAAATCTCTCTCTCGCTTTTCCCCCTATCGGGCATTTTCTCCCATCGTTGTGCAAGCAATTCAGGCGCTTGAGAGAGAGATGTTTTTAAATCTGTTTTTAATAACTGTTTTTCATATAAGGAGGAGCCACTCTGGATTTCAGACTGGCTGGTAGCTCTGGATTCCTGAGTGGGTTCAGGGATGGAATCCTGAGCCCCTTCGGTTTCCTGACTCGCTCTGCAATCCAAAGTGTCTTTTTTCTTTCGTGGGAGCAGGGGGCCCCAAACAGTGGGATTCAGGCGGTAGCGATTCTTAGCCTGGCCTTTGCCGTTAGTCTTGAAGAGCTCCTTCTCAACCCAGTGCTTGTCTGTTAATCGTTTAAGGTGAGTCCACAATGAGGAATTAGAAACCCCTGAGAGAGTTTCAAATTCTCCTGCTGAAAGTGGATCAGTCCATTCCTGCCGCCAGAAGATACTTTCCCGAATAATAAACTCTAGTAGTTCGTGCTCTGCTTTATCGAAATCAGCCTGAAAGAGAATTTCTAGAATTCTATTGCTCAACGCCCCATAGCCCTCATCGTTTAGACGCAAATGCTTCACTAGCTCTATAGCTGAAAGGTCCTTTTTGTTTACAGTCATGAGCTCCCCCTTATTGTTTTGCACCACCAGTTGACGTTTTGACGGTTTGT
>Ga0206829_10403_pt1 | contig 11406 bp, 7 predicted proteins | sample Alteio_BWOrgCont_75_FD_152862 | JGI IMG/M metagenome (GOLD analysis project Ga0206829, IMG submission 152862) | Enriched cells from forest soil in Barre Woods Harvard Forest LTER site, Petersham, Massachusetts, United States -... | ecosystem: Environmental > Terrestrial > Soil > Temperate forest >... | reverse complement strand
AAAGGGATCGGCGAAGTTGAATTGTTGCTCGATGGCGACGAAGGACTTGTCAGGCGGGGCGTAGACCGGGACGGTTTTCATCTCGGGCGACTCGCCTTCGACATGGATGCCGTACTTCGCAGCCGGGTCGGAGAGGCTGACGACAATGTTGCCGTCGGTGCGTTTCAGGTCGGAGAAGTTGTCGTCGAGGAACATGCTGCCAAGGGGCACGCCATCAGGCTCAGTGAAGTCATATTCGGTGCCTTTGACGGGAAGCAGTTTGCCGGTGGGGAAGACGTCGTCGTAGTTGTTGACCTGAGCGTACTTTTCGGCAGGGACATGCAGGCGGGCCTGGGTGCGGTCGCCGCTGGGAAGGTTGAAGTATGGGTGCCAGCCGATGGACAGGGGCTCGTCTTCGTTACCAACATTCTTTGCGGTGATGGTGGCTTCGACGGCGTCGCCGCTGAGGGAGATGGTGAAGTTGAGATCGGTTTGCGAGAGCCAGTAGCCGCCGAAGTTGCCGGCGTGAATGACGCCGGTGACGGTCTGGCCGTCGGGCGTGGTTTGTGTTTGTACATTTTCAGCTTTGCTCGCGAGGATCAGGCCATGGATCGCGTGCTTCGGCGCGTTGGGCTTCTTGCCAGACCAGTTCGCCGGCAGCGTGAGGGTTTTGCCATGCCATTCTGTGGTGATGGTTTTGCCATCGGCTGAGAGCTTGCCGAGAATGCGGTTCGGATAGGGAGCCAGAAACGCGCCGCCGAAGGAAAAACTGGCATTGCCGTTCTGGTCAGCGTCGCCGCCGTTCAACTTCGCGGCCGCGTCTTCAAGCGAGGGTGAGGCGAAGACCTGCACTTCTCCTTTGCCCGGGATGTTGGCGGTGATCTGGAAGAGATTCATGCCGCGACCGGGAAGAATGGTGGCTGTCAGGAACTCGGGCTTTGCGCCATTCGCTGTGGCTGTGCGTTGCAGCTTCACGATGTTTTCTCCACCGATTTGAGGGACGGCCGGGGGCTGTGCGGCAGTTTCCTGCTGTGCAGGGGGAGCGGATTTGCAGCCTGCGACGGAGAGGAACGCTGCCGCGGCCGCTGCCAGCAAATAGCGTTTGTAGCGAACCGACATAGATGGAACCTCATGCTTGATGCGAAATGGGAAACGTTTGCTTCGTCAAGAGATCTGCATCCTGAGATCGAGGAAACAAAGCGCACTCATTCTACTCGATGCGTATAAGGAAGTAGAATCGGCATGTGCCCTCAAAACTATCTACAAGCGATGCGCTCGCGGCGCTGAACGCGCGCATTGTTGCGTGCAATCGCTGCCCGCGCCTGCGAGCCTACTGCATGGAAGTAGCCAGGAAGAAGCGGCGCGCGTATATGGACTGGGTGTATTGGGGCAAACCTGTACCTGCGTTCGGTGACGCGAAGGCGCGTGTTCTGATTCTTGGTCTTGCGCCGGGCGCGCACGGATCGAACCGCACTGGCAGACCGTTTACCGGCGATGGCTCGGGCGATTTTCTCTATCCGGTGCTTTACGAGGCGGGGTTTGCTTCGCAGCCGTTTGCGACTTCGCGTGACGATGGCATGAAGCTTCACGACGCATTGATCACGAGCGTGGGCCGCTGCGCTCCCCCGGACAACAAGCCGCTACCGGAAGAGCTGGTGAACTGCTCTTCGTTTCTCGATGAGGAAATTGCTTTGCTTGCGCGGCTGCGGGTTGTGGTGTGTCTGGGCAAGATTGCCTTCGATGGATTTGTGGCGCACTTGATACGCACGCGGCAGATAGAAAAGCGAGGAGCACTGCAATTCGGGCATGGAGCGGAGTATGCGGTGCCGGGCAATCGCCGGCTGCTTGCGAGTTATCATCCTTCGCTGCAGAACACGAATACGGGAAAGCTGACGAAGGCGATGTTTCTGGATATCTTCAGGCGTGCCCGCTCCCTGGCGGATGCGAAGTAATTGTGTACAAGATCAGTGACAAATGGTTGCCCGCGCGCACGAAGAAAGAATTTGCGGCGAGTCACGTTTTGCTTTGGGCAAGGGCATCTTCGAGCGATGCCGAGAGCATCTTCTGAGGTGAATTGATTTTCCAGTCCCCCGGAGACAATAATGCTGATTGACGTTCTGCTTATCCTTCTGGTGCTGATGCTGGTTGGCGCTTTTCCAGCATGGCCATATAGCCGTAGCTGGGGATACTATCCCAGCGGCGGTCTCGGATTAATTCTGGTGATCGTGATCGTGCTGTTGCTGCTGCACATTGTCTGATACGCGAAGCGTCATTGCGCCACCTTTTCGGGCGTTCCTCTTACCACTTCTACCGGTCCTAATAATCCGGAAGGCTGCAGTGGCGAGTCGGCCTTGTAGGGTTTTACGACGGTGAATGTGTATTGGGCCGCGTTCGGTTGTTGATCGCCTATCAGCCGGTTGACCCATGCGTTGATCACCTTGATGGTCACGGCATTTGGGCCGGGCTTGAGCACGTGGGTTGCATCGACGCGATATGGGGCATGCCACACGATGCCCAAAGACTTGCCGTTGACGGTGACCTCAGCGAGGTTCTTCACGTCGCCGAGATCGATCCATAGTGCTGCGCCGGGTTTGAACCAATCGGGCGATGCCTGAATTGTCTTTGCGTATGTGCCTGCTCCGGAGAAATATTTCACGCCTTCATCCGGGCTATCGTTCCAGGCAATCAGCTTGTGCAAGGTAGCGGATGGTGGCGCGCCGCGGCCTGGTTGGAAGGTCACGGTCCATGGGCCGTCTACGGTTGCAAGAGTTGTCTCCGTTATCCGGGGCAATGTTTGCGACGGCGATTTTGCGGGCTTCTGGAAGACGACAAACACCGTGCCCCGGGGCTCGAAATGCAGTGGAACAGTGGTGCGGCCGCCGGCAATCCTGTAGGAAACGGGTTGCGACTTGCCGGTCTCTGCATACCATAACTCGGGAGTTTTCCCGGTCAGGCGAAAGCTTGCGTCCACGGTCTCGTCGCGACCGCTGCGGTTGTCGAGAAAATAGATATCTGCCTGGGGAAGCCTGCGATGTACGAAGAGAATGCGCGTGTCGCTCTCAGGGGTGGTGTGATCGAAGTCCGGAGCGATGCCCAGTGCGTGCAACGCGGCCTCGGCGTTCTGACCTGCGTAGACCTTGCCTTTGCCTACGGAGTGCACGCCGTTTCCATTGCCAAAGAGTTCGTCGTTGAGCCTCTTGAACTCGGCTGCGTTGTCGGCCAGGCTTGGCGTATCGGCAGGCTTTTCGCCGGCTACAACCGCACCGAGTTCCACCAACTTGTAAATTGCGCGTAGCACGGGCAGGGACATGTGCCGGCTGTATGGATCGAGCGCCAGCAGCTTGTAATCCATGCCGCTCTTTGTCGTGATTCGTCCGTCAGCCACGTTCAGTTCGTGAATCAAGCCATCGGCATTGATGTAGTCGAAGCCGTAGCCTGCGGACACGTCGGGAGCCTTGTTGTCGAAGATTGCGGTCAGGTTCGAGTCTTCTCCGTAGAAATAGATCACGTCGGCGGCGAAATGGCCCTGCTGCAGGAGGTAAGAGCTGCGCGCCAGGTAGTCGATCCATGGGCCGGCCTGCTCCGCCCAGGTTTCATTGCGGTTGAACCACTGGCCGTAGGGCCCGAGCGTCAACCCCGGCGCTTTTCCGATCAGCGGCTGGTGCGCCGATTCGTGGATGACGATGCGATTGATCCCGTTCAGGAATTCCTGATCGGCAGTGGGCTTGAGCGTTGCGGGCGACCACCCCCATGGCGCGGCAGAGGCGGTCATTGATTCAGCGGCTACCAGGTTCTGACCATAGATGTGGGCTACCGAAGCGGATTCGCGATCGTCCGCGTTGTAGCCGAAGGTTTCCTTGTTCACGCCTGGCCGCTGCGTCCACATCGCACTCATTGGGATATCGTCGAGCTTCTTGACCTCCATGCCGTCGGCAATAAACGCGCGTCCTCCCTCGTGCGACTCGCCGTAGTGTCCGATGCCGCGTTCTTTCAGGGATGCCTGCACCTGCCCGTAGTGCTCGTCCGCGGTCAAGTCGGCAATCGTTTTGCGCAGATCCCAGAGGAACTGGTCGCTGGCCTGGGCGCTTTCGACTACATGGCCGGAGAGAACGGGCAGCCATGGGTGCGGGTCGTAGCCGCGACGCCTGGTGAATTCGGCGATCATGTTGTCGGTCCAGTTCTGTGCGCCGGCCTCCCAGCTGTCAGTAACTACATAACGAATGCCGCGCTTGCCCATGTAGTCCGCGCCGACGGTCTCCTTATAGCTGTCGAGATAGCCGTTCATGTAGTTCTTCACATACTTTGCGTTGAGTTTGTCGACTTCGAGGCCCGTGGCCTCCTTGGTCGCCGGGTGATTGGTAATGCCGAGCAGGGAATATCCGATCCGCAGAACCACCCAATGGCCGGCCGGCGGAGTCCAGTCCAGTGTGCCGTCTGAGTGGAATTTTGCGGTCAGATCGACTACATCGCTCTTGTGGATCGCGTCAGATGGAGCCACCTCGGGTGTGGCGAACTGGTACAGGTCGGGCATTGGGGTGAAGGCTGCTTTTTCTTCGAAGCGGTTCACGCGCGCGCCCGGATGCAACTCCAACTCGGCGATGGAGACAGTCGTGGCCCTGGGTCGGTTTGCCCGGCGTGAATTCAGATCGGGCGGCGGCAGCGTTTTAAACGTTACGCGAAAATACTTCGCCGTGACCGGAGCAAAAGAGATGGTGTGCTCGGGCGATCCGTCTGTGGGAATGGCGGCAACAATGTGAAAGCTCTGGCCGTCGTCACTTGCTTCAAGCGCGCGGGTAGTGTCATCTCCGCCTGCAACTACGGTCAGAGCACGGATTGTCTGCGGCTGCGGGAACTCATACCGAATCCAGGCTTTTTCTGCCACGGGCGCTTTGGGAAGTTCGGACGCCTTCACCAGATCGCCATCGGTCAGGAAAGTTGTGTCAATCGTCCCGCTGCTCCAGGCGATCCTGGGTTGCAGTTGGCCTATTGGAATGTCAGACGCAGGCACACGGTACGCTACGACGGCGCTGTCGGCGTAAAACTCGGGGGCGTTGAAGTTGGAATCCACGCTCGGCAAATTCTGGAAAGCACCGGTATTCGATGGCGGGTTAGCGAGCGTGCCCGTAAAGGGTTTGCCGCCTTCGATACGGGTCTCGCTCCATACATACTTCTTCATCGCTTCCGATCCCGGCACCCATGGACCGCCGGTCTCACTCCAGCCCGGCGACCCGGCAATGGCTTCTTCCATGCCAAGCTGATCGGCGAGCGTGGTTGCGTATTTGAAGGCGTCTTTCCACTCGGGTGTCATATAGGCGAGACGCTTGTCTACTACCTGGGGCGTGCTCAGTGCCGCATCGAAGTTTTGAAATCCGGCGAGGCCCACACGGTGCATCCACTCGAGATCGAGCTTGATGCCTTCCTTGGTGATGTTTCCGTTCATCCAGTGCCACCAAACGCGTGGACGTGCGCTTTCCGGCGGATTCTCAAAGGCGTTCAGCAGCGGATCACTCGTATTCTGGCCTACGACTGGAACTGCGCTCAGCATGAGCAATACTGCTCCTGCGGACGTCAGCTTTTTTCGCAGCATTTTTCGTGTCCTTAATTTCTCAATTAGGCGACCGATGGTCTTTCCGGCGCTGAGGATGATAGCAGCGAAAGTGAATGACAGGTGAGAAAAGAATCACACACGGAAACATTGCCGGATGAAGTTTCTCGTTGGTGACATGTCACGATGAAAGCGAATACACTGCTCTTCGAGTTTTAATTCCCGAGCAAAGATTCCAGATTGATGGGAGCAGCTAACATTCACGCGCATGATGAAGTCATGTCGCTCACGTTAAGCGCTCTCTGTGGGGGCTGCGGTTGTCTCAGTTAATCCCGGTAAGGAAGATATACGACGTCTGCATCATCGGGTCAGGCGCAGGGGGCGGTACCGCGGCCAAGGTGCTGACCGAGGGTGGATTAAATGTCGTGATGCTTGAGGCGGGGCCTGTGCTCAATCCGGAAAAAGATTTCAAAGAGCACATCTGGCCCTATGAGCTGCCTCATCGCGGCGCTGGTGTTGGAGGCGGGCTGCGTTACCAGATCGGTGACGAATTCATGGCGCCCAATGGCTTCTGGGAGATTGAAGGCGAACCATATACGACCGCTCCGGGGTCGACCTTTCGCTGGTTCCGGTCACGGATCGAGGGTGGGCGCACGAACCATTGGGGGCGCATCGCGCTGCGTTTTGGTCCTGCCGACTTCAAGGCCCGGTCCACTGATGGCATGGGCGATGACTGGCCTATCACCTATGACGAACTTGCTCCTTATTACGACAAGGTCGAATCGTTTATCGGCGTGTTCGGTTCGAAAGAAAATGTCCCGAACTCGCCGGATGGGGTTTTTCTGCCACCGCCAAAGGCACGCTGCACCGAGACCATTATCAAGAAGGCCTGCGATCAACTCAAGATCACGTGCATTCCGTCACGGCTCGCCATCCTGACGCAGCCGCTGAACGGGCGTGCCGCCTGCCACTACTGCGCGCAGTGCGGCCGGGGATGCATGACTGCTTCGAACTTCAGCTCGAGCCAGGTGATGATTCCTGTGGCGCAGGCTACCGGCCGCTTTACGTTGATTGCCAATGCCATGGCGCGGGAGATCGTCCTTGGCAAGAGCGGTCGGGTAGAAGCTGTTTCCTACATCGATAAGACGATACGCAGCGAAAATCGGGTCTACGCCAAAGCCGTTGTCGTTGCGGCCAGCGCCTGCGAAAGTGCGCGCCTGCTTCTCAATTCGCGCTCGACGAGTTTTTCGAATGGGCTCGCCAACTCATCTGGAGTTGTGGGGCGCTATCTCACCGATTCGGTTGGGAACGATCTGGCCGGCTATTTCCCGCAATTGGAAAAAATGCCGGCGCACAATCATGACGGCGTTGGCGGCATGCACTTGTACATGCCGTGGTGGAGGTTCGGGCGCAAGAATGATTTCCTGCGCGGATATCACATTGAATTCGGGGGCGGGCGCGATATGCCGGGTGTGGGCAGCTTCGGCGGCGTGTGTGCTCGGAATGAGGGTTACGGAGTCTCGCTGAAGCAGAAGTGCCGCAGTTCTTATGGGACTGTGATTGGATTCAGCGGGCGCGGTGAGATGATCCCGAACGAGAAGAGCTTCTGCGAACTCGATCCGAATGTTGTCGATCAATGGGGCATTCCAGTGCTGCGCTTCCACTGGGAGTGGGGCGAAAACGAGCTTAAGATGGCCGACGACATGCACGAAACCTTCCGCTCGATTATCGAAGCTGGAGGCGGGACGGTTCTGAGCAACCCTTTCCCAGTACAAAGGCCTCGAATTTCCGAGGGAGGCGCCATCATTCATGAACTGGGCACGGTACGCATGGGAAACGATCCAAAAAGCTCGGCTCTGAATAAGTATTGCCAGGCACACGATGTCAGAAATCTATTTGTTGCTGACGCCGCGCCTTTCGTAACGAATGCGGACAAGAATCCGACGTTGACCATCATGGCGTTGTCGTGGAGGACGTCGGAGTATCTGATTGATCAGGCCAGGAAAGGTGAGATTTAGAGAGACCATGGCGGCAAACTTTATATCGCGGCGCAGTGTTTTGAAGTCACTGAGTATGGGTGCTGCGGCAGGCTCGGTACTGCGCGTCATCCCGCTCGAGGCCGCCGAATATGTTCACCACCTGATTGCGGATGAGAAGGCCGCCAAGGCCGGTGACTACATGCCGAAATTCTTTCCTCCGCAGCAATATAAAACGCTGCAGACGCTGTGCGAGACGATTCTTCCCGCGGACGTGGATGCAGGCGGGGCCATCGAGGCGGGCGCTCCCGAATTTATTGACCTGCTTACCAGCGAGAATCCTGAATACCAGCTGAAGCTGGGCGGCGGTCTGATGTGGCTCGATTCAACCTGTACCGATCGGTATGGTAAGAGTTATCTCGGCTGCGACGCGCAAGAGCAGAAGGAAATTCTGGATCTGATTGCCTACCGCAGAAATGCAGTATCGGACGCCAGCCTCAGCCAGGGGGTGGGGTTCTTCTCGTTCCTGCGCGATCTTACCGCGGACGGATTTTTCACGAGCAAGATCGGTATCCAGTATCTTGGCTATATCGGGAATACGTTTTTGACAGATTTTCCCGGATGCCCGCCGGTTCCGGGAGTGTAAAAAATTGCCCGAGAGTTTGTTCAGTGTTCTATTTCATGAGACGTGGAGAGGTGAGAATGGTGAATTATTTTCGGAGATTTGGGGCGCCTCGTAACTTCGCAGTTCCGGCGTTTGTGGTTTTCATGTTTTTGATAGCCGGTCAGGTTGGTCATTCGCAAACCGCGCCCAGCACCGACGCAGCAAGCACATTCAAATCCAAATGCGCCAGCTGCCACGGCGCAGACGGCGCAGGAACCACGCTTGGGACTCGCCTTCACGCTCCGGACTTGCGGAGCAGCGAAGTGCAGCAGAAGACATCCGCTGCGTTAGCGCAGATCGTTACGTCGGGAAAAAATAATATGCCGGCGTTTGGAAATCGGCTGGACAGCGAGCAGATTCAAAAGCTGGTGGAGTACGTTCGCACGTTTGCCAAGGCTACGACCGCACCGCCAAAGTGATTTTCGAATGGCTTGCTATTGGACGCCATAACCGTTGGCGTCCAATTCTGCTTGTCCGCGTTCGAGAACATCACAAGACCACTTCATGAAAGCATCCACAAATTGACGGCCGGCGTCGTCTGTTTTTACGTGCCTGGCCAGCTCTTCATAGCCTGACTGCATGCGCGGCACATTGCGCGCCAGCAGCATCAGTATGAGCTGGCGTTCCCGTTGTCCAGTCGCCCCGGCAAGCATGTACAGGTCGAGGGCGGTCACATGAATAAAGGAATACTGCGCGTGGAGGACCGCAGACATTGGCCGCTTCCGGTCTTTGCGAATCGGGCTTTCAAACTCTTCTGACGGACTGTTGGTGATGAGCCGCTCGGCTGTTTCGATGGAGACGCCCAGTGCGCGCAGCTTCTGGTGCGCCATTTCGTGAATCAGCGCCTGGGCGAAACCGAGCGCGTTATCGACGGTGGCGTGGACGCTCCCGAAATCCTCCTCGTACGAGTGGCTCGATGAGCCCAGCGCCTGGTCGCCCATGCGGGCCTGCTCGGGCTCGGTATAAGGATAGACGGTGTCGATGAGGCGGGTAAATTGCACGTAAGCGTTGGGCCACCGCGATAGGAGGACGCCACCGGCCGCAATATTCGGATGATCGACTCTTGCCGGAAGAAGCGAGTCCGTCATCATGCCGCGCTCCTGCGCTTGCCGGACGGCAACGGCGCCATCGCAGAAGGTCGCTTCGCCGTCAGTCGAGCGCCGCCGATAGAGCAACGGCCGCAAAGGCGTGACTCCATTTTCGGCCAGACGCAAGGTCATATCTGTGTCGTAGCCGTCATCCTGCGGCTCGGCCATGCGAGACCAGTCCACTGTTTTAAGAATGCTGTCGAGCTCGGTCATGGCGCTATTCCGATCTCGACCAGACGCGACGGCCGTGCCAGCGGGGCGTAAGGAAAACTCAGACCTGTAGCCCCGCCATCCACTTCTGCCGCGGTCCCAATACGCCGGATCAGCCGCGTGCGCGAAGGGAATTCCGTCTGGAAACACATCCGGAAAAGCGGTGTTTTCACTTCGGTTACGCTATGAAGCTCAGACCAGGAAATGGCCCACGAAAAGCACTCGCGCAGCCAGCCGGCCTCGGAAGCATAGCCTCGCGTAGCAGCAAGCTCCAGCCATCGCTCAGCCGCATTGAGTGCTTCTGGGCAATCGAAACGGCACGGCTCGATGGGCAGAATGGAAATCCCAAGCGGTGCCAGCAGTGAATGGACCGGAATGCTTGTCGGCAGATCCACTGTTGCGCCAGAAGCTTCGGCAACCTCCGCGTTACGTAAGCAGCAGACAGGCAAGGCGAGCAGAGCTCTGAATGCCGGCAAGTTCCCGCCGACCCAAGCCGCCTCCGCTTGGGCGACAGCAGCCGCCGTTGCCGCCAGGAATACGCCGCTGGACTCTTCAGCCGGGCGAGTGCTGATGCCTCCGGGCAGTGCTTCGGCTGGCAGAATTGCCGACGACAGCCCTTGCTCCGCCGCCAGCTTCTGCAGTCGTGGAAAGCTTGCAATCGGCACAAGTCTGACCGCGCACCCTTCGCCGATCACGCTTGCGGCATGCACCGTCATGTCTTCGATCATGACCGGAAGCTTCTGCAGACGGTCCTCCCATTTCGTGCGCGCAAATTCACCGACCCAACTAATCCGTGAATTGATCTGTGCCTTGGGCTTATGGAGTGCCGCATGCGAACCGGTTGCTGTGCCAGTGCCGCCGGATGCACCTTGTTCTTTGTGCCAATCTCCTAAGAGGCGATTGATGGATGGGTTCTCCCCGCGTTCCCATGCCTGGATCTGGCGTTCCTCCAAATCGAACCGAACAGGCTGAATGGTGAGCGGGATTTTGCCTACTGAGATCATCCGCCGCTCGATTGTTCCGAACAGGTGCTTCCACTCTTCGCAGTGTTCGGTGCGATTTCGCCAGTCACCGTCGATCGAAGTACCCGGGCACTGCCCTTTGCACATGAGAAAGAAACGGCAGCCCGCACAGCCATTCTCAGCTTGTGGTGTCCGATACAAAGCCAGATAGCGCTCATAGCCCATAGTTCTGGCCTTGATGAAGCCGATGCCTTCCTTATTGGTGCGGCCGCAATTGCTCGATTGGCCGTTGCCTTCGATGCCTTGCACGGCTTCCGTGGTGTAGGAGTCGCATGCCCGCCAAGTACATCCGACCTTGTTGTCCCGCCCATCCAGGAGCGCCTCCATCTCATCGAAGAGGTCGAAATACATGCCGGGCAGACTATTCTGAACCTCAGCGAAAGCCACCAGCGCTTGCACATTCTCTCGCGCGGACAATGCCAGGGTCTCGCGCACGGAGGCGTGATCCACTTCAAGCAGGTGGAGGCGCACGCTCCTGATCCCGAGACCGTGCAGACGCCGTATCCAATCCGCCATCATGGGCAGCTTTTCCGCCGTAGCATTCCCTTTGTGTAGAGTGATGATGAGGCCGGGAGGCTCATACTCGCGGCAGAGACGCTCGATTGCACTTTCGACGAGAGCTGTGGATTGACGAGTCTTTTCGAGCCCTCGATGCCAACGGGCGTCGTTCAGTTCGCCGGGGCCATCGATCGATATGCCGACGGAAACCTTGTAGCGCCGAAACAAATCAACATGGCGATCTTCGATGAGAACGCCATTAGTTTGAATGGAACTGCCACCGGAGGTCTCGAGTCCCCAGGCAAAGAGGTTCTCCAGATCCTCGAAGCGTATCAGCAATGGCTCGCCGCCGAACAAGGTGAAGGGACCGCCGATGCGGAGCGCCTCCGCCTTCATCTTGTCCAGGTTGTAGGTCATCCGCTGA
>Ga0206829_10402_pt1 | contig 11423 bp, 12 predicted proteins | sample Alteio_BWOrgCont_75_FD_152862 | JGI IMG/M metagenome (GOLD analysis project Ga0206829, IMG submission 152862) | Enriched cells from forest soil in Barre Woods Harvard Forest LTER site, Petersham, Massachusetts, United States -... | ecosystem: Environmental > Terrestrial > Soil > Temperate forest >... | reverse complement strand
TTCAAGGGTAAATGGATATTAAAATAAGTTTTTCTATTTTTGCAACCGGAAAAAAACATAACAAATCTAATGAAAAGAGGAAATGTAATTATCACAGTTATTGTATTCGTTTTTTTAGGCTTGAGCACAAATGCACAAATCACTTTCCAAAAAACATATGGGGGAACTCAAGGAGATGATGGACGTTCTGTTCATCAAACCATTGATAGTGGATATATTATAGTTGGAGGAACAAGTAGCTTCGGACCAGGGTATCAAAATATTTATGTTATCAAAGCAAATGTTTATGGAGATATAGTATGGACTAACAACTATGGTTTAGCACCATATGGTAGTTATGCAAGTTCAGTTATCCAAACAAAAGATAGCGGATATATGATTGGAGGATATTTGGGAACAATTGATGATAGTACTTATGGTTTTTGTTTGATTCGGCTAAACTCTTTAGGTGACTCATTATGGACAAAAACTTATCTTAATGATATTTCAAATATCGGATTGTCTATTCAACAAACAAATGATGGAGGATTTATAATTACTGGATACTCTGGCGTTAGTACTAATACATCTACTTTTAAAACATATTTGATAAAAACAAATTCATTAGGTGATACACTATGGACAAGAATTTTCGAGGGAATGAACGGAGGATATTCCGTATTGCAAACCAATGATAAAGGATATTTTATTGCAGGATACACAAATCATTTTGGTGCAGGTGGTTATGATGCGTATTTAATAAAAATAGATTCATTAGGCAATAACTTATGGAGTAAGACCTATGGTGGACCTAATTATGATAATGCTTATACCGTTCAACAAACAACAGATAATGGTTATATAATTATAGGGTCAACTAGTAGTTTTGGTTCAGGGGGGTATGATATATATTTAATAAAAACCGATTCTCTTGGTGATACTTTATGGACAAGATCTTATGGAGGAGCAGGAGATGATGCTGGAGAATATGTTCAACAAACTAATGATAAGGGATATATTTTGATAGGAAGTACTAATAGCTTTGGTGCTGGTGGTTACGATGTTTATTTAATTAAAACAGACTCTCTTGGTGATACTTTATGGACAAGAACTTATGGAGGAAGCTTAGATGATTACGGATATTCCGTAGAACAAACTAATGACCATGGATATATTATTACGGGCTCTACAAGAAGTTTTGGAGAACAATTTGGTAATGTATATTTAATCAAGACAGATAGTCTTGGAAATAGTGGATGTAATCAAGGAAATACTGCAACAATCTTTGGACCTACTTCAACACAAATTACCATTGCTCCTGTACAAATTTCTTATGGTGGTAGTCTTACTTACCCTCCTATTTCAGTTAGTAATGGAGGTTCATCTACTACAATTTGTTTTTCAAGTGGTATTACTGAAATTCCTTTTGATAATATGTCAATAAGTATTTATCCTAATCCCTTCAATCTTTCAACAACATTATATATTAATGGAGAAACCAATCAAAATGATTACTCCTTATATATATACAATCTTCTTGGTCAGGAAGTGGGAAGTATCTATGCAGGGAATAAGAAAGAGATTGTCATCAGCAGAGAAGATTTAGCATCAGGCATGTACTTCTATAAATTGATTGATAATAAAGGAAGCATAGTTACAGGCAAGTTGATGATAGAGGAATAGATTATTTGAAAAATGAATGTCCGTCTTGATACCTAACAGAGGAAATAATGAATATTGAACAAGGAATAATGAATAATGATTTGGAATACTAACAAATACTGAATTCTGGAATTCATTCATTCTTATTTCAACCTTACTTCCTTCAACATTCATTATTCCTTGTTCAATATTCATTATTTTAACAACGTTAGGTATTAATACGGACAATCATAATTTGAAATATATCCTCTTAGTATCCTATAACGATCTTCTTCATTAGATGAGTGTCGCCTCCGGATAATTCAGCCAGGTAAACACCCGCAGGAATAGAATTTATCTGGAATGTGACGGTACTCTTGCCTTGAGGAATTGCAGCTAATCCTTTCTTGAAAACAGCCTGCCCTAAAATGTCATAAAGAGTGAAAACAGGATTATTATTTTCTTCAGCAAAATCAGTTGAAAGAAGGAAATCTTTTCATTCATTGCATAAAAGATTAAAAGTATTTTGAGATGAAAGATGGGTACTTTCGATGCCTGTCGGAAGACTGTAAAATACCTGGATACCGATCCAATTTATCAATGCTTCAGCCTGCACATTGCTCATATTAAGGGCACGAAATGCAACCCCAAATGACGAATCATTAATCATTGCCGACGTCCAGGAAGTCCCCCATAAATTTGTGTCGCCGCCATAAATATACATGGAATCATTTATTGACCACAATCCAGGAAGCGGGTTATTATTCCCCATAGTATCACCGCCAAACATCAGGTGGACTACCGTGTCAGTAATAGAATTTGCTGCACCGGCTTCCTTCATCATAAATACTTCAATACCCTTAATGGTAGCATTGCCGGGAATACTGAATTGATATTTTGAAGCTTCCAAAGTCCTTGAATAGCTACAGGAATTTTGAAAACAAAATCCATGTTGCATCATATTGCAAGTTGCAAATGAAGTATCATTTTGTTCCACATTCAGCCAAGTCATCCAGTCGCTTCCCGGGCATGAAAGACAGGCATATTGAAGTTCTGTAGCTTTTGCAGGATTGTTCGGTCCCTGGCTTTGAGCCTGCATGAATTTGATAGAGAATAAGACCATGATCAATGAAATGGTCATTCGGGATTTGATAATTTGGGTATTCATAATAAAATCGTTTTGGTTTATTGAAGGCGAAAATAAAAATTTTATTGGAAACTAAAAATAGACCATTTCAGAAATTAACCACAAATATTTTTTACACCACAGATTTCCCGGATTGCACAGATTATATTAAATATAAACCCAATCTGTGCTAATCCGGGAAATCTGTGGTGAAAAATAAATACTGATAATAGAAATAGTGAATTATAGAAGAAGTCTAATGAAACTTTACTTCTTTCTTTTAAACAAGTTAAGCCTCGGTTCGGCACCACGAAAGAGCCTTTCGATATTCTTCTGATGCGTTACCAACACTAATGTTGCGATCAACATGGAGAAGAGGTTAAACAATAAATGATTGTTGTTGAAACCATAGATAAGTACGAATGGAAAAGAGACTCCAGCTATCATAGAACTCAAGGAAACATATCCAGAAATCAATAAAGAAACAACGAATATTGCGATGCAAACTTCGGCTGCCGAAGGATGGATTGCGAGCATAATTCCTAACAAGGTAGCAACTCCCTTGCCTCCTCTGAATCCTGCATAAATAGGGAAGATATGTCCCATCAGGCAAGCAATGCCAGAACCTAACTGTATGTTCACATACTCCACCGAGCCGGGCATCACGAAATTAAATCTTTCAAGGACAACAACGAGTAATTTAATACTCGCCCATCCCTTGAATATGTCAATCATTAAGACAGGTATCCCCGCTTTATAACCAAGAACGCGAAAGGTATTGGTAGCACCGGCATTCCCGCTGCCATATTCACGAACGTCAATCTTGTAAAAAATCTGCCCTATCCAAACCGCAGAAGGAATGGATCCAAGGAGGTAAGCACCAATTAAAGTAATAATGTTTGGGATTGAAATCATATAATTATCAGAGCCGCCAAAACTATGAAAATTTAATTCAATGAATTTAGACGAAGGTATGAATTAACTCCATCAACTTATCGTTTCAAATTTCCCTGATATAATTTAATTTTGCATGGATGAAATTAATAATGACTTCTTTGAATGATTTGGAAGAATGCGCCAAGGATTTATTAACCCAATGCAATGACCTCCGTGTATTCGCATTCAATGGAGAAATGGGGGCTGGCAAGACTACGCTGATTAAAGAACTATGCAAATCGCTTCAAGTTATTGACCAGGTAAACAGTCCGACTTTCTCAATCATCAATGAATATGAGACTTTGGATAATAACATAATTTATCATGCAGACTTCTATCGCATCAAGGATGAACAAGAGGCAGTAAATATAGGTTTCATGGATTATTTGGATAGCGGAAGCTACTGTTTTATCGAATGGGCAGAGAAAATTAATAACCTTTTGCCCCAAGATACAGTAAAAGTGCAGATTTTTGTAACCAGTGAAGGAAGGGAAGTGAAAATTGATCATTGAAAAATAAACACAAAATTAATGGAAAAAGGTAAGTCAAAAATGAGCGAAATAGCAAGTGCAGGAATGCTGATGCCTAAGGAAAGTCTGCTCGAAGTTCAGAGACAAAAGAGCAATCTCTTCATTGGAATTCCTAAAGAAACTTCTTTCCAGGAAAACAGGATTTCACTGACTCCTGATGCTGTCGGATTGCTGATGAATAATGGGCATGAAGTGATCTTGGAAGCTGGTGCAGGAAAAGCCGCTTTCTTCTCTGATGCAGAATACAGCGAAGCGGGCGCAAGGATTGTTTATAATACCGAAGAAGTTTTTAAGGCAGATATTATTCTTAAAGTTGCGCCACCATCAGAGAAAGAAATTAGTTTGTTTCATCACAAACAAAACCTTGTTTCCATACTTCAGCTCAATACCCAGAATGAGAAATTCTTCAAGGCATTAAGTGCCAAAAAAGTTACCGCGCTTGCCTTTGATTATATTAAGGACCGTAGCGGTATTTATCCCATTATTCAATCTATGAGCGAAATTGCAGGCAGCACCGCCTTGCTTATCGCCGCTGAATACCTTAGTAATGTAATGCATGGAAGGGGTGAGATGCTGGGTGGTATTTCTGGAATTCCCCCGACTAAAGTTGTTATCCTTGGCGCAGGAACTGTGGGTGAATTTGCTACTCGCACTGCCATCGGTCTTGGTGCCGAGGTCAAGGTATTCGACAATTCATTGTATAAACTTCGCAGGCTGCAAAACTATCTTGGTACGCGGCTTTATACATCTGTCATTGCTCCTGATACGCTTGGAAATGCTTTGTTGACGGCAGATGTTGTGATTGGAGCCTTAGCCCCTGTAGCAGGGCGGTCTCCATGTGTTATTACCGAAGAAATGGTAAGCAGGATGCGCAATGGATCTGTCATTGTGGATGTTAGTATAGATGCCGGAGGTTGCGTCGAAACCTCATCCGTTACTAATCATACAGACCCTACTTTTATCAAATATGGTGTCATTCATTACTGCGTTCCGAACATAGCTTCCCGTGTAGCGCGGACAGCTTCTTATGCCTTGAGCAATGTCCTGACACCTATCTTATTAAACATGGAGCAAGTAGGTGGATTCGAGCAGTCCCTATGGGCTGATTCGGGCGTGCGACACGGAATATACATGTATAAAGGATCTATCACCAATAAATATATCGCCGAATTATATAAGATGCCATTCAAAGACATTAATTTGTTTATGGCTGCTCGAATGTAGAGTAGTAGGTACGCCCGGCTCTCTGACCGAGATAATGCTGCTGTTTTATTCATGGCAGCTCCCAGAAAAAAGGAGCAGCTATTAATAAATCAGCAAAGAAAATCAATATTTTTGAACCGTTAAGATCATCGTTGAATCTGTTAAGACTATCATTGAATCCGTTACGAGTATCGTTGAATCCGTTAAGATCATCGTTGAATCCGTTACGAGCATCGTTGAATCCGTTAAGAGCACGGATGACTCCGTGCATCGGTTAGTGTCTCCGTCGGTCCGATTTTAGGTGTAAAACCCGATGAAAGGAGTGTTTTGCATGATTTGAAATTTACCAGAAGTGCATGAAGTCACATTGCAAAGCGCTCTGACCTTATGATTAGACTTCTTTCATAATTCAGTCCCAGAGGGACGAACTTTTGGTAGTAATAATAACATAACAATGCCTATTAAAGTCCAGAGGGGCGAACTTTCATATTAGTCAGGATTTATTACCAAAATGTCGTCCCTCTGGGACTTAATTCTTTTTCATGAGCAATTTATTACCAAAAGACTGTCCCTCCGGGACTTTCATTAAACTTTTAACAGAACAATTATGAAAGAGGTCTATTAGTCGAAACATGCCGGGAAATAATGGAACAATAGCCTCAAAACAAGGAATTCTATAAAATGCAAGTCGTACCCATGGCTTGGGGAAACGTTCCCATGGCTTGGGGAAACGTTCCCGTGGCTCGGGGAAACGTTCCCGTGGCTCGGGGAAACTTCCCCGTGGCTCTGGGAAACGTTCCCGTGGCTCTGGGAAACGTTCCCGTGGCTCTGGGAAACGTTCCCGTGGCTCGGGGAGTTGTACCCATTGCTTGGGCAATGACCCCTTTTGCGCGAAATTCGTCATTTTTTTAATGATAGCCTGTTATACCATTTCTAAAGTTAAAATCGTCCAAATAACATCAAATTCAACACTAAGACACTAAGTTCACTAAGATTCACTAAGGTACGCTTAGTGAATCTTAGTGAACTTAGTGTCTTAGTGTTGAAAATATTTTATTGCTTCCAGATGGTTTTGCAAATATAAATGGTATAACATTGCAAAGCGCTCTGACCTTATGATTTTATAATTCTCCATAAGGATTTGAGTTAAATGCTCATATTCCTTTAGACGCACTATTATTAAATTATTAAGCCATAATCTATAAAATTCATCAACCTCAAAAAACTTAGTGAAGTTTTAATATTTTTGCAGCAACAAAATTATTTTTTTTCTGATGAGGATAATAGCTGCATTTATTACAATTTTCATGATATCCGCGATAAGTAATGCTCAAATTACTTTCCAAAAAACTTATGGCGATACCGCTTTAGAAACCATGTATGATGCAAGACAGACAAATGATAAAGGATTTATCATGGTCGGTCAGACATACAGTTTCGGTGCGGGCTATGGAGATGTTTATCTTGTGAAAACCGATAGTACCGGAGATACATTATGGACTCGTACTTATGGAGGTATTCATGATGATGGCGGGTATCGGGTGGAACAAACCACCGACAGCGGCTATATAATTATCGGATATACTTTCAGTTTTGGAATCGGACAGGAAGATGTTTATATTATCAAGACCAACAGTGTTGGCGATACCCTATGGACAGAGGCTTTTGGAGGCACTTTATATGATTATGGAACCTCTATCAGGCAGACAAGCGATGGTGGGTATATTTTTACCGGATATACTCAAACTTATACCCCTACCTTATATTTAATAAAATTAAACAATGGAGGAACGCCTGTCTGGGTTCAGACATTTGGAAATGATACCGCAATTTGTGTGGGCAATGATGTCCATCAAACATCTGATGGAGGGTATATTATTGTAGGAACTTCTAATGGTTTTCCTCCTGATACTTTTTATTCTGATGTCTATTTGATCAAGACCAATAATCTTGGGGAATTGCAATGGAGCAGAACATTTGGAGGAAGTAATGCCGACTATGGTTATTCGGTTCAGCAAACAACGGATGGCGGCTATGTAATAGCAGGAACTACCTATAGTTTTGGCGAAGGGAATGGTGATATTTATGTTATCAAAACAGATGGTTCTGGAAATTTAACATGGAGTAATGCCTATGGAGGACCCAATTTTGATGATGGAAAATCAATTTGGCAAGCTGATGATGGAAGCTATTTTGTTGTCGGAACTACCAATAATTACCTTGATAATATGGGTTATGTGTGCTTATTGAAAATTGATTCATCTGGCAATCTTTTATTTAGTGAGGTTTTTGGAGGAAGTTCTTGTGATAATGCAGGAGTTTCTGTTCAGCAAACTGCAGATGGAGGATGTATTATTGGCGGCAATTCATGCAGCTTCCTTCCTGGTAATGGAGATTTTTATCTCATGAAAACAGAATTCCGAAATAATCTTTTATGCAGTAATGGTCCGGGAACTCTATCAGGAAATTATGCTGCAACTACAGTTAGAACACCTATTACTGAACAAGGTCCTACTCATGGAACCGGTGGTTATAAAACTCATGCTGGGACAAATGTAAGTTCCGGTGGAGCCTCTGATGTGCAATGCTATGCAGTCGGCATGATGAAAATAAAAGAAAAGGATTTTAATTCAACTATTTTCCCTAATCCTTGCAATGATTATACAACAATTAATTTATCAGGTATCACGAATAAAAGTGATGAATATAATCTTGAATGGTATGATGTATTAGGCAAGGCAATGGATATAGATTTTAAAAAGAAGACATCAATAAATTCAATATACTTTAATGTAAACACAAAAAATCTTTCCAATGGAGTTTACTTTTGCAAAATAATTTCTGGGAATGATTTTATAACAACATTGAAGGTTTTGGTAAATAAATAATAAGAAATAATTAAGATAAAAGCAGCTATGTTAAGACAAAGTTTACAACAGAAATTATTACAAAAGCTATCTCCTCAGCAAATTCAGCTTATGAAGATGTTGCAGATTCCAAGCATGGAATTAGAGGAACGTATCAAAGAGGAATTAGAGATAAATCCTGCATTGGAAGAAGGAAAGGAAGAAGAGGAATTTGAAAACGATGAGCAGGATGAAGACTTTGATGCTAAAGAGGAGGATAATGATGATTATGATGAAAAGGATATTTCTGATGACACAGGTGATGAATTCGAAATAGATGATTACAGGAATGAAGATGACAGCACCCCAGATTATAAATTATCATCCAACAATAAAAGCCCTGATGACGAAGAACGGGATATGCCCATTGCTTTACAGATAAGTTTTAGTGATACCCTTGCTACCCAGTTAGGGATGTGCATGTTTGATGATCGGGAAATGATTATTGCAGAACAGATTCTTGGAAGCATTGATGATGATGGATATTTGAGGCGACCAATGGAAGCAATTATCAATGATCTTTTATTTTCACAAAATACAGAAACAAACGAAGCTGAATTAAATGAGATTTTAAAGGTTATTCAGTCTTTTGATCCTCCTGGTGTTGGTGCTCGCGATTTGAAAGAATGTTTGTTGTTGCAATTGCATAGGATTCCTCATCCTTCCGCAGCAGTGCTTCTCGCAATTAAAATTGTGGAAGAAAGAATGGAAGAGTTTTCTAAGAAACATTATGATAAAATTGCAGCATATTTTAATATAACCATGGAGGAATTAAAAGATGTCATCCATGAAATTCTTAAACTTAATCCTCGCCCGGGAAATACCTTTGTTTCATCAGGAAAAAGTCAGGAACATGTCATTCCGGATTTCATTCTTTCCAATAATGATGGAGAGATTGAATTGTCTTTAAATTCCCGAAATGCTCCCGATCTTAGAGTGAGTAAAACTTATGTTGACATGCTTAATGAATATACAAAGGATAAAAAGTTGCGCTCCCAGAAAGGTAATAAAGAAGCCGTTGCATTTGTCAGACAAAAGTTAGAATCAGCACGTTGGTTCATTGATTCATTAAAACAGCGATATGAAACACTATATGTAACAATGGGAGCAATAATTGAATATCAGAAGGAATATTTTCTTACTGGTGATGCCATGAAACTAAAACCCATGATTCTAAAGGATATTGCTGATAGAACAGGCTTGGACATATCAACCGTATCTCGTGTTTCTAATAGTAAATATATTCAAACTCCTTTTGGAACCTTTCTTATCAAATCCTTCTTTTCAGAATCAATGACTAATGAAAGCGGGGAGGAGGTAAGTAATCGTGAAGTAAAAAAGATATTAACAGATTGTATTGATGCTGAGGATAAAAAAAGACCTTTGAATGATGATAAATTAATGCTGATCCTCAAAGAGAAAGGTTATTCTATAGCGAGACGAACTGTTGCCAAATACCGCGAAATGCTTGGCATTCCTGTGGCTCGCCTAAGGAAAGAATTATAATTTATTTAATCTCTTGTCTAAGATATTAGCTACAGTTTTTTCCTGGATATTTCATCCCCTTTTAATGCTGCTATATGGTTTGATAATTCTATTTCATTATGATGCTTATTTTGAATTTATTATTTCAAGTGATATTAAAGCCGTAGTCTTTAAAATTATTATCGCAACTACCATTATCTTCCCTGCATTGACTGCTACTGTTTATAAATTGTCAGGAACGATACAATCATACAACATGAATACCCGCCAAGAACGTCGTTTTCCGTTCCTGATAACTGCAATCTTTTATATGTTTGGCTATTATTTATTAAGACGATTAACATTGCCAACCATCTTTTATAAAATTATGCTCGGAGCTACCCTTTCAGTTACTATAGCAGTAATGATCAATCTCTTTTGGAAGATAAGTATTCATTCAATTGGCATAGGTGGTACCATCGGTGCATTATTAGTTATTTCCCAAATCCTTTTTGTTGATATGAGGATTCCAATTATTATAGCAATTATCATCGCAGGTATTATCTCAAGTTCGAGATTACTTCTTGAAGAACATATTCCTTCACAAATATATATTGGACTATTTATAGGTTTTGTTTGTGAATTCGGAATGCTTTGGGCTACATTAATTTAATAAATGGTTTCCTATGTGAATTTTGGGTTACATTTTCCTTTTTCTAACTATTCGCAATGGTGGTAATGTTAAACCCTATACTCCAAATGTTTGGAGAATATCCAAACGTTTTTCTATATTTGCAGCCTAATAATTAAAAAAAATAAGACTATGAAAGAAGGAATTCACGCAGAAACTTACAGGTTGGTGGTGTTCAAGGACATCTCTTGCGACTATGCATTTATGACCAAATCAACTATCCAAACCAAAGATACTATCGTTTGGGAAGACGGCAAGGAGTATCCATTAATTAAATTGGAAATCTCAAACATGTCACATCCTTTCTATACCGGAAAGATGAAGTTAATTGACACCGCAGGTCGTGTTGATAAATTCAAAACTCGTTTGGCTAAGAAGGCAGAGGTTAAGAAATAGAGGAATAAAGGTATAAGGGTATAGGGGTATAAGGCTACAACTTTATACCCCTATTCCTTTATACCCCTGATTTCTTATTCCCTTATACCCCTATTCCCTTATTCCTTTATACCCTTTTTCAATAAAGTCCTTGCGAATCTCCAAAAAATCATCTTACTTTGTGCCCTTAAAAATTATAGTATGAATTATATTTTAATCAACAGCGATTCAGCAAGGAAAAGTTTGCAACCTTTTACTTTGACCAGACCTATTTCTGAAATCAGGATAGGCATTCTCACCATCAAGGAAAAGTGGGAAATGGCTTTGAATAGCCCTGTTTCCATCATTAGTGAGAAGTATCTGCAAAAGAAATTTCCATTGGTAAAAGGGGATGATAATATCCTTATCAATGGTGCCGTGCTTCCTGACAAGAAACTCATTAAAGTCATCAAAGCATTGCATGCTGGTGAGGTGTTATTCAACAACCCTGTGAAGCTCGCTGCCCGCATCAATGGCAAGCAATTGAATGCTTTAAAGGATTATGAAGCCTTGTCGAAATTGAAGCATGTGGA
>Ga0206829_10401_pt1 | contig 11474 bp, 8 predicted proteins | sample Alteio_BWOrgCont_75_FD_152862 | JGI IMG/M metagenome (GOLD analysis project Ga0206829, IMG submission 152862) | Enriched cells from forest soil in Barre Woods Harvard Forest LTER site, Petersham, Massachusetts, United States -... | ecosystem: Environmental > Terrestrial > Soil > Temperate forest >... | reverse complement strand
AAATAAGAAAAGAATCGCCAGATGCACGAAAGTGAATGAACCCTGGTCAGAACAAGTACCCCCACCAAATCGAGAATTAGAGCGGTATTTGGAAACACGTGACTTCGGTGCAGCAGACCCTTCGTGGTCATGGAAGGAGGATGCTCGCGCGCTAATGAATGCCGCACGCAATTTGAACGTTCCCGCCTATTTGGAAAAATCGCGATCAGGTACAGGTGGACATGTATGGATCTTTTTTGAAGAACCAGTATCAGCTGCATTGGCGCGTCGGCTGGCCGAGGCACTGATCACAAAGGCTGAGCGAGACACTGGGCAGTTGAGCTTGCGTTCGTATGATCGTATGTTTCCCAATCAAGATACGATGCCTCAGAAGGGATACGGAAATCTAATAGCGCTGCCACTGCAGAAGATTCCTCTATCGAGTGGCAATTCGGCTTTTCTCGACGAATCGATGGTCCCATACAACGATCAATGGGCACTCCTGCAGTCGATAAAACGGATGAGTGCATCTGTTGTCGAAGCGTTTGTGTTGGAAGCCACTCGCCGAAATGCTCTCATGCCTGTTGACCGGCCGAGTGAAAAAGAGGACGGCGACGAGAAGGTGGATCCTTGGGCTCTCCCGCCTTCTGGGAGACGAAAAGAAGATACAGTTCTGATGCCACCACTGCCGGCCCGCGTCAAACTTACACTCAGCAATTTTGTATACATTGCGAAGAGTGGACTTACAAGACAACACCTAAACCGCATCGAGAGGATTGCGGCATTTCAAAATCCGCAGTTTTACAAGAACCAGAATCTAAGACTCTCGAACTATAAGACGCCAAGAATCATTTCTTGCGCAGAAGAGTTTCCAGAGCATCTGGCGTTGCCGCGCGGATGTTTGGATGATCTGACTGAGTTGCTTAAAAAGAGTGGAGTCGAATATGATCTCGACGATAAGCGGCTCGCTGGCAGGAAAATTCGAGCCAAGTTCAAAGGGAAACTGCGGGCCGATCAAACGAGCGCAGCACAAGGCTTACTCCGCTCTGACATGGGCATACTGTCAGCTGTTCCGGGATTCGGCAAGACAGTTATTGCAGCCTATTGCATATCAAAGCGCAAAGTTAACACGCTTGTTCTGGTGCATCGGCAGCAACTATTGGACCAATGGAAAGACAGGCTTGGCTCATTTCTAGAGTTACCGACCGCATCAATTGGCCAGATAGGCGCTGGGAAGAAGAAGCCGACGAGAATTATCGACGTCGCTACGGTACAGAGTTTGAACAAGAAGGGCGTCGTCGATGATCTTATAGCGCAGTACGGACAAATCATCGTGGATGAGTGTCACGGCGTTGGCTCTGTCGAGTTCGAGCAGGTGCTTCGCCAGGTGAAAGCAAAGTGGGTCCTCGGTCTGACGGCCACGCCAGTGCGCTATGATGGACATCATCCGATAGTAGTTATGCAATGCGGACCGATTAGGTATCGAGTACGCCACCAAGATGTTGACAGCGGCATTGCCGAGCACATTGTTGTAGTCAGAAATACCAAGACACGATTGCCAGAACATGGGCTGCATTTTGGCACCCAGGAAATAATGGCCGAGTTAGTGAACGACGAAACGCGCAATCACGCGATTATTGATGATGTGCTTCGAGTTGTTGCGGAAAAGAGAGCACCGCTCATACTAACGAAACGGAAGGATCATCTGCAAGTATTGCATGAGCAGCTGGAAGGCAAGGTCAAGAACATAATCGTCTTTCATGGCGGTCTCGGCCTCAAAAAATTGAACGCTCTAACGAAGAGACTTGAAGCGACACAGGACGATCGAGTAGTGCTCGCCATCGGACAGTGCATTGGAGAAGGCTTCGATGACTCGCGTCTGGATACGTTGTTTCTTGCCATGCCCATTTCGTTCCGCGGAAGGCTTGAGCAGTATGTGGGCAGGCTTCATCGCGCGCATGAAGGAAAGTCGGTCGTGAAAATCTACGACTATGTCGACGCAAACATCGAAAAGATGTATCGAATGTTCAAGAAAAGACAAGTGGGTTACAAGCAAATTGGCTACAAGATAGAGATGCCGCTCTAAACAACACATGCTACCGCGCACCAGGCTCCTTCCTTCGCGTCTGATGGCGCTCCACAGTGACCGCGGGCGGCAAGCGTGCGACTCCAGCGGTGATCCTAGGTGACCAGGCTATGTGTGAACGAGACACAGATAGAATGCCGCACTACAGTTTGCTTTTTCTGCGAGAGATTGCTTAGAGCAAGGGATGAGCAACCTTAACAACACGCTCTACAGTTGATCCAATCGCCTCGGCGATTTGTCCATCCTCGCGCAAATCTTGCATGTTATCTGCGTGGATCCCCATCTCCTCAAGAAAGCCTTTCAGGGCTTTGTTATTTGGAATCAGAATCTGATTGGCAGTGTCCCGGAGGCGGGCTCGGAGATTAGTGGTGAACGTCTTGAGTGAGTTTGTTTGATTGGTAAATTCAATATCTTCGCCGTACCTTGGATCGAGTACTGCATTCTGCAGCTTGAGTTCAGCATTTTCCAACTCGGCATACAGCTCTTCGTCAACGGTGGGTCTTTTTGCTTCATCCATGCGCTTTACTTCTTGAATTTTTCTGGAACTTGGGTCATCAACTGGGTGTGAGTATCGAGAAGATCCTCATAGATGTGGCTAGGATCGTCTTTGGCGACACCTTGGCGAAACGATGAAATCCGCTGGGTTTCATCAAATGCTGATTTTATTTCGTCTTGCGCAGCATGAGCAGCTACTCTCTTGCGATAGACTCGCTCGGCCCGTCCTTGCAGCGTGGTCGCGCGGGTTATAGCTTCATGCGCATCAGCACTCAATTCAAGTTTCAGCTGTTTTGCTTGCCCTACGTACACGCCATCACTTTTGGACAGAGCCTGCTTGAGCCATCGATCTGCCCACACAGCGAATCCTCGGCGGCCAGCTATTTTCAGACCAGCGGTGATTGGAGTACTGGCAGACTGAAGAGCGGCAAGTGGATTGAAATTCTTGATGTTAAACCCGGTGAGCTGATTGTTTACGTCCGAGATTGCTGCTTGCATTTCGTTCGGGTTTTTTGAGCGGACAAGATCATTCAGCTTTACGCTATAGGCTTCGATAAATTTGGCAGATCTCACACGGGTAGCAACATCTTCCGACGTGAATGGACAAAGCGGGCCTGGAGTAGCAGGATCCAAAGGCGTGGCTGCGTCAGCCTCCAACTTTAGTTCGTCCATGCGCATGTTCGAGTGCGCAGTCTGCAGTCCGCCGTAGAACTTTTCGACGGTGCCGGAAGATCCTTTCGCCTTGTCCGCAAGATTTTGGCTATATCTCAGGAAGGTAGTATCGCCACAGCCTTGCAAGCTAAGTAAACAGGTCGCAAGTGCAAATGTCCGGCAGAGATTAGTTCTTATCATCATGATATTGCCGAATGGGCAAGTGGCTGAGCGAATCTGAAGGATCTACCATTGCGGTACCATACCGTGGTATGGTACCGCAATGGCTCAAGTCGGTCAACATTCCATTCTTAGAATAATGTTCGAATCGCTACCAAATTGGTAGCGATTCGTGCTAATATTTAAGTGCACTTAGCGAAATGCTAGAAACGCTACCAAAATAGTAGCGATATAGGCATGGTTTTAAGAACAATCATGGCACCCGATGATACTCCTAACTTTAGAGAGACAGGCAGGCGCCTTAGTCCGGTGCTGTCCAAAATCATCCTGCAAGCCGAGGAAGACAACCGGCAGATACTCACGACCAAAGACTTTGTTGAGTTCTACGAAGTTACTGACACTTACGCGCGCAAGATGATTGCGCATCTTGTCGAAACAGGTTGGTTGGTGCGCGTCGGACCGGGAAAGTATCAGCTCCAACCAGCAAAGACAGGACTCGATCCTTATCCGTCTGCGGATAAGTTTGTTGCCGCAGGACAGCTCAGTAATGACGGCTTCATAGCATTTGGATCCGCCGCTGAATATCACGGACTGACGACTCAAGTATTTCAATCAGTCACTGTCGCTACAATGAAACGAGGGCGCGTCCGCGAAGGCCCCCCGGTGCGCATCGAGTATGTTCATGTGAACCCGCATAATTTTATTGGTTTTCAGAGCATTTCGAAGGCACCAGATGTGAACGTGGCTACCGCTGAACGAACGCTCCTTGATGTTCTTGATCGGCCAGACTACAGTGGTGGCATCTCAGACATTCCAGAGATTTTCCGCCGAGCGACTTCGCGTGCAAAGGTCGATAAGATCTTAGAGTATCTGCCAACATACCGTTCTAAATCGCTGGTCCAAAGAATCGGTTTCATGCTTGAAGCCTTTGGCTATCAGCTCACTTCAGAGCAGAATGCGGAATTGCAGAAACTAAGTAAGGGGAACTATGCTTATCTATTTACTGCAGGATATCCTGGCACCGATAGTCACAGTCGATACAACAGCAAGTGGCGCCTGGTGATCAACGCTCCTGGATTCGTTTCAGAGGAAAAAGCGGGATGATACCAGAAAGCATTATGGGTAGAGTGGCACATTCGGCAGGCATCCAAGATCGCTGGCTTGTTACGCTCGACGTGCTGTCAGTCTATCTCCTGCAGCGTCTCAATGAGACTGGCATGTTAAGCCATATGTGTTTCAAGGGCGGTATCTCCTTGCGAAAAGTATTTGCGCGGATACCGAGCAGATTCTCACGCGATGTTGATTTTGTTGACGCCTCGTATCAACAGCTTTCTGACAACGGTCTGTCCGTCGAACAATACTACTACAAGCTGCTTGATGCGTTCGACGGACAAACCATACATGATATTCAGTGGAAGGTGAAACCTCTTACCGAACAAGAACTCGCTAGTGACAGTCTTCGGGTTGATCTTCACTTCTTCATTTATGATGACCGTCCAGCTGATGGATGGGAGAAGCGTGCTGACAACGTATTGTCCTTCGAATGCAGTTTCCGTCGGCCAATATTGTTGCCGACCCAGCGCCGTGCTCTGAGAGAAGAAAGTTGGTTCAAGAATCTGGAATTCTTTCCGTCTCCGGTTCCGGTGCTGCAAGCAGAGGAGGCAATTTCAGAAAAGGTGCGCGCAGCATTCCAAAGAAACAATCCGCGCGACATATTTGATCTTCATCAGTACGGACAAGTTCCGTTCGACGAGGAGCTGGTTCGTATGATGTCAGTGCTGAAGTGCTGGCAGGACAGGGGACTATACGACGGGCCAAAGAATTTCGATCCCCTCGAATTCTTGGACAAACTAAAGGTTGAGAACTACGCTTGGGAGCGACTCAAGTCACAAGTATCGCAGCACGCATGGGTTGATCCCGAAGTGCTTGTGAAGAGTTTGCGACAGAGACTTTCATTCATCAGTGCTCTTACTGAGACCGAGCGGGAACTCTGCGATGATCGCGGGAGAAGAAAATCAGCGGTGCATGACGGAATCTGGAATATTTGCAAAGCTCGTCATCATAAAGACTAGCGTAGGTTGTAATCAATGCTGCTATCGCGACCATTCAATAGCGGAAATGAACAGAGGGAGCTGGCGTGGAGTGGAATAAAGACATTGCAGGTGAGGTGATTGGAGCCTGGCATGAATTCATGGTATCAGAGTACGGTTACTTGGTTCGCGAAAATGCAAGGGAAGAAGCCGTGTGTGGTGCATTCTATCCGTTCCTTCGGAGGCTATGTGAAGAATGGTTCGTCATAAATGTTGAGTACGACAAAATGAACGATGAGCTACGGCAGCGAGCGGAAAAAGAAATTGTCATTGGTGAGAGCGTTCATGCTGTCCTTCCAGATATCATCATTCACCGGCCGAGGGAAAACGACAAACAGGACAATCTTCTCGCAATCGAAATGAAAAAATGGGCTAATGGCGCTTGGCGCCATGACGTGAATAAGTTGCGTGAGATGACGAGCCCCCCGCAATCTGGACGACACTTTCAATATCGCTTTGGTCTGCTAATTCGGTTCAGGCAAACAGGAGATATCGGAGCAGCTCTATTGTTCGAAGAAGGCACTGAATGCGCACTCAATCCCAAAACTCTGCAAAGGGCTGAATGAACACTTGTACAAGAATAAATATCTACTGGGAGAGTAAAAGCCCGGCCGCATCTGGTACGGACTGTAAGACTGTGGGACGAATTCACTCGACTCGAAGGTGATGCGCGCGGCAATATCCACACTCGAAAGGAGCGTCTACAGCGCTTCCTCGCCGTCGAGATGCAAGTAAGACAGACCGAACGAGGCACCACGATCATCCAACTCGATTTCGCACCGACGGTAGAAGGCGTCAACTATGCCGCATGCGATTCGATAGTTTCTTCGCTTCGCGCAAACATAGACGCGACGCTCGGCCACGGGGACGTTCTGATCAAATAGCTCCCGTATACGCGGGCCGTATGCAAAAGATATAGCCCGCACAACTATTGTTTCCACGCTGACACGATCCTTCCAAATATGGAACAACAGCGATAAGATCGACTAGTCAACAGCTGGAAGGCGTGTCGCTTGGAGCGGCGCCCGTAATCGGATCACCTAGATGCTGGAAAAACACCCTCAGGAAATCGACATCTCGGATGTGCGCGCATTTTGTGCACAGAATGTTCCAGAAAGTCGTTGGCTCGACTACAAAGAGGCCTACAGCTCGTCTAAGGGAAACCAGCAAATTGCGAAACTTGTATCGGCTTTCGCAAATGCCCATGGTGGATGGGTTCTGCTTGGAATCGAAGAAAAAAAGGACAGCCAGAATCGCGGAGTGCCTGGAGCGTTAAAGGGGATCGACAAAAGTCTTCGCTTAGGAGAACGGATAAAGCAAATATGTCTCGATGCTATCTATCCACCGGTCGTGCCAGAAATCGGAACGTGCGATCTTGATGCCGACAACGAAATTGTTATCGTGCGAGTATTCGAGAGCGATAGTACACCGCATCAAACCCTGGATGGAAAGGTTTACATCCGCACGAACGATATTTCGCATTTGTCGGATGACGGAACGGAAGCGCGAGTTACGGACATCGAGCTATTGCTGAACAAGCGCGCTAAAACAACTGCCTTACGTTCAAGTTTGATTGAGCGCGCTCGCACACGGCTACAAATTAACCCCGAAGTTCCGCAACTCCAAATCACGATCATGCCGACTTTTCCTGATGTGCCCATTTGTGATTACGACGTGCTTACCGCGTCCGCCGAAGCCTGCCGTGCTTTTTTTGCATTTCGAAGTTCGACAAAACTACACACCGGGCATGAAGCAGTATTCCAATCCTTCGAACGAACAAGTGCTGTGGAAGAAGGTGGCAGACGAACAATGTTTGAGTTCAATGTGTATGGAATGATCTATTACACTACGGTTATCGTTTCGAACAAAGCGCCGCAGGGTGCTCAGTATGGAATTCAATCGGACGTGGCATTAGGAATGCTGTATTCGCTGTTGCAGGCTGCCGAACACTATTATCAGCGCACGCAATTTAGCGGACTCGTAAGTGTTTCAATGGCGCTTCAAGCCAAAGGCGGCAGTGCTGCCCTTATGACAAACCCCGCTTTGGGAATGACGGTCGAACCGATTAGAGATCGATTCTTCTCTATAGACTCAAACATCTTGACCTATCGCATGCGAGATCCAAGCTTCATTGCGGAGATCTACCGTGATTTCCTGTGGTCTGCAGGATATGGACCGGAAATTAGATCGTCCGCGAAACCGTTGGAATTAGTGCAATCCCTTGAGGAGGACGCAAGCTTCGGGAAAGTGGTCATCGCTGGTAGCTGCAACGGGAAGGGTTAGACAATGCGATACCGAGGGCGCGACCCAGCAGTCCCCGATTTTGTGGAAGTACTGCCACTGAGCGTGCTTAGCCCGGATAATCCGCTAGACACAGTTCGATTGAAGCAACTAATTGGGCGACTACCAACTGATCAAACGTTGTTTCAATGCGCCAAGCTCAACTTGATATTCACGTACGCTTCATTGGGACATAAGGAAGGCGTGCAGGAATTTGCCATTGAGTTACTGCGCACTCAAGACTGGCTCGATCAGCGAGACATTGATCGCATAAACACGTACTTGCGAAAAAGGAACGGGAGGTTAGAAGACCACGTTTTCTTCTCCCGCACCCAGTGCCTGGAACTGATGCGCTGGTTATCGGTATGGGGCGACCGGACAGGTCGGCTCCGAACAAACGACATCCAGCAAAAGCAGGCTTTCGCACGTGCGATGCTTCAATCGTTCGAAATATGGAAAGAACGAACTCAGCGGCTACTGCCCTCAATGATTGTTTCGGACAACGTTACTCGTGAGCAGCGTTTTGAGTCCCTCCGTTTCATGCGAGAAGCGGAGCAGTGGAAGTTGCCAAATCTCTATCCTGCTTTCCACTTCTGCAGAACTAAGCGACTCTTTCTCGACGAGTTGTTCGGGCTTAATAGCGAACTTCAAATCGCCGTGGAGCACAAGCTGCAAATGAACATCGAGGATTATGTTGCATGTATTATCGGCCTCAGTTGTCTTATCGGAAGGTGGTTTACTAAGATGGACAACAGAATATTGAGCACGTTCGAATTCGATCCAACAACAGTCTGTTCGACTGCACCAGATATGGCATCAACCTTCGATAGGTTCGTTCAACTCGAAGGTCAGACTGCCGAACAGCTTCTCCAGAGTTACGAGCACTCAATCAGCGACCCATTGTCATTGACGGAGACTCGTCCCTTGAGGGAACGTCCCCTCCTGCTGAGGAATGACCGTCGAGCCGCGACCTTCATTGACCTCTCGTTCTTCTTTGAGCGTGCTTCATCTGGATTACTTTTTCATGCTGCCAGCGCAGCCGGAACTGCAGCAATGGAAAAATTCGGTGAGGCATTCGAAAGGTATGTTTGTGACCGGCTCGATGACCATGTCCGCACCAAGCGTTCACAAGGAATGAATCTAACGGGAATCGCTCGCGTCCTCACCGACGGAATGGAAGCAGAGTTCGCTGATTACGCGCTGGTAATTGGCAGAACAGTCTTGCTGTTCGAAGTCAAAGGAAGTTGGTTCAGGGAAGACAACGTTGCGAAACAGAATGCCGATGATTACTGGCTTGAGGTGCAAAAAAAGTTCGTGACGAATGACAAAGGAAAACGAAAGGGAGTTGGACAGTTGGCTCATTCGATAAAAACTTGGACGGAAGGATCTGCAAAACCACGCCTGCCAATTCAAGTGCAAGATGTTGATACCATCATTCCTGTCTTGTTAACATCCGACCGATACATGTCGGCTCTATGGCACTCGGAATTCTTGGCTGAGGAATTTCAAAGTAGAATGTTAGGCTACGGTAGCCCTGTCAAGGCCGACTTCGACCTGAACGGTTGTCGAATTCTGAACTTGTGCCTTATCACGATTGATGAATTCGATGAGTTTGAAGCGCGAGGGGTGCGCGGATCGTTAGACGAATTACTCAAAGCCTATTCCGAACGAATTCCCGACCGAGAATCATGCGCGGGGGCATATATCTGCATGCAAGAGCCAGACCCATTCGCACCAAAGTCCGCACTGGCAGCCGATGGAGTGCATGTTATCGATGCGGCTGCGGAACGTTTCTTTGGCAGCGATGAACGCTGACTGCTTCCAGCACAGGCCGCATTCGCCAAGATTCGCGATGCGTGCTGATACAAAGTCGTTTATAGAACTAACAGGTTACGTAACGGCAATCATTTTTGAACTTCCACCATCATACGTAATGAATGTCAAAGAACATCCTGCGAAACTGCTCAGGAGATAGCGAGCTGCTTGCTCTCCGTTGGCACCATCTGTGGTGACGTTCGCATCCTTATCATCGACGAATCACAATTGGACCGTCTTCGGACATTCCAACGAATTCATAGCAGATGGCACCACCAGGAATGTGTGCAAACTTCTTCTGCATAAGGCTAAACAGCCGGTCTTCACAAGTCGATATAACGAACTGCCATGCTCTCGGGTCTGATGCCACGATTCCCCGCACAAGCTCTACAAAGCCATATGCATTCAGATCGTCGAAGTGCGTCACCGGATCATCCAACAGTACCGGTGCGAAGCCGGACCAATTCTGTCGTAATCCACCTGCAAGGAAGATGCTAAGCATCAGAATTTGCTTTTGTGAGTCGCTGAAAAAGTCTGTCGGGGGAAGCTTAATAGTATTGTTCTTCCACTCCACATGAACGGAGGCCTCCCCTTCCTCGGCTTGCAGTTCAATACCGCCGAAACCGTAAACGGACCGAAGACGCTGCTGGATATTCGTAATCAGCGGACCATACGCGGATATATGCTTTTTGACAGCCGACTCTTGCTCGGACTTAAGCAGTTTACTTAGCGAGGCACCACCACTGGCTTCTGTTTCCAGTTTGACAAGCTTTGACTGCACATCTGTGATCTTTTTGCCGACTTCCTTCATCTCAGTGACCAAGCGGTCTGCCTGCATACGCTGCTCGCGGGAACGGAGAGCTGCGAGCAACGTTTCTGCGGTCTGAATGGCGGCTCGAATGGTTCTCAACTTACTCTCGCAAGCGAGAACGATTTCATTTACCATCTCGTCCTTTACCGGCTCAGATAAATTGAGTGAGCTTAAGTCAGCCAGAATCTGCGCATTGGAAATTCTGATCTCTTCCAAAGTTTTAGCGACTGTTTTACGAGAATCGGCCGCTGCGGCAATTCGAGTTTTCGAACTCTCTAGTTGTAGTTCGATATCTGCAATATTAGTTCGAGCCTTCTGCGAGGCTGCCAGCTGATCTTGAACTTCGCCGGTCTTTGCCTTAATAGTGCTATCAAGTTCAGCAGTAACAATTCCTTCGCCCTCAAGAACCGACCGGCTTGCGGACTCAACCCGCAGCCTTTCATCGCTAGCCTCCTGAATTCGACGCTGAATCGTGGTCAGGTTCTCAGTGAACATCTTCTCTTTATTCAGCGCGGCACTTAGAGTCTTGTCCAAGACACTCAGTCCTTTTTCACTGGCTTCGATGCGTCCACGTAGAGAGGTTACGTCACTGTTAAGATCTTCGTTTTTCTTGTGTAGTAGCTCGGGTGTCAGAGACGCTTCGTCCAAAGCGAAGTTTGACAAATCATGTTTGGCACGAAAATCGCCCATACGTTCGCGCATCTCGCTGACTCTCAATTTGAGATCGGATAAATTCTTCGTTGCCGCAACAAACTCGGCGCTGCTTCTTGCGAATTCATCGGAAGCTTTAGATCTAGCGGCGACGAGCTCGTTATACCGAGCTGAGATTTCTCGATGCGCTGCTATTTGTGTCCGTTGCTCGTTGATTCGCTTTCGTAGCCCATCCAAAGTCTCAAAGTCAGATCCGCATAAAGGGCAGCAACCATCGGTAATATGTACCTGAATTTTATCCAGGAGCTGCTGCAACTCGGCCTGACTTTCTTGAACTCGATCATACTCGGGTTGAAACGCTTTCAGCGCCAGATCTGCAGCCTCAGCAATTTCCCTCGTCTCATTATTGATACGTTCCGAATCGATACATGCAGCT
>Ga0206829_10400_pt1 | contig 11520 bp, 9 predicted proteins | sample Alteio_BWOrgCont_75_FD_152862 | JGI IMG/M metagenome (GOLD analysis project Ga0206829, IMG submission 152862) | Enriched cells from forest soil in Barre Woods Harvard Forest LTER site, Petersham, Massachusetts, United States -... | ecosystem: Environmental > Terrestrial > Soil > Temperate forest >... | reverse complement strand
TTTGGATATAAGAGGCTATAAAAAATTTCATCAGCTCCCATTCCAAGGCCATGGTCAGTAATCGTTAGGTTCTCTTTTTCATCAGACGTAACTTCCACTTTTCTATCTTCACCTTTAGTCCGTTTCATTAAATCAGAACTATAATAATAGGAGTCAAGAGCATTAGCGACGAGTTCCCGGGCCGCCAGAGGTTTATCGAATTGATGCTTTGTAATTTCCTCAACAGTATTTTCAATTAATGTCTTGCGTAACGGACTAATATTCTGTACTGAATCCAGTTGATATTTGACGACAGTAAGATCACTTAAAGGCTGAGTTTCTGAATTAAGTTCTCCTGTTTTTGATATTACCTCTTACAAATCCAACTCGAGTTTTTGTCCAGATACTATGCTACGTGCTCCTGCACTTAAATGATCTGGTGATACGGGCTGACCCGCATGATTAGAAATTGCCAGAACAGACCTGCTACCAGGAATGTCCTTCGATATCACTTTAGAAATGGATGTGGTAAAAGTGTTTAGCCCCATTTCGTCAAATAAAGACGTAGGGTTTTGCATTTTCAATGAAATTCTATCTCTAATACCAGCTGCTTCGTTTGCCGCAAAATCAAAGGCACAAACAGCTGCCAAGGCGCCACCCGTGTCTTTACCCTCGAAATTCAGATACAGATCCGCGTTAGAAAGATTCAAATTACCTACCACTTCATGACGTTTTTGAACAAATTCAGGATTTACAGATGACAGTGAACGAATCCTATAGTTTGAGGCGAACTTTGATCCTTGTTTTCTTAGGGAGTAATTTTTGTTGCCCTTCATATGGTCGTGGTAGTGACCGACTTTTTTCCCTACAATATTGAGAATTAAAAATTTGACCGCGTTATAGGCCGTTAAATAGTCCGATCTTACCGATCCATTCACAGGCACTCCTCCGCTGCTATCCACTAATTCGTTGAGAGGAACCAATCCGGAACCAGAACCACCCGGGACAGCATCACTGTTAAATTCAATGTGTAGCAATACTATTGAAGAAAAACTTTGATTGGCAAGTTCTCCCCAAATGTGCCCGATGGTCTTTTTTGTGTCTGGTCTAATAATCGGCTCCTTTTCCTGAAGTAGCTGCAGAGGAGGTGTTCCAGGTCCAGGCGTATTACCTGGAGTGAAGGGAGGATAACCCCCTCCACCTGTATATCCCGAGTCTTTATCGCTACTACACCCAGATCCGGTCAGAGTGGCTAAAGCGAACAATTGAAGGACACCAAGTGCAAGGAAAATCTGCCTTTTAAATTTCATTTGATTCAACCCTATTCAGCTTTGTCCAGACTTGCTCGGCTATTTTCAGCCGGCAGTGTTGAAATACCGTTTAGCGGCCTCAGGTCACTATAAAATCTTAAGTTAATAAAGTTAGTTTACACCACTGCAGGCCATGAAGCGATATCAAACAACATATGACTTAATGTGTCACGAAATCAATAAGATAGCCAATTATTTACCCTCGAATGAAAATTTGCCATTATGCATTAATCCAGATATAATTGAGTATAATAGTGCACTATCGTTAAACTCAGGGGGGATGATCCATTGAAGTCCGTCCGACCAAGCTCATCATCAAGTCTGTTGGGAAGTCTGTTGAGCTTAAATAATCTCAGAATTACACTTTCACTTATTCTCACTGTCATTTTTCAGTCTGCCTGCTTTCAGAATGTGGTGACGACCTCTATTTCTTCGACCTCCACTTCAACCAGTGCAAGTACGGTAATTCCCTACCCACTTTCCGGCCCGGGAATAAACGGTGTTACTGGTTCGGCAATCACATTAACTAGTCTTTCAAATTCATCTGGTGGCCCGGGAGTCACACTGTATCTGAATGGAACTAATTTCTTGCCGGGAGCAACGGTCACAATTGGTGGAATCAGTTGCCCTGCTCAAGTAAAAAGTACTTTCGTAATCACATGCACGGTTCCAGCCAACGCAGCAGGAAGCCCCCCCGCTTACGACGTCACTGTCACCAATCCCGATTTAACCAGCGCAACCCTAACAGCTGCCTTTACCTACAACCTTTCTCCCACCATCACATCGATAGTGCCTCCAGTGGGAGGATCAGGAACTTCGGTTACAATTACTGGCACTAATTTTATTTCAACCTCCTGCCCTTCGGGTTCCTCTTGCCCTTCAGTAACCATTGGAGGCAGCGCATGCACAGTAACCGCGGGCTCTTCTACCTCCGTCACTTGTACTACCACTGCCCATATTCCCGGCCAAGCGAGTGTCGTATTCACCAATGCGGATGGGCAACAAGTTATTCTTTATAATGGCTATACTTACACTTTTGTTTCTAATCAGGTCGCATCGGGATACGACCATTCCTGCGCGATTGTTAACGGGGGAGTCGCATGTTGGGGAAACAACCAATATGGCCAACTAGGAAATTCAAATTACTTTAACACTAGTTCTGCTACAAGCACTCCCACTTTCGTGACTGGCATCACGTCAGGAGTTCAAGCGATAGCAACAGGTTTCTACCATACTTGTGCACTCATCAATGGCGGCATTCAATGTTGGGGGAATAACAATTTTGGCCAATTGGGGAATGGAGCAACTATTACCTCTTCTCCATTTGGGACTGCAACTCCAGTAACTGTGTACTCGTCGGGTACAACTGCCTTGAGCAATGTACAGGCCATTACAGCTGGACTTTACCACACATGTGCTTTGATCAATAGCGGCGTTCAGTGTTGGGGCCATAACAATGATGGGCAGTTGGGAAATAACAGCACTGTTGATTCAGATTATCCTGTCCAAGTGACCGACGGGAGTGGGAACTTCTTAACTGGTATTCAAGCAATTAGCGCGGGCGAAAATTTCACTTGCGCGCTAGGGCAGTCTGGAAACGTCTTTTGTTGGGGGGACGATTCATCCGAACAATTAGGCGATTATGATGGCACATTTGCGGCTAAAGACCACTACGTCCCGGTAAAAGTCTCAAGTGGCGGGGCGGCTTTGTCCGGCGTCCAAGCAATCGCCGCCGGAGGCTTCCATACTTGTGCCATTCAGAGCGGGGCAGTCTTGTGCTGGGGAAATGATACAGCAGGCCAACTCGGAACAGGAGCTTCAGCTTTGCCTGGCCCAAATCCCACTCCTGCCGCAGTCCAATTCGGCGGAGGTAACTTAACAAATGTCCAATCCATCTCTGCTGGTGAATTCCACACCTGTGCGATTTCAAACGCGGCCACCTATTGCTGGGGTGATAATTCGGGCGGCAAACTAGGTAACGGAAATACGACACAACAGGACCAAGCTGTCGCGACTCTGTTTTCGGGGCTTTCAACCGGAGCAGTCGCAGTCACAGCGGGTGGACGGCATTCTTGTCAGATTATGTCGTCAGGAATTCAATGCTGGGGCCTCAATCTTTATGGAGAACTCGGGAACCAAACAAATTCCGGCGCCGCCACCGCTAATTCCACACCCTTAAGTGTAACCGGCACAGTCTCTGCCACTCCGACATCCGGATTTGCGCTGAATCGAGCAATTACTGCCATGGGAACGGGAAACGCGCACGCATGCGCGATCGTCAACGGTAACGTTCTCTGCTGGGGGATGAATGGAAGTGGTCAAGTGGGAGATGGCACCCAAACGGATCGCGCTGTCCCAACCGCTGTCAAAAACTTTGGCACCGGTTACAATGCGATTGCAGTAGCGGGAGGGATGAGTCACACTTGTGCACTTTTAGGAACTTCGGTCACAGTTTCAGGACATACGAGCAATGTAGTTTGCTGGGGTGACAATACTTACGGCCAGCTCGGCGACGGAACGAATACTTCTCAACTTTCTCCGGCCACTGTTGTCCAACTCACTGGCCTTGCACAAAGCATTGCAGTTGGAGAATTCCATTCCTGCGCGATTGTAAGCGGAGCAGTCGAATGTTGGGGTTGGAACTTTGCTGGTCAAGTTGGAACTGCGACGACCTCTACCACTTTGACAACCCCTGTGGCTGTTACCATTTCAGGAGCAAGTGGAATCGAAGCTATTGCAGCGGGAGCCTTCCATACTTGTGCTGTGGATAGCGGGAGCGGTAAAGTTTACTGCTGGGGAAGTAATTCCAGCGGCCAGCTGGGTGGGACAATTGCGAGTGGCGCGAATTTCACATCGACTCCTCAAACTGCAGGGATCGTAAATGCGCTCACGGGCTCATCCTCCTTCGCGACCTCAATGATTACTGCCGGAGCTTTTCATACCTGTGCAATGGTCACTGGCAATGGTACGAGTTCAACGGTTCAGGGAGGAAGCTGGCTTGAATGCTGGGGAGACAATAGCTTTGGACAATTAGGGAACTGCTCGACCGCTAATCCTGGTATCGGTGTTGTTGCGACTACGCTGACTTCTTCTTGCTCTTCATCCACTTTCCTGGCCGGAGTCACACAGATTTCTGCCGGTTATAACCATACTTGCGCAATTGTGAACGGAATACTTAACTGCTGGGGTTATAACTTAGAAGGACAACTAGGGTTAAACACAACAACGAATTCGACCTTCCCAACACCCATGCTCAACTCTGCGGGAACGGGGTCTATGACTGGAATCCAGAGCGTCGCCGGCGGAGGATACTTCACCTGTGCTCTTATCAATGGAATGATTCAATGCGCCGGTGCAAATGCCAACGGAGAACTTGGGAATAATTCTTTAACTAATAGCCTTTTGCCAGTAACAGCTGCAGGGTTTTAAGAAACAGATCCTAGGATCAATTAGCAAATTCCTTGACGCCCCAAAAATGTTTGGATAGCTTTTCCCTACTATCTTTTAGGGGGACAACATCATGAAAAAGCGAATCTCAACATCAAACACCGCGTTACTTAGTCTGTCTTTTGTATTTCCAGTTAGCATACTGATGACAGGCTGTGGAGCCGGTATGAGCCCAGCTCCCTTAACCACAGTTCAAGAGCAAACCTTAAAGGACACGCTGAACAACGCGAAAAACGTCCTGGGTGCTTCCAAGAGCAATTCCTCGCAAAGCCAGTCTCAGTCCCAATCTGGATCACCTTCGCAAACTCAATCAGAGCTTCGTTCTCGTTCAGAAGATATATCTGCTAGGATCGAAAACTCGATATCCAGTGGCGATTGCACGTCATCCATGGGTTCCCAGGATTCAATTAATTTTAAACTTTCAGGCGACAAATGTCCTGTCATCATGAGTTTTGATATTGAGCAAAAAGATTCTTCCTTTAACTTGGACGTGAGTTACAAAATTCAGGATCCCAATTTATTCAGCGCAAATGACGTCACGGAGTATAGCGTCAAAACGAGTGGAAGTGTGAATTTCTCTAAAAGTTCTTCTGAAAATTCTTTTGAAAATACGTCTTGGAATGCCTCTGGGAATACCTCAGGAAATACCCCTGAGAACACCTCTGGAAATACTTCAGGATCCTCACTTCAAGTTGATTTAAAAATAAAGGGCAAGCTCCATTCTCAGAAAAGCGGTGACATCAGCTTCGATGGATATGCCCAAGGAAATGAGTCTCAAGATTCCGTAGAAGGGAAGGCTAGCTTGACGTTTACATTTCCAAATTTCACAGCAGAACTAAGAATGGAAAAGAAGGATAAAGAACAGAAATATTATCTGAACGGTAAGGAAAAAACGCAGGAAGAAGCTGCACAGTATTTCGATATGATGATGAGCGGAAAGTAGAGCGCTTTCGAGACACGTAATGGTGGGGCTTATTTACTGCGGGTGAGGCGATTTCAAGAGACGCTTTTGCTAGGAAAACGGGAGCGCAATCAGGCTGGTAACGGGGCTGTTTGAGTTTGAAGAGCAAGTTCATTTTGTTCAGACATCCTGCTTGTCGCATGCTGGCCAGTGGTCCCTTTTACGAAATCAGCGCGGGAACAAGCTGATCTCATTTAATCAATCCACACTACTTATACCTCCTGCGCCGGAGGTGTCGTAGGTATTGCCGGAGCAGCAGTTCACGCGGCGTAGCAGACAGAAAAAAGCACTTGACAAGTTTTTGAGCTTTTCGGCTAGCTCGTCCTCGGCTGTGTTGTAGAAGACTCTACGTAGCCTGTAGAGGGGTGCCCTACGTCACTAAATCCCACAAAAAACCAGGTGAATACCCCACTTTTTGAAAACCCAGTGGCAGACCTGCTACGGCCATTTCCAGGGGCCTAGTTTTCCCGTGATAGGATGCTCGCAAATATAAGGAGTACAAAAATGGGAAATTTGAAAGAACTTTCTGATGCTGCTCTGATTGAAAGGACCCAAGAGTTAGTCGGAATTGAACGGGACACGACGACGAAAGTTCTCGAGCACCTAAGAGAGATCGAACGGAGGCGCCTGTTTTCAAGTTTGGGAATGAGTAGTCTCTTTCAATACTGCGTAGAAATTTTAAAATATTCTGAATCCGCGGCAAATCGTCGTATATCAAGTATGCGGTTGTTGAAAAGTTTAGAGCCGCAAACCGCTGCTGAAATCAAACTGAAAGTAGAAAATGGAAGTTTGACATTAAGCCATCTGGCCCAGGCACAGTCCTTTTTTACAAAGGAATCTAAAAATAATGCTGTCTTGAATAATGGAGGGAAGAAGGAAATACTAAATAGTCTAGAAGGAAAATCAACTCGCCAAGCTGAAACTATCCTGCAGGCGGCCTCTTCTCAGCCGATTCCGCCTATTCGAGAATATACGCGCCCTGCAAGCAATGATCGAACTGAAATTCATTTGGTAGTCGACAAAGAAACGATGGGATTATTGAATCAGGTTCGAGGTTTACTTTCTCATTCACATCCGCAACTGACTTGGGGTGAGCTGATTGGGATTGTCTCAAAAGCTGCTTGGGAGAAGCTGGACCCAGCACGAGAGCCAAAAAGAAAGAGAAAATCGAATAGCACGGGTGATACTGATAATCAGAGTAAGCCGGAAGCACAAGGCGGGTCAGTGCAAACAAAAGATCCAGTACATCTTACAGTGAATCTAACTAAAAAGAACGAAGTAGCCAGCGGAGGAACAAACAAACCAAAGCCACGTGAGAATATTCCGGCTGCGATGAAGAGGGAGATATGGCGAAGAGATCGCTCCAAGTGCAGTACTGTAAACCCGCTTACGGGACGAGCCTGTGGGTCCACTCGTTTCCTTCAGATTCATCATATTGTAGCGGTCGCTCTGGGGGGTCTTACAGTGATTTCTAACCTACAGTTGCGCTGTGCGTATTGCAACCAACGGGCTGCCATTGATGATTTGGGGTTGAAGCGGATGGACCCCTATCTTCGATGAACCATCCTGTAATGATTTAATTGTGCAGAGGGCTACCTCCGGCGCAGGAGGTATAAATAGTATGGATTGATTAAATAAGATCAGCTTGTTCCTTCGCTGATTTCGTAAAAGGGACCACTGGCCAGCATGCGACAAGCAGGATGTCTGAACAAAATAATCTTACTCTTGAAACTCAAACAGCCCCTTCGCCAGCCTGTCTGCGCTCCCGTTTTCCTAGCAATAGCGTCTCTTGAAAACGCCTCACCCGCAGCAAATAAGCCCCACCATTACGTGTCTCGGAGGCGCTTCCAGTAAATCAGAATTTCGATCCCGGCCGCTCTGTAGCCTGATTCATCTTTAACTCAGTGCAACCTGAATTACCCCAAAAGGTGCAACGCCTTGCCACAAGTCTTTATTGCGCGAGGGATAAGCAGGATGTTAAGTTAGTCAGACTATGAATGGCAGCACTCGTTCTAAACTCTTCTTGGGAATTTCTTCGGGAATTTATTTCAGTACTTTTTTACTGGGCCTCACTGCGCTTCCGCCGGGGCCTTGGACTCATACTGTCATGGCCGCGGTTGAAAAAAACCCAGCACAGAGCAATCGTTCGACTCAGAAAGCTCCAGCAATCAAATCCATCGGAACGGTTTCGGATGTGTCGGGCAACGCCTGGATTATTAGGAACTCAAAGAAAATCCCCGCCCAGGCCGGTGAGCCAGTGTTCGACGGAGAAGACATTATAACGGAGGACGGTGCTCAGGTAAAACTGGTGCTCACGAAGAAGGAAGCTGCTTTCCTAGTGAAAAAAGAGAGCCACTTGAATATTAGAAAAACATCTCCGGATAGTTGGTGGATAGACCTAGACCACGGAATGCTTCTATCGTACGTCAAGCCCAGCCCGTCTTCTTCTTTAAAGAGTCGCTTTCAGGTTAAAACCAGAAATGCAGTGATGGGGGTGCGCGGGACGATTTTTTTCATCAAAGCGGAGCCTAATAAGGACGTTTTTTTATGTACCTGCTCCGGAATGGTGTCGATCGATAATAAAGCGATCATTATTGGCAAGCATCACGACTCACCTAAACTGATAAAAGCGGGACCTCAACCCTTAGCAAAGCGCCTTCTAGCTACAGAAAAAGGGGAAGACCATACTGACGCGGAAGCCGCCGCACTCGCAAAACTGATTGAGTGAACTTTAAATAGCTCTTTCCAGAATCATCCAGTCGAGTTAGAGATGATGACATATGATGACAAACACAAGTGATGATATGAAGGCAGAACTAGAACGGCTTCGCGCTGAAAATGAAGCTCTTAAAAAAGCACCGGCTAAAGCACTGAGCTTAAAGGTGAGCGAAAAAGGCGGCCTTTCCGTATATGGATTGGGTCGTTTTCCTGTAACTCTTTACAAAGAGCAGTGGAACAAGCTCCTTGCAATGGCGGACGATATCCGGGCCTTCATTACTGCAAATGAGTCTAAGCTCAAGACTAAAGATTGATTGAAAAGACTTTTTACAAGCCTCCGCTATCAGCTTGTTTTAACGTTTTTGGTCTAACCTCCAGCTCATATGGTATTCCTTAAATTCAACGGTCTCAGCTGCAGACGTCGCCTTTAAAGGACGCAAGGTATCAATCATGACCGCAACCTCCTCAGTTTCCGTCTTGTTTGCTGCGTTTTGCGCTGCATTCGGATGCGGTCCGTGGTGAATCCCCTGGGGATGCCAAGTAAGAGCTCCCTGGCTAATTCCTTCGCGTGAAAAGAAATTCCCAGCGTGATAAAAAAGAACTTCATCGAAATCAATATTGCGATGATAAAAGGGGACCTTCATCGCCCCCTCTTCACTTTCCAGCGGACGCGGCAAGAACGAACAAATAACAAAATTTCTTGCTAAGAAGGTTGTGTGCACACTCGGAGGTAAATGATAGCGAGGAGATACGATTGGACGAATGTCTTTTACATTCAGCGCCCAAGGACAAAGATCGCCTTTCCATCCAGCGGCGTTGATTGGATTCCACGGATAGAAAACACGAGTCCACTCTCCCTCGCGTTTAATCCGAAGCTCATATTCGCCCTGAGCGTTTGCTCCCGCCTTGCTTTCCATTTCAGATAGCCGAGGAACACGCATAACCATAGGATCAAACTGTGCATGACGCCCCAACATACCACGGTCGGGCAAAGTTATTTCGCTCAATGCCTCAATGACCAAATGTACGTTTGCAGTTTGAGCACTTTCAGCACCACCATTGGCGACAAATCGGTAGGTCGTTCCCCGCGGAATGACCAAATAATCCCCTTTAGAATATGTCACGTCTCCGTAGTCGGTTTCGAGTTTTCCGGCCCCCTCGTGCACAAAGCGAACTTCGTCAGCATCCGCGTTTCGTGCGAATCCTGCCATCTCACCCGAGAATTTTGCAATTCCTAATTGCACATCATCATTTTTCAAGAAAACTTGTGATTGACCGAAACTCTCTCCATTCAATTTCGAAACTTGAAAAGCCCGTGGTTTTAAAGGACCTTCAATCCTCAACCATCCTGTGGGCGGGTGTCGATGGTAAAGATGGCTCACTCTACCGAAGAAGCCCTGTCGGCCATGCTCTTCTTCATAAGTGCCTTCTGGAATATTTACGTGAGGCTGGAGTGAGTGTTTACCCTGCCCCCAACCAAACCCGGAACCAAAATGAGACTCTGATCTTTTAGTCACTATTCCCCTCCCACTGATTCTTTCAATATTACATCGGAACGTCTATTGCAAGACTGCGCTCCGAAGGAGACTTTGTCATGCAAAACACAACAATGGGAAAAAGCGCTGCCTCGACATTACATGAAGTTTCAGAAGCCGTTTCTGGCTCTGCGGATCAAATGGCTGAAATTGAAACAAAGGTATCAAAACTCGCAACAGAAACCAAAGAAGCTGCAGGAAAGTATTTTGACAAAGCAGGTTCTTGGCTGCAAGGCAACTATGGAAAAACGATAGGTATACTAGGCTTTCTCGCCGCTGTCGGGACCGTCGCATATTTAATCGGGAAAAACAGTTCTCAGTCCCTCAAAACCCCCAAAGAAGAAAATCAAGATCAGGCGGCTTAAGAATTCAGCCTATTCCCTCTGGATGTGGACAGGCACCAAACTCTCCCGCCAGAGGGACTTCATTTTTTTTAAATAGGAAAGCCCATGGCAAGATTTCGAAGTCCACTGCAAGATAATCCTCTGCTGGATATTCCGTTCAACTTAATGGAAGCGTCAGATGCAGCGGCCAAGATTATATCTTTACAGAAAGATCTATTTGTACTGAATCAGGAAATTAAGACCTTACGGCAAATCAAAAGGAGCCTCTATCTAATCGCCAGTTTGATATGTCTTGTCACCCTTCTCATTCTTACGTTTTACTGGATCGGAGAAGGTCTTCACGAAAACGGTTTTTCGCCCTTTACACTTGCCCTGCTTTCCGCCCTTTTCTTCGGTTTGCTCATTGGAGTTTTTCTGAGTCTGGCGCGCCAGAAGCCCAGCCAAAAGACCAATAAGAGGACTGAATGAAACTAGTCCGGCCTGCCAATAAAAAAAAACGGATTGAACTAGAGAATGAGCTCAATCGACAAAAACTCCGGTTCAAAAAAGCCGCGTCCAGGTCAGCAGAGAATATTAGCAAGAGTTTTTCAGTATCTCATTGGGTCCAAGGGGATCCATTACGTATTGCCGCAGTGCTTTTTATGGGGGGATTTATTCTTTCATATCGAGTTAAAAAAGCCGGGGTTAATCATTCCAAGAATCCTGACGTTGACTCGTCGGGTAATTTCTGCGAGGTTCGCAGCATGAAAATTCCTCAACATCTTCAAAAAGACCATGCAACGGGCGCAATCGAAGGACAGGCCGTTGCCCAATTTGAAATTGGAAACTATAAAAATTTCGTCTATCTCGCTCTCGACTGGGCCACAAAAAAAGCTGCCATCATCGATCCACAGCGCGATCTATCTCTTCCTCTCGGAGTGATCAAGAAGCACGGCTTTGAACTGACCGCTATTTTTCTAACACATTCCCACTTTGACCACACCGCAGGCGTCGGGGAACTGATCCGGCTTTATCCCCAGATTCCGGTCATGATCCACCAGGACGAACTCCACCGACTCGACAAATCGATTGTGAATCACGGCCAAATCAAAACGATTCACGACGGTGATTCCTTTGCGATTGGAGCGCTTCGTCTTCAAACTTTACATACCCCGGGGCACAGTGCCGGAGAGTGTTGCTTTCTGATGGAAGGCGCCCCCCCTGACCTCTATCTATTTACCGGCGAT
>Ga0206829_10222_pt4 | contig 11555 bp, 9 predicted proteins | sample Alteio_BWOrgCont_75_FD_152862 | JGI IMG/M metagenome (GOLD analysis project Ga0206829, IMG submission 152862) | Enriched cells from forest soil in Barre Woods Harvard Forest LTER site, Petersham, Massachusetts, United States -... | ecosystem: Environmental > Terrestrial > Soil > Temperate forest >... | reverse complement strand
TAAAACCCTTGGACATGGCAAGACTCAGGCAGCCGGGAGCTGTTAGGGAAATCATACTCCACTCAGGTGGACTTTGCTGTTTTGGGTTGCCGGAGGTTTTGGTGGCGGCGGGTAGGATCGAACTACCGACCTTGGGGTTATGAATCCCACGCTCTAACCATCTGAGCTACGCCGCCGATTTTCAAGTGGGAAACCGCTGAAATCTAACTCTTTCCATGATACGGGCGATATCCCTACGGGTCAAACCGCTGTTCGTCTGCGTTGGACGGGATTTTAGCCAGCTATACACCGTATATCTATATGGTATACAGTGTATAGCTATGAAGGAAGCAACGACCTCGGAGCGCATTGCGGAAGAGGCGCTAAAAATTCTGGAAAAGGAAGGCGAGGACGCCGTCAGCATGCGGCGTGTAGCGCAGGCCGTAGGTATTACGCCGATGGCTATCTACCACCATTTTCCAAACCGGGAAGCGTTGCTCAATTTTGTTGTCGATCGCGAATTCGAAAAATTCCTGGGGTATATGCAATCGCGTCCGATGCGCGGTTCCGTAGAACTTCGTCTGCTGGGGAGCATGGACTCATATATTAGCTACGCCTTCGATCGCCCACGCATTTTCGACTATGTCTTTTCGCAGCCACGTCCGAATGCGCGCCGCTATCCGGATGACTTTCGCGCGCGGCGCTCGCCAACGCTCAATCCCATTGCCGATCTTGTATCTCAGGCGATGGAGGCAGGTTATTTAAAGCGCGATGATGTCTGGGAGATTGCACTGGAGCTGTGGGCGCATGCTCATGGTTACGTCACACTCTACCGCGGAGGACGCTTTCATCTTTCGGAAGCGGAGTTTCGCGCTCTTGTACGGCGCTCGCTCAGGAGATTGATTCATGGCCTTAAAGCTCAGTGACAGCACTTTGATCGTCCTCTGCCTCGCTTTTTCGGCAGCAATGTTTTTCTTCGGAACCGGTCTCTCGCCAGTCTGGCCGATTTTGTGGCTGGCTCCAATTCCGGTCTTGTGGCTTTCTCCACGCCTGTCCGCCTCGTCAGCGTTTCTGATCGCAGCGTTCGCTTTTGCGTTGGGAAGCCTGAATGAATGGGCGTATCTCGCGCTTGTGGTTCCGCTGTGGGTCACGACTCTGAATACTGTCGGGCCGGCGTGCGTCTTTGGCCTGGCAGTATTGCTGTTTCGCAGCCGTATACAGAAGGGCCATGCTGTGCAGGCTGCGCTCATTGTGCCGGTCTTCTGGGTGGCTTATGAATACTTGAGCGAGGCGATATCCGTTCATGGAACGATCGGCAATCTTAGCTATTCGCAGATGAACTTTTTGCCGATTCTGCAGATCGCGTCGGTGACCGGTATCTGGGGCATCAGCTTTTCGATCCTTCTCTTTGCAGCCGCTATGGCGGCGCTTGCGGGCACTGCTATTGCGAAGCAAAAACGCATACTTGCCATTGGGCTGGTCGTTTATCTTATCTGCGTCCTGGGATATGGGCAGTGGCGCCTTGCGACGGCGCCGAAGAATTCTCCAACGATCAAAGTTGGTATTATCGCGTCGGATGATTCCATGAATCTCGTCGTTCCCACGACCGAAGATGCCGTCTTCGCTTTCGATCGATATGGAAAGCAGATGCTGTCCATGGCGTCACAGGGCATTCAGCTCTTTGTGCTGCCGGAACATAGTGGGCCGGTTACTGACGCATCAGTGGCGGCAACAGATGCCAAATTTGAGCAACTGGCCCAGCAGACACACGCTTTTATTGCGATCGGAGTCGATCGCATTATGCCCAAGTTTGCATGGAACCAGGAGCGGCTGTATGCCCCGAACGGCACTCTGCTGGCTACCTACGATAAGCACCACCTTCTGCCGCATTGGGAGGATCAGTTCAAACCTTCTACCGATCGCACAGCGCTTTCAGTTCCTTATGGCGCGATGTGTGCGGGACCTGATGCGAAACAATCCGCAAATCTCTCAGCTGTGTCCGCTGTATCCGGGAAATGGGGGCTTGAGATTTGCAAGGACATGGATTTCCCGCTGCTCAGCCGCCAGTACGCGCGCGATGGCGTGGCGCTGATGGTCGTTCCGGCATGGGACTTTTATGTCGATGGATGGCTGCATGGACGCATGGCCATCATGCGCGCCGTCGAAGGGGGCTTCAGCATCGCTCGTTCTGCGAAGAAGAGCATTCTGTATGCAACAGATGACCGGGGCCGCGTGATCGCGGAACGCGATACGAGCTTTGTGCCATTTGCAACTGTGATTGCTACAGTTCCAGTCCGCCATGATGCGACGATCTACTCGCGCTTCGGCAACTGGTTTGCGTGGCTGGATCTGGTGCTTCTGGTTGTGCTGCTGGGAATGCCCCTGGTGGCGCACAATTGATTAGACTAGATTCTTAGCAGTTGTACCGGATCAGGAGTATTCATTGCGCATTCTTGGCGTCATTCCCGCGCGGCTCGCGTCCACCCGCCTGCCGCGGAAAGTCCTTCTCGACATCGCAGGAGAGCCGATGCTGGCCTGGGTCTATCGCGCGGCTCGTGCGTGCGCGCAACTGGACCAGGTATTGATTGCTACTGATTCTGAAGAGATTATGGAATTTGCGCATTCGCGCAATTTCCCTACGGTGTTTACCCCTGAAGATTGCGCCAGCGGGTCGGATCGCGTTTATGCAGTCGCGCAGGCGATCGCTGCCGACATTTACGTCAACATTCAAGGCGATGAGCCGTTGCTTCGTCCGGAACATCTGGACGCGCTCCTCGAACCTATGACGAGACCCGAAGTCGAAGTAGCCACGCTCTCGACTCCCTGCGCTCCGGAATTGATTCGCAATCCGAATGCGGTGAAGGTTGTGACGGCAGCCGATGGCCGTGCTTTATATTTTTCGCGCGCGACGATTCCATTTGACCGCGATGATGTGGGCAGCATTCCGTATCAGAAGCATCTGGGCATTTACGCCTATCGCAAATCGGTGCTGGATCGCTTGCCCAAACTTCCCCCCAGCAGGCTTGAGGCGATTGAGCGTTTAGAGCAACTACGGTTCCTTGAAAATGGTATCGATGTCTATGTGACCTCAACTCCTTTCGACACGATTGGCGTGGATACGGAAGAAGATTTACAGGCCGCTGAGCGACTTTTGCGAAATCAATTGGATCGATAAGCGTCTGCGGTTTTTGACGCAGCTGATTCCGTCATCTGGCCGGCGGCGGGTTGCGGTAGATGATTCCATCCTTCATAACAAAATCGACTTTCTCCATCACGGAAATTTGATCCAGTGGGTTTCCGGGCACGGCGACGATGTCAGCCAGCTTTCCGGGTTCGATGGCGCCGACTTTGTCATCCATGCGCATGAGCTTTGCTGCCTGCAGCGTCGCGCTCTGGATCGCGACTGCGGGCGTCATGCCGTCACGCACAAGCGCAGAAAACTCTTTGGCCGGATTCGTGGTCCAGGGGAATGCCCCAGCATCGGTGCCGAAGGCGATTTTGATGTGGGCTGCCATTGCGCGCCGAAATGTCTCCGCGTGTGTTTTGATCATCTGCAGATAGACAGTGTTGCCGTCGCTCGCGCGGCCTTCCGCGACTGCTTCCAGAGCGTAGGTTGTAGGAACGTACCAGATTCCTTTTGCTGCCATCGTTTGCAAATCTTCGGCTGCGATGTAGTCACCATGTTCGAGCGTGTCGACGCCTGCGGTGACGGCATCGTGTACTCCATGCAATCCCATGGCGTGCGCGGTCACTGGATGGTTCTGGCGGTGAGCTTCGTCGACGATGGCATTCAACTCATCGAGCGTGAAAGTGGGGACGTCATCGAGCACTCCGTCGGGGCGCAGGAAATAGCCACGGTCAACATAGACCTTGATCCAGTCTGCTCCGTAGGAGATTTGCTCGCGCACCGCCTTGCGGCATGCATCAGCGCCATCACAGAGCTGCACGCCATGCGGCACGTCGATGCCATAGGCATAACCCAGAAGCGGGTAAGCGCCCGTCACGTCCAGCGCGCGGGTTGCGACCTGCATGCGAGGGCCCGGCACCACTCCTTGTTCGATGAGGTGCTTGATATCGACGTCGGCATAGAGAGCGCCTTCGGTTTCTAAATCGCGAATGGTCGTGAAGCCATAGTTGAGGGCTTTGGTCGCGGTGGCTGCTCCGACAATAGCGCGGTATGCAAGCGACTGCTTCAAAAGCTGATCGGCGTATGAGGATGCAGTGGCATCGCCCTGCAACAGAATATGGGTATGCGTATCGATGAGGCCGGGAAGGCAGGTTTCATTAGAGAGGTCGGTGACATTTGCGCCCGCCGGAACCTGATTTCCAGACTGCACGCCGGTGATTTTGTTGCCTGCGACTTCGATGACAACGTGCTGGCTGAGGGTGCCGCTGGCGCTGTCGAAGAGCGATCCACATCGCAGGTATTGGGTAGTGGTCTGGGCGATGGCAGCGGGGCAGAGAGCGAATGCGGCGAGCAGAATTGTTCGGCAAACACGTCGGATCATTGCGGCGAAGATATCACCATGATTTCGCTGGAGCAAGAAGGACGCCCATTGTCATAACCTACCTTCTTTCGAGCACCGTTACGCCGAATCCGGGAAGATCGACCGATTCGCGTGAGGTCTTCTCCATATGCAGTGGCTTGAGCGACAACCGGGCGGGAAAAAGTGAAGGCGAGCAGGGCAGGAAGAGTTGCCGCTAGTAGTCGAAGCGTCACACAGGATTTCATGGGATCGATTATCTCCAGAGGCCTGCAAGCTATACGTCGGACGCTGGATCAGGATAAGCGAATTAAAACATTCGCAGCAGGATACGTGAATCCCTCGATGTTTGTATGGATCTCGGGTAGTGACGGCGTTTGTGTTAACACTTCAATCGATCCATTCTGTAGCAGGGCCGTGTCTTCCACCTTGGCTCCGCGAATACTTGGATTCCACGCGAGCGCCTCAGTCTCCGTCAAAGCCTGGCTGCCATCGGGCCTAGCGATCCATTCGCGCTCCCGATATGCAACTGGGCCCCCCTGGTGATGGAATTGTTCTTCGCCCGGGAAACCAGCTTCGCGATAGGCGCGTTCGGCAACAGCAAAGAGATGGGCGGAAGTAGCGCCGCTGCGACTGGCATGCAGAAGTTTTGCATTCACTTCAGCGCAAGCGACAAAGCCATCCACGAGTTGCTGCGGAGCGGAACCGAAATGCACAAAGCGGGTGAGAGAGATGGCGAGCCCCCACTTGCGGGCACACAGGTTGAGCATGCCGTAGCGATCGAGAACCGCGCCTCGCGAAACTGCGTGCTTATATTTACGAATGCGGTCATCGACCGCCATGAGCAGCACAGTGGGGAGTATGCCCTTGGCTAGCAATCGCTGCGCGACGTTTGCCGACATTTGATCTTCTGTCATGCCCGGTTCGAGTTCCAGAAGAGTCTCCACCGTTGCTTCTGCAGTGTGCTGCGCAAGCCAGCGATAACGCGCGACCTCGGCTGCTGTGAGAGGGCCGCGAATCAAAGAAAGATCCACCGAAACAAGTCCCGGCAACGCCTGATCTGTCCCAATCGTTCCACCCTCTGCGAGTTGGTGAATGGAAGCCAGCCCATCCTGATACCACTGAGCTGTGACCGGCTCGTAACCGAGATCAGCAAATTCCTCATCCGCCAGCCGCGGAGCCTCATTATTTGGAGCCAGATAATATTTGCGGCCAGAACGCGTCAGTAACAGGGAAGTAACTGCGGTTTCAGACGGAATGGCGACCCGTGCCTCAACCTGCCCGCCCGTAGCCCATGCAATGTTCTCATGGCGACGCAAGAGGATAGCTGATAGATCGGACTGTTCGAAGAGCCTGGTCAGCCGCGACCATTTTTCGTCGAGTTCTGCCGCCCGGAGTTGCGGATCGTTCATGGAATGAAGGAGGGCGAGACCGCGTAGTGGAGAATGCATCTGCTGTGGGAGGCTGTTCATGGTTCTCCTTGGAGAAATAAATCGATTTTCTCCAGTCACCAACTGTAATGTACATTGCACAAGGAAACCAAGCAAAACAGTGCCCACTGCTCGCGTCCTTAAGGATTTTTTAACGGCGTCCACCCGAAGAGAGTGCTGTCTCGGCAGATGAGCTCACCTTCACCAAGCCGGCGGATGCGGTAGAGATCGACTTCGCTCCGGAAATGGGAGGGAAATGAAATGAGACTCTATATCGCTTTAGCTCTTTGCGCTTCCCTCGCTTCAAGCACTTCAATCGCGCAAGTAGGAAGGCACGGCGATGGACAACGCGTAAATGTGCAGAACAGGTCGGCCCCGGCGAACTACAACCGTGGCGGCAATGCGAACGTGAATCGAAACTACAACAATAATACGAACGTCAATCGCAACGTGAACGTAAACCAGAATGTCAACGTGAACAGAAATGTGAACGTCAACACTAACTATCATGGGGGCGGCTACTACAACGACAATAGCTGGAACTGGGGTTCGTTCGCGGCCGGTGCTGCGGTAGGCGTTGCCACTACGGCGGTCGTAGCTGCGGCTACACGTCCATCGACTACAGTCGTCGTAGCGGCTCCCGCAATCGGGACAATGGTCCCCGCGCTTCCGGGCGGATGCGCCGCTATCAATACCGGTGGTGCTGTGATGTACAACTGCAGCAATGTGTACTATCGGCCGTATCACCAAGGAACATCGCTGGTCTATCAGGTTGTGACTTATCCGTGAAAAGTTCGCAGCCGAAGACGAGAACAGCCGCCAATTCTGGCGGCTGTTCTGTTTTCACGCGTTTGTACCTGCTACTACTCGGATCGATGCGGAGGAAGCGTTATGGAGTTCGTCAGCCTGAAGCTGACAACTGTTTCGGGAGCCAGCGTGATGTCACGGTTGTTACCGGTAAGACCGGCACCCGCTGTACCGGCACCGGCACCCGCGAGTGCGCCGATTGCAGCACCCTTGCCGCCGCCAGCCAAGCCTCCAATCAAGGCGCCAGCTCCGGCACCGCCGCCGATGAAGCCGGCAGTGCGCTTGCCTTTGCCCGTAGTCTGCTGGCTATAGACGCTGGTGCTGACGGGATAGCTTGTTCCATGTACGGTAATCGACTGCAACGTAATCCCGAGACTTGCAGCACCCTTGAATTTACCAGCCGACTTGGCATCGGTAACGGTGCCACTGACTGACGAACCGGCCGGAATCGCTCTCACGCCGCCGACAGTTACAGAATTGGCCAGCGTTCCATTAAAGCCCTGTCCTGGACTGCTCTCCTTGGAACTCAGGCCACTTGCAAGGGTTACCGATAATGTCGTTCCTGCTGGAACGACAATCGGCGGAGGTGGTGGCGGAGGAGCAGGCGCTGGAGCCGGAGTAGGTGCCGGAGTCATAGCGGCAGGCGCGGCGGGTGTGGCCGTTGCTGTACTTGGAGATGCCGCAGGTGCAGGCTGGCTTGAGGCAGGTTGCGTTGTGGCGGGTTCACTTGCGGGAGCTGCCGCAGGCTGCGAAGCTGCTGCCTGCTCTTGATCCGATGACTTCTTGCATCCGGAAAAGAGCAATCCTGCCGACAGCAACGCGGTCACCAGAAAAAGCTTTTGACGACTCATGATCGGCTACCTTTCTTCTGCTGGGTTTGAACCAATACTTCGCCCGAAGATTATCACTGTTTCGGTGGCGCTTGCACTCAAAAGGTTATATCCAGAGTTCTTAACCTGGGAGTAGAAGAGCATGGCTCACATACTCAGGTGTTTTAAGCGACCGAGAACCGGCCATTTTCTGTAGCAGGCTATCTTTTGGCCACGGACAGCCGTTGGACTGGGCTGATGCGAAACGCTTCCGGGGTCGACTCACTATAGCTGGCAGAGGTAACCAACCATGAAAGTCATTAAAGGTCCAAGTTTAAACCCTAGACTGGCCTGCACCGAACTAGTAGCAAGCGTTGTGAGCAAGCAGAAGAGGGGATTAGGTTCCCTGTAAAAGAAGGCGAAGAGGTTGTGACTCAACTCAACCAATGTCTAAACGAAGGGTTTATCACGACAGACAATACGAGGACGCGGTAAACGCAATAAAGATGGACGACCAAAGAGGCTGATTGGTGGACGCGGTAGGAATCGAACCTACAACCTGTCGGTTAAGAGTTGTGTGGAAGCCCATTTATGCCATTTGCTACTGGCATCTATGGGCTTCTAGAAATATGGTGTTTTGCAGGTCACGCCCTGCTCTGCCACTTCTACTGAGTGCTGCTGATTTGTGCTGAGGGTCCCCGGTAAACTCCCCGGTATTGCGGCCCCGCCGCTTGCCGGTACTGTAATCAACTGCGTCGCGCGGAAGCAATTTCCAGAGCACCACGATTAAAGGCAGCGATCTGTTCTCCAATTGGGAATTGGCCGGATCACTGTGATCTGGCCATTTTCACTCGTTGGCGCTGATGGAGGGCGGTTGCCGGGCGCACCAACGCCAATGCAACCCTCAATTGGCGATAGCAGGACAAACTTAGGGTCTTCCAGGCACATTCATCACGGGATTCTTTCTCTGCCATTTTCCCCCAGGCCCCTTCCAATTTGTGCGGCCTTTGCACATAAACTCCACGCATGGAAGCCGATGTATCAGCGATGACAATGCAGGAGTTTCGTGCTGAGCTATCGCTGCTACTCGCAAAAGAAGAGGAACTCGACCTTGACAACGAAGAAGACCTGCAACCATCAAGTCCGCCGGGCGTAACTCGACTGAGCCAGCAGCAGCGTGAAATCGGGAAATAGAATTCAGTCGATTTCTAATGAACTAAAGAGGAGATCGGGCTAGGACGACCCGAGCTGTACGAATCGTAGAAGGATTTCGAACGATCATTCACAACCCCGCAAGTGCGCTTTGGCCACGGTGTGAACGCTGGATCGCTTCCGGTTGGCCGATAAACCGATCATCTGAACGACGGGAGATTCCGAGTAAGCGCATCGGCAAGATCTTCCGATGTGACTGGAAAACGATTGAGGAGTTGATCAGCGGCGCAGATACTTTCCGAATGATCTTCTGATGTAGCTCGGGAGCAGGGAGGTTATCCTTGGCGTTGCAAAGCATGCCATCGACCGATGTTTCGAAGGAACCGAGGTAAATCCACTTAGATTCCGAGGAGCTTTAGGACGCGCGGATTTTGCAGAAAGCCATTTCAATGTAGTCAATCTCGAATCGCAATTTGGCCCGATAGATGATTGCTAAATTTCCGACTGTATGGAACGCTCGTTTCTGGCTGGCAGCGGGCTGGCCAAATCCCCCTCGAGAAACGGAGCCTAAAAATGCGGTTTCCCCCAACGTTATTCGCACTCGCTCTCTGTGCGGCATCGCTCACTGCTGCGCAAGCCCAAAACGCAACACCCGCCCCGCCTCACACACGGACGAATCAGGCTCCCGCCGGCATGACTTTAAGCTACGACGCCGAACACGGCATGATTAACGCTACTGGCATGCAAAACAGGGCAACCTCCATGGCGAGCACTAGCGCCCCGTCCTACACTGGTACCGTCAACGTAACGATTAACATCAAGATCGCCAGTAACTTCAGGCCAGGTACTTTATATCACTGCTCGGCATTGTTTGTTGGCGGCGAACTCGACACGGATTCCGGCTTGGTGGCAGGCGGACTTGAAACCGCCAACGGCTTTGCCAGACGTACGGGTGCGGGCACAGCAACCTGCACCTTTACAATCCCATTTGCTTGGTCATTGCCTAGTGCCCCTTCAGCTGATACAGGTCTGGTCATCGCCTTTGGGGCACGGGCAGTCGACTTTAGCGGTAAAGAGAAAGAAGTATCGCGCTCCACCTTCCAGATCGATGGAATCGAAAACCTCCCGAGCGATGCATCTACCTCGAGCTTCGTGTTCGACGTTACGCTTTAGAAGTCGGTTATTTCCCAGGCAGATGGAAGATTAAGGTTCAACCTCGCCCAGTGTTGTCGCAACTGGGCGAGGTTGAATGCTGCCAAGGTACCAGATCTTTCTCCACGGCAATCGGCGAGCGGAAAATACCGAATATCGAAGAAGTTCCGTGGTCGGCTCCACTCATCCCGTTCCCAGCAGGATTTCGGGGGGACATTACTTCGTTCGAGGCCGGACGACTTGGCCAGGAGCTTGGGTCACCCGCCGCGAAGCAGGCCGGCTGTCTAGCCTCCGCGAGGCTTTTTCGGAACGTAAGCTAAGAAGCGGAGCGGATTGTTCACCATGATCGTATGGAGCTGCTCATCGGTCGCGCCCGCCGCTTTGAGCTTAGGAACAAAGACAGTCAACGTCTGCGCATAGCCCGGGCCGCCGCCGGGCTTCGTCTGTGAAAGAAACGCCAGGTCGGACGAGAACAACAGATTATTCACGAAGCCGGCTTCGAGCAGAGCCATCACCATCAGCACCTGCTGCTCATCTCCTGGGTTGCCCTGGCGATCGAAGCCGATGAAGCATCCCCGCCGGCAGAGCGCCTTCTGCACTACGACCTTCGGGTCGACGAGGTTGCCTAGGTGCCCGATCACAATATGTTCGGATCTTGCTCCGGCGTCTTCCAAAAGATCGAGTTGCTCAAGTGCGGATTTACCGGGAATGCCGGTATGGGTGAAGACGGGCATATTGGTCTCAACCTGTGCGCGGCCAACGGCGCGGAAAACCTTGCGCTCATCTGCGGTAATCCAGTCCCACGAGCCGATCTCGCCCCACGCGCCGATCGGCTCCGTATCCACCTGCTTCATCAGCGCGTCGAAAATCTGGTTCTCGCTCCAGGTCGAAATCTCCTTCGGATAAAAAGGTTGAGTGTAAAAGCCACCGCCGGCCACGATCGGAAGTCCGGATTTCGTCGAGATGGCCTTCAGGAAATTGATGTCCCGGCCCATGTCCGGATGGCCGCCGTCTACGAGGCAGGCTATTCCTTCTGACTTGGCGGCGCTCATCTCGTCGGCCATCAACTTTTCGTCACGCATGAAGTAGGATCCGGTGGGCACCGGGGGTGGGGCTGCAGGCGGCGGACCTATCTCTCCATCGGCCTCGCGCAGCAACTGAAAGACTCGCGTTACGGAATCTGGCGCTAACGACAGGTGCTCATGGAAGAGAGTCGCACCACCGGCCAGATCCTTCGGTGCATAGTCCTTCAGAACGGTGCGAATGACGGCTCCTTTGGGAAATGTAGGGCCGTCCGCGAACGCGAATCTTGGCAACGTCGCAGCGATTGCCCCAACACCCAGCATTCTGAGCAGTTCCCGGCGTGAGTAACGCGACTGACGAAAAGAAACTGTAGTAGATGACGCCTGGAATTTCCATTTGGGCCTTCTGGACAAGCGCACTTATACGCCCGAGGCCAGCAGGAATCAACCAAATTCACCGTCGTCGCATAGGAATAATAGATGGTTGACTGGCAAAGACGGAAATTGAGCACCGCACCGGAGATTCCCCTACCGAGAGTGCCCATGTTGGGTTAGCGCCCGGTCATCCGTTAGGTGCCCCCCCCGGAACGCGGCCCGCCTGTTTGCGATGTGTTTTTTTTGGCGCCTCGGCCACAAAACGATCAACGACACAAAAGGCCGGATAAACGGGTCCTCAAATCCGATATCAAGGAAAGTCCGGAGTGCTGAGCGATGCAGACT